>JGI12316J14372_10002981_pt1 | contig 16985 bp, 17 predicted proteins | sample MarCyaLeptolynsp_FD_14372 | JGI IMG/M metagenome (IMG submission 14372) | reverse complement strand
GCACATGATCACCGTATTGCTATGTCGTTTGCCATAGCATCATTGAGAGCCAGCTCAGTGATTGAAATTTCCGACTGTGAAAATGTGGCGACTTCATTTCCAGGATTTGTTGAGCTGGCTAATAGTGTTGGATTAAATATTAATGTCCAATAGCAAGCCGTTAAATGTATCTGCACCTGTAATTGCAATTGACGGACCTGCAGGAGTTGGTAAAGGTACTCTGGCAAAAGAATTGGCGGCAATTTTTTCTTTTCACTATCTGGATAGTGGTGCGGTATATCGAGCATTAGGGCTCAAGGCACTAAAAGAGGGCGTTGCGCCAAATGATGTTGCGAAGTTAGTTACATTAGCCAACAACCTCAGTCTTTCATTCCCGCACAGTGAAAATTTTATGGCCCATATTGATGGTGAGAATATCGATGCTGGCTTGAGGACTGAGGAATGCTCTAATTTAGCTTCTAAAATTGCAGTTATTAGTGAGGTCAGACAAGCACTATTGGCCCTACAAAGAGGATTTCAGATGCCACCGGGACTAGTAGGAGATGGCAGAGATCTGGGAACAGTGGTGTTTCCATCAGCTGAAGTAAAGATATTTCTAGATGCAAGCTGTGAAGAAAGAGCGCAGAGGCGATATAAACAGTTGATTGATCAAGGAATTAGTGCTAATTTTGACCACCTTTTCGACAGCATTCGTGCGCGAGATGAGCGCGACCGTACGCGCAGTACGGCACCTTTGGTTGCGGCCAAAGATGCATGGGTGATTGATTCTACACAAATGTCTATTGAAGCCGTAGTCGAAAACTCGGCTGCATACGTTAAACAACGTTTGTCTATAGATTAAGTAGGGTGAATCTATTTTTAACTAACCTTTATTATTGAAGTTTAATTTTATTATGAGTGAAAGTTTTGCTGAATTATTAGAAGAAAGTTTTTCTAATCTAAATATGAAACCGGGTTCCATCGTCGATGGAACTGTTATAGATATCAGAAATGATGTTGTCGTAGTTAATGCAGGCCTTAAGTCAGAAGGCGTTATTCCAATTGATCAATTTAAAAATGAGCGTGGTGAAACTAATGTCGCTGTTGGCGATGTGGTTGAAGTAGCGCTAGATGCTGTTGAAGATGGATATGGCGAAACACGTTTATCGCGTGAAAAAGCACGTCGTGCTAAGGCATGGAGCGAATTAGAACGTATTAGCGAATCTGGCGAAACCATTACTGGTATAATTACCGGTAAAGTGAAAGGTGGTTTCACAGTTGAACTACCAGATATTAGAGCTTTCCTTCCTGGGTCACTAGTTGATGTGAGACCAGTACGAGACACCGCATATTTAGAAGGTAAAGAGCTTGAGTTTAAAGTAATCAAACTTGATCAGCGTAGAAATAATGTCGTTGTTTCACGTCGTGCGGTAGTAGAGACCGAATACAGTGCAGAACGTGAAACATTACTCGAGAGCTTGCAAGATGGCAGCGTGGTTAAAGGTATTGTTAAGAACTTAACGGATTACGGAGCATTCTTGGATCTTGGTGGTGTTGATGGTTTACTACATATCACAGATATGGCATGGAAGCGGGTTAAGCATCCATCAGAAGTTGTTGCTATCGGTGATGAAATTGAAGTTAAAGTGCTGAAGTTTGATAAAGAAAAGACGCGTGTATCACTCGGTCTTAAGCAATTGGGCTCAGATCCTTGGGCAGACTTAATGCGACGCTTCCCCGAAGGTACTCGAACTTTTGGTAAGGTAACAAATATCGCTGACTACGGTTGCTTTATTGAAATCGAAGATGGAGTCGAAGGTCTTGTTCATGTATCTGAGATGGATTGGACAAGCAAAAACGTCAATCCTGCAAAGATAGTTGCACTGGGTGATGAAAAAGAAGTCATGGTGTTGGATATTGATGAAGAGCGCCGCCGTATTTCACTTGGCATTAAGCAATGCCAGTCAAATCCATGGGATGAATTTGCAGCTACGCATGACAAAGGCAGTAAAGTTAGCGGTCAAATCAAATCAATTACTGATTTTGGTATTTTCATTGGTTTGGATGGCGGTATTGATGGTCTTGTTCACTTATCAGATATTTCTTGGAGTGATACTGGCGAAGAGGCAATTCGCAACTTCAAGAAGGGTGAAGAAATTGAAGCTATCGTGCTCGCGGTTGATGCTGAAAGAGAACGTATTTCTTTGGGCATTAAGCAGTTAGACAAAGATCCTCTTTCTGCATATTTAGCTGAACATGCTAAAGGCACAATTGTGACCGGTGTAGTCAAAGAGCTAGATGCTAAAGCAGCCACAATAGAATTGGCAGAAGGTATTGATGGCGTACTAAAAGCAACAGAATATGCGCGTGATAAACTTGAAGACCTGCGTACCGTGTTAAAAGAAGGTGATCAGGTTGAAGCCAAGTTTATAGGTGTGGATCGTAAAACACGTGCATTAACACTCTCAATCAAAGCTAAGGAAGAGCAGGAAGAAGCAGACGTGCTATCAGACTACAGTAGTAGTAACGCTGGTGGAGGTTCTACTTCTTTAGGAGATATTCTGAAGGAACAGATGGGTGACTAATTTATAACAATATAAAGGATCTGTTCGGTGGGGAATGTAATAACCAAATCTGAGTTGATAGAAAAAATTGCACAAAAGCAAAATCATCTGCAGCATAAAGATATTGAGCTTTCTGTAAAGAGTGTGATTGAGCAAATGAGTGATGCGCTTTCTTCTGGGGAGCGCATAGAGATTCGTGGTTTTGGCAGCTTCTCATTGCATTTCCGACCACCTCGTGTTGGGCGCAATCCTAAAACAGGGGAAACGGTTTCTTTGCCGGGAAAATATGTTCCTCACTTCAAGCCAGGCAAAGAACTGCGTGAACGTGTAAACAAAGATATTGAAAACAAAGATAGCGAATAATCATAGTCTGCCGTTTCTATATAGCTGTTTGAAGTTTTTTAACTACTATTTACAAATCCACCATAAGCAATAATGACTCATCACAAGGTCATCATCGCTCTGGATTACCCTAATCCAGATTTAGCCTTACAATTCATAGATAAAATACAACCTAATGCCTGTGCTTTAAAAGTTGGCTTTGAGCTATTTGTTACAGCTGGTCCGGTGTTTGTTGAGAAATTAGTTACACGTGGGTTTAAAGTTTTTTTAGATCTGAAATTTCATGATATTCCTAATACCGTTGCTCAAGCTTGTGCAGCTGCCGCGCGTTTAGGTGTATGGATGATTAATGTGCATGCTTCAGGTGGCATTCCCATGATGCAAGCCGCGCGTGAAGCGATAGATAAATTCGATGTGCAACAACAACCTCATCTTATTGCTGTGACAGTTCTCACCTCAATGAATCAAGAAACCCTTGGGTCAATCGGCATGAATGGGGAAGTGAATCAAGTCGTTAGTCAATGGGCAGCTATGGCTCAGCAAGCCAAGCTGGATGGTGTAGTGAGTTCGGCACAGGAAGCTGCAATTATACGTGCTCAAAGTGACCCCGAGTTTATGATTGTTACACCAGGAATACGCATGTCTAACAATAGCAAGGATGACCAGCACAGAATTGTAAGCCCTTCAGATGCGCTTGATTTAGGGGTAACGCATATTGTTGTGGGTCGTCCTATCACACAAGCACAAGATCCATGTGCTGCACTTGAGGCTTTTATCAAAGCGTTCACACGTGCGTAATGCACTTAGTTCGTTTACCGCTGCTTTATATTTCATCTAGACTTTTTGCTGCTCATATTGAGTGATATTGCAAACAGTGGAGAAACGATATGAAAAAAATATTCTTATGTTTAATGATTTTGTTCGCGCTCACAGTAAGTGGAGTGTCTTTAGCTGCACCTATTAATATTAATCAGGCAACTGCACAAGAGCTGGCAGATAATCTTAAAGGCGTGGGTATTAAAAAAGCGCAGGCGATTGTTCAGTACCGCGAAAAGATTGGAGGTTTTCAGTCTCAAAAGCAATTGCTTAATGTAAAAGGCATAGGGGCAGCAACATTAGAAAAGAATCGGGACAATATATTGCTACAGTAATATTACATATGCTTGAAAAAGATTGGGCTCACTTTTAAGTGGGCCCTTTTTGTTTATGTTGCTAAATCAATTGGGTATCATTCTGTTAAATAATCAAAACTCCCTAAATATTTAGAATTATGAAAAAGATCCGTAAAGCAATTTTTCCAGTCGCAGGAATGGGCACGCGCTTTTTGCCGGCTACAAAAGCAAATCCGAAGGAGATGCTGCCAATAGTCGATAAACCGTTAATTCAATATGCAGCAGAAGAGGCAGTCGATGCAGGGATTGAGGAATTAGTGTTTGTTACAGGTAGGAGTAAACGCTCTATTCCAGATCATTTCGATAAAGCTTATGAGCTTGAAGCAGAATTAGAAGTAAAGGGCAAAACTAAAATGCTTGAAGTGGTGAGAAATATTTTACCGCCAGGCATTTCGTGTATATATATTCGCCAGGCAGAAGCGCTAGGTTTAGGCCACGCGGTGCTATGTGGTAAACCAGTGGTAGGTACTGAGCCATTTGCAGTAATACTGGCCGATGATTTGATTGATAGTTCTTCAAAAGGGTGCCTTAAACAAATGGTGGATATTTATGAGCGCGAAAGTAGTGGTGTTATTGGTGTTCAGAAAGTGCCTCAAGAGGCGGTAGGAAGTTATGGAGTGATCTCTGGAGACCAGGTAAATGACAATTTATGGAGAATTTCCGGCATTGTAGAAAAGCCTAAGCCAGAAGATGCACCATCCAATATTGCTGTAGTTGGGCGCTATATTCTGGATGCTTCTATTTTTAAGATATTAGAAGAAACACAGGTGGGCGCTGGAGGAGAGCTGCAGTTGACGGATGCAATCGCAAATCAAATTAAATCACGCTCTGTATATGCGTATGAATTTGAAGGCCGTCGATATGATTGTGGAAGTAAGTTGGGTTATCTACAGGCGACGGTTGAATATGGAATGAAGCATTCAGAAATTGGGGTAGAATTTACAAATTATTTGAAAGAAAAATGTTGTTAGAAAAATTAGTTACAGTATTTTTACTGCGTAATCTAACGCTTGGTAATACTCAATGCACTTGTGACATGCGCCATCTTGCTCTACCCACTCGGGATGCTCTTTTTTTATTTGATTAATTAAATATTCTTCGCCAATTCTATATAAATCTTCAGTTTCTGAATTGCAGCAAGTACATAATTTCTTCATGCATTATCCTCGACTTAATATTGTTTCAATAAATAACAGACCAATCATTTGCATCAAATCCTTACAGAAAAATCTAATTAGAGTTGAGCTAAATTGAACTGCTATGACAGATCTGAAAATGATTTTAGCGGACTTGTGAGCTTGCCCTTAAATCCTCGAGTAACCTATGGGCAGGTCTGCACAATGATTGAGTGTGGGGTCATAAGTCGCATGTTTGTTAGGTAGATGTTTCCACAGATATGGATGCGACTTGGCTCCTCGGGACGGGCTCGAACCGCCGACCTAGTGATTAACAGTCACCCGCTCTACCGACTGAGCTACCGAGGAACAGAGAGGTCGAGATCTTACTGGCCTGGCCTGGCCTGGTCAACTGTCTTTATTGATTATTAGCAACTGCCTATAGACTGTCGTATTTTCACCAACGTTCATCTCGTACCCTAGTGAATTATCTCGAAATGTGAACTACTACTAGTGTGCGGACTTTAATACGTTAGGCATATCACTTTTCGTTTTAAATCAACCGACTACTATTCCTACCCAGGCATGGAGTGCTGCACATGGCTCTGACGCAGGTTATCAGATGGTTTCTACCAATTAGCCGAGGTCATTATTATGTGCTGTGGAACTCAATAAAGTAGCCGAAGGAACGTCTTGGAGACTTAGGGATTAAGGAGAATTTTGGGTGAGTAGTGTTGTAATAATGGAGTATGAAGGCCACCAAATTAGGCTGGTCGAAAGAAAGCTTGGAGACATGTGGTTTGTTGCCGCAGATGTCTGTCGTTGCGTGGGTCTTGCGATTAACAGCCGCACAGGTAAACCTAATGTAACTGTTGCAACTCGCGAGTTAACAGATGACCAAAAAGAAAAGTTTCGAGTTGATACGCCAGAAAATCCAAAGAACCCATGGATAGATATGATGATTGTATCTGAGGAAGGCTTAATGAGGATGCTTAGTCTATCAGATACAATAGAAGCTCAACGCTTCAAGCATTTTGTCCAACAAGAATTCCCAAAGTTTAGTGCGAGTACTGCATTTGTGAATGCAAGTGCTTCAGAATAATTTCTAATATATGCTGCATTATCTAATGCAGCATAATCTTAATAGTCTATTAACCTAAAACATCTTTTAATCTACGCAGGGCTTCTGCTAGATTTTCTTTTGAATTAGCGAAAGAAATGCGCATATAACCTGGTAGTCCAAAGGCTGTGCCAGGGACGACTGCAATACCGCATTTGGTGAGTAAGTAAGTAGCAAACTCGACATCATTTTCAACTCCTGAAGTCTGATGAATTGCCTGTTCTATGTTTGCAAAGCAATAAAATGTACCTTGGGACATAAGGCAATTGATGCCATTAATGTTGTTGAGCTCGTCTACAACAAACTTACAGCGTTCTTCGAACGCAGCACTCATAGCGCTAACGCATTCCTGGTCAGAAGAGAGTGCAGCTTGTGCTGCAGCCTGTGATATTGAGCAAGGATTGGAAGTGCTCTGTGATTGGATATTTTTCATAGCATCAATGACTTCAGTAGGCCCGGCCGCATAACCGATACGCCAACCAGTCATAGAATAAGCTTTAGATACGCCGTTTAATACTAATGTTCTGGATTTCAATTCAGGGCAGACAGATAAAATATTACAGAATTTCTGCTGATCAAATAGTATATGTTCATACATATCATCTGTAGCAATCCAGATCTGTGGATTTTTGACTAGTACATCTGCCAGGCTTTTTAATTCCTCTTCATTGTAGCTAGCGCCAGTCGGGTTTGACGGGCTGTTTAGTACCAGCAACTTTGTTTTGCTAGAGATTTTGCTTGTGAGTTGCTTGGCATTTATTTTAAATGACTGCGACTGGTCAGCAGTAATGAAGACGGGGAGGCCGTCGGCTAACAGCACCATGTCAGGATATGATACCCAATAAGGTGCAGGGATAATGACTTCATCTCCCTGATCTAAAATTGCCTGGCATAAATTATAAAAGCTCTGCTTGCCACCATTAGAAACAAGAATTTCATTTAGCGAGTAGCTGAGTCCATTGTCGCGCTCAAATTTATTAATAATTGCTGATTTCAGAGAATTAGTCCCGGCAACTGGTGTGTACTTGGTTTTGCCAGACTGGATCGCTTCAATTGCAGCTTGTTTTATATGGTCTGGGGTGTCAAAGTCAGGTTCGCCGGCTGCCAAATTGATTACATCAACGCCTTCCAGCTTTAGCTGATTGGCTTTAGCAGTAACAGCAAGCGTGGGAGAAGGTTTGATTCTGCGAACACGAGAAGCTAATTTGATATTCAATTGAGTATAAGTTCCTAGGTGAGACTAACAAAAATTACCGGGCGTGATCATACTGTATTTTAAGGGTCCCGATAAAGTTAATGAGCAAAGAATTTCGAATAGAATCATCATTTGAGCCTTCAGGGGATCAACCAAGTGCAATTGCACAACTAACAGAAGGTTTAAATGATGGCTTAGCGCACCAAACCTTATTAGGTGTGACTGGGTCTGGCAAGACTTTTACTATTGCTAAAGTGATAGAAAGTGTTCAGCGTCCTACTATAGTACTAGCGCCGAATAAAACTTTAGCAGCGCAACTTTATGGCGAGATGAAATCATTCTTTCCACGTAATGCAGTGGAATATTTTGTTTCTTACTATGATTATTATCAGCCGGAAGCTTATGTGCCTTCCAGTGACACTTTTATTGAGAAAGATGCGTCGGTCAATGATCATATTGAACAGATGCGTTTGTCTGCGACAAAAGCACTGTTTGAACGTAACGATACCGTGATCGTTGGTACTGTGTCAGCAATTTATGGCCTTGGTGACCCGCGTTCATATTTAAATATGGTGCTGCATCTGGATCGGGGTGATATCACTGATCAGCGCACTATTTTAAGGCGCTTGGCTGAGCTTCAATATAAACGCAATGATGTTGAGTTGAAGCGTGGTACTTTCCGCGTTCGTGGTGAAGTGATAGACGTACATCCGGCAGAATCGGAACGTGAGGCCATTAGAATTGAATTGTTTGATGACGAGATTGAACAGTTAAGTTATTTCGATCCTTTGACCGGTGAGGTGGCAAGGCGTGTGCCTAGATTAACTGTCTATCCAAAGTCTCACTACGTCACCCCTAGGAGTGTTATTTTAGAAGCCATAGATTTCATCAAGGCTGAGCTTAAAGAGCGTCTCGATGGGTTGAGAAGCATAGAAAAGTTAGTAGAGGCACAACGTCTGGAGCAACGCACCCAGTATGACCTGGAAATGCTGCAAGAACTTGGATATTGCAACGGTATTGAAAACTATTCGCGCTATTTAAGTGGACGCGGACCTGGTGAGCCACCGCCATGTTTATTGGATTATTTGCCGGATAATGCGTTAATGATTATGGATGAAAGTCATGTCTCTGTACCTCAATTTGGTGGCATGTACAAAGGCGATCACTCGCGTAAAAGCACTTTAGTTGAATATGGGTTTAGATTGCCTTCAGCATTAGATAATCGACCATTAAAGTTTGAGGAGTTCGAAGCATTATCACCACAAGTGATTTATATATCTGCAACACCTGGTAATTATGAACTGGAAAAATCAGCGCAAGTAGCTGAACAGGTAGTACGTCCAACTGGTTTGGTGGATCCAGTCATTGAAGTGCGGCCGGTCGCATCCCAAGTGGATGACGTGCTATCTGAAATAAACGAGAGAGTGGCACAGGGTGAGCGGGTATTAATAACTACCTTAACCAAACGCATGTCTGAAGATCTCACTGAATATTTAGAAGAGAATGGTGCGCGTGTTAGATATTTGCATTCCGACATTGATACGGTTGAGCGTGTCGAAATTATTCAAGATTTACGTAAAGGTATATTTGACGTGTTGGTGGGAATTAATTTGTTACGGGAAGGATTAGATATCCCTGAAGTTTCACTAGTAGCAATTTTTGATGCAGACAAAGAAGGCTTTCTGAGGTCTGATCGATCACTAATCCAAACTATAGGACGTGCAGCAAGAAATCTTAACGGTAAAGCGATTTTATACGCTGAAAAAATTACCGGGTCTATGCGCAGAGCTATTGATGAAACTGAACGTCGCAGACAGAAGCAACAAGCATATAACGAAGAACATAATATAACGCCACAAGGGGTTGAGAAGTCGGTTGGCAATATCATGGAAGGGGCGCAGTCGCGTTATGATCAACAACGTTACCGCCAACTGCATGAAATTGCGGAACAGGTGGATGATTATGAAGCTATTACGCCTGAATTAGCACTTAAGCAAATTCAGCAACTGGAGCAGAAAATGTACGAGTTTGCGCGCAATCTAGAATTTGAGGACGCAGCTCGTACGCGCGACGAGATTCAACGCTTAAAGGATTTTGCTCTGGGCAAACCTAACTTGGAGGCAAGTTAGGTTCTTTAGAACGGTTTAAATGGGTCTGGCTACAAATACTTTAAGGTCTATGGTACCTTTCGCAATCTTGTGAGTTCATAGATCGAATTGTCTATATTGCAGGCGCGTAGCTCAGTTGGTTAGAGCACCACCTTGACATGGTGGGGGTCGTTGGTTCGAATCCAATCGCGCCTACCACACTTGCGAGCGGGTATTGCTCGCAGATTAATAATCGCGAAGCGACACATTATTGAATAATATTTGTGATATTGGTTTAGTGTAAATTTAGCAAGTGTCTAAGTCTGGTTTGGTTAAACCTCACAGATTAGTAGTGTCGTAAGTACATTAAACTAATAATGTGATTCTGTTTTCGTACTTAGATATATTGAGTAGCAAAATCACACAGCCATAACTTTGTAAAAAAATATTTATATAACAAGTGACCCTTGGTATCGGTCACCACTGGAGAAAGTAATGCCGCAAATCACCCTGCCTGATGGAAATAAAAAATCTTTTGATCACCCCGTGACAGTTGCTGAGGTGGCCAAGTCAATTGGTCCTGGTTTGGCTAAAGCTGCAGTTGCTGGGCGAGTGAATGGCCAGCTTGTCGATGCCTGTGTTGAAATTACAGAAGATGCTGATGTATCGATTATTACCAGTAAGGATCAAGAAGGTCTAGACATTATTCGTCACTCATTTGCTCACTTAATTGGTCATGCAGTAAAACAGTTATTTCCTACAGCAAAAATGGCAATCGGACCAGTGATTGATGATGGGTTTTATTATGATGTTGAGTATGAGAGAAGCTTCACTCCCGAGGATTTAGAGGCGATAGAAAAGCGTATCGAACAACTTATTAGTGAAGATTACGATGTCATTCGCAAAGTGGTTAGTAGAGAAGAAGCCGTTGAAACATTCACTCAACGTGGCGAGCCATATAAAGTCGAGATTGCAAAGGAAATTCCCGATGATGAGATTATTGCGCTTTACCATCATCAAGAGTACACAGACATGTGTCGAGGCCCTCATGTGCCTAATACACGGCATCTACGTGCCTTTAAGTTAACTAAGTTAGCGGGTGCGTATTGGCGTGGTGACTCAAACAATCAAATGCTACAGCGCATTTACGGTACTGCCTGGCCAGATAAGAAACAACTCAAGCAATACTTAAAACGTATAGCAGAAGCTGAAAAACGTGATCATCGCCGTTTGGGTAAGCAAATGGATTTGTTCCACTTCCAGGAAGAAGCGCCAGGTATGGTGTTCTGGCATGCGCGAGGTTGGGAGATGTATCGCACTGTAGAACGCTATATTCGTTATAAGTTGGCAGACTACAACTACAATGAAGTGCACACACCTCAAATTCTTGATCGTAGCTTGTGGGAGAAGTCCGGGCATTGGGAAAAATTTGGCGAGATGATTTTTTCTACTCAATCTGAAAATCGTGAATACGCGGTTAAACCTATGAATTGCCCGTGTCATGTGCAAATCTTTAATCAGGGTTTAAAAAGCTATCGTGATCTTCCCTATAAAATTGCTGAATTTGGAACGGTCCATCGGAATGAGCCTTCCGGAACCCTGCATGGCTTAATGCGCGCCCGTCGCTTTGTGCAAGATGATGCGCATATTTTTTGTACTGAGAAGCAATTGCAACAAGAAGTCGCCACACTCATCGATTTAACTTTCGATGTGTATAAAGACTTCGGCTTTGATCAAATTGAATTAGCGCTATCCACTCGCCCTGAGCAGCGCGTAGGCGAAGAATCATTGTGGGATCAGGCCGAAGAAGGTTTAAAACTAGCGCTTGAGAGTAAAGACCTGGAGTATCGCTTGCAACCAGGTGAAGGTGCTTTCTACGGACCAAAGATCGAATTTACATTGCGTGATAGTTTAGCTCGACGCTGGCAGTGTGGCACGATTCAGCTCGATTTCTCTATGCCGACACGACTAGATGCCAGCTACGTGAGCGAAGATGGATCAAAGAAAATCCCGGTTATGATTCACCGTGCGATCCTTGGATCCTTAGAGAGATTTATTGGTATATTAATTGAGCATCATGCGGGTAATTTACCGTTTTGGATGGCCCCAGTGCAGGCAATGGTGCTAAATATTACCGACGCACAGGCGGAATATATGCAAAATGTCCAAAAAAGGCTTCTAAATGAAGGATTTCGGGCTAATATCGACTTGAGAAATGAAAAGATTGGCTATAAGATTCGCGAGCACACAATTCAACGCGTTCCTTACCTCATAGTCGTTGGCGATCGAGAGATGGAATCGCAATCTGTGGCCGTACGTACGCGTCAAGGTGAAGATCTCGGTTCAATGAGCATAGATGAGCTGATTGCACTGTTTGCCAAAGAAAACGCGGAAATCGGCCATTTTTAGTTTATAGGAGCAGCATATCAGCGCAAGTAAAGACGTTCGCCTGAACGAGGAAATATTCGACCCGCAAGTGAGATTGATTGATGCGGAAGGTGAAAATGTAGGCGTCGTTGACAGAGAAGAAGCGTTGCGAATTGCAAGTGAGGCGGATCTCGATTTGGTTGAGATTTCACCTAATGCCCAACCACCAGTCTGTCGTGTGATGGACTATGGTAAATACAAATTTGAGCAAAACAAAAAAGCTCATCAGGCAAAGAAGAAGCAAAAGCAGATACAGGTTAAAGAAATTAAATTTAGGCCTGGTACTGAAGAAGGTGACTATCAAGTCAAACTGCGTAAATTAGTAGAATTTTTGCAGGATGGTGATAAAACTAAAATTACTATTCGCTACCGCGGTCGGGAAATGCAGCACAAAGAATTAGGTGCGCAATTGTTAGATCGCATAGAAGAAGATTTAAAAGATTATGGCGACGTTGAGCAGCGTCCCAAAATGGAAGGTAGGCAATTAATTATGGTGTTGTCGCCTTCTAAAAAACAAAAGTAAGTAAATAGGATATATAGGTCATGCCTAAGTTAAAAACAAATCGTGGCGCTGCCAAACGATTTAAAAAAACTGCGACAGGGAAATTTAAATGTTCCCAGTCACATTTGCGTCACATTTTGACTAAGAAAAGCACTAAGCGTAAGCGTCATTTACGTTCCATCGAGGTCGTTGCTGAGGTGGATACGCCAATGATTCGCAGAATGCTGCCTTACGTTTAATTATTTTAAAGGAAACAACAGATGTCTAGGGTAAAACGCGGAGTTACCGCACGAGCACGCCATAAAAAAGTCCTTGCTAAGGCTAAAGGTTACTATGGTGCACGTAAGAACGTTTATCGCGTGGCTACGCAGGCTGTTACTCGTGCCGGACAATATGCCTATCGTGACCGTCGCCAAAGAAAGAGACAATTTCGTTCGCTTTGGATTGTGCGTATCAATGCGGCAGCGCGTCAGTTTGATATTTCATATAGCCGTTTAATTAATGGTTTGCAAAAAGCATCAATAGAAGTGGATAGAAAGGTACTTGCCGATTTAGCTGTGCATGATATTGCTGCATTTGGACAATTAGCAGAGCGAGCTAAAGCGCACTTGTAAAATTCATTTTTATAAAGACTGCTATTGCTCGTATAAGGGAAAGGCTTAACCTTTCCCTTTTTATTTTGTGGAGAGGTTAATTAAATATTACGTAAGTGTGTAAGTTAAGATTTTAATGATATGAGTGTGCTTGACGATTTATTAAAAACTGCTAATGAAGATATTGTAGCCACGACTAATTTGAAGGCGTTGGAAGAGCTGCGAGTTCGTTACCTGGGTAAGAAAGGCTTGGTAACTGAGCAGTTAAAAGCGTTAGGCAAGCTTTCTGCTGAAGAACGCCCCGCGGCTGGGCAACGGGTTAACCAGGTTAAGCAAGCTATTCAATCAGCATTAGAAAGTAGGGTCAGCGAACTTGAACAGGCGGCAGTTGCAGAAAAGCTTAAATCAGAAACTATTGATGTAACGCTGCCGGGTAGAACTTCATCGGTGGGTACATTGCACCCGGTAACCATTACATTGCACCGAATAGAAAAATTATTTCAACGCCATGGATTTGAAGTGGCGGATGGCCCGGAGGTTGAAGATGACTTCCACAATTTTGAGGCGCTTAATATACCTCCTCATCATCCCGCGCGCGCCATGCACGACACCTTTTATTTTGATGATGGTTTGTTATTACGCACTCATACTTCGTCGGTACAAATTCGCACCATGGAAAACAGTTCGCCGCCGATTCGTATTATCGCACCCGGTCGTGTTTACCGCTGCGATTCGGATATCACGCATAGCCCAATGTTCCATCAAGTGGAAGGCTTGTTAGTGGATACTGATGTTAATTTTGCTCAGTTGAAAGGTCTGGTAGTCGAATTTCTACATACATTTTTTGAAAATGACCAGCTGGGGATTCGCTTTAGGCCTTCATATTTTCCTTTTACCGAACCGTCTGCTGAAGTGGACATTGAGTGGCATGATGATGCGGGNAATTCAAATTGGTTAGAGGTGATGGGTTGTGGCATGGTGCACCCTAATGTGTTCAAGCAAGTGGGTATTGATACAAATAAATACAATGGGTTTGCATTTGGNTTGGGTGTAGAACGATTAGCGATGTTGTACTACGGCGTTCGTGATTTAAGAATGTTTTATGAAAATGATTTGCGTTTCTTACGTCAATTTGCAATTTAGCAAATTCATCATATACAGAGTGTCAGTATGAAATTTAGTGAGAATTGGTTAAGGCAGTGGGTCAACCCGCAAATTGATACCGAAGAACTTGGCCAGCAGTTAACAATGGCTGGTTTGGAATTAGATGCGATTGAACCTGCAGCGCCTGATTTAACGGGTGTTGTCGTTGCCCGTATCGAGTCTGCCAGTCCGCATCCGAATGCGGACAAATTACAAGTGTGCCAAGTCAGTCTTGGAACTGCGGAAACGCGTCAAATTGTATGTGGTGCAAATAATGCGCGTGCTGGCTTGGTGACTGCATTGGCCACGGAAGGTGCAGAATTACCTGGTGGTTTAAAAATTAAAGCAGCTAAGTTACGCGGTGTTGAATCTTATGGCATGTTATGTGCGGCTAATGAACTGGGTTTAGATGAAGATAGCCACGGCATTATTGAGTTAGATGAAAATCTCACTATCGGTATTTCATTAACAGAAGCACTGGATCTTAATGATGCAGTATTGGATATTGATTTGACACCGAATCGTTCTGACTGTTTGAGTATTGAAGGGGTGGCACGTGAAGTGGCTGCCTTAAATAGTTTAGCTATGAATATCATCGATATGCCAGAAATAGAGCAGGATATTGATGAGCAATTTTCAATTAACATAAACAGCCAACAAGACTGCCCACGCTACTGTGGCCGTATTTTGCGTGACGTTAATACAAAAGCGCGCACACCGATATGGATGCAGGAACGTTTACGTCGTGGTGGTATTCGTTGCATTAATATTATTGTCGATGTGTGTAACTACGTCATGTTGGAGTTGGGACAACCCATGCATGCGTTTGATCTTGAAAAGTTGTCACAGGAAATTACAGTAAGAATGGCGTCTGGTAGTGAAAAATTAACATTATTGGATGGCAAGCAAATTACGTTGGCTAAGAATAGCTTAGTCATTGCTGATGCTGAAAAAGCCCTAGCATTGGCAGGTGTGATGGGTGGTGAAGAGTCTGCAGTAACAATAGAGACACAACATATCTTCTTGGAAAGTGCGTTTTTTAATCCAATCACAATCGCAGGCAAAGCACGTGAATATGGATTGCATACTGAATCTTCTCACAGATTTGAGCGTGGTGTAGACCCGCAGTTGGCAGTGCGTGCCATACAGCGGGCTACGCAACTTATTAAACAATATGCAGGTGCGCGTGTTGGACCGGTGAGCGAAGTTATAAATGATAATAATTTGCCGCAGCGTGAGCCGATTACTTTGTCTGTGAGTAAAGTCTCTAATTTGCTCGGCATTGAAGTAACTAGCTTTGAAGTTGTCAGTATCCTGGAAGATTTACGTTGCGTCGTACAGCAAGTAGATGATGATCAAATACTTGTAACAGCACCGAGTCATCGTTTTGATATACAAATTGACGTCGACTTAGTTGAAGAAGTGGCAAGATTAAAGGGTTATCAGCAATTTCCAACGCAGGCATTGCCTGTAGTTGCGACAAATATATCAGGTAAGCAAAAATCCGATGCAGTATTTGCTCTGCAAGAAGGGTTTTCTGCATTAGGTTATAACGAGGCCGTAACATTTAGTTTTACTGAGCAAGATCATTGTCATTTATTCTATGAAGGTGACGTTAAACAATTGGCAAACCCAATTTCTACCGCATTGTCTAATATGCGTACTAGTTTGTGGCCGGGCCTATGTGAAGCTGCAAGCTATAATCTCAAGCGCCAGCATACCGCAGTTAAATTATTTGAGATTGGTCGAAAGTATTTGCTCCAATCCGGGCTTCTTGAACAGATTGAGGTGCTTGCTGGAGTGGTTGTGGGTGATGCGGCACCGAGGCAGTGGGGGCTTGCTACGCGACCAATGGATTTCTATGATGTTAAGGGTGATATTGAGCACTTAATATCGTCTCTAGGTGTTATGGGGCTGCTTGAATTTAGGGCGCATAGTCATTTGGGACTCCATACTGGCAAAACCGCTGAAATATTGCTTGATGGCCAACCATTGGGCGTAATTGGTGCATTACACCCCAATGTGCTTAAGCCACTTGGTTTGGCAAAGCGCGAAGTGCTGGTATTTGAGTTGAAAATCGATGGAAATCTATTGGATAAGTCGCCAACTCGCTTTGAATTGTGGTCTAAGTACCCGCAGGTTCGGCGTGATCTGACGTTTACCGTTAGCACTGAAATTACAGCACAGTCGATATTAGATGCTATTTACGCCTTACAAATAAGTGAGTTGCAGGATATAGTGATTTTTTCTGTTTACCAGGGTGAAGGAGTGCCTCAAGGAGCAAAAAGCGTGTCTTTAGGCTTGATTTTACAGGACTTTTCTAGCACTCTTACGGAACAACAAATAGAACAAACCATGACAAATATCATTTCTCTACTAGCGGACAAATTTGATGCGGAGTTGAGAAGCACCTAAGACTATGGCATTAACAAAAGCAAACATGGCCGAGAATTTATTTGAGGAGCTTGGTCTAAATAAAAGAGAAGCCAAGGAATTGGTAGAGGTGTTCTTTGAGGAAGTTCGGTTAGCACTTGAAGAAGGTGAGGAAGTTAAATTATCAGGCTTTGGTAACTTTATTCTTCGCGATAAAAGTCAGCGACCTGGGCGTAATCCAAAGACTGGAGAGGAAATACCCATAACAGCTCGACGAGTTGTGACATTTCGTCCTGGGCAAAAACTAAAATCAAGGGTAGAAGAATATGCTGGAAGCCAGCAATAATAGCGAATTACCTGTCATCCCATCAAA
>JGI12316J14372_10002969_pt1 | contig 17063 bp, 20 predicted proteins | sample MarCyaLeptolynsp_FD_14372 | JGI IMG/M metagenome (IMG submission 14372) | reverse complement strand
ATAAATAAAATAATAGTCCTGGAGGATTTATGCATAAATTTTTAGTTAACTTAAGGTATTTCTTCACCCCAAGCCTAATATTTCTAGCCTTAATTGGCGTTGTCCTGGGTGGCAACTGGGTTTGGTTAGGTGTTTGTCTATTCGCCGCAGCAATTGTTGTGGATTATTTAACAAGTGCGATCAAAAGCATACATTGCGAACCTGCGGGTCGTGATGAGGATGGGGAAACCTACGGCAGTCCTGGTTTGTTAAAAGCCATGATGTGGGCACAGTACCCAATATTTGTAGCACTTCAACTTGCGCTAATTTGGCGTGTTTATGAATACGCTTCAGGTGTACCGATTGGCACCATGGAGTTGTTAGGCATGACCGTTCAAACTGGCGTCACTGGCTGGCAAATGGTTGGGGCAACAATTTCTGCTGCAATGTTCCTTGGTCTTGGCATTATGTTTGGACACGAGCTTGCACATACTAAAGGCCCCACCTTTGTATTAGCTCGTTGGATGATGGCATTAAGTGGAATAGCACACTTCTGTTATGCACACGTATATAACCATCACTTAGAACTTGGTCATCAAGATGATCCTGCAACTTCACCAAGAGGTAGAAGCATATACAAACATTATCTGCTTTCTCACTTTGGTCAGTCTCGTTTCCTATACATTATGGAACAACAACGTTTGAAGCGTTTAGGCGTTCCATTTATCTCATGGCAAAATCGCTGGATTCGCGGTTATGCCATGAGCCTGCCTACCATCGTATTGTTCTGGATGGCCGGTGGCTGGGTTGGCCTAGGTGTAATGGTTGCAGCATGGGCAATCGCTGGCTTTGAACTAGAAGTGCTTAACTACTTAGAGCACTATGGTTTGATTCGCGAGAAAGGCAAGCCTATCGAGTACCATCACTCTTGGGATGTTGGTGAGTCTCCAATTACACAATGGGGTTTCATCGAAATTGGTCGTCAAGGTGATCACCATGACCGTGGTGAAACACACTTCTGGGAATTAGAAGAAGTCGGTTCACCAGACACGGGTTACGGTTACTTTGCAATGTTTGCGATGCTTTTAGTTCCACCTGTTTGGGAGGCGTTCATTAAACCCAGACTTGCTGATTGGGATAAGAACTACGCCAGTGAAGGCGAGCAAAAAATCGCAGCACGCATGAACTACCGTGCAGGATGGCATGATATGCCACTATGCGAAAAACCATAGCCTGAATACTAAAGGAGAATATTAATGAAAACATTTTCAGCTCTGATTGCAATTGCTGTATTTACTTCTTTAGTAGGTGCCGTGCTAGTGATGATAGGTGTGGAGCAACATCACACGAACCCAATATGGGCGATAGGCACAGCAATTGTCTTTTTAATAACTCTCTTAATTGACGTATGGATGTTCTTCGCCATTGCTGGTGAAGAAGCCTACGAGTGGGAGAAATAACGTCAAACCGTAGTACCTCCACAAGAAGTAAGACGTAGATATTAGCGCGGCATTAGCCGCGCTTTTTTTATGCCTGGACTTTTTTAAGAATCAGCGATCTCATGTAAGCGGTCATGGTTAGTAATCTGAATCGCACGGCGCGTCACATCAATAACTTTGTCATCACTCAACTTAGTTAAAATACGACTCACCGTTTCGACAGCCAGCCCCAAGTAATTAGCAATATCTTGCCGGCTCATTGAAAGAATAAACGATTGGCTAGATAGTCCTCTTAACTTAAACCGTCCAGACAAACTTAACAGAAAAGTAGCGACACGCTGGTCTGAGTTTTTCTTGGCTAGCAACAGCAGCATTTTGTGATCTTGTGAAATCTCGCGGCTAATCAACTTTAATAACTGTTTTTGCAAGCTAGGTATTTGCAAGCAAATTGTTTCCAGCTCGTCTAATGGCAGCTCACAGATGCTGCTTGTTTCCAATGCCTTGCTGCTGCAATTATGAATAGCCTCATCCAAACCTGCGAGACCAATAATTTCGCCTGGCAAGTGAAAACCAAGAATTTGCTCATCACCACTCTCCATTACTGTGAACGTTTTTACAGAACCTGATCGCACTGCATAGATACTGCGGTTTTGATTNCCTTCTTTGAACAACATATCGCCAGAATGAACTACACAACGCGTTTTAATAACGTCATCCAGGCGTTGCATCTCTTCATTNTGTAACCCTCTTGGCAGGCATAGCTCAGCCAAACTGCATGTCTTACATGANTCGCTTAGGGCACGAAAACTGACATTAGTCTCGGTCAAATTTAACTCTCCATATTTCTCACACCAAACNCTCAAAATTCGGTGCAGCGTTGATCCATATCAATTACAGTAATCATGCATTTGGCTATCATTTCNACTATCAAACAAAATGGTAATGCGGATACCGTAATGAACTGTCAATAATGACTGAAACTACACATGAAGTCATTAAATTACTGATGTAAAGTAGACGCAGTTTTAATTAAAATAGTCGCAGTAAATGCCTTAGTTGATCACAAATTGACTTGTGTAACCACACGAATGATCACTATTCTCAGGTGGCATTGTGTCTAAAAAGAATAAAAAAATGGCATAAATCAACCTCATGCAACAAACAAACACACGTTCACAATACAATTAACACATTGATTTTAATGGAGATTTAGAATGGGCCTATTTGGATTTGGCGGAAAAAAAGAAAAAACCGCAAGCGCCGGTAAAGGCGAGAAAATATCTTTTAATGGTGGATCCGATGCTGTCACAGCCAAGTGCATCCTGACGGCGGGTGTGCGAGGCGTTGAAATGGATATTAACCTTTCAGGCGACAGTGTTAATCTGAGCCATGGCCCGGTAGCCGCAAAAGGTGAAAGTGCATGTGTGACTTATTTTGACAAAAAAGGCACCGGCCAGTCGCTACGACCAAAGAAAGCACGCCTATTAGGTGATCAAAACTACTGGATGGACGTATCATGCCAGTACCTGGACAAAGGCGAAAAAGTAAATGAAGTACTAACGAAGTTGGATGAAACACTAGCCAACCAGGACTTCATTGTCGGTCAGCTATCACTCGCGGACCCAATTGTAGCTGGTAGCGTAATGACGCTTAAAAAAGCCGGCAACTGTCCTTCAGGTTTATCCAATATTGATGCTTGGCTTGGTCGTGTAGAACAAAAAATTCCAGAGAATTTACGTGCCAACTATATGGGCCAGTTAGGCTAAGCAAGCTAAATAAATCAGCAAAAAGAATTTAATTTACAAAGGAAAATAACATGGATTTATTTGATCAACGCGCCGCTGTCGATGAAAGTGAAGGACAATATGGTCTATCCGGAGAAATGAAAAAAACCCAGTATGTACTTCAGCTGCTTGGCGCACCTTGGTGCCCAGATACATTAAAATGTATCTTAGTCGCTGCCGAGCAAGGCATGGAGATGACCTGTGGTTTACTCGATGTGTCTGAAAATGAACAAGACTCAAGTGACTACCTTGCCGTGTCTCCATTAGGCGTTGCTCCTGCACTAAAAGAAAGTGATTACACCACAGCAGGTGTAAGAGCGATTACAGAATTTATCAACGCACGTGGTTTAGGTAATACACTAATTCCCATGAACGCAGTGCAGGCATCGGATCAAGATTGCTGGATTGAAATCGCACGTACACAAGCTGAACCTGCGATTAATACGCTTGTTGCTGAATGTGTATGTTCAGATAGCGGTGACGCAGGTAAGATCGATGAAGCAAAAGCAGCACTAGGACCGGTACTTGATCAAGTGAACGATGCTTTAGGCAAAAATGATTACATGGTTGGCAAAAACTTCTCACTTGCTGATATTCACTGGGAAGCTGACATGTACCTTTTGGGCTTAACCGCAGGCAACGATCTCATTGAGTCTCGTAGCAATATTAAAAACTGGATGAATGGACTGAAAAATAAAAAGAGTGCATGTGGCCAGGACGTTATGGCTGTTTCATTCCTTCCGTCTGCTGCAGACATTAAAGCTAAGAAAATGCCTCCGATTATTAAGATTGAAGATTTCTAAGCTTATCTCACTCAATTTAATAAGTAACAAAAGGCCCCTTTTTAAGGGGCCTTTTTATTTCCTACTGTAAAACATTAAAATAAAACCTGCATTTATAGTAAAGAAAAACTCATTCCTTCACCGCACAAAAAAATTTAAACTGTAGAGACATTACTTAATTAGGATAGCCTTTATGTCAAACACACAGCTAACATGCTTATGTGGTTCGGTCTCAATTACAGTAACTGAAAACAATCCACATGTGGGCACTTGTCACTGCGGTATGTGTCGCAAATGGGGCGGCGGCCCATTAATGACAGTTAAACACGATTCACCCATTTCATTTTCAGGTGAAGAAAATATTTCCGTATTTAGTTCCTCAGAGTGGGCAGAAAGAGGCTTCTGCAAACAATGCGGCACACATTTATTTTACCGACTCAAAGAAACACAAGAATATTATTTAACTGCTGGTTTATTTGAAGATAATAAACACTTCGTGTTTGATCACCAGGTATTTATTGACAATAAACCTGACTACTATGAATTTGCGAATGCAACTCGTAACATGACCGAAAAAGAGATTTTTGCAATGTTTGCTAATTCAGATGATAACTAGCGATTAAGTACATCGTCTCTATGTTCATTAATTTTTTGAGCCACTTCGCCAATAATATTATTATTAATACCCATCTCTTGTAGTGTGCTGCATACACACTCAATCATAGCGTCGACATGTTCATCATTGAGCCCACTGTCAACAGCTTGTTTGTGTGCAGCACGCAAACTGGCACCCTGGTAAGTCGCCTGACCACCAAAAATATGCGTTAGAAATGCTTCCATTTTATGTGTTTGCTTTTCTATATCAATATCATCAAAAAATGGCTTAAGGCGATCATCCCGAAATAAATTGACGTATAAGTAATGTGTGGCTTTTGCAACCGTTTCTTTACCACCAATTCTATCAAACAGTGTTTGTGTCATAGTTATTCAGCCATGCAGATATGATATGTAATTTTAAATAAACTAACATATTTTTTATTGTCAGCGCTGCAATATTTGTTACTCAAGTTAAAACTCGTAGCCTAATGTAAAATGTACTCTTTATCTGTCCCTGTCGTGCCCGTCGCAGGTGAGCGATTCCAGTCTATATTGGCCTGTAACTTTGCATTAATATACTCATTTAATGGGAACTTGAAACCACTACTTGAGCGAATATTAATATCCTCACTATTCTCTAAACTAAAGAATCCCTCGTGGTTATGAAACACACCTAACCACTTATACCAGGCATGTTCATAGTCAAGTGCCCAGCGGCCGCCAGCATATTGGTTATCCTCATCTTCATCAAAGTCTTCATCAACATAAGCAAAACCTATTTCAGCCTGTAAAATTAAATCATCCTGATCAAAGAATTGATAACCACTACCTAATGAATAAGTTGATCTAAGATCCAGTAACTCTTCTAGGTCCTCTTCAAATGAAGCAGAAGTAAACGCATACCATTTTTCGGTGATAAAGCGATCTAGTTGTAATGAGCCAAAGGTTTCATCTTGAGTTTTATCACCATCATTCTTTTCAATAGTTTTTGATACTCTCAAGGTATATCGATTTTTCAATGTGCGCGCCCGCGCCATTAGTGCACCATGATAATCTTCATCATCTTCATTACCTGATGAACGACTCAAGCCAATGTCTAATTTACCGGAGTATTTGACTTTTGGTTTAGGCGCATTTTGGGCAGCAAGTAATTCCTGAGGACTTTCAGAAAGTTCATTAATATCCAAGGGTACCAGATTGTCATTAAGTTCATAGCTTAGTTGAGAGCCCTCCGATTTGGTTAGAATACCATCAGCTACTGTTCCATCTTTAAAAACAATGGCAATAGGGAGCTGGCTAATTATTTCTGATATTAATTCATGCTTTATTTTTAACTGTTTGGCAAATGCTGTATTAATTACAATATATTGCGAATTAATTTCTGTAACTTGGCCGACTAAATGATCGTCTGATGTAAGGTGAATCTCATCTGCAGCATATACAATATGAATAGAAAAAATTAAAATCAATAAACTACCCAACCACTTATTTATGGCATTCATAATATTTACCTAGAAAAACAAATGAACAAGAAGATGTTATGAAAAATTATACAGTAACAATTATAACTAAATTAACTAGCAGCCACTTACTCTTTTTAACAACACTTTTCTATTAATATTCGAGTTAAGCTACTGTGCCGATTATTATATTATTTAGTTTAATACTGATTGCATGCATAGCATGGTATATCCATAAACGAATTAAATTATCACAACGCAATAAAGTATTTTCCCGGCCTTTACCTAAACACTGGATTTCATTACTTGAGAATAACATTCCATTATATACACGCATCCCAGATCAGCTTACTGCACATTTACACGGTTGCATTCAGCTATTTGTGCACGAGAAACAATTCGTTGGCCGCGGCGGCATAGATATTGATGATAATATCCGTCTCACTATCGCCGGCACTGCTTGTATGTTGTTATTGCATGGCCGGCAAAAAAGATTCCCCGGATTTAAAACAATTATAGTTTATCCAGATACCTATATAGCAAAACAAACCAGTCATGACGGTTCCCTGGAATCGGTTGAGAATAGCCACCGCGCAGGAGAATCCTGGGTGCGTGGTCCGATTGTTTTATCCTGGGGTGACAGCATGCGTGGTTCACACAATGCCAAGGATGGACATAATGTCGTGTTACATGAGTTTGCACATAAACTCGATGAGCAAAGTGGAGCTATGAATGGCTTACCTGTACTTAAAGATAGTACTCATTATGTCGAATGGGCCCAGGTTCTTAACAATGAATTTATGTCATTGAAACAGCGTGCTCAACGCGGCAAAAATTCAGTACTTGATGAATATGGTACAGTCTCTGCACCAGAATTTTTCGCTGTTGCGACAGAGTCATTTTTTGAAAAATCAAGCCAGATGAAGAAAAAACTACCTGATCTATATAAGCAGCTTAGTCGCTTCTATGATATTGACCCTGCCAGTTGGCAATAAATAATTGAATTTAAAGTCAGACCCCACTTTTTTTAGTTATTACTAATAACTTATTGTTAACCAGTCGAGCCTGACTTACTCGTCCAACCTATTTATCAAGCTTTTTATAAATCACCCGTGTTTCAATTGATCAATATTATCCACATTAACAAATTCGAAATCGCAATGGCCTTTCTGAGTGATAGGGTTAATCTTACAACGCAGCTCAATTAACCCACTTTCCACTAGTTCATTATCGGATTGAAAATACCACTTGAACGCACCCAGAGTATGGGCAACCAGACCGCGCTCATTTGCGAAACCTTGTACAAACTGATTTGCCTCTACTTCAATATCATCCATGGAATGATCAAGAAAGTGTGCATTCTCGGCCTCATTCGACAACTCCGCGCATAACTGCTCAATATTGACTTGCATAGTGTACACCCCCTTATAAACAACAACTTTCTAATGTTTTGCTTTCTAGTCGGTACAACTTACTTACAGTTTCATTTGATACCCATTATGCGAATAAAACAATTAAATTTATGTTATGTCATTTATATAGCAGTTCTATAGAAATTTAATTATTGAACATGCTCATTGATAATTACTATTTAATAATATCTTAATAAGCACTAATAGCAGCCGGGCTATGCGAATGATAATTAAAATAAATCTTGCGTTTTCCCTATCTGACTTTCTTTTGTCATAACAATATAATCTTCAGATTGCCCTTGCATTAACTCATCAACTTCTTGCATATTGTCGCTGCACAACCATTTTTCAGCATCTGTTTCATCAATAATAACGGGCATACGATGATGAATCTCAGCCATTGCCTCATTAGGTTCTGTAGTGCATATGGATAAAAACATTTCTCCATCTTCACTGATTTCAAATATCCCTCCCAGTGTAAAGGCAGGCTTTTGAGCTTCAATACGAAAACGATCACGCTTACCTTTGGGCTGGTTTTCGTTCCATTCATAAAAAGCATTAATAGGAATTAAGCAACGACGCCTTGTAATCGCTTCACCCCAAACAGGGCTCTGCCAAATTACTTGTCCACGCGCACTTACTCGTCTCGAGTTAAATAATCGCCTGTTGGTATCCCAATCACGCCGCCAACCCCAGTTCATCAAGGCACTATCAACATTACCATTCGCATCCATAAATCCTGCCACCAAAGGCTTATAATAAGGAAACAGCTCAGGACTCAATTCTATAGTCGCTCCAATATTCATTGGGATACCTATAGCATCCATTAGTATCACTATAGACTGATAATCGGTTACATTGACTCTTCCACACATATTGCTATTTTTTTTAGGTTCAGATTCTATTAACACTTATTCTAATCTATTCAAAAAAGCCCGCATATGAAACTACGCAGCGGAATGACTATCAACAATAAATTTTATCCCAAGGGCAGTGTAATCCCCTGGTATACAATTTATCCATTTTTCATGATCCATATGCTCATGTTTGGCGGTTCTGGGTTTTTTCTGGCTTACGGCGACGACACTGATGTGATGTTTTTATACATGCATGGTGGCCTGGCAATTTTTGTTTATATTATTTTTTATTTTGCTATCTTTGGTGCCGATCAAGTGCGATGGATGTTCACCAATGCAGGCCTTGGCTTGCTTGGCATATACAGCGAAATCGACTGGATACTGTCATTATTTAATAAGCATGTTGAAGATTTTCCATGGTATGTACATGTCATTCCATTTCTATATTATATTCTTTATACCTTTCTTTTACGGCAGGCATTCATCGATATAAGCGGTTCAAGAGGCAATGAAGAGAGAATGAGGCTCATCAATTACTTATATGTAGGTCTGTCATTGATTTTCTATCTATTTCTATTATTGTCCTAATACCCTATTGATTGTTTATAGTTAGATTTAATTAACGAGGCGAATATGTTTTTCATCACTAACCGACAATTTGATACATCCAAGCGTGGATATGAAAAATTTACCAAGCACCCTAATGCCAAGGGACCAAATGAGTTACAAGCAATAGAAATAACGGGTGTTACGTCACCAAAATTCAAACTATTAAATGATCGCCTACCTGTCACCGAAGTAAAACGGCTAAAAAATAAATTTAATTTAGCCATTGATGAAAGTGAACCTCATTATGCAAGCTTGACTGTGGCTTGCAGAGTGTTTGAAAGGGCAAGAAAAGAATGCAAGAACGTTTTGCTTTATGTCCATGGTTACAACAATGACATCAAAGACGTTTACAATACTGCCAGAGAAATCGAACGCCTTTATGATGTAATCGTTGTCACTTTTACCTGGCCAGCCAATGGGGGTGGCGCACTATCAGGTACATTATCTTATCTTGCAGATAAACGTGACGCACGCGCGTCACAAGATGCATTAAACCGATGTATCGACCTGGTTGGAAAATATCATGCATTACTGACACTGTCTGCAAGAAATAAACTCATCGAAAGAGCCAGCAAAAAACATTTAGATAATCCAACCAAACAGCGCGAGTACTTATCTGAATTAATCAAGCGTGATTGTGACTTATCCGTTAGCTTACTCTGCCACAGTATGGGTAATTATGTACTCAAACATGCTTTGGCTAGCAGCTTGGCTGAATCACGCAAACTTATTTTTGATAACATTATTTTAGCCGCAGCGGATACTAATAATAAAAATCACAACCGCTGGGTTGAGCAACTACAAGTCCGCCACTCTGTTTATATAACAATAAACGAAAACGACTACGCATTGTCATGGTCGAGGCGCAAACCCGGCGAACAACAAAAAGCCCGCTTAGGCCATTACCTAAAAAGCTTGGATGCCAGTAATGCTCAGTACATAGACTTTACCCGCGAAAAAGCTGTTAACAATAGCCACTCTTATTTTGACAAAAAGACAGTCAACCAGAACAAAGGAGCTCTTAGGTTTTTCAAGAAAGTATTTTCAGGCGAAGATGTCACACCTTATCTGGACTACTCACCACAGAACAACACATTCAGACCCAAATAATCATTCATGAAACAATGCAATCAGTGTGGCAAGTGCTGTATTAAATACAGCAATGGAGGATTGTCTGCATCAGCAGAAGAAATTCAATACTGGGATCAATACAGACCACATATATATGAATATGTATCTGATGGAAAAATCTGGTCTGACCCAAACAATGGACAACCACTTACACAATGCCCCTGGCTGAGGAAACAAGAAAATAATATGTTTACTTGTGACATTTATTTTGATCGGCCTGATGACTGCAAATACTACCCTACATCAGTCCTGGAAATGATTAATGATAAGTGCGAGATGCTGGAAACTAGTGACCTAAAAGATACTAAGCGCGCACAACAGCAACTCAATATCATTATGGCTGATAGCCGCAAATAAAAATCAATTTAGCTTCCAAGCCGATCAGTCATAAAACTATGAATTCATTAACACGCCATAAATGGATTAATGACACTTTTATGACACTATTTTGACCGCTTGTAACTCTTACTCCATGAAACGCTCAACTACGACTACACTAAGAGTTTGTGTTTTGTCATACTCTGTAAAATGTATTATTTACTAATTATGATTACATATCTTTAAGCGTACATAGAAGAGAATATTCGAGGTATCAAAATGTCTACTCAATCTCAACTAGAAACTATATTTGATTCGTTAAACGTCAGCGATGAACATATGCAGAAGCTCAATGAATTAAAAAATAGTTTCAATGAAGACCACGTTGAAATTTTTTTAGAAAAACTCGAAACCATTGACAATATAGATGAGCTACTGGAATGCTCAGATGATTCACAAGAACGCTCAAATCAATTTATAGACTTTGTTAGCGAATTAATCATTAGCAAATAAATACTTTCTATACTTCTGCACATCATCAATACCATATGTCAGACTGATGTAAGCTTTGACTTACACCCCACACACTATTCACATAACACCACTCATCAACTTAGTAGTAATAAACCAACGCATATGTAGGTCTAATACATAGACTTATACTGGAATTCCCTGATACATATGCGATTCTTATTTATTATTTTCATAGTTTTAGCAACCATTTTACCAGTGGCCTTTGCAGATAAAGCAGTGTTTGCAGGTGGTTGCTTTTGGTGTATGGAATCTGATTTTGAAAAATTAGAGGGTGTAACAGATGTAATCTCTGGTTTTACGGGCGGCACACATCCAAACCCAACATACAATGGCAAACATGATGGTCACTATGAAGCGATAGAAGTGACATATGACTCTGAGGTTATTAGCTATCAAGAGTTACTAAATTACTTCTGGATAAACATTGATCCCTTTGATGCTAGAGGTCAATTCTGCGATAAGGGCTCAAGCTATTTAAGTGCGATATTTGTCGCCACTGAACATGAGCGTAAACTTGCTGAAACATCCAAACAAAAAGTTATTAACCAATTTCCACAACAGAAAGTAGTAACTCCTATTTTAGATGCATCAACATTTTATCCAATTGCCGGCAAAGAAGAGTATCACCAGGATTATTACAAAAATAATCCTATTCGATATAAATACTATCGTTGGAATTGTGGGCGCGACCAGCGTTTAAAAGAAATATGGGGCGATAAAGCCATTCACTAAAAATGAAACGCCACAAAGATTTGTGGCGTCATATTCACTATTTTATACGACAATAACGTATCTTCTACTCGCCAATTTTCAATTGCCCGCCTTTTCCTAAGCCACCTTTAACAGTTTGAGCTTTATAATTTCTTAATGCTTTAATCATATTGTTATAGGAGTCAGCAAAAGCGGCAGCAATAGTCTTACCCTCGGGTGTATTGGTATAGCCATTTGCTGCACCTGCACTACGACTGCCAAATACACCTACACCAGCATCAAAATCAAATTTTTCCGCATTGCCATTTGCAGCAGAAACCTGAACACTGGAGCGATTATCAATAAGCAGTAAAGTAGTCGATGCTTCATTTTTCTTCAAACCACCTGCAAGTTTGCCTAACAACTTGCCTTTTTCACCAAATAAACCACCGACAGATCCAGCCAAGCCACCAGTATTTTCTGACAATTGAATGGATGGACTCATAGTGTAATCTGCTGCAACCATTTGCCCTTTACCAAAATTACTTCCTTCACGGATTTCACCGGATGCCTCTAGTTGGCGCTCACCCATCATGTTTTTCATTGCTTTGCCACGCTCAACAACGACAAAACAATTTGATTGCTGAATCATTAAGCGCAGTAGTGGCACGGTGCTGCCTAATGAAGGGTAAGTGCGATAGTAAGTATGCCACCATGGTTCGTTCTGATCCTCATGCACAGCCAAGGTACCCAATGGTTGTGGACATGATTCTAATTGGCTATCCGCACCCGAAGTATTACCTCCAGCAGCAGAACCTGAGATCCCATCTGCATAAACCGACTGAAACATAAATAATATTGTTATTAGTACCCAACCGAATTGATACGACTTTTTAGCTGACGTATTCATAATGCAAGCCCCATATATTAAATTTAGGTTAAGCAGTTATTATATATCAACACTTAAGCAATCCAATAACAATTACATATACTTATATTCTGAACTAAGCTGTTAAATAAATTTATGAGTTAGCTTATTTTAAAACTAGCAATGAAATAAATTTATTTAGCACAGGGAGTCAATAGACCAGAATGATGGTTTTAGGCATGCATCAACTAATGCTGATAAAACATCCATCACTATCCAAGAAATACATATGTCTCATCAAGAGAACAAGATTCAGTTCTCTTGATTAAGTCATCTAAAACATTTCTGAAGAATCGACTTCTTTATTTGGCTTATTTGTATCGCGAGTTGGTATGTGATCACCAGTAATCATTTCTTCATAACACATACCCGGTCCTACCATAGGGTAAACACCTGCATCACGATCAATAATAACTTCAAGAAATGCTGGTCCTGGGAATTCGACAAATTCTTTAATTACTCTAGGCAAGTCAGCTTTGTTTTCCAACCTAACTGCGTATTCAAACCCATCTGATTCTGCAGACTTTATGAAATTCTTCTTATGTAGTGACTTGTCACTGGCTGATAGTCGCCCTTTGAAAAATAGCTTTTGCCACTGCTTAACCATTCCATCACCGAAGTTATTCAAGACTACTGTTTTCACCGGCAGCTTATACGTTGTTACTGTCTCAAGCTCGCCCAGGTTCATACGAATACTGGCATCACCATCAATATTGATTACCATTAATTGCGGTTTCGCAAACTGTGCACCAATAGCCGCAGGCAAGCCAAATCCCATAGTTCCCATACTGCCAGACGTTAGCCATAAACGCGGGTGTTTGAAATCAAAATACTGTGCCGCCCACATCTGGTGTTGTCCAACACCTGTACTAATAATAGCGTCACCCTTGGTATGCCTATTAATTTCTTCAATTACGGCATAAGGTTGAATAGCTTCCGATGCCTTGTCGTAATTCATCGCATAGGTCGTCTTCAAATCAGCAATGTGTTTATGCCATTGAGAATAATCTGCCTCAAATTTATAAACTTCCTGACCATATTCAAGCAAGTGCTGAAGACTTTCGGGCAACAAGCCGACATGATGCCAATTGACTGATTTCACCTTATCAATTTCGGATGGATCAATATCAAAATGAGCAATGTATTTTGCATTCGGTGCAAATTTAGCAGGCACAGCAGCAACACGATCATCGAAACGTGCACCTACTGCAATCAGAAAATCACTATCATCAGTCGCATAATTAGCAAATGCTGTACCGTGCATGCCTAGCATATGCAATGCCCTGGGCTTAGTCGTGTCATACGCACCGATTCCCATCAACGTTGTTACTACTGGAATCTTAAACGCGTCGGCAAATTTTCTCAGACTGTCTGAAGCTTCACCATTGATTGCACCTCCGCCTGCATATATTAATGGTCGTTCCGCCTGTGACAATGCATCATAAAACTGCTTTCTTTTATCTGCTGTTAATTCTGAAGCAATTACTGCGTGCATCCGCTCACGGTAACCACGCACAGGTAATCGGCCACGCCCTCTATAGGTACCGACCCAGTTTTGTACATCTTTAGGAATATCAATAACAACTGGTCCGGGACGACCGGTACGCGCAATTTCAAATGCTGTACGGATAGTCGACTCAAGCTTAGTCGGGTCTGTAATCAAAAAAATATGTTTTGCTACCGCACCCATAATGTTAGAAATAGGCGCCTCTTGAAACCCATCACTGCCAATAGCAGCCGTCGGTACTTGACCACAAATCACCACAATTGGAATAGAGTCCGCCATACAATCTCGAACCGGTGTGACGGTATTGGTCGCACCAGGACCAGAAGTCACCATCACCACACCTACTTTGCCACTGGCACGCGCATAACCCGAAGCCATAAATCCTGCACCCTGCTCGTTGGCGGGCACAATTAAAGGCATCGAGTCATTGGTTTCTTTGTTATAACGAAAGACAGCATCGTAGGTTGGAAGAATAGCTCCACCACTATAACCAAAAATCACACCTGTTTCTTCTTGAGCAAGCACTTGCACAATAATATCCGAGCCTGTCATTTCTTGACCGGAAAGAGGATGATCCGAAGCTTGTTCGATTTCTAAGGCTTGTTGAGCAGCACTTTGCATAGTTTCTATAAAATCTTGATTAAGAAAGAGATTATTTGCAACCTAACTTATAATTAGGTGGTGAGTCAATCACCACGAAGTGACATAGATGCGGTTAGCACAGAATTGCCATTAACCGAGTGAAAAATAGCTTTTTTAGACACTTGAAAGTAACTTAATTGATTATAGTCAGATACAACATCTATAAATGTAAGTAGCTTACTTTCGCTATAAACAACCGCTTCATTTAGTACTGCATAATTTCAACATTATTATTTCCCCTACTTGCACCCTATAGATGAAAACGTTAGGTTGACCTCAAACTTTACTCAAACACTAGAATAAATAACATGGATTCAAAGATCAGCGCTAAAAGCTATAAGCCAGAAGAATATTTTGTTGAGAATGAACCTTATTACGAGCCTGTTTCAGATGAAATTGAAGTATTTGAAGCAGCGTACAAAAATAGCCTGCCAGTATTGCTTAAAGGGCCAACAGGCTGCGGCAAAACCCGCTTTATGGAATACATGGGTTGGCGCTTAAAGCGCCCACTGATTACTGTCTCATGTCACGATGATTTAACTGCCTCCGACTTAGTTGGCAGATATCTCGTTACAGGCGGCGAGACAGTATGGGTCGATGGGCCACTGGCACGCGCGGTGAGATCCGGCAGCATTTGTTATTTAGATGAAATTGTAGAGGCACGCAAAGATACTACTGTTGTCATTCACCCGCTATGTGATGATCGTCGTGTGTTGCCCATGGAGAAAATCGGCGAGCTGTTAGAAGCACCAGATGAATTTTGTATGGCTATTTCTTATAACCCCGGTTACCAAAGTGTCCTTAAAGATCTCAAGCAAAGTACCCGTCAGCGCTTTGTAGCACTCGAATTTGACTATCCAAATGCTACTGTTGAACAAAAAATTGTTGAAACCGAAACAAATATTGATAGTGAAACAGCTAAACAGCTAGTTAAATTTGCTCAAATGACTCGCAACTTAAAAGGCAGTGGATTGGATGAAGGCGCCAGTACACGCTTATTAGTTCACGCCGGCAAATTGATTCAAACTGGCGTAAACCCAGTAACTGCTTGCAAGAGTTCAATTTCACAAGCGCTTACTGATGACCCGGAAATGTTATCTGCAGTCAACGAACTAAGCTCATCCGTATTCTAAATACTACGAATAATTTAAAATACTAATGCCGTTTACTTATTAGACTTTCTATCTAAAAATTTTACAATAACTATGTAAGACTTATAGCTACAAACTTAAATAATCAATAAATCAGTAAATTTACCTGTTTCACCTATTTTGCTCCATAATGCATCTAAAGCTGCTTCAGATAACTTCTCTTGTACGATATCTCCATCAAGTTTATAGAATGTCTGATAACCTGCACTTATTAAAGCGGCCTTTAATTTTAAATATGAATTTGCCCGCATCATCCCATATGGCCAAAACTCTACTACGATAGGAATTCTGTTACTAAGCAAGTTTGAAGCCCCTGCAAGAATGTAACCTTCATAACCTTGTGTATCCATCCAAAGTAACACTTGTTGATTAGAGTCATATTGAAACATACTGTCAATAGATTTAGATTTCACTTGTATATTCCGTTTATTAAATTGATCAATTTCTTCTTCTGGACTACCTCTTCGTATTCTATGATCACCAAAATTACTTTCCGATAATTCTAAAATAAGGTCTTCTTCAGCCTTTTCCCCTAACGCACAATTATATGTATCAATTTCATCACCCAAGTCATTCAAATAAATATTCGCTTTGAGTAGATTAAAATTTATAGGATCTGGTTCGATTGCAATAGCTTTGCTAAAGTAATTTCGCTTTATTGCTGGAATACAAATTGTTCCAATATTCGCACCAACATCAATTAACAAAGAGTCTAATTTATCAAACTTCAATATTTTCAACGCTGTTTCTAATTTACTCAGATCGTACTCTTTAGTGATATATAATTCTCTGGCAATCGTCTTATCCTGAGATGAAATGATAAAGTTTTCATTCTTTGCGTTAGAGATCATTAGTGTATTCTTAGGGGATGAATCAAAAACCCATCTGCGAAATGATTTTGCTTTTAGAGGCTGCCAGAAAAATATTTTTATAAGGCATAATTTGATATTTCTTAGTGGTTTAAAAAATTTCATTAAACAGCTCCTATTCATAAAATAACTGTCTTTAGTTATATTCTAAAAAATCACATGGTAAATAACCAAAAATATTCAACCACGAAGAACAGTAACACCATTCCATTTTGGGATGCATTTAAATTTTGGCTTAAATTAGGTTTCATCAGTTTTGGTGGCCCGGCCGGCCAAATAGCGATTATGCATCAAGAGTTAGTTGAGAAACGACGCTGGATTTCAGAGAAGCGCTTTTTACATGCGCTAAATTTCTGCATGCTATTACCTGGCCC
>JGI12316J14372_10002967_pt1 | contig 17079 bp, 8 predicted proteins | sample MarCyaLeptolynsp_FD_14372 | JGI IMG/M metagenome (IMG submission 14372) | reverse complement strand
CCCCCCCCCCGACAAAAACGACTCGTTTTTGTCGGGTGTCCGCGCTGGCGATATGCGGGCTGACTGTTTTGGCTGCGTGCGAACGGATCGATCGAGGGGGCGGGGGAGCAACTCCTAGTGCTGCCGATCGTCTGCCAAATAGGAGCGATCTGGTTTCAGCTAAAGAAGATACAACGCCTGAGCCAGTGACAACGATTGTTCCGCCTGAAGGTGCTCCAGCCCATTCCATCACTGATAATGTTTCTAGTTCACCAGGCTGGAGTCGTCAAACTCAATCGTCATTGGATAGCGAGCAAACCCGAGACAGGAATGCTGTAACGAGACAGATCGGCAATGGGAATGCTGACAACCAAAATTTGGCTGTTCCCAGGTCGCGAACCATGCCAAAGGTCAAACTGCCCAATCCAGAGGCTTTACCCCTCGATCGGATTGTTGCCAGGTCGCTGGCCCTATCCCGACCTGCTCCCTCTCCTGCTGCATTATCTGCAAACAATGCGGGGAATGTTGTAGAACAACAAAATTTGGAGCGACAAAATCGGCGGATGAGGGGTGAGGTAAACGGTGCTGATGCCTTTGCCCTGGCTGTCTCTGGCCAAGGCGTTGCCGGACCTGAGAGACTTGGGAAATCGTTGAGGCAAGAGGCGATCGCACCCGCTCCCAGCGACCGCGCTCAAACATTGCTTCCCTCTGCCCCCTCTGATGCCAGCGACTACTATTTCAACGATATGCAAGCGCATTGGGCCAGGGAAATGGTTCAAATCCTGGCCAGTCACGGCATTGTCAAGGGTTTCCCGGATGGCAACTTTAGACCAGACGAGCCGGTTACGCGATCGCAGCTCGCTATGCTGCTGCAGCAAGCGTCTGCGAACACGCCTGTCCAGAATAACCCTTCGGTGACGTTGGTCAATCGGAGAATGAAGGGTAACCTGGCCCCTGCGACCCCAAATTCCCATTCACCATTGCGCGTAACACGATCCGAGCTTGCTGCAGACCGGGAGGCAGACTCATCGCTCCCCCCTGGGTTCAGCGAACGGTTGCAATCAGAATCCTGGATAGAACAGCCCGGAGAACAATCTAGTGAATTCGTTTCGCGGCTCCAGGCTCTGACTGCTGTGGCAGAGTGGTTTGCCTTACCGTCTTCTCTGCCCAGTCCAGAGCCAGAGCGCCAGGTTCAAGCCGCGACGCAACAGTCGGCTATGCGCGATCGCGCTCCAGAGGACCTCCCCCATCCGGTCAGTGCCGATCTTCCTGAAGATCAGCTCTCTCCCCATCAGCCCGCAACCCGCGCCGAGGTCGTAGCCTTTATCCATGAGGCATTGGTGGCTCAGGCAAAGTTGCCGCCATTGCCAGGAATGGCAACAAGTACCCGGCCAGCAACGCTAGTCGCCATGGCGATTCCTGAAGATGGAACGGCTCCAGCCACACTTGCATTGACTGATGGATTATCCGAGCGCTCAAGCTTGAGTCCTGAACTTGAGACTGAACTTGAGACTGAACTTGAGACTGAACTTGAGACATTGCCTGATGCATTTTCCGATCGCTCGGCCTTGGGTTCCGAATTTGAGACTGAACTTGAGATTGAACTCGAGGCTAAATCTGCGGATGTTGCGATCGCGTCTCTGGATGCAGACCCTAATTTGTCATCTCACCTGTCATCTCATCGCTCGGGATCTGGGGGGATCGCGATCGCGTCTCTGGATAGAGACCTCAATTTACCGTCTGAGCGATCAGAGGTTGCTGTCCGCGATCGCCATCTTCGTGTTGCCACCTCTAGCCCCAACCACTCTGCTGATGTTGCGCAGGTTGCTGCTAACAATCGATCTCAAACCCTACTCTCAGACCGCAACGTACAGATCGAACCCATTGCGCCAACAATTCAACCGGAACGCCAGTCAACAGCACAATGGTCAACAGCGCAATCAACAGTGCAATCAACAGCGCCATGGCCAACCCAAAAGTCGCTCTCAGCCTCAGAGCTATCGTCTGGTGCGACTGCCGATGAAGCCACAGACACTCTGACTCCAGCACCCGCTGTTGAGACACCCTCCAGCACGCCTCCCTATCTGACCGCGAATACTCTTGCTCGTTCCGCAGCAGTTGATAAAACGTATACCATCGGTGCAGGCGATCGCCTGCAGATCGAGATCTTCAATGTGCCTGAGTACAGCGGCGAACGGCAAGTCCTGGTAGACGGCACCATCCAGATGGAAATGATTGGCAGTCTTCTTGTAGAGGGGATGACTCTCGATCAGACCCGAGCCGCGATCGCGACTGCCTATGCACCGCTTCTCCGTCGTCCCCTGGTGACCCTCACTTTGCTGCAAGCTCGCCCATTACAGGTCAGCATTGCAGGTGAAGTTAATCGCCCCGGATCGTACACGCTTTCTTTTGCTGAAAATAGTCAATTTCCCACCGTGGTGCAGGCGATTCAAACCGCTGGCGGCATTACTCAGGCCGCAGATTTGCGGCAGGTTCAGATCCGGCGTCCGCGTCGCGCAGCCCCACCCCAGATCTTCTCTGCGAATTTGTGGGAACTATTGCAAACGGGCGATCTACAACAAGACATCGTGCTGCGGGATGGCGATACAATTTTAATTCCGACTGCATCTGAATTGAGTCCGGAGGAGGCAACTCGCCTGGCCATGGCGAACTTCTCTCCCGATCGGATGCAGGTCAATATTGTGGGTGAAGTGAAGGCTCCTGGGGCGATTCAGGTGGCACCCAACACCCCTTTAAATCAGGCTCTGTTGGCTGCTGGAGGGTTCACCCGCAAGGCCCGCAAAAAGTCGGTGACGTTGATTCGTCTGAATCCGAACGGTACGGTCACTCAAACTGCGATCGCAATCGACCTTTCCCAGGGGATCAATGGAGAAACAAATCCTCCTCTCCAACACAACGACGCCATCATTGTTGGACGATCGGGATCAGCCAAATTCTCAGATGGGCTGGGGAGCTTTTTAGGTACAGTTGGCAGACTGTTGCCTCTCGGCTTCTTGTTTTGACTGGCACAGTTTTTCCGTTGTCCGATTCACTTGATGCTCATTCTCTCCACCCCGAATTGCAATGGAAAAGTTTCAGTCTCCTCTATCGCCAGTTAACGATCGGCATAACGGCAATGGTAACGGCAATGGCAAGCACACGCCCCAATTTTTGCCGATTTACCCGTCTGAAAAGATCGACGAACAAAACGAAGAGCTAGATCTGCTTCAAATTCTAGCCATTTTTCGCCGTCGATGGCCAGTCGTTCTTGGGGTTGCGGTGGCTGCGATCGCAGCCACCGCCTTCCACACCTTGAATCAAACCCCAATCTACGAGGGGAAATTTCGCATCCTGGTTGAGCCAGTTACCGCAGAGAGCAATCTGGCAGAACTCACCCCCATTGGCAACAATTTGAGAAATACTGGCCTGGACTACCAAACCCAAATTCAGGTTCTGCAAAGTCCAGAACTCTTAGCCAACATCGTTAAACAATTGCAACGCCGTTACGCAGACCTCACCTATAGCGCCTTAATCTCCAACTTAACGATTACTCGTCCCCAAGAAACTAAGATTCTAGAAATTCGGTATCGCAGTTCCAACCCAGAGAAAATCCAAGTTACTTTAGAACATCTAGCTCAGGGATACTTAAAATATAGCCTGGAAGAACGACAAACCAATTTACGACAAGGCATCCAATTTGTAGAAGACCAATTGCCTCTGCTGCAGCGGCGTGTCGATCAACTCCAAGAACAACTCCAAGCTTTCCGACAAGCCCATAACCTCATCAACCCCGAAGCCCAGGCTCCCAAGCTAGCCGACCGCAGTGCTGCCCTGGCCCAACAGCGGCTAGAAATCGATAAGAAACTGGCAGAAACGCGCACCTATTTCATGACATTACAAGAAGAAACAGGTGCAGTAGCTGCTTTGAATGAGGCCACCCTGTATCAACAACTGATTAGCCAATTGCGAGAGGTCGAAACTGAAATTGCCGCAGAGTCCACTCGTTTCCAGACGCAAAATCCAGAAATCCAAGTCCTGCTGGAAAAACGAGAACGGTTACTGCCCTTGCTGCGCCAAGAAGCTAAGCGAGTGTTGGGGATAGAACTGGCCAAAGTGGCCACGGAAATCCAGACCTTGAACGTCCGCAGCCAAGCCATTTCACGCGCAGAAGCACAACTCAGACAGCAGGTACAACAATTGCCCTTTCTGGCTCGCCAATATACAGACCTGCAGCGACAATTGCAAATTGCCACCGAAAGCTTAGATCGGTTTCTGGCTAACCGCGAAACACTGCAAATCGAGGCTGCACAAACAGAAATTCCCTGGCAACTCCTCGCCGCACCCGACAAACCTCAGGTGCCCATCTCTCCTAACATCCAACGTAGTTTGCTATTAGGCGTCGTCAGTGGCATTCTGCTAGGAATCGGCACCGCGCTATTATTGGAAAAACTGGACAATGTATTTCGTTCGCCAGATATCCTGCAAGAGAAGACAAAGCTTCCCTTATTGGGAACGATTCCCTTTTGCGAACAGCTACAATCCGATCGGGAACAGGTACTGCTGGGCAATATGACGACCGCAATTTCCAGAAGCTTCCATACCTTCATCCCAGATCGTCAAAATCTATCCGGTCATTACCAAACGTCCACTTTTTTAGAAGCGTTTCGCCTGTTGCATACCAATATCCGCTTGCTCAGTTCGGATACACCGATCCGTTCGCTGACCATTAGCTCAGCCTTGCCGTCGGAAGGAAAGTCCACTATCGCTGTCAACCTGGCTCGGGCCGCAGCTGCGATGGATCAGCGCGTCCTGCTCGTTGATGCCGATCTGCGTCGACCGCAAGTGCATGGACTTTTAGACTTACCTAACTTGCGGGGATTAAGTACTGCGATCGCAACCGATCTGTCCCTACAAGAAGTGATTCAAGCCGTTCCCGCCATCGAAAACTTATCTGCCATTACCTCCGGCCAAATCCCCCCCGACCCCACCAAACTCCTCTCCTCCAGAAAAATGCAGCAACTAATGGAGTCCGTTCGTGACGACTTCGATTTAGTTATATACGATACCCCACCCCTGATTGGTCTAGCTGATGCTAGCTTACTGGCAACCCACACCGATGGCATCATTACAGTCGTTGGCATGGGCAAAACCAAACAGGCTACTTTAAAACAGGCCCTGAATAGTTTAGCGATTTCTCATACACCCGTATTAGGACTGGTTGCCAATGGCCTGCAGCGCTCCGCCGCCTCTTCCTATGGTTACTACTACTACCAAAACTACCAGCCACATGTTGAGCCTACGAATGGAGAATTGACGGCTGATGAGTGAGTATTGTTGCACAGAGGCTAGAAGGCAGCCAATAACATCGCTAGCCAGAAAATTTTCACTTGTCAAACACGACTTGGAAGGTTAGCGCCCCCTTAGGGGGCACTAACCCCTATTTTTCGTGCTAGAACAGAAAAAAAGGTTATTTTGAAAGCCTTGCTGAGCAAGGCTTTCAAAATAACCTTCCAAGTCGTGTGTCAAAATGCGTTAGTGCTTGGACACAGTCAAAATTGTGCCCAACTCGTACTCAGCACTTTAGCTGAAAAGTTTTTTGAGTCAGCGTTACAGTCAAATGGCGCTTGCATAAGCAGATATTTCGCATAGCGGTATGACACCGCTAAAATTGCGTAAATTCGTAGTTGGCACTTTAGTTGCTGCCAGAGTCTATCGAGCAAGGATTGCCGCTTTTCAACAACCCAACTCTATGACAATAAATTAGCTATATCAGTCCAGTGGGGTGGGAATTGATCCTGAGCGTTTGTGAGTGCTAATTGCGAGTTTTCTGAGCAATGCCCACCAGCAGGAGGCTCGGTTGGTGGGCATTTCCGAGCATTCTCTCAGATTGACAAAACAGCGGCGGGACGGAAATGCCTAACCTACGCGTCAGCTCCCCGTCGGCTCCTCCAAAAGTTGGATACGCCCGTCTGCACCATCCGATCGGTATCAAGACCGCTAAACGAGAGTAGCTTCAACAACTCGCTCCGTAAAACGAACTGAGGCAGAAATTCCAAATTCAGCACGAGTTTGCGTTACCTCACCCATTGAGCAATTGATTGAAAATTGTAAATCTCTCTTTCTATAAGGATTTGAGGACTTCTGCATTTTGAATTGCTGTAGCTGATGTTTGCTCATTTCCAAGACTAATAATTGTGGGATAGGATGTATACTTTGTTTAATATATTTCCCAAACAAATTCAGATTTGGTAGTATAATTCTTACCTTTAGCATTGGATAGGGCAAACGCAATCTTGTCAATCAGGTCGGGGGTTATTGAGGCAATTCTCAACTTTTAACTTTTATGGACCATTCGGTTTTTATATCTAGTGCTCATTAGATTCTGGAAACACTAAATCCGTTTATGTGTATTATGTTACCTTTAATCGTGCGATTACCCTGCGTTGAATGATTGATTTAGAGTATTATTAAATACTAGCTATTTTTCGGGAATACAAAGCTTTTATGTCTGTAAAGAAATTTTGGCGTTACATAAGCCAGACTTTAGTCGTCATTTTCCTCATCGTGTTGAGCCCATGTCTTGTGCTTGGCAGCAATCCTGTTGAAAATCCACTGGCTCCACCTGCAACCCATAGTCCGCGCGATACCTTGACACAGTTTTTGGCGAATACCAATGAAGCTTACGATCTCATTATGGCTGCGTATACGCAAGGCAAAAAGGAGCGAGGTTTTTTCTATTCGAAGGCGGTTTTGACTCAAGCCCACCAAGCAGAGGTAGCACTCGAACGGGCGGTCAAAACGCTCTCGCTTGAAGATGTTCCTCCTATCAATCGTAAAGAAGGCGGCATTGTGTCGGCACTGTTATTGAAAGGGATTCTCGATCGCATCAATTTGCCTGCGATCGCGCAAATGCCTGACGAAGCTACGGTTGTGGCTGAAGGATTGACCCACTGGGAAATTCCCAATACAGAAATCGCTATCGTCAAGATAGAAGACGGATTCCACACTGGCGAGTTTCTTTTCTCTGCGGAAACGGTGAAGCACCTTAAAACGTTCTATCAGAAGGTTCAATCGTTACCGTACAAGCCCCATGCCTCTAAAGGGTTTTACAAATTTTATATTTCTACACCGGGTAATCTTCTCCCGCCCAAGTGGAGCAATTGGCTGCCAGGATGGACAACCATATTGTGGGGCAATCAAACTATCTGGCAATGGTTCTCACTGGTCGTATCTCTGATCGTTACTAGTGCTCTAGTTTGGTTCATTCGGGGTTTTCTCGCGTTCAAAACTCCTTCTCATGGCAGCTTAGGACATGTCTGGTCGACTTTATTGTTGCCTCTCTTCATCTTCATCATTTTACGAGGGGAGATCTTCTTTATTACGTCTAGAATCAACATCACAGGCGGATTGAGAGCGATCGTTGTCGGAGTTGGGAATGTGTCAGAAATTGCTTTACTGGCCTGGCTATCTTTTGCGTTTTTGAATGCAATTGGCCGGACAATCATTGCATCCCCCTATTTCAGCGACAAGTTGCTCGAAGCCATCATTGTCCGCAATGGTGCTCGATTGTTAGGGTTTATTGCGGGCACAACGATTGTGTACTTTGGTAGTGCAGCGATCGGTCTACCGCTTGCACCCCTGCTCGCCAGTTTGAGCCTTGGCAGTCTGGCTATTGGTTTGGGGATGCGTCCCTATGTTGAGAATATGGTGGGTGGGATTACTCTGTTTTTGAACCGGCCCATGCAAATCGGAGACTATTGTGAGTTCGGCGGCGTCGCTGGCACGGTTGAGGATATTGGTTTGCGAGCAACGTTAATTCGGACATCCGATCGGAAACTAATTACGGTGCCAAATACAGCGATCTCGAGTTCGCAGTTAGTAAACTACAGTCGTCGCGATAAATATACGTTCACATATACATTGGGTTTAACCTATGACAGTGTTTGCGACCAGGTACTGCCCCTGATGGAGCAATTGCGCAAACAGCTTGCTGAGCACTCTATGCTTGCCAATGCAAAGGTCAGTTTGGCGGGTTTGAGCGGTACATCTATAGACATTGACCTATTCGCCCATGTGCTGACAACAAATGCTGAAGAATATAACGATATCCAATTGAATTTGCTGCTCGGTATCCAGGGTATCCTTGACCAATTTGGGGCCAAATTGAAGTAACTGTATGGGTAGCAGTCTTTGCCTCGATAGACGCGTGTTGAAATCTAAAAATTAGTCCTTGGGATGAAGGCGCTCGAAGCGCGTACACTTGAAATTGGGTGCGCGATCTAAAACGTGCGGATTGGCAAATGAGCGTTCAGTTTCCGAGGCGATTTGAATTGTGAGTAAAGACCGGTTTCACCACATTGTCAAAATTGCTCTGCAAAAGGACAACTGGCGGATTACCCACGATCCGCTGCCCATTCAAGCTGACCTCTTCACCGAAATGTATATTGACCTGGGTGCTGAACATCTTCTTGCTGCTGAGCGAGACGGACAGAAAATTGCGGTAGAAATCAAAAGCTTCTTGGGGATTTCTGCGATTTCTGAATTCCATACCGCAATGGGGCAATTCGGCAACTATCGCTATGCACTTGAGGATCAAGACCCCGATCGCACCCTCTATCTTGCCATTTCAGCTCAAATCTATGACACTTTTTTCCAGCGTCCTTTTATCCAGTCTGTCATTCAACGCAGCCAGGTTAAACTCATCGTTTACGATATCGATCAGGAGGTCATTACCCAATGGCTGAACTAACGCCCACTGAACGACAAAATTATCGTCAATATATTCAAGACTTCCTAACAGAACGAGCCGATATCCGCAACTCTGTGGGGGATGATGTAGAGGCTCAAACTCTCTTTGACAGCCAACAAGACCATTACCAACTGATCTTTATCGGTTGGTTCAACCGCAAGCGTGTGTTTGGCCCCGTCCTCCATTTAGACATCAAACCAGACGGCAAAATCTGGATTCAGTGGAACGGCACTGAAATTGACGTTGCTGAAGTCCTGGTCAAACGCGGCGTCCCAAAAGACCAGATTGTCATTGGCTTTCATCCGCCAGAACTGCGACAGTATACTGAATACGCTAGCCTGTAGTCGATCGCAGCATTCAGTTTAAGTTCAATAAGAGGGGGGTTGCAAAGTATTGGATCCCCAAGAGGGGAGCAAAGTATTGGATCCCCCGTAGCCCCCCTTGAAAAAGGCTACTGTGTACACACAAGTCTTGCTTTGACTAGAAATCCTGCCTCGATCCCCCCCTAGCCCCCCTTGAAAAGGGGGGAACCGGACTCTAAGTCCCCCTTTTTTAAGAGGGATTTAGGGGGATAGAGAGCGTTTTGTTACCAATTTTAGACCTTTTAAAACATCCTCTAAGGTACATACTTTTACCGAATTGCGAGAAAATTGTTGGCAGGATGTTAATCTCTTTGTGGTGAAATCACAGTTCATGCAGCGATCGCGCAAATGGCAATGGCGCGAATCGCGATCGCACAAATGTTGACAACCGACAACCCTAAGCACACAACCTGGGCAAACACAATGGAACAAGACACAGCTTTTGACGGTTCGGCTTTGTTGCAACAATTGCTGGCAGGGCAATCTCTTTCCAGCGAGCAGGCAGCAGCTTTGATGCAGGGTTGGCTAAATGAGAACATCCCACCAGTGCTGTCGGGGGCAATCCTGGCGGCGATTCAGGCAAAGGGAGTCTCAGCGGATGAGCTGGCAGGGATGGCGCGGGTTTTGCAAGCGCAGGCGCGACAGCCTGCAGCGGTAGAATACGACTCGCCCGTTATTGATACTTGTGGCACGGGTGGCGATGGCGCTTCGACGTTTAATATTTCCACCGCTGTTGCATTTGTTGCGGCGGCAGCTGGACTGAAGGTGGCGAAGCATGGTAATCGGTCTGCGTCCAGTCGAGTGGGGTCAGCAGATGTGCTGGAGGCGCTGGGGGTGAATCTGACCGCTCAGATCGACCGGGTGCAGGCAGCACTTGATACCGTGGGGATAGCGTTTTTGTTCGCGCCGGGCTGGCATCCAGCGATGAAGGCAGTGGCACCGCTGCGGCGGACGCTGAAGATTCGTACGATTTTTAATTTGCTGGGCCCGCTGGTAAATCCGTTGCGCCCGACGGGGCAGGTGCTGGGGGTTTCTGACCCGTCGCTGGTGAAAACGATGGCGCAGGCGTTGAGCCAGTTGGGCATGCGGCGGGGGATTGTGTTGCACGGGCGGGAGCGCCTGGATGAGGCGGGTTTGGGGGATGCGACGGATCTGGCGGTATTGACAGGGGATGGACCGACAGGAGACCCGGTTGCGGTGCGCCAGGCAGTACTGAATCCGGAAATCGTGGGATTGCAGGTGGCTCCGACTAGCGCTTTGAAGGGAGGCGATGTGCAGGAAAATGTGGACATTCTTCGGGCGGTGTTGCAGGGGAAGGGCACCCGGGAGCAGCAGGATGTGGTGGCACTGAATGCGTCGCTGGCGCTGCAAGTGGGCGGTGCAATCGCGCTTGAGGATCATCAAGCAGGCATTGCGCGTGCGAGAGAGATCCTGCAGGCAGGCACGGCCTGGTCGAAACTGGAAGCATTGGTGAAGTTCCTTGAATAAGGCAGAGGGCAGAAGGCAGAGGGTAGAAGGCAAAGGGTAAAGGGTAGAAAAAGGCAGAGGGCAGAGTTTATAGTTGGCACTTTAGTGCTGCAACGTCTCTTGAGCGAGCAGTACAGTCTTTTCCAAAATCCAGTTCTATGGTAGGCGTGACCGCCGTCACTGATTGCCCTGCCTCCGATCGCTCGAATGGCTGCATTGGATCGCGTCGATTGGGCACTGCGATCGCGCTCCAGACTGATGAGAATCTTCTGGCGCGCAGATTGCGATCGCGGTACGGATCTGCCCAAAGAGGGATAGTAGAACTATAGAGTTCAGTTCAGGAAACCCAAGGTCATGACTCCTTTCACTCCTCACAACCAACGCGATCGGGTAGATGCCCGCCGTCGAGATCGGCAAGCCCAACAAACCCGGCTCGAACGAGAGATACAATCTTTCTTCCAGCAGGCAGGCGTCAGAACGGTCAATCTCGACGAGATGTTCCAAGAAATCGAATGGCCGGCTTGAATGGCCAACATCAAGGTCACTCCCCTCAAGTCAGACGCGATCGCAGCCAGGTTAAACAAGACGGTAGACGCGATCGCAAACATTCACCTGAGAGACTGAGACTGTAATGCAACCCCACCGACCACATCGATGGTCGGTTTTTCTTCTCAAGCACTCCGGCCTTGGATAGGACGTCCTGCTTTGGGTGAAAGGCAATGGGGATGAGCAACAGGGAATAGGGAACAGGGAACAGTAAAATACCTTAACTGATAACCGTGGTGCTTGTAGTTCAGTCTTTTCCCTTCTGCTTTCTGCCCTCTGCCTTCTGCCAAAATTAGCCAACCCCTTGATGCCAGTGGCATAGTGAGAGAGATAGCGTTTTGGGTTGGGTAGAGTACTATGTTGGACTGGCTCGTGCTCTGGGGCGTTCAAGGATTGGGCAACTTCCTCTTTATTGAGGTGCTGAAACCCCTGGCGAAGGGAGCACTGGAAGACTACACCACGGACTTTTTCAAGGACTGCATCGCCGACTTCACCGGACTGGGCGACCCGCAACCCTTACACCAGGCTCTGGGAGAGGCGCTGAAAGTCTTCCTCTGGCTGGTGCAGGACGAACTGCTGACCTGGGGGCTGAGCGAAGCCGAAGTGCGCGATCGCTACGAACGTCCCATCCAAACATTCATCCACCACCCCCAAGTCAAGCCCCTACTAGGCCGTGCCTTCGAACCAGACTGCCGCACCCTCGACGTCGCCATTCTAGAAGACACCTGGGCCCAGCTCGACGCGCCCCCCTTACCCGCAGACTTCGACTGGCCCCGGATCGCCAAACTCTACCTGCGGCAGGTCAAAGCCCTGATGCGGGAATCCGATAAGCTACGAGCTATTCTCGACTCCCAGCGCATGGAAGCGATCCACCATCGTCTGGGCGAGATAGCGGGCATCATCGAGGGTATCCCTGCCGACTTCAACCTGGAAGCGTACCGTGAGGGTTTGCTGGAGCGCTACGGCAACCTGCAGCTGGAATCCCTCGATACCACCGGCTGTGCCTACAACCAGCTGCGGCTCTGGCGCTTGTTCGTGCCCCAAACGGTGCGGCTCTGTCACCAATTTCTGCCCCAGGTGTACGAAATTCCCAAAACGGTTCAGCGGCAGTTGCAAGAGAACGGTCAGTTGCAGGCGGATCTTTCCCCCGATGCAATCGAGCGCTATCGCAAGGTCTACAGCGAGCAACTGCCGCGCCCGATCCTGGACGTTATCAAGGAACGGGACTACGCCTACCTGGTGGTTCTGGGGGATCCTGGGTCGGGCAAGTCCACCCTGCTGCAATACCTGGCCACAGACTGGTCTCAGCAGCCTGCCGCCGTGCGCCATGCTCGCCCGCTGCCCCTGTTGATCGAGCTGCGGGCTTACGGACGCAACCGCGATGAGGGCCGCTGCAGTACCTTTCTGGAGTTCCTCGACCGGGGCAACGGCATCATTTGCCATCTCAACCAGCAGGCCCTGCACCAGTACCTGAAAGCGGGCCAGGCGGTGGCCCTGTTTGATGGCCTAGATGAGATTTTCGATCCGGGTCGCCGTCAGGAGGTGGTTGCCGACATCCACCGCTTCACCAACGACTATCCCCAAGTGCGGGTTATCATTACCTCGCGGGTCATCGGCTACAAACCGCAACCGCTTCGGGATGCAGGCTTTGCCCATGCCCTGCTGCAGGATCTCGACAGCGCCCAGATCGAAGACTTCATCCAGCGCTGGCACGAAGCCACCTTTACCCAGGCAGCAGACAAGCAGCGCAAGCGGGAGCGACTGCAGCGGGCCATCCGCGAGTCGGCGGCGATTCGGGAGCTGGCGGGCAATCCCCTGCTGCTGACGATGATGGCGATCCTCAACCGCAACCAGGAGCTGCCGCGAGATCGGGCGGAACTGTACCATCAGGCGTCGCGGGTGTTGCTGCACCAGTGGGATGTGGAGCGGGCGATCTTTTCCGATGAACGGATTCCTCGCACGATTGACTACAAGGACAAGCAGGCGATGCTGCGGCGGGTGGCTTATCACATGCAGGCCAGCGAGAAAGGTTTGGCCGCGAACCTGATTGCCGCCGCCGACTTGGAGGAGATCCTGACTGACTATTTGAAGCAGATTGAAGTCAGCGAGGCGCGGGATCGGGCGCGGCGGATCGTGGAGCAGCTGCGATCGCGCAATTTCATCCTCTGTTCCTTGGGAGCAGACTACTACGCCTTCGTCCATCGCACCTTTCTGGAATACTTCTGTGCCTGGGAGTTTGTGGATCGGTTTGAGAAACAACGGACATTACCGGAAGCGCAGTTGCGGGCGGAAACCTTCGAGCGCCACTGGCGGGAGGAATCCTGGCAGGAAGTGCTGTGCTTGATCGTCGGCATGGTGGGGGAAGAGGTCGCGGGCCGGATGATTGAATATCTGTTGCGCCAGGATGAGGATAAGGAGTACGACAAGACTTTCAGCAATTTGCTGCTAGCGGCCCGCTGTCTGGCGGATATTCGCAACCGCGCCAGTATCCAAACTACAGCAACGAAGCTGCTGCAGCGGTTAAAGCAGGCTGCCCAAATCAAGGGACTGCCATCCAAACCCTCTGCAAAAATCGTCGCCGCCATTGCCACCACCTGGAAAGACGATGCGGGGACGCTGCCGTTTCTCCAGCGCTGTCTTCGCTTCGATCAACAGTCTTACGTGCCCGAATCGGCGGTACAGGAAATTGTCCAGGGCTGGCGAGACGATCTGGAGACGCTGCCCTGGCTGAAACAGAGGGCGCAGCAGGATGAGAACCCCTATGTGCGAGCGGCGGCAGTGGAGGAGTTGGTTCAGAGTTGGCCGGACGAGCCGGAAACCTTGCCCTGGCTAAAGCAACTGGCCCAGCAGGGTGAGCACTGGGTGTTGCGACAGGTGGCAGTGGAGGAATTGGCCCAGGGCTGGCGGAACGACCCCGAGACCCTGCCCATTCTCCAACAGAGAGCGCAGCAGGATGAGGACGGAGATGTGTGCCAGACAGCGGTGCGGGAGTTAGCGCGGGGTTGGCGAGATGACATCGAGACCCTACCCTGGCTAAAAGGGCGGGCGCAGCAGGATAAGGACTGGGCGGTGCGAGTAGCGGCGGTGCGGGAGTTAGCGCGGGGCTGGCGAGATGACATTGAGACCCTGCCTTGGCTAAAAGAGCGGGCGCAACAGGATGAGAACTGGGCGGTGCGAGCAACGGCGGTGCGGGAGTTAGCACGGGGCTGGCGGGATGACATTGAGACCCTGCCCTGGCTAAAAGGGCGGGCGCAGCAGGATGAGAACTGGGTGGTGCGCCGGACAGCGGTGCAGGAGCTGGCGCGGGGCTGGCGGGATGACCCTGAGATCCTGCTTCTGCTGAAAACGCGGGTGCAGCAGGACGAGGACGGGGATGTGCGAGCAACAGCAGTGCGGGAGTTAGCGTGGGGCTGGGCTGATGACCCGCAGGTTCTGCCCTGGATCAAAGCGCAGGTGCAGGATGAGGACGAAGTGGTGCGAGCGGCGGCGGTAGAGGTGCTGGTACGGAATTTCGCTGCTGACTGCGATCTGTTTGAATGCTTGCGCGACTGCGCCGTTAGCGATCCCTTCCAGCGCCAATTTTCCTGGCAAAACAACCCTCGTCAGGTGGCGCTGGCGGCGATTGTCCAGCACTACCCGGAGCGGGCGGAGACGGGAGTACTGTTGCGGCAGCGGGCGGCTCGCGACCCGGACGATCAGGTGCGACGGTTTGCCCGGGAGTCCATGGGGCGGCTGGGGATTGGTGACGAGTAACGAGTGACGAGTCATGAGAGATTTCGCGTAGGGTGGAATGGCACTTACATAAGCAGAAATTTAGGCAATTGTAGAGTTGGGTTGTTGAAAAGCGGCAATCCTTGCTCGATAGACTCTGGCAGCAACTAAAGTGCCAACTACGAATTTACGCAATTTTAGCGGTGTCATACCACTACGCGAAATATCTGCTTATGATTGTCATAGGTTGGGTTGCAGCGCTAGCGGAAACCCAACGCAAAGTCTCCTGGTGTTGGGTTTTCTCCTGTCGGAGACGCTCCGCGAACGCTCCGCTCTACCCAGTCATGGAAAAAGTCAAGTATAGGCGAAACAATTTTATGAGATTCCTATAGAGATCTCATAATCAACCACCAACCATAAGCTCAACAACAGATAATCAGTGTACTCAATTCCCAACACTTCATCTTCATCCACTTGTTTGTGGGGTACCCGTGCAACAACCAGTCATGCGTAGTCACTGTCGTAACAATGCCACCCGTTCCTTATTCGCTGTTTTGGGGAGCTGCGCCGCCAACAACCTAACGTTGTCGTTATCAAAACGCTAAACCGGGTTAAAAGACGCGGTCACAGCAGTGATGATGGAGATACGGTCTACCCTCAAAGTGGATGACGAGTCTGCTATTCTCTTACGGAATCTCTCAATCCGGCATCATGTCTTACTCAGGCCACCGTGTCAACCTCCTCAACTTCCTCAATGTCGTACATAACCTGTTCGCGGAAGGCCGCTCGAATCCGACCAATTAACTTGCGAGCGACCGCGACGATGGCACGTTTGCTCCCCCTACGAGCCTTCACCCGCTCAAAGAATGCTTTCAGCGATGGGTCTTGCTTAATCGCTCGCCAGGCAACCTCAATCAAGATGCCACGCACTTGAGTATTACCCTGTTTGGTGATGCTCCCTCGTCGCGTGTTCTCTCCACTCGAATACTCGGCTGGCGTCAGGCCAGTATAACTGAACAACTGTCGTTCGTTGGCAAACTGGCATAAGTCCCCCAGTTCATTCGCCAGTATCCGCCCACTGATCGGCCCAATCCCCGGTGCTGAACGATAGGTCTGTTCGTAGGGGTCTGCTGCCGCTTGCACTGTCATGCGAGCCTCTAACTTGCTAATCTCTTGGTCTAACGCTTTCCACACTTGCTGATGACTCTTCACGCTACAGGCAAACTCCTCGCTTTCGCACTGCTCCAGCAACTGTGCAACCATCGAATGTGTCATCCGTCGGCGGTCGCTTGGGGCAATCAGTCCAAACTGATGGGCTTTCATGCGAATACAGTTCTGGCTGCGGGTGCGTTGGCGTACTAGTTGACTGCGGGTGCGGCTGAGTAACCGCGCCTGTTCTTGCTCCACAGAGGGAATTCGAATCCCTCTGAGCCGTCCTGCCTCCAGCTGCTCTGCGATCTTTCGAGCATCTCGTTTGTCGGTTTTCACCCGATTGTTCGCTGCAATCTCTATGGCGGCTGCGTGGACGACGATGTTCTTGATCCCTTGCTGCTGCAATTGCCGATGTAATCCAAATCCTGAAAATCCTGCTTCATAGGCACTATGAATCTCCGCTTCTGGAAAAAATTTGTGCAGTTGTTGGCCTAATTTCTCGGGCACTGCCGATGTTGTCCATCGTTTTACCTCTGTTTGATTCACTCGAACCACAACTGAATAGGTCCGTTTATGCACATCAATGCCAGCATAAGCTGATTCACCGGTATATAATCTAGTTTGTGTGGTGGGTTTCATACAAATCTCCCTCGCTTGATGGTTGGATTATTCAAGCTTACGGGATGGTTGTCTCACCGCACTTCCTTTTTCATCATAGGGACAACCTACTGCACAGACTCGCTTTATTCGGAGCAATCAATAAAACATGATATTAGCAGCAAAGCGAGAAGATGCCGATGTCTGGTTCTAGATTGGACCGCATCATGAATACGATCGAAGACTCCACAAAACATAAGGCAATTGGGTAGTGGTAAACAAGTAAGGATTTTTGAGCGTGCGGGTTCCACCCGTACGCTCAAAAATCCTTAACATCTGGAGCACTACCGACCATTGCCCTCATCAACAATCAATAGGAAATCCCAGCCTGCCATCAATAACGAAATACAACCAATGGTTTAAAATACAAATACTGTGCGTTTTGGAAACGCTTGTCCTATGGTTCAATACCTTGACCTGGCAGCCGCCGACCCAGATTTGCTCTACCCCGAAAGC
>JGI12316J14372_10002961_pt1 | contig 17111 bp, 21 predicted proteins | sample MarCyaLeptolynsp_FD_14372 | JGI IMG/M metagenome (IMG submission 14372) | reverse complement strand
AACATTTTGTCCAAAACGTAATTTTTCAAACGCCGCCTGTGACGTTTCAAGCTGGGTGAACTCTGTGATATCTGCACCGGCTAAAAAGCCATTACTTTTATTTGAATGAATAATAAGTCCTGTAGCATCCTCAGACTGAAAGCCTTCAATGATTTGTTTCAATTCTTCAAGAACAACTTTACTTAATACATTGGTGCTACTGTCGGCTTTGTTCAAAGTCAGCCAAATAATATCGTTATCATCTTTATGCGTATCCCAGTGAAGGTAATTACTATTTTGATTCATTCCACTGCCTCCACCATCATGGCGCCACCCTGCCCGCCACCAATGCATAAAGTCGCCACACCCCGCTGGGCATGCTTTTGTTTTAACGCATGAATCATGTGCAACACGCCACCATGAATATTTAGTTTCTCAAGCGGGATGTCGCCCCACGCTTGCCTGGTACTTAGCATCTGCTTGCAATAATCTGCATCTGCAAACGCAGCCAGACATGCAAGTACTTGTCCGGCAAATGCCTCATTCAATTCCCAATAATCGATATCATCAATTTTTAATTTATGTTTTTTGAGTAACGCATCGGTCGCATGTACCGGACCCAAACCCATTTGTGAGGGATCCAAGCCGGCCCAATAGGCAGGTGAGAGTATTGCTATTGGTTGTAACTGATATTTCTTTACAGCTTTTTCCGAAGCTAACATTAGCCATGCCGCACCATCACTGATTTGGGCACTGTTACCGGCTGTCACCTTGCCATAAGGTTTATCAAATACTGCTTTGAGTTTGGCTAGCTTTTCCATACTTGAGTCTGGACGCACACCATCATCTATCTCATACAAATTGCCTTGCTTATCATAAAGCGGCTCAATTTCATGTTGGAATACATTATCTTGTTGCGCCTGTACTAATCGCAGGTGGCTATTAACTGAAAACTCATCCATTGCTTGCCTGGATATATCAAACCGGTAAGCAATTTTTTCAGCGGTTTGCCCCATAGACATATTTACTGTGGGATCAGTTAAACCACAGAGCAAACCAATAATAGGTTTTAATAACTCTGGCCGGAAATTTTTAATAACTTGCAGTTTTTGAGTGAGTGATTTTGCTTTTGCCAAATCCGCCAGCCAATGCACATACTGTTCTTTAAACAACAATGGCGCATGACTCATCGCTTCGACCCCACCCGCCAGTATTAGATTTGAACGGCCGAGCTGTATTTGACTCACTGCAGAATCTAATGCTTGCATGCCAGAAGCACAATTTCTCTGCACGGTCCATGCAGGAATGGTTTGTGGTAAATCCAAGCGTAATCCTACCAGGCGTGCAATATTTGCTTCATCTGCTCGCGGCATTACACAACCAAGAATGATTTCATCAATATTATTAGCAATATCAGGCTGGCGATTTAGTAGTGCTCTTGCAGTCGCTACCGCCATATTCGAAGCTGTAAACGGCCCTGGTCGCCCACGCGCCTTTAATATTGGGCTTCGTAATGCATCAACGACATAAACTGTTTTAGCACTCATGCTTGATTTCTCCCTCGCCAATATTCAGGGCTAAAATCATCGACAGCAAATACTTTCAACCTTGCAAGTTGCGCGTTACGGATAACATCAGCTTCAGATTCATTAATCACTCCGCATGATACTGCCAGATCCAAATCAAATTTCTTAATATTACCTAAACGTTTAGCACGTTTGACTAATGACTCTAAAGGCGCTGCCTTAATCACTTGCTGCAACGCATCTTCTAGCCACAGCAAAGATTCATCAGAATCTTTAGGTACAAAAATATCGTCAGTTAAAGCATCACGCATAGTTAAATCATCCAGTAATAAACTCGATATATCATCATGCAATGTGTCTTTACGTGGAATTTGTGGCTTACCTAACGGGTAAATAACCAGATGCAAGACCTTATTCAATACTTTACCAGGGAAGTTATACAATAATTCTTGTAAAGCTAAATGAAATCCTCTGCCACATTCGCGCATAGCCCAGTCAACAAAAACGATTTCCTGATCCGGCTCACCACGATCGCGGAAATGCTTTAATACTACAGAAGAAAGATATAAGTAACTCAACATATCACCTAAACGTGCGGAAACATGTTCACGTCGTTTTATTGAGCCACCAAATTTTGTTAGCGCTACATCAGCGACTAAAGCAAAATTAGCTGACAACCGAGTTAAACGCTTGTAATGCGCAGCAACAGAAGTATTAAACGGTGCTTCTACCCAATGTGCTTTAGTTAATCCTAAAAAGATACTGCGCCCAACATTTTTAACGACATGCGCCACATGATTCCAAAAAGCATCATCAAATTTTTCCAGTGCGATATCTTCATTTGGTTCCGCCAATGCTTCCATTTCTTTGTATAACCAGGGATGGCAACGCACACAGCTTTGTAAATACGCGCAATATTATTGCGTGGGCCAATACAGATTCCCGAACCTCCATGAATATCCATAGCATCGTCCACTACCTGGCGCATACGCTCAGTTAAATGATATTTAACAATGGCAGAGGCTACTGAAGGCTTTGATCCCTGATCCAAAGCAGCAGCGGTTACTGTACGCGCGGCATCCATCATATATGTATTACCACCAATGCGGCCTAATACTTCGGCCACTCCCTCAAACTCACCAATTGGCATTTTGAATTGTGTACGTACACGTGCATATGCACCAGTATTTCTGCTGGTAAATTTAGCTGCGGCTGTGGCTAGAGCAGGCAGTGAAATCGCACGCCCATCTGCTAACGATTCCATTAGCATTTTCCAGCCCTTACCAACTTGCGCCTGCCCGCCGATCACCCAACCTATAGGTATGAACACATCGTCACCCTGAGTTGGACCATTCATAAAAGGTACATTCAAAGGCATGTGACGATTACCAATCACAACACCTTCAGTATCTGCTGGGATAAGTGCCAGCGTAATACCAAGATTCTCTTCGTCACCTAAAATATGGTCAGGGTCAAGCAATACAAACGCCAAGCCCAACAAAGTGGCAACCGGAGCAAGCGTGATATAGCGCTTATTCCAGGTTATTCGCATGCCTAAGGTTTTTTCACCTTGAAACTCTTGATAACAAACAATACCTCGATCAGGCATACTGCCTGCATCTGATCCTGCCCCCCCCCCCCTTGAGCAAGACGAGGCAAGTAATAATCACGCTGCTCTTGGGTGCCATACTCTAGTAGTAATTTACCCGGCCCTAATGAGTTGGGCACCATAACCGTCACACCTGCAGCAATCGAACGACTCGCGACTTTCATAACCACACACGAGTGCGCATAAGCTGAATATTCCAAACCTCCATACTCTTTGGGAATAATCATGCCAAAGAATTTATTGTCTTTTATGAACTGCCAAGATTCAGGTGAGAGATCAAAATCTTCATTAGTAATTTTCCAGTCATCCAGCATCGTGCACAGTCGTTCTACCGGGCCATCCAAAAATGCCTGCTCGTCCTCAGTTAATTTCGCTGTAGGCGTGTCGCGCAAAAATCGCCAATCGGGATTACCGGAAAATAATTCAGCTTCCCACCAGGTAGTACCTGCTTCCAGTGCTTCTCTTTCAGTATCGGAAATTGGTGGCAGCACTTTGCGAAAAGCATGCATGATTTTCAATGTCAGCATTTGTTTGCGCATAGCGGGCACAAAGGTAATTAACACTGCGGCAAGTAAAACAAGCCACAAAACCAACTTAAGCAAGAATAGAATGTCGGAGACAAAGCTATAAACAGCTAACGTGGCCGTGATAGAAACAAACAAGCCAATTACATTCAGATTTAAATAAATCAAGTAAGAGACGACACCAACCAGCAAGACCAATAACAATAATTCAATTAAAATTGTCTGCATTCTTTTACCTGCCTTTTATTGAAAATTTAAATCTACATACATTTAATTAAGCGACTCTTCTGAGATATGTAATACATCATGTGCGTCTAAATATTTCTGCACATCTTCAGCAATAATGCCTGATTCATCCCATGGAAGTTTGCGATAAAAACCCAGGTCATCTTTACCCAGTAACGGATACTTAATGATTTCAAAATAAGGCGAATAATCAAAATCACGCGGCGTGATTAAACGCAAATTGCGTTCTTTTAACGTGAATTTTTTATTTTCATTTTGAAAGATCAATGGAAGCACAGGGAAACGAACTGATGCAAAGGAACTTGCAATCATTGTTGAGCAAACCACCTTGGTATGATTTTGCGCATTATGCTCAAATAAACTGGAGTGCCATCGGCGCGGGATTAACGTCCACCAGGGAATCAAAAACCGCGCTAGATCTAACAACTGCCTAACATCATAGGCCATGCCTAAATATGAACACGCATGAGTAATTACTTTACTTACATCATCGGGTGAAATCCCTTTAGGCCGGCAAATACGCACGTGGAAATCTTTATAATATTTTAATGGTGTGACAATCGTCCCCTGGCCTAACTGGCTTTCAATAACCAAAGGCTCATCAGGCGGACCATCATAATGTTGCTGGATACGCGCTTTTGCCTCAGGGTTTTGCACATCATACAGGCGGCCTATGTATAGTGCGGTATGACTCCATGAACTTTGAGTGATGACTTTAATTACATCACTTACGCGTAAGCGCCCTTCAACCAGCAATACATCTGCCGGCCGTATTTCAAATGCCATGCGGTTATAATTAATGGGCGATAATGCTTCCAGCTTTGATTCTGCCAAAAGAAAACCTATTGCTTTGTCCCAGGCCCATCGTGTTAACTGTTGTAGCATGGCCATGCAGCTCCTTGTTAAAAGAATCAATTAATAAAATATAAAGCTGTAATTAATTGCAGTTAGATAACTATTTCTTTTATGACAATATCATAGCAATTCAATTCGCTAAGCACGAACACAAATTAGCCAATCTGTACATATTAGACCGCTTATTTAAAAACATTATTGCTTACTAGCGCCAAATTTAAGGTTTTAAATAGATTTCCATACGCTTGTGTGGAATGGCTAAATCAGTCTCACTGCAACCCACAACGCTAAAACCATTTTTTTCATAAAAAGATACCGCCTCAACTCTAGCATTCAGCCAGCACATGGATATATTCTGCTGTTGTGCATATCTCAATAATGCTCGCAAAATCATGCTACCTAACCCTTGATGCTGATATTGATCTGCAACTGCCATGTATCGAATTCGCATTTGATTATCAGATTCAGGTGTGATCCTTCCCACAGCAATTATTTCTTGACTTGAATCTACAGCAATACAATGAAACGAGATTGATTCATATTCATCTTGTTCGCTACCTTTGGGTAAATTGAGTGGCTTGCGTAATTGCTGCCAACGAAATTGATAATAACGTTCAAACTCGGCAGCTGTACTTGGAGATGTAAGAGAAATATTTTTCAAGTCAGGCAAACACAACCCAGGTTGTTGCAATGTATTTGATACCTGCTTCTAATGTCACTCCACGATGCTCATGTGTCCAGAAAGGTGGGAACAACACCAGTTTGCCCATCTCAGGTTTTATTTTTACATCCTGGAAAAGAAATTCAGTTTCTCCACCCGCTCCTTCAACATCATTTAAATACCAGATTGCGACTAGCTGTCTATGGCTAAAATCATGACTGCCGCCATCAATATGCCAATGATAAAATTCTCCCGGATTAGTTCTTTGCAATCCATAACCCATATCTTTAAATGACCCATTAAAATATGGAAACTGATTGCGAAACTCGCGGATAGCCAAGCCTAACGACTTAAAAAGCATGCGATCCACATCATGCCAATGCGGCTTACCACTCACAACCAAATCGGTTGAACGTTTAATACTTGTATCTTCATCAGCCATTTGTCCAATGCGTCCTTGGTACTGGTCCTCTTTATGCATTTCAAAGCGGGCAATAGCATCGTCACAAAACTCTTTACTCAGGGCATTTCTTTTTTCAAAGATAAAACTATTCTGTTTTACCTCATTAATAGTCACTAATTTTGAATGACTCATAAGGAGCTATTTTCTATATATTGTTCAATTTCAGACTCAAGTAAATTATCCAAATACATTTGCAGTGCATGATGGCAAACACTGCTCCAGTGCTTGTGACCCTTCTCCAGCCAATGATTTAATACTGAGAGATCATTAGTTTCGTGCCATTGATTATAGGCTTGTATAAAAGACGGGCATAACTGTTTACGCAAAGGACTCATATTAGCCACATAAAAGTGAATTGAAGCTTGATTATGCTGTTGAATCAATTCTGGTAAAGTAATTAAAGTATCTGCGTAAAAATCTTTTGCAGCGCGCAGCAATAAATCTAAACGTGCACTTGAAACACTGGCAAGAAAAGTTTTCCATTCTTCATCTAACTGTTTCGCTGTCTCAATTTCACCGCGCTCATGCAAAAGAATAGAATGTGATTCAACATCTGTCATGTTATCCAGTGCTGCATTCACATCTTGCTTAAAGTCATAATAAGAGAATGCACGTCCGGCAGCATTTTCTAATTTATGCCATTGCCATTCTTGTACCTTTTCCCACAGCATGCGCCGAACCGACTCTTTACGTATAAATATTTTATTTTGCAAAGTCATTGCCGGCGGAGAGCTCAAATCACGCGCACACTCTTCAGCTGCAATCACTACTTGGTAATCATCAAATTTTTTAGCTTCATCCAATTTGCCCAGGAAAAAATGTGGTACTGATCTTGCCCCTATTCCGCCACTATAAACCAGCCCATACGGCTGCAAAGAAGCATTGATTGCATCAGTATCAAATGGGTCAAATCTCATTCCATTAATCTCTATAGGTGCAAACGATTGTTGGTCTAATTCATCCCATAGCGATTCTCTTTCTGTAACCCATTCACCTACTTCTTCTTTGGAAAGAAGGTCAGTATAAGAATAGCCCTTATCCCAGCGGCAATATTCTCGCATCTTCATTAGGTAGATACATAAAGTGAAATTACCTGCATGTTTTGCATCTACAATATTGCAATTATGTTGCACAACTTCACAAAGAGATTCTGTAAACACGCATTACCTCTGTATAATAAAGCTTTATTAATCGTTGTTAGATATTATCCTAGCATTAAATAAATACACAGCCATACCCATAAAAGCTATAAGGATTGTAGATGGCCAGACTCAAAGCCAAATGGAACCAAAAAAATCGTGAACGCACGCCTGAACAGATTGCGTCTGCAATTGGTTTTAATACTTGGTTATTAGCTGCCGAAGCGTGTCTTAACCATGAAAATGAAGGCTTTGAAACTAATACTCAATCACAACGCTTAGATGTTATCAGTGAATATCTGGCTTTCGCTTTACACCTGGTTGACCGCATGACATACGGAGAACTTGAAGAGGAAGAGCGTGTACGTTTTATTAATGCATTAGGTGTCAACTTAGCCACTCTGGTTCATTCAAACCGTATAGATGCAAATGGTCCTGGCGAATACCGTACACAATTTGTTGAGTTACTCAATCAACGCATGGATGAATACTCCGAGTGTAGTTACGATAAAGACTCGGGGCCCGGCTTTAATTTAAAACGTATTTTAGGCAACCATGTTATGGCTGTTATGGGCGAAAAAGATAACAAGTGGATTCCTGATTACGTAATTGATGTCGAAGCGCCTAAGATAGTCAAAGGCATGAACCGTGTTATGGATGGCATGGGTGACTCACTAGAAGATGCAAATTATGACATGCCCCCGATTCCACAAGGAGGCACATGGGGTGAGGGTTAAGCTATTACTACTCGTTACCTTATTGTTGTATTCAGCTAACTGTTTTGCCAGCAATCCAAATAAAAAATATTTGCAAGACGATCATTGCGCATCCGGGTCGCACAAACAACTGTATCAATTCTTTACTGAAAAAAAATATGTCGTTGTTGCCCAGGGCAAGCGCATTCAGGATAATGGAAACATAAAAGATTTCGCCGATGTCTTGTTATTACTTTCTCCTGACATGGCTTACTTTCATGCCCTCACTCTGTCGGGCATTAAATACGATTACTTCAAAGCATGTATATTTAACTCAGCAAGAGAAGTCGACTTTCAATTCGCTTCGCCCATTCCTAACTTACTAGAACGCAAAAACCGCGAGCATCTGGTTTTCTTAACTAAAGATCTGCCCAAAGATACACCCTGTCCATCACATAATAGTGCTTGCTTGTCACGATCAGAGTGGTCAGCTTTACTGCAACAAACATTTTTATTGAGTGGCTACAGCTACTCAAGCGACACACAGAACGACCCCTATAATGAATTAGTCGAACTCATTATAGACAACAAAAAAATAAACCCAACGCGCGGAGTGCTGGCGGAACATGCACGTGTAAAGTATGCGCAAAGATTACGCAACGAATTAAATGAATCAGGCAAGGATATCAAAGCGGCTAAAGAAGCTTATGTGCAGATACATGATGAAATCGATCACAAATTGCCTTTGATATTTTTATCACTTACCAAAGACCGGCACTGGAGCATCATACAAATTGACAGAAATAATGGCCTCGCTGAAACAATACTGCATGGCATTGAGCTGGAACTGTACCCGATGAAACAATCTGAGTATAAAAATTTACTAGGCCAGTGATAGCGTTGGCGACATAAATATAAAATCACCAAAGAGGGTGCTTAATAATTGCCGACTCCCCATCTGAAATATCCAAAGCATCAAATACTTCAGTTTGATGAAATCCAAAAGACTCCAGCAACTGCTCAAGTAACATTCTTGTTAGCGGTGTTGAAGTAGTTAATAATTCTGAAGATTGGCTTGTATCAGTTTTGCGCCGCCCTATCACACAGGCATCATAGTAAGCGCCTTTTTTAGTGATCTGCACAAACACATCCATATGCTCATTGGCCAAACCTAGAAAGTCATTCATATTATTTCCCTATAACTACACATACCCGAGTCACGAAAACTACCTTATATCTCATATCTAAAGATTTGAGTTTTATCTTAAATTACACAAAAAAGATAGAATTTCGATGAAAACTATTTCCCAAATACCTAAATACGCTGGTTTGTACATGCCGGTAGCATACTATGACTGCTCAGCGGTCATGCTTACCTGTAGCAAAACTGTACAACATCGCTTATAGTAGCGGCTGCTACAGATTTTGTAATTGGCAATAATAGTTGTTCCCTCCGTGTTACCTCTTGAGTTTCCTGTTTCACCTCCTGTATGCAACATTCTTTTTTTAAATTAGTTAAAGGTAAATTTTTTTATGGCTACAGGTAGTGTTAAATGGTTCAATGAATCAAAAGGTTTCGGTTTTATTTCTCAAGACAATGGCGGTGCGGACGTATTCGTTCATTACAGCGCTATCCAAGGTGCAGGTTTTAAAACCTTAAAAGAAGGCCAACAAGTCACTTTTGAAGTTGAAGATGGACCAAAAGGGCCTCAAGCAACAAGTGTTGAAGCTGCTTAGGAAAAACTTATCGGGTCTTTATGACACGCAGAACCCCGCTATTAGCGGGGTTCTTTTTTTCTGGCTTTAACTAGCCTCCACACTCTCATGTTGGAGCGATTATGAAAAAATTGTTTATTGGCAACTTACCAGCCAGCACCAAAACTGAAGAACTGGAAGCACTGTTCTCTGAATACGGAAGAGTTCGCTCATCTAAACTCGTTGTCGATGTATTTTCAGGCCAATGCAAAGGATTTGGTTTTATTGAAATGGAAGGACACGAAGCACGTGCCGCAATTGCAGGCTTAAATGGCAAAGACTTCAACGGCAAGCCTCTAAAAGTTAATTTTGAAGCAGTGAAAAACTCTCGTCGCGGCGGGCGTTATTAATCCTGCCTTCTAGAAAATAAAAAACCGCTTTAATACTAAAGCGGTTTTTTAACTATCTTCTACGACATCACTAACTGCACGTATTATGCAGCGTAATAGTTGTTAAATATTACTTTGTCCAGTTAGACATATTATCAGTAGACTTCTCTTGACCATCCTCGTAACCAGCCGTGTATGCTTCAGTAACACGCTGTTCTTCACGTTCAGGATGACCTAGATACCCACCTTGCCAACCTAGAACATATTCAGGGTCAACACCTTTTTCTTCCATTTGAGTGATTGCATCACGATATGCTTGATCCATAGTAAATACTCCTATTTATATTAACTAATTGTAGTAAATAATAACGTTAGATAAATCTATTTAGTTTGAAAACATTTCATCGCTTTGTTACTTGCGATAACTTTTGTAATCATTTCCGCAGCCTGCGCTAGCGAAGCTGCATGCCCCAAGTGTTTAAGCATAATAGCCGCAGAGTAAGTTAAACAATCTTTTGCTGGCCCCGGCTTTCCATCCAGCGCTTCCAGGCCGGCCTGCGCACTTGCCTTGGATAACTCTTCAACATCTACTATGTCATCACCGTTAATATCTGTCTGCACGACAGACTCCGGCAGCGGTACACAACGTACGCTTTGATCAATATGGGCATCACTGGCAAGTACATCAATCTCTGTCAATTCACCTTGTAAACCATGATACTCAAAGTACTTGGCAGGTTTATTAAGAGCAGGTGTGATACCACCCTCAACCCCGCGCACTAGTACGGCTGAATCATATCCAGCCAGCTTGGCTAAACGCTCATACACAGGCGGGTAAGGTTTATGCACATAACCTGTCATAAGATGAGTAGAGGTTTTACCGCAGATAGGTTTGGCCAACACTTCTACTGTGGTCAATACTGGACGTTTGATAATCCTCTTTCTGAGTGGCACTAAATCATGTAATGGCCGACAAAATTGAGCCTGGTCGACATACGCCCAACCAATATCAGGATTATTAATACGTTCTACTGCCTGACTTGTATTCAGATCTACATCGATGCCAGCTGCACGTAATACTTTACGCTGTGTGACACCAAATTTTGGTCCCACCTCTTCAAGACCATGACTCACTGCCGGGACTCCACAGGCTGATAACAAGGCGGGTAAAAAAGCACTTACCGGCGCTCCACGCATATAACCATCATATGGTTCAGCAATATCTACAACACTATCAACTTCAGCAGTAACACGATCCGTTATGTCCAAGATCGCCTGCAGACTGCCACCATTTTCATCATCTGTCTCACGCTTCATGCGCAATGCAATCAAGTAAATGCCTGCTTGCACTGGATCAGTCACATCTTGCAGGATGTAATTCATTACCAAGCGCGACTCTTCAAATGACAAGTCTTTGCTGTATTCAGGGCCTGTTGCGACGCGTCCAATCGCACTCCGCACAAAAGCATCTATAGCCTGTTGCGATTCTGCTAATACTGCTGCCATGGATTTTTTCGTATTGTATGTAAAGGGCAGGCAGCATACAAAATGTCCTCCGGCATCAAAATATCTCTATGGAGGGGCGATTAAGTTATTGAATAATATAGATATTATTACAATCGCTCAGGCCCTCATCAGGGGTATTCGGTGTCGTTTAGGTTTGTTTTAAACTTAGCGCATCGTTAATAGACCTGATTGAGTTAATCCATGGAAGAAGCAGAAGAAATTGATTTCGCGAGCGGTATTCAGTCGTTTGAGTCCAAGCACTTTTCACGTGCGATGCAGTTATTGTCTCCTCTGGCAGAAAAAGGCTACGCAGATGCTCAGCATCGTGTGGCCATTATGTGCCAAAACGGTCTGGGTGTGGTTGAGAATCCGGAAACCGCTTTTAAATGGATGAGTGCGGCCGCCGAGCAAGGACACGCACTGGCCCAACATGGCCTGGGTTTTATGTATATGGAAGGCGACTGCGTTGAACAGGATGGTGAAAAAGCTGTGCACTGGTTTACTAAAGCCGCTGAACAGGGGTTAGCTGGTTCGCAAACAACTTTAGGCATGATGTATGAACAGGGTACTTTAATTGAGAAGGACGAAGAGAAGGCTAATGAGTGGTATAAGAAAGCCGGCTTCTAGTTTAGGCTCTTCTGATTGATTCTGATACTTTGTTAAAAAATGCTTCGCAATACTNATGTATTNACTATACATTCCNCTTGCTCATCATTTTTTGCCGCGCCTTAGCCACTGCGTTAATCAATCAGAANCCCTNAATAAATTNTCNCTATCAACCAATGTNTTCTAATAAAATCTACAAACTACTANTATCNCTTCGTGAAAACGTTATGAGCGCAGCAAATAGTAGGCAAAAATAAGTGAGAAAACGGAGTTTATAAATAATAAATGAGTATTTTGAACTTATTTCCCCCACCTATTTTTTTGGAGCTATTTGCAAGCGCAATAGNTTTCATGGAGCGATAGATGAGACCCGCACACCTTTTTACAGTCATAGANAAAGAATTTCATGGAGCTACTGAAGGTCAGCACACACCGGTAATGTTGTGGGGTCCACCCGGTGTAGGCAAATCACAAATTGTTGCCCANGTCGCAGANCGCAATGATGTGCCAATGATTGATATTCGCTTATCACAAATGGANCCNAGCGATTTACGCGGCATCCCGTTTCGNAACGACAGTAGTGTTGAGTGGGCCATTCCTGCCATGCTGCCAGACAAACAAAGACATGGTGAGCAAGGCATTCTATTTTTAGATGAAATCACTTCGGCAGCACCCAGTGTTTCTGCTGCAGCCTATCAGTTAATTTTGGATCGCAAATTAGGTCAATACGAAGTTCCTGACGGCTGGGCTATTCTTGCTGCCGGTAACAGGCAAGGCGATCGCGGTGTTACCTATACCATGCCGGCACCATTGGCGAACCGCTTTTCACACTATGAAGTAGATACTAATTTGGATGACTGGGTTGCTTGGGCATATGCGAACAACATCGATGATCGCATTATTGCTTTTTTACGTTTTCGTCCTGATTTAATTTTTGATTTTGATGCAGCACAAAACCCAATGGCATTCCCATCTCCTCGTTCATGGGAATTTACCCACCGCGCATTACAGAAGTTTGTCGACCAGGGGACCATCTTATTAGAAACCTTGCAAGCCTGTGTCGGCCCGGCGGCGGGCGTAGAACTCAATGCATTTATTACCAATCTGGATTCAATGCCTAACATAGAAGATATAGTCAACGGCCAAGAAGTCCCGGTGCCAAATGAAATTGATTTACAGTATGCTGTTGCTTCAGCACTTGTTGGACAAGCGATTCGTGTTAATACATTGGATAATGCAACTGAATTACAAGGCAATATTTTAAATTACGCGCACAAATTCCCACAAAAAGAAATGGGCGTGATGATGATTTCTGATATGCACCGCGCCATTGGCGAAAAGATTTTTTCATTACCAGAATTTGCTTCCTGGGCGGACTCGGTAGCAGATTTAATGCTCTACGATAATTAACAACTTATCACTCAATTGACCAACAACGGCGAAACCTCTGTTGAGACAAAACTTGCTGCTGCACGTACCCGTCTTATTTTAGACAAACCTTTTTTAGGTGCCTTGGTATTGCGCATGCCGCTCGAAATGGCAGATCCTGCTTGGTGTACCACCGCAGCTACTGATGCAAAAAAAATTTATTTCAATTACGAGTATATTAATCAACTGCACAGCTCAGAAACCCAATTTGTTTTAGCCAAACAGGCGTTGCATTGTGCACTCTCTCACTTCTCTCGCCGCGGGCATCGCATTAAGCATCGTTGGGATCTAGCGTGCGAATACGCAATAAACCCGTTACTTATTGAAGAAGGTTTTAACGCACCGCCTGGCACACTTGTTGAAGATAGCTTCGCAGGCATGACCGCCGAAGAAATTTACCGTTGCTTACAAGATAAGGATGACGGTGATGCGGATAGTTCAAACCATGAAGACGAAGGCAATGACGAATCGACCGACCCCACTGATCAACAACAAGACTCGCCACCTCCTTCAGATGAACCGCAAAATAATGAACCGAGTAATAATCCTGATAACGATAATTCGAATCAAGATAATAATGGTGCCCCGCAACCGGCTACTATGAGCCAGCAGGAATTAGACAACTTATCGGTGCAGTGGCAACAGCGTTTAGCGGGTGCCGCACAGCAGGCACAACAAGCTGGCAAGTTAAGTGCTTCTATGGCACGTATGGTTGAGTTCATGTTGCAACCCAAACTCCCTTGGCGTGCATTACTCGCGCGGCATATGACAGCAACCGCGAGGGATGATTATAGTTATTCACGACCGTCTTCGCGGCGTGGAGATCCCTCTATTTATCCCAGTCTGCGTAGCTCGCAAGTTAATATGGTTGTCGCTATTGATGCTAGCGGGTCGATTGGTGATGAAGAGATGAACGAATTTATGTGTGAAGTTGATGCCATTAAAGGCCAATTACGTGCACGTATCAGTCTATTAGTCTGTGATGCTGAACTTGCCGACGGGTCACCATGGATATTTGAATCATGGGAAGAGTTTTGTTTGCCTAAAACATTCACAGGTGGCGGTGGCACTGACTTCAGGCCAGTATTCGATTGGGTAGAAAAGCAAGACCAGGCACCTCAGTTACTGGTTTACTTTAGTGACTGCGTAGGTAAATTCCCGCCATACCAACCTAATTATCCTGTAATTTGGCTCGTTAAAGGAAGTGCAAGTGTACCTTTTGGTCAACGTATTCAATTGAATTAATGGACTTATCTGATCAAGATAAATTGCGACTCAATGTTTTGCTTGCCCAACCATTACAAGCAATACGCATTGATGAATCACGCATGGAACTACATGCATTATCGGAAAAAGGCGAAGCCAAAGTTAATTTGCATGCGAACTGTAAAGATGAAAAATATCTTAAACTTGTTCGCCAATGGTTATCGACACATGTACTAGGCTCACCTGGTGGTTATCCTGTTTTTTTAAGACGCTGGACACGCATGGGGCAGGCGCGCGACAACAGCCTGGAAAAGCTTTTATTACTGGGCGAACCCGAAGCAGTTGTTGCTGTTGTTCACGCTAATGGAATTACCAATGAAATAGCACGACGCGCCTGGTGGTGTGCGCCAAATTCGGAAAATGCACGCTGCCTGCTTGAAAGTAAACAAGTAGCACAAGGCTCCATGGGTCCAGAATTAGCCAATTTCTTAGTTGAGTTCTTGCCGTTTGAAGAGACGTCTAGAGCCATGATGAAATCCGTACGCCTGGTGTTACAACCCAACCTCATCGAAGAAAAAACCAAACTGGATATTTGGAAGCGCGGCAAACGGCGCAATACTTTTTATGTTGGCTTCATCAGACAATGTCCGGAATCTTTACCTATACAAAGTCGACCTCATCCACAGTTTGATGCTGTCAAACAACTAGATTCAGCCAACATTCTGGCGAACAAACTTTCTTCTTTATTCAGCAGCCAAGGACAAGCCGCATTAGAGGCTATCAGCTTAGTCATCAATAAACCCAATGACCAAGATGTTGCCGTAGAGATATTTAATACTATTGGTGAATATTGCAGTATCAATCATCCAGAACGGTTCCACTGGCGGGACATTAATCAACTTAAGCAACACGTCAGCCAATTACATAACCATTATGAAAACGATATTAATCAGATTTTAAAACATCAACCAGATGCCAAACCATCTATAGATGCAGTACTATATCTATCAATGGTAAATGAATCGCTACTCGATCCTGTATTCGGTGTAACGGATGCCATAGGGTCTGTAATGCGAAAACGTATTACTCATCTGACCGACCCTATCATTAACCAAATAAACATTCTAAAACCAGCATGAGTCTACTTCCTCTTTTTATTGATATTAAAAACAAACCATGCCTGGTAGTTGGCGGTGGCACCATCGCTCTTAGAAAAGTGAAAATGCTCAGCAAAGCTGAAGCGAGCATTACGATTGTTGCGCCTAATATATGTCAGGCACTGCAAGAACATTGCGAAGATACATCTATTGTTCTTCATGCGCGAGAATTTAATAGTTCGGATATAAACGAACAAAGTTTAATTATTGCTGCAACTGATAACAAAGCCCTGAATAAACAGATTAGTGATCTGGCCAAACAACAAAATATACTTGTCAATGTTGCCGACGATTTCAAACAAGGCGATGTCGTACTGCCTTCTGTTATAGATCGGGATCCCATTCAGATTGCTGTTACGACGGGTGGCGCTTCGCTGCACTGGTAGAAAAGTATCGCCAAACAACTAGTGAAGCCATAGTCGATAACGATGCGCGCAGGAGATTTTGGGAAGAAGTATTACAGGGTCCAATTGCAGAAATGGTGTTGGCCGGACAGTTATCTGCTGCTGAAGAATCGTTGCAGAAAAAATTAACTAATAAAGATTTCACCAACCACGATAAAGGCGAAGTCTATCTTGTTGGTGCTGGGCCCGGTGATCCTGATCTACTTACCTTTCGCGCATTACGGCTAATGCAACAAGCGGATGCAGTTGTTTATGATCGCCTGGTGTCAGATCAAATTATGGATTTAGTCAGGAAGGATGCCGAGAAAATATATGCTGGCAAACAAAGATCTAATCATGCACTCCAACAAGAATCGATTAATCAATTACTAGTCCGTTTAGCCAAACAAGGTAAAAAAAAAAAAAAAAAAAAAAAAAAAAAAGTTCCTGGCATCACTGCAGCGGCTGGCTGTGCATCCTATTCAGGCATCCCATTGACACACCGTGATCATGCTCAGGCGTGTATTTTTGTTACCGGTCATTTAAGGGATGGCACTGTCAACCTTAACTGGGACATGCTTGCACATGCTAACCAAACATTGGTTTTTTATATGGGGTTACATGGTTTAAGCATTATCTGTGAGCAATTAATTAATCATGGTTTAAATGCACAAACTCCAGCAGCACTTATTAGCAAGGGTACTACACCTGACCAGAGAGTACTGATTGGAGATTTAAGCAGTCTGCCAAATTTAGTGGATGCACAACACGTACAAAGTCCAACATTGATTATTGTTGGTTCTGTAGTGTCACTACATACTAAACTACACTGGTATTTAACTGAGAAAGAAATTAAAGCTTAGTGGTAAGCTATACTGCGTTACGCTTTCTGGTAAAAGAAACCAAACCAATAATCCCTGTAGCTAACAAATAAAATGCTGCAGGAATAGGTACTGGCGCTGGCGTTCCATGGTCTGCGAAAAACTCAACACCTGCAGAACACCAACCATGATACCCACCGGTGTTACCGCCAGCATATTGAGG
>JGI12316J14372_10002960_pt1 | contig 17117 bp, 18 predicted proteins | sample MarCyaLeptolynsp_FD_14372 | JGI IMG/M metagenome (IMG submission 14372) | reverse complement strand
CGCAACGTGTTCGACGCCGATGGGGATGATGATCCGGAGCTGGTCTGGAGCCGCAGCAACGATGATGACGCGGTCATCACGCAATCGGACGTGAACAGCCTGGATCTGCCTGATATAGGCGAGGGTGAATCCGTGATTTTTGTGTCGACACGAGCTAAGTACACACCCTTTCTCACAAATCGCATTCTGGGCAGCTTTACCTTGAGTGCGGACCAGGTACGGCGTCCACGTTTCGTGAGTGAAGTTGGCTGCACAAGTGATGCCTCCAAGTGCTGAGAACATGCAGTTCCTAAATTCACCGGCGTATGTTTTCTCACTCTTCAGAGGCAAGTGAGTGTCTGGCGGCAGACCTTTGAACGGTGGCCGTTCGCGCTATCAAACATGTGAAAGCATGAGGCCCTCTGGCTTCTCCACTCAACGCTCTTGTCGTTGACACGCTGCTGAGAATTACTCTCTAGTTTTATTAGAACCGACGGTTCCGGCCAGAGAAAGCCCTGGTTTGAGCGCACTTCTTTCAATGCGGTCAACGTTTCGGTCTGCTGCGGCGGAATGGGAATGATGGATGTGGTGTTTCTAACGCTGCCTTCAATTGCGCGCATCGCGCATTGGACCGCAATATCCTCCTCTTTCCGGCTAAAACCGATGAAAATGAAGCTGAACGGCCTTCGCTATGTGCCTAACACCAGCTTCCCTTTTTCCGGTACAAACGAGACGTCGTTCCGCTGGGGTGGCGGTGGGCCTGAAGCAGTTGTAATGCGGATATTGTTTCTTAGCGTAACGCTGTTCTCCCCTGGGCACACAACTGAGTGAAACACAGCGAGGCTTCGCTCCTAAAACTTGATTTGGACCCTTAGCTAATTTGCTCGGCAAGTGCACACTCGGCAGCCGAGACAACTGCGGTCAGTATGGTTTTGTGTGAACCTGCTGACCGCATTTTTCATATCGAGTAGTCACACAGAGCCTCGCATTGAGTGTCTCAGTGCCTCAAGTTTGAGCGCATAAGTCAATGCTCGGAGAAGAGCATCTGAACTGACTTGGTTGCAGGATTCCATGCTTAAAGTTCCCTGGAAAAGTTTTTTGGAAACAGTGAGAGAGAGTAATTGTCTTTAGGGTCGGCGATCATCATCCTCCTGTCCTGTCTCGCAGGGGAAGGGTGCAATTTGCCAGTGGAGAAGTTGCCTGGCTCCATCTGAAACCCAAGACCGGCAATACGGTCCAAAGGACCGCTTCTGTTACTGTGGAGAAAGCGCACTAACCTCGCATAGTGTGCCATCTTCGCCAAGATCTGCCATCTGCAAACAGGTCGCGCTGGCCCAGCTGATCAGGGCCCGCGCGAAGTACAGAAAACGCATAAGGGCAGGGCTTATGCAGCTTGTTTGCCGATGCCCTGTCCTGTACGAGCGTCATGCAAAGGGGTATTAGAGAGGCAACTACTGCCCTAAAGCACCGGCCAGGATCTCCAACTCTTTCTCACAAAATGATCCTCCGGCATCCAGGCCGTGGTTCTTCAATGTGAACAGAAGGAAGATCCCGCGCAGACGGGCAATGTAGAGTTCCGGGTCAAGATTGGCACGGACGTCGAGCAAATCGATATCGTCGATCTGCTGTCCACATAGCTTTGCTGCTGCTTTGACAAACGCATCGGATTGGCTCGCATTGATCGCCTCTAGCCTGTCAAGCCGAGAGGCGTGCTGATTGACCGTGTAGAGCGTTCCCGTCAACAGCAATGCAGTCACAAAGAGGGCAGGGTACCAGACAAGTCTCACTATCGTCTCCAAGATTTGGAAGGTCCCCGCACACGCAATAAAATCAGTTGCGAATTCTTCTTTCAAGCCAAACTTCAACACTGCCGGTGCTTTCACACCGTTAAGTTTTGGGCGCCGGGAATGCTCTATCTGGCAGCCTAGGTTTTGTCGGGCTTCTACTCTGGTTGTTTTGTCGAACCGTGTGTCGATCGCTGTTTCTGATTGGCAGCAGTCGCATTGCGTTCACGCGCAAGAGACAGATCTCGCGGGCAGGGGAACCGGCTGCGAATTGACGGTCTCAAACCCTTGCAGGGTATGTCGCGAGACGATACGTTATCGATAACAATCGACGCTAGCAGGTGTTCCAAATGCAATTAGTACAAGATACCAAACGGCTGACGCATCGTGGTGCACTGTCCATGCTGACGGCCGCAGTTTCGCGGGCGGAAGAAATGGGGCAACCTCAGTGCATCGTCATTGTCGATGCAGGAGGTGACGTTGTTGCCGAGATACGCATGACCGGTGCCAAGTTTCTAAGCCGGAAGAGCGCGCTAGCAAAAGCGCTCACCGCCGCATCCACCGGGGTTGAGACGACGGCCATCCCGGAGGCGGTGCGAACGCCCATCGGTTTTGCTTCCGACGGCAAGGTCACCGGGCTGCCAGGCGGTCTTCCAATCGTTCATGAAGGTGTCCTCCTGGGCGGCATCGGGGTTGGCTCAGGATCCGGAGACCAGGATATCGAGGTCGCGAAAGCAGGGCTTGCCGCGCTTGGGGAAGGCGGCTGAGACCTGCTTGCTGAACTTCCGTCGTCGTCACGCGAACTCGATCTGGGCTTTCACTGCCTGATTGCGGTTACCGGCCATCTCGAATGCGGCAAGTGACTCCTTCAATGGAAACGTCTGGGTGATGAACGGTTTTACGTCGACGAGGCCCTTTTGCATCAGGCTTACGGCCGTGAAAAACTCAGCATGAAACCGGAATGATCCTTTGAGGGAGAGTTCCTTGGCTGTGATTGCCATCATCGGCAGGTTCATGTCGCCGCCGAGGCCAAGCTGGAGGATTGTCCCTCCCGGACGCATGGCCGAGATTCCGGCAGACAGCGCCGGCGCTGCACCGGAACATTCGTAAAGGATATCGAAGGTCCCTTTTTCCGGCGTGAAGCGATCAAGTGCCTCTGCGTCCTTCGACATATTCAACGTCACGTCCGCTCCAGCTTCGCGGGCCTTTGACAGCGTAAACTCGCTCAGGTCGGTTGCGACAACCAGGTCCGCACCGGCTCTGCGTGCCGCCAGGATACAAAGGATACCAATCGGGCCGCAGCCTGTGACCAGAACCGATTTACCCATCATTCCGCCGGCGCGACGGGTTGCGTGCAGGCAGACGGCCAGCGGTTCAGCCATGGCCGCTTCGCCGGGCGTCAGCCCGTCTGCCGGCGCGCATTGTGCGGCGTCGGCGACCAGAACTTGCCGGAAGGCTCCCTGGATGTGCGGAAAAGGCATTGCGCTTCCGTAAAATCGCATGTTGAGGCACTGGTTGTAGCGGCCCTCATGGCAATNGCGGCAGTTCCCACAGGGCCGCGACGGTGAAACGGCAACGAGCTGGCCGATCGAGAGACCGGTTACGCCTTCGCCGAGCGCGGTGATGTGGCCAGANACTTCATGGCCCAAAATCATCGGTTCCTTNAGCCTTACCGGNCCAAAGCCACCATGATTGAAATAGTGAAGGTCNGATCCGCAGATGCCGCCGGTTGCCAGTTTGATCTGAACCTCACCCGGACCCGGCNCTGCCACGTCNCGGTCCTCAATGCGCAGATCCTTGGCGGCGTGAATAACGATGGACTTCATGTTGGCCTCACAAGACGGGAGTGAGCAGGTCCTTGCCTGCAAAATGGGCTGTCAGATTGTCCCGGACGAGCTTGCCCATGGCTTTTCGCGTTTCCACAGTGCCCGACGCGTGATGGGGTTGCAGCAGCACATTGTCGAGTTCAAGAAAGCGTTGGTTGAGCGCGGGCTCGCCCTCAAAGACGTCGAGGGCAGCTGATCCCAGGCGCTTGCTTTCAAGCGCGTCCAGCAGAGCCTCTTCGTCAATGTTCGACGCGCGGCTGATGTTGATGATCATGCCCCCCGGGCCGACGGCTTCGATCACTTGCCTGTTGACGATATGCCGGGTGGCGGCCGAAGCCGCCAGCGTGACAAAGAGGAAATCAGACTGCCGAGCCAGTTCGACCGGATCAGCGACGTAATTCCAGTCGGGTGCATAGTCTTTGGCCGAAACATCCGTGTAGGAGATGTCCAGGTCGAAGCCTGCAAGACGCTTGGCAACTTCAAACCCGATCCGGCCGAGGCCAAGCACGCCGGCCTTTTTACCCCAGACCCTGCTTTTGAGGGGATAAAGGCCCTGTGCCTGCCAGTTGCCATCCCGCACCCAGCTCTCACCGCCGATCATCCCTCGGGACTGAACCAGCATCATTGCAACACCGAGATCCGCAACGTCGTTTGTCAGAACGTCGGGCGTGTTTGTGACACGCACACCGTGGTCACGGCAGGCGTCAAGATCAACCGCGTCGAAACCGACACCGTAGACGGAGATGATCTCAAGGTTTGGACAGGCTTCGATCATCGACCTTGTGGCGCCGAGTTCGCCCCGTGTCGCGATGCCTTTGATTGTTTTTCCGACAGCGCGGAGAAATTCTGACTGATCCGGCGCCTCAAAATACTTATGCATNTGGAAGGCTTCTTCCAACGGCAGCTGATCCCAATCAGGGTAGGGACCGACCTGGAGAATGTCGGGTTTGGTCATTTTGGNTCTCTCGGGTTGACAAGTTATGTTATCGATAACATAACAGATGAAAGTGTCAAATGTTTCGTTGAAAAGGATTTCNGATGAGCCTTGCTTTGTTCGANCTGTCCGGCAGACGGGCCCTGATCACCGGGTCTTCCCAGGGGATCGGGTTTGCACTCGCACGCGGTTTGGCGCAGGCGGGTGCGGAGATCATTTTGAACGGCCGCGATCAGGCAAAGCTGGGCGAGGCGGCCGCCAAATTGCGCTCTGAGGGCCATAGCATTCACGAACTGGCCTTCGACGTTACCAACCATGACGGCGCCCGGCTCGCGGTTGATGGGTTCGAGGCAGAAACCGGTGCAATCGACATTCTTGTGAACAACGCCGGCATGCAGCATCGCACGCCGCTCGAGGACTTTCCGGCAGATGCCTTCGAACGATTGATGCAAACCAATATAGCGTCCGTGTTCCATGTCGGTCAGGCAGTGGCGCGGCACATGATCGGGCGCGGGCGTGGCAAGATCGTCAACATCTGCTCGGTCCAGACAGCACTCGCACGGCCTGGAATTGCGCCCTACACGATGACCAAAGGGGCCGTGGCAAACCTCACGAAAGGCATGGCGACCGACTGGGCGAAACACGGCCTTCAGTGCAACGGCCTTGCGCCGGGTTACTTTGACACGCCGCTCAATGCCGCTCTCGTCAATGATCCTGAGTTCAGCGCCTGGCTTGAAAAACGCACCCCGGCGGGCCGGTGGGGCAACGTTGAGGAACTCGTCGGAACCTGCATCTTTCTTTCCTCCGATGCCTCGTCCTTCGTGAACGGAACCACCGTCTTTGTGGACGGCGGTATTTCGGCGTGCCTGTGATGGTTGCCTATATCGTCATGGGGGTTTCCGGGTGCGGCAAAAGCGAGATCGGAAAAGGGTTCGCGAGGGCGATTGGTGGCCGGTTTTTTGACGGCGACGATCTGCATCCGGCTGAGAACATTGCCAAGATGAGCCGCGGCGAACCGCTCGACGACAACGATCGCGCCCCCTGGCTCGACAAGGTCGGCAGACAGCTTGGGCAATCGGACGGTCCGACCGTGATCGCTTGTTCCGCGCTCAAGCGCGCCTACAGGCAAAAAATCACGGAAATGGCCGAGAGGCCCGTGACCTTCCTTTATCTTGAGGGAACGCGCGAGCTTTTGAGCGAACGCATGAAACATCGTGACGGACACTTCATGCCGGTCGCGCTTCTCGACAGCCAGTTGGACACGCTCGAGCCGCCCGGACCTGATGAATTGTCCGTCAAGGCCTCGATCGATCAAACACCGGACGAGGTGGTTGAAGCATTGATCGCCGGAATTCGAAGGAAGCAGCAATGAGTGAAAAAGTAGCCCTTATCGGAGCAGGGGCCATGGGCGGCGCCATCGGGACCCGCCTTGCGGAAACCGGCAATAAGCTTTGCGTGTTCGACCTGGATACCGAAAAAGTCGATGCCCTTGTCAAAAAGGGGGCGGAGGCCGCAGGGTCAGCCGCCGAAGCAGCAGGTCGATCGGACTATGTCATCACCAGCCTGAATTCACCCAAGATCGTTGAGCTTGCCGTCTTTGGGGAGAACGGGGTCGCTGCGGGAGCAAGACCTGGAACCCTGATCATCGACATGTCGTCCATCGACCCGGATGCGACCAAGGACCTTGCGAAAAAGGCAGAAGATGCCGGGCTGCGCTGGGTTGACAGCCCGCTTTCAGGCGGAGCCCCCAAAGCCCTGATCGGCGAGTTGACGCTGATGGCCGGCGGTGCTGCCGGCGATGTTGCGGACGCCCATAATGTGCTGAAACACGTGAGTTCCAACTACACCCATATGGGTCCGGTGGGGGCCGGGCAGACAACAAAGCTGATCAACCAGGTTTTGTGCGGACTTGGGTTTCTGGCGGTTGCCGAGGCGACACAGCTTGCGCTGGATGCAGGCGTCGATGCCGCCAAGATCCCGACGGCGCTGAAAGGAGGGCGTGCAGACAGTGCGCTTCTTCAGGAATACATGCCGCGCTATGTCGCGCGAGACTACCGGCGCACCGGGCGGATCGACAACATGGTGAAGGATCTCAACGGAGCCTTGGATCTGGCAAGACGCAGTAACACCGCGATGCCGCTCACTGCGCTTTGCGCGGAGGTCCACCGCATGCTGACAGCGGCCGGACTCGGCGGCGAGGATGAGGCGGCCCTGATGGAGTTTTTCAAGGGTCCGAACAAGGAGCAGTTCAAATGATCACACGTTTTGCTCTGTTCGAAGGCAGTGTCAAAGCAGGCAAAACCGATGCGTTTCGCGCTGCTGTCACGGAACGGCTGGTGCCGTTGTGGCGCCAGTTTCCCGGCAACAGCGATGTCCGCGTCATGTTTGGCGAGGAACGGGACGAGGGCGCGCCGGAATACCCGCTTATTCTGGCAATCAGCTATCCCGATCGCGAGACCATGACAGGTGCGCTCAAAAGCGATGCGCGGAACAGATCCCGGGAAGTCACCGGTGAGATCGTCACAGAGTATTTTGATGGAAAGATCCATCACCACGTGACGGAGGCAAATGAGTACGCCGGAAAGGCGTGATGCGGGGCTGGCTGGCCATTTTTGTTGAAACCTGTGTCTCTTTTCCCTGAGCCAGCCGATGCGATTGCAGTAACGGGTTCATTTTGCCTATCAATAGGCAGGAAACCCGGGCGGAGGATGAATGCAGCGCACAGTGACGATGAAGGATGTTGCGCAGAAGGCGGGCGTTTCCGTCATGACCGTCAGCCGCGCGTTCAAGCAGCATGCCTCGGTCGGCGAGGAGACCAGGAAACGAATCCTGAAGATTGCCGAAGATCTCGGTTATGTTTTTGACAGCAACGCGGCAACGTTTCGGTCCCAGCGGACCGGATTCGTCGCGGTTGCCATTCCATCCCTGAACAATGCAAACTTCGCCGACACGGTTGGTGCCTTGTCGGAAGTGCTCAAGGATGCGGATCTGCAGGTCCTGCTCGGCTACAGCAACTACGACATCCACGAAGAAGAAGGCATCGTTGAGCAGTTTTTAAGGCGGCGCCCGGAAGCAATCGTCCTGACGGGGGGCCGTCATACACAAAGGACCCGGCAACTTCTGGAGCGCGCCAATATCCCGGTCGTCGAGACCTGGGATCTCCCTGAAGACCCGATTGATCATGTCGTCGGCTTTTCCAACGCCGAAACCATGCACGATCTTGTGCGCCATCTGGTGGGGTCCGGCCGAAAGCGCATTGCCTTCATTGGCGGCGACACGGATGGTGACACGCGGGGCGCGGACCGTCGCCGTGGGTTCATCCGGGCGATGGAAGAAGAGGGCCTCTCACCGGAACGCCTGATCGGTGCCGGTGAACCGCCCATTTCGATGCGCGAAGGTGCGGATGCCATGTCCCGGCTGCTGGGCGACTATCCCGACACCCAGGCCGTGATTTGTGTTTCGGACCTGTCGGCATTCGGAGCGCTCACGGAATGCGCACGCAAAGGGGTCAAGGTTCCGGACGACATCGCCGTTGCGGGTTTCGGCGCTTACGACATTTCGTCCGTTTGCGTGCCGACGCTCACGACGATCGATCCGCATCCAGCCGAAATCGGCCGCAAGACTGGTGAACTCATCGTTTCGCTTCTCAGGAGCGACCGGGGCAAGGAAAACGGCCCAATCCGTTTGAAGATTGGGCCGCAACTGAGCGTTGGAGGCTCCAGCAACTAGTGCTTTGCTTTAGTTTTGCGAAGCTTCAAGAATGGCGTTCACCAGGGTGTCGCCATTCTGCGCGATGAATGCCTCCCAGACCGGTTTGACCTTTTCCTGGAACGCTGCTCCGTCGACATCGCGATTGACTTTCATGCCGGACTCTTCGAGAGACGCGATCATTTCGTCTTCCTTGGCGATGCTCAACTCGCGCTGCATGGCAACCGCTTCGGCGGCGACTTCAAGCACGGTCTTTTGCTGGTCTTCTGTCAGATTATTGAATTTGTTGAGGTTCATTGCGACTGCCAGTGGCGAGTAAGCATGCTGCGTCATGCTCAGGTAATCCTGCACTTCGTAGAATTTGAAGGACAGAGTAACACCGATCGGGTGGTCCTGGCTGTCGACGACCCCAGTTTCAAGCGCTGTATAGAGTTCTGCCACCGGGATCTGCTGTGGATTGGCATCCAATGCGTTGAACATGTCATTGAGGGCTTTGGAATTGTTGACGCGCATTCGCAGACCCTTGACGTCGTCCGGAGTGCGGATCGGACCGTTGTTGTTGGTCATGTTACGGTAGCCGTTTTCTGGAAAGCCGAGGCCCTTCAGACCGTGATCCTCGAATTGTGTCAGGACGCCCTGACCGACTTCCCCATCCAGAACCGAATAGGCCGTCTCGCGGGTTGGAAACATGAAGGGAAGCGTGAAGGCTGCAGATTCCGGCATCAGGCCTGAAAAGTTGTTGAGACCGACCATAACGACATCGATGATGCCGGACCGAGCGCCGTCGATCATCGTTGCATCGTTACCAAGCTGGCCTTGCGGGAATATCTGAACCTTGACCTCGCCGTTGGTTCGCGCATCGACCTGCTCCTGGAAGAATTTAGCGAAATCCTGCTGGAGATCGGTCTCAGGCGCCGCGTGGGCGAACTTCAGCGTGACTTCCGCCATTGATGACGTCGCCATGCCCAGGGTGACAAGTGTTGCCAGACCAATCTGCTTCAATTGATATTTCATTGAGAATTCCTCCCTTCTCAACCGATGAACCATTTCATCGGAACTGTGATGATGCTCGGGAACGCGACGAAGAGCGCCAGAAGCACCAGGTAGGCCGCGATGAATGGCCAGGAGCCTTTCACCGCCGAAGACATGGGCACGCGTCCGACACCGCAGACGACATTCAGGACGGTTCCAACCGGTGGGGTGATCAGCCCGATAGAGCAGTTGATGACGAACATCAGGCCGAAATAGACCGGATCGATATTCGCCAGCTTCACCACGGGCATGAGCAGGGGAACCAGGATCAGAATGGTTGGCGAGAGGTCCATCACCATGCCGACACACAGGACGAGCACCATGATCACTGCCATCAGCAAGCGCGGATTTTCCACGAGCGGTCCGAGCAGCGCGGCGAGCTGTTGCGGCAATTGAGCGACCGTGATCAGCCAGGCCGCCACCATCGCGCACCCGACCAGGAACATCACCATTGCCGTCGAACGGCCTGCGTTGACCAGAATTTTCAAGAAACGCTGGAAGGTCATTTCCCTGTAGATGACCGTCGAGACGAAAATCGAGTAAACGGCAGCGACAACCGCCGCTTCTGTGGGGGTAAAGACGCCAAATCTGATGCCGCCGATAATGATGACCGGCAGCAAAAGCGCCCACACGCCGTCCTTGACGGCTGCGATGCGCTCAGCGGCAGTCGCGCGTTCGAGCGTTTCGAGGTTTTCGTTGCGCATCAGCAGGTACCAGACAAGCATCAGCGCACCGCCCATCATGAGGCCGGGAACGATACCGCCAAGGAACAGGTTCTTGATTGAGATGTTTCCGGCGACACCGATCAGGATCAGCGGCAGTGATGGCGGGATCACGGGTGCAATGATGCCGCCTGAGGCAAGGAGGCCAACGGACCGGCCGCCGGGATAACCTGCCTTTTGCATCATTGGATAAAGTATCGCGACCAGTGCGGCTGCATCGGCGACCGCCGACCCGGAGAGGCCGGCAAGCAGGATCGCGGTCAGGATCGCGACATAACCGAGCCCGCCCTTCTTGTGTCCGATCATGGACACCGCCATGCGCACAATGCGTTGGGACAGGCCGCCCGACGACATGACCTCGCCGGCAACCAGAAAGAAGGGAATTGCAAGCAACGGGAAGCTGTCGACGCCGTTTATCAAGGCTTGCGCAAGGATATCGGCGCTGAACAGGTTCAGCTGCAGCATCAGTGCGATGGCTGCCAAAAGCAGGGCGAAAGCCACGGGCAGTCCAAGCAGGATCGCGCCGATCAAAACTCCGAGGAAAAGCAGGAGGGTCACTGTGTTTCCTCCTGTTCTTCTTCAAGTTTCATTGCATCGGGCGAGACAATGCGCACGGCTGCGATGATCGTCATCAGGACGGCGGAAACGACACCGGCCAGGTAAAAAAGCGCGGACGGCAAGCCTGTTAGCTGGGAAATATTGTTCCAGTTGGCGTTCATCTGACGAAACGCTCCCCAGAACAGCATCAGGACCGATACCAGAATGACGAGATAGGCGAGGCGCCGGAGAAACGGCACGAGCCGTGGCAGAAAAGCCTCTGCAACTTCAGTCACCGCCAGATGCTCTTCGCGGCGCAGAACGACGGCGGCTCCAAGCATGACGACCCAAACCAGCCCGAGACGGGAAAGTTCGACCGAAGGCCTCAGGCCGGACGAAAATCCATAACGCAGAACCACATTGGTGAAGACCAACACGATCATCGCCAGAAGCAATGCCGCCATCGCCCAGTCAATGACGCGCCATAACCACCGCCAAAAAACCAACGTTTCCTCCCGAAAGTTGATCGTTCAAGCACGAAAACAACAAAAGGTTATCGATAACCTTGTTTATGTGTTATCGATAACAAGATAGATTGTCAACGGCGCGGCACCAGTTATTTGGAAGTCGTTTGTTTTGGGCGGGAAACGGGGGAACTGAAATGGTCACGCTTGCGGACGTCGCCAGGTTAGCGAAAGTCAGCACGATGACTGTTTCGAAAGTCCTGCGCGGAACCGGCGCAATTTCCGACGAGACAAAAACACGTGTTTTTGAGGCTGCCGACCAGCTTGGCTATGTTCCGAACCGGCTTGCCGGTTCGCTCAGCACAAGAAAGAGCATGCTGGTCGCGGTTCTGATTCCTTCCATTGCAGACACGATCTATGCCGAGATCATAAGTAGCCTGCATGGCCTCCTGGATCAGGCATCGCTTTCGATCTTCATTGCCGAAAGCAGGATGGATCCACAGATAGAGGAACGCCAGGTGCAGGAACTACTCAGCTTGCGGCCGGCATTTCTCATTCGAAGCGGCGGCATCGATTCAACGAAACGCACACAGGCACTGCTCAAGCGATTTAAGGTGCCTCACATCCAGATCTGGGACGGCGATGACCCGCAAGGACAAGTGAATGTCGGTCCGTCACATATCGAGGCCGGGAAGCTTGCCGCAGCTCACTTCCTGGGGCTCGGGTTGAACAGGGTCGCCTATGTTGGCGCGGAAACACAGCTCGATATCTGCGCCTCGCGACGGATGGAGAGTTTTATGGCGGACATGAACGCAGCAGGCGTCGAGGTGAGTGTCATTACGGAGCCGCACTTGCCGCGTCAGGCGGAGAGCGGCGAAATTCTCACGCGGCAACTGCTCGAAGGCGGACTGTCCGTCGAGGGTATCTTTTATCTCAACGATGCCATGGCGATCGGGGGGCTCAGAACACTGTTGAACGCAGGCTATCGGGTTCCGGAAGACGTCCGGGTCATGGGTTTTAACGGCACGTCGCGAGAGCAGACAATTAACACCCGTTTGACGACGATCAGCACGGACGGGCGCCGCCTCGGAGAGGCTGTCGCAACGGCTATCCTGGAAAGTGACAATGGCGAGCTTGCTGAGTTCCGCCAGCTCTGTCCCCTGACACTCGACCTTGGCAATACGACCTAGATTTTCTTTGGTTGAACATACTGCCCGAACGACCGGCGTTTTGGAAAAAGTCAGCTATTCGATCTGGTTCCTCGCCCTGCACTTATGTGTCAGACGGTGTCTCCGGGAACGAGATTGAAACCGACGTCGCTGACCGGGCTGGCTGTGTCGCCCGTGATCCGCAGAAGCAGGTTCTCAGCCGCGAGTTGACCGATCCGCAAATGGTTCACCTGAACCGTTGTGAGCCGGTAGGGCAGAACAGAGGCGATCGGCAATTCGCCCCAGCCTGCAATGCCGATGTCCCCGGGGATGGAAATCTTCTGCGCTTCGCAAAACTGGACTGCACCGACGGCCATGTTGTCGTTCTGAAAAAAGATGACTTCCACGCTCGGGTCCGAGGATAGAAGCTGTTCGGTTCCATAGTAGCCAGGATAAAATCCTGGAATATCATTCAGGCAAAGCTGTTTGCTGAGCCGCCCGCCGCCATCGTCGATTGCTTTTGCATAGCCGTTGAGACGCGAGGTCGCCGCGTTGGCGGCATCGTGCGACGTGCCGACATAGCCGAAACGCTTGTATCCCTTCGAGACCAAAAACCGGCCCATATCGTAACCGCTGTCAAAGTGATTGAGGCCGACGCACATGTCGATCGGGCTCGAGTTCAGGTCCCAGATCTCGACGAGCGGAATGTGTGCGCTCTTGAGCAGTTGAACGGCGCGCGGTGTGTGCGCGCGGCCTGTCAGGATCAGTCCTGCCGGCTTCCAGGAAAGAACCGTTTCGATCCAGGTTTCTTCTTCCGTCTGTGCATGCTGGGTCATACCCAGCACTGTCTGGTGGTTGAAGCTGACGAGTTTGCGGTCGATGCCTTCCAGCACATGCGTGAAGACCTCGTTGCCGAGATCAGGGATACTGACGCCGACAAATGTCGTGCGCTTGTCGCCGGCAAAGACCGTTGCGATCCGGTTCGGCAGATATCCAAGGCGCTCGACCTCGGCCATGACCTTGACTCGGGTCTTTTCGGAGTATCCGCCTTCGTCACGCAGAACCCGGCTCGCGGTCATTTTCGACACACCAGCTGCCTGGGCAACCTCTGATAGGCTTATCTTGTTGTTTTTGCTAGATATTTTCTATCTCGTCAAATTTAACGTTATCGATAACTTTTTTATTGACTTCGGAATGTGACAGGCGGATGATAAACCTACGTTACCGGTAACTCAACTTCTGTCTTGAGGACGAGGCGGAAAGTCGGAGAAGGTGGCGATTGGGAGGATCATCGTGCCAGGCAGTTTGAAGAACCGTCTTTTCTTTGACGGCATTCAAAAACACTTCGGCGGCACTTACGCCGTGCGCGACGTCTCTCTGTCGATCGACAGGGGCGAGATCGTTGCCCTTCTGGGCGAGAACGGCGCCGGCAAATCCACCCTGATCAAGATCCTTGGCGGCATTCACAAGCCGGATGCGGGCCGTGTCCTGATTGACGGCGAACCTTATGAGCACCGGCCCGGGGGCTTCGGGCAGCGGCAGGCCGTTGCATTCATCCACCAGGACCTGGGCATGATCGAGTGGATGACCGTTGCCGAAAACATGGCATTGGCGCTGGGCTTCTCCAAAAAGTTCGGGCTTATCAGGTGGCCAGACGCCGACACGTTCGCTCTTGAGGCGCTCGCCAAGGTCGGGTGCGACTTCAGCCCGTCGACAAGAGTTCAAGACCTGTCGCGGACAGAAAAATCCCTCGTTGCCATTGCGCGTGCGCTTGCCGTTGATTGCGATTTTCTGGTGCTGGACGAACCGACGGCTTCGCTGCCGACGGATGAAGTGTCCCGTCTGTTCGAAGCCCTCAGGCCGTTGCGTGATCGTGGTGTCGGCATGATCTATGTTTCGCACCGTCTTGATGAGATCTTTCAGATTGCCGACCGGGTCGCGGTTCTGCGGGACGGCGAGCTGGTCGGTGTCCGGTCCATCCAGCACACCACCACTGAAGAGCTCGTGCACATGATCGTCGGGCGCAAGACCCGGCAAGTCAGCAAGCTGACCGAAGCGGCCGGAGAGCCGGTCCTTACCGTCACCGATCTGAAGACGAGAACGGCTGGTCCGGTCGATTTCACGCTGCGGCGGAATGAGTTGGTGGGTCTGGTCGGCCTGCGCGGGGCAGGACATGAAGAGCTGGCCAGGGCCCTTTACGGTCTTGAGCCGCATGAAGGAAAGGTCGAGCTTGCCGGTCTTGGCGAGCCGGATCTCAGATCTCCAAAAACGGCTCTCGATTCCGGCGTTGGTCTTGTGGCGCGTGACCGGACAGAAGAGTCCGTCGCATTGCCGCTGACGATCCGTGAAAACACGTTTCTCAACCCCGAAGCGACAGGCCGTGGCCTGTTCTCGATCCTGTCTCCGGACGCAGAAACAAAAATGGCGGAAACGATCGGCCGCGAAGTCGCATTGAGCCCCAACGATCAGAGCATGGCAATCGAAGCGCTTTCGGGCGGCAATCAGCAGAAAGTCGTGATCGCGCGATGGCTGGCGACCAAACGGAAATTGCTGATCTGCGAGGACCCGACCGCAGGTGTCGATGTCGGCGCCAAGGCGGAAATCTATGCGCTCCTCAACAAGGCACTTCTGGAAGGCGTCGGTATCTTGCTGGTGTCGACGGATTTTGAGGAAGTCGCAACCATTTGCCACCGGGCAATTGTTTTCAGCCAGGGGAAAATTGTCGGAGAATTGTCGGGAACGAAGTTGTCGACCGAAAACCTGATCCAGGCCGCGTCGGCCAGCAACGTCGCGGCCGCCTGAGGAAACACTGATGCAGTCACTTGAATCCAATGCTCTGGAGCCGACCAAGTCGGAAATGGAAGGCCTGTCGATCCGCAGTAAGCTGTTTCGGCTGCTTCCGGTCTATGGCCTTGTGATCCTGACCATTTTGCTGATCATCCTGTTTTCGGTGCTGTTGCCGACGACGTTTCCGACGCTGTTGAACCTCAGGGCGATCATTTCGGACAAGGCCATCATCGCCTTGCTGTCTCTTGGCGCAATGATCCCGATGGCGGCGGGCCGCATTGACCTGACGGTCGGCTACGGCATTGTGCTTTGGCACATCCTGGCGATCAGTCTGCAGACCTTGCTCGGCATCCCCTGGCCGATGGCGGTGATGATTGTCCTGATGCTCGGCGCCATGACCGGCTTTTTCAACGGCCTGCTGGTGGAAGTTGCCAAGATCGACAGTTTCATTGCAACGCTCGGCACCGGCACGGTTCTTTACGCGATCGCCCTGTGGCACACAGGCGGTCGTCAGATGGTCGGTGTCTTGCCGGATGGTTTCTACGCTCTGAGCACGACCTTCGTATTCGGGCTTCCGATCACCGGTTACTACCTGATCGCGATCACGGTCTGCATGTGGCTCATTCTCGAGTACACGCCCGTGGGGCGCTATCTCTATGCGATTGGCGCCAACCAGAGGGCGGCGCAGCTCAACGGCATTCCGACGCGCAAATACGTTATCGGCGCTTTCATGGCGTCCGGGACCATGACCGCGCTCGCAGGCGTGCTGCTGGCCTCGAAACTCAGGATCGGACAGGCAAGTGTCGGGCTGGAATTCCTGCTGCCCGCATTGGTCGGCGCGTTCTTGGGCTCCACCACAATCAAGCCCGGACGGGTCAATGTCTGGGGCACCGTCGTGGGCGTGGCCATCCTGGCGGTCGGTATCTCGGGCATTCAGCAATTTGGTGGCTCGTTCTGGGTCGAGCCGCTCTTCAACGGTGTCACGCTGCTGATTGCGATTGGCATTGCAGGCTATGCGCAACGCCGCAAAGGCGCTGCGAAAAAGTAAGATTTTTGCAAAGGGAGGATACTATGCAAAAACGTGATTTCCTGAAGGCCGTTCTGGCCACCACGATGCTCGCAGGCATTGCTCTGCCGGCCTCTGCAGAGACCGCCTGGGATGGCCCGACGACCGGGCCCGCCGCGGCGGATGGCAAGACCATCGTGGTGGTGGCCGCTGATCTGAAAAATGGCGGCATTCTCGGCGTGACCAACGGTGTCGAGGAAGCCGCCGAAAAGATCGGCTGGGAAGTGCGTGTCCTGGACGGCGCCGGCTCCATTCAGGGGCGCACGGGCGCCATCGGACAGGCGCTTGCGCTGCAGCCGGACGGAATCGTCATCAACGGTTTTGATGCCGTTGAGCAGCAGGCAGCGCTGGAAGGTGTGGTCTCTGCGAACATTCCAATGGTGGCCTGGCATTCCGGCCCGAAAATCGGATGTGATGCACCCGGCGGTATTTTTGCAAACATCTCCACCGATGCAATGACCGTTTCCGAGGTTGCCGCCAACTGGGCGATCGAGGACGGCGGGCAGGATATCGGTGTGATCATCTTCACCGATTCAACCTACCAGATCGCTATCGACAAGGCTGACCGGCTGAAGGAAACCGTTGAAGCTGCCGGCGGCAAGGTGCTCGAATATGTAGACACGCCGATTGCAGACACCTCGACCCGTATGGGGCCGCTGACCACAAGCCTTCTTCAGAAATACGGCGACAGCTGGACCCACGCACTGGCGATCAATGACCTTTATTTCGACTTCATGGGACCGGCGCTGGCCTCGGCAGGCATTTCCGCGGCCGATGGCCCCCAGGCGGGCTCGGCAGGGGACGGTTCGGAAGCCGCCTTCCAGAGGATCCGCACGGGCGGATACCAGACTATCACGGTGGCTGAGCCGCTGAACCTGCAGGGCTGGCAGCTCGTTGACGAACTGAACCGGGCCGTTCAGGGCGAACCCTGCTCTGGTTACATCACGTCTCCGGCGCTGGTCACGCAGACAGGTCTTGAAAAGATGGGCGACAGCAATTCGTTCGACCCGGATACGCCTTACCGCGAAGCCTATTCCGCCATCTGGGGCAAATAGGATTGCGTAGAGCGGGCCGCCTGACGCAGCCGCGGGCGGCCTGCTGACAGAACCAACTCAGGCAGCTGCAGATCT
>JGI12316J14372_10002952_pt1 | contig 17140 bp, 16 predicted proteins | sample MarCyaLeptolynsp_FD_14372 | JGI IMG/M metagenome (IMG submission 14372) | reverse complement strand
CCCTCGAGCATGGCCTTGATCGATGCGGCGCCTTCATAAGGCAGTGGCTTCAGGTCATTCCAGGTAAAGCCGAATTTTTCGTGCTCAGTGCCGATGCGCCAGTCAGTCTTGGGTTTGCTACCGGCTTCGAACCATTCGACCAGTTCGGTCTTCCCGGCAATTCGCGGTGCGTTCTCGTCAATATCTGTGGTCGGAGTCGTCACGCCCCTGCCCTCCCGGCAAAATCTTATGCTTCAGGCAGATAGGGTGCCTGTTGCCAATCTCCAACCACCGATTGCCAAAGCGTGAGCGCCGAGACAACCGCTGTCTCTGCGCGAAGGATGCGCGGGCCCAGCGTTATTGGGATCACGAATTCGAGAGCGCGTAGCATTTCACGTTCTTTCGGCGAAAACCCGCCCTCCGGACCGATCAGAATGCCAGCAGGCAGGTCTGCGAGCCGATTCGCATGCTCAGACAGCGGTGCCGATTCTCCGCCTTCATCGCAATAAAGCAAGGGCGCTGCGCGGTCCCAATTGGCAAGCACCTGGGGCAGCGCGGCCGCGTCGTGGATCGCGGGCAAGTCCATGCGCTCGGTCTGTTCAGCTGCTTCTATGGCGAGCAGACGCATGCGGTCGGTGCGGACGCGTTGGCTCTGGGTGTAGTCGGTGATTACAGGATGCAGCGCAGATACGCCGAGTTCGGTGGCTTTCTCGACGATGAAATCAGTGCGGGATTTCTTGACCGGCGAAAACAGCAAGGTCAGTGGCGGCGACGATACCTGGTCCCGCGTTTGCCGTTCTGGGCGTAGAATCGCGGTCTTGCGATCCACAGACAGGCTGCATCGCCATTCGCCGTCTTTACCGTTGAACACACGGACTTGCGCCCCGTCGGCGAGGCGCATGACCCGCAACAAATACTTACTTTGGGCCTCCGGCAGGGAGATGGCATGCCCCGCTTGCAAAGGCTGTTCGATGAAGAGACGGGCAATGTGACTCATAGCGCGCTCTATAGGCTGCACGGCGCGGCACGTTAAGCCATGGCGCAGCAATTAAAAATCGCTATAGAGGGCGCATGACAGAGTTTGACACTGAAGACGACAAACCGCGCGCCATTCCGCTCGACAGCGCCTTACCTGACTGGCTGCAGCAATTGCCGGCGCAGAGCCGCCCCTATGCGGCGCTGGCGCGCTGGGATCGTCCTGTCGGGATCTGGTTGCTTTTGCTGCCATGCTGGATCGGCTTGGCCTTGATGCGCGTCCCAGCCGGGTTTCAGTGGGTAGATATTATCTGGATCATCCTGTTCGCGATAGGTGCGGTGGCGATGCGCGGCGCTGGCTGCACATGGAACGATATCCGTGACCGCGATATCGACGGCGAGGTGGCCAGAACTGCCGCGCGCCCCCTGCCCGCTGGCGAAGTCACACTGTCCGAGGCTTACATCTTCCTTGCGGCCCAGCTCGGGGTTGGGTTCTTCGTCTGGATCTTCCTGCCGTTCGACGCGAAAGTCGTGGCCCTCCTCGCGATTCCACTCGTGGCAGCCTATCCCTATATGAAACGTATCACCTGGTGGCCTCAGGCCTGGCTCGGCTTCACCTTTAATTTCGGCGTTCTCGTCGGCGCTGCCACTGCAACCAGCGTCACCGGCGCCACAGTGGTGCTGTATCTTGGTCTGGTCTGCTGGACCGTCGCCTATGACACGATCTACGCGATGCAGGACCGAGAGGATGATGCGCTCGTCGGCGTCAAATCGACGGCGCGGCTGTTCGGAGACAAGGTCTTGACCGGTGTGTTCGTGTTCCACATGGCCGCGACCGCGCTAATCTTCCTGGGGGCTTATTTCGCTGGCGCCGGACGCATTGGCGCGCTGCTCGCGCTGGCCTTCCTGGGACACGGCATTTGGCAAGTCTCGACCCTCTCGAAAGACCGCGAGGCGTTTGCGCTCGCCATGTTCAAGGCGAATGTCTGGGCGGGTGCGATCATCCTTGCCGGCCTCACAATCGCGGCTTTGCTCTAGGGCAAGCTTGTCTGCCCTTAGGAAAGGGCTGTATTATGCTGACATGGCTGCTGCGAAACGAATCCGCCCACTCGACCTGTTCAGCCGTGAGGAATGGGAACATGTCTCACGCCGCTCCGACCTGCTCGGACTGGGCATGGTGGTGCATTGCTGGGCTGTGATTGCTCTCGCCATGGCCGCCGCAATCTGGCAGCCCTGGTTGATCATTCTTGCCGTTCCGATCATCGGCGCCCGCCAGCTTGGTCTCGCCGTGCTGATGCATGAAGCGGCACATGGTGGGCTTTCGAAGAATCCGGCACTCAACCATGTCGCCGGGCATTGGCTCTCTGGCGCGCCGATCGGCGGCAGCCTGAAGGCGTATCGCCCCTATCATCTGCAACACCACAAATACGCGCAACAACCGGAAGATCCCGACCTGATCCTGTCCGCGCCGTTTCCGATCACCAAGTCTTCGCTGCGCCGTAAGATCGCCCGCGACCTGACCGGCCAGACCTTTTACAAGCAACGCCTGAACCAGTTCGCGAACGCGATGGGATACGGAATCCGCAATAAGAAGGGCTCTGAGAATCGATCACAGTCAGCGCGTGATGCGGTGATCCCGTTTCTGATAACGAACGCTGCCATCTTCGCTATCCTCACTCTGCTCGGCCATTGGTGGGCCTTCTTTGCGCTCTGGCTGCTGCCGATGGCGACCTGGAACATGATGGTGACGCGCCTGCGCAACATTGCTGAACATGCTGTGGTTCCTGATCACAACGACCCGATGCGTCACGCCCGAACCACCCATGCCAGCCTGCTCGAGCGCATTTTTATTGCCCCCTACTGGGTGAACTATCATTGTGAGCACCACATGTTCATGCACCTGCCTTTCTATCGTCTGGCCGAAGCGCATCGGCTGCTGGAGACAAAGGGCATCACCGAACAGATGGAAGTACAGCATGGCTATTGGGGCGTCCTGCGCTCGGCCGCCAGCAAGCCTGATCCCGTCCCGGCAACATGAGTGAGGCGCCCTCTTCCGCGGCCAGGAATGTGCTGGGCGAGGCCCTCTCGCCGTGCAGCCATGCGCCGCTTACGGGATTTTTTCGGGATGGATGTTGCAATACCGGGCCCATGGATCATGGCATGCACACAGTCTGTGTCACCGTTACGGCCGAGTTTCTTCAGTATAGTTTCAATCGCGGCAATGACCTGATCACGCCGCGCGCAGAGTTCCGCTTTCCTGGCCTGAAACCGGGCGACAAGTGGTGTCTTTGCGCCTCACGGTGGGAGGAAGCCCGGCAAATGGGCGTGGCGCCACCGGTGGACCTGAACGCGACGCATCACAAGACCCTCTCAATCATCGACCTTGCGCACCTCAAGGCGCATGCTGCACAGGATGCTGCCTCATGACACTTCACATCGAAATGGTCTCGGATCTGGTTTGTCCCTGGTGCTGGGTTGGATTGCGCCGCCTCAAAGGCGCGATGGCCCTGGAGCCGGACCTAGACGTGGACATCCTGTTCCGCCCGTTCGAACTCGACCCGACCATTCCTGCCGGCGGCACCGATTACAAAGCCTATATGAAAGCCCGTTTCGGGTCGGATCAGAGCCGCGACCGCGCCAATTCCATGCGCGATGCGCTGATCCAGTATGGCAAGGATGAAGACATCCCATTCGATTTTGACCGCATCACCTGGCGCCCAAACAGTTTCAACGCCCACCGGCTCGTTCATTGGGCGCAGGGACAGTCGCGCGGTATCGAGGCAAAAGAGGCCCTGTTTGAAGCCTATTTTTCCAAGGGCCTCGATATTGGCGATCACGAGGTTCTGGTGACACTCGCGTCCGAGATCGGACTCGATCCGAACATTGTCTCGGATCTGCTCGCCAGCGAGGCGGATATCGAGACCGTGCGGGGGGAGCAGAACCTGTTCCGTCAGATGGGCGTGTCGGGCGTTCCGACCTTCATCGCCATGCGCCAAATCGCTGTGCAAGGCGCAGAGAGCTCGGAGAAACTCGCCCGCTTCTTGAAGACGGCTGCCGCGCAAATGCCTCAGGAGCGGCCTCTAGCGGACGCAGAGGAGTCAGGCGCTTAGGTGAGCTGCAGCTCGACCAGTTTCTTGTAGACACCATCCTGCGCCATCAAGGCCTCATGCGTCCCGGTCTCAACCACACGGCCATCATCCACGACGATGATCCGATCTGCGGCGCGCACCGTCGACAATCTGTGCGCAATAATCAGCGTGGTGCGATTGGCCGCGAACTCTGACAGCGCCGCCTGGACCTTGGCTTCGCTCTCAGCGTCGAGCGCGGACGTGGCTTCGTCCAGCATCAGAATTGGGGCGTCGCGCAGGATGGCCCGCGCCAGCGCCACACGCTGCCTCTGGCCGCCAGACAGGTTGCGCCCCATCTCCCCGGCTTCGGCTGAGTAGGCGCCTGGCAACTCCAGGATAAAGTCGTGGGCATTCGCTGCCTTTGCGGCGGCCTCGATATTAGCCGCATCTGCGCCAAGACGCCCGAGCGCGATGTTCGAGGCAACTGTATCGTCGAACAGCGCCGTATCCTGCGAGACCAGAGCAGTTGCACCGCGTAGCGCATTGGAGTCGAGCTCGCGCACATCGTGGCCTTCAACTTTGACTTGCCCCGATGTCGCATCATACAGACGCAAGATCAGATTGAAGATGGTCGACTTGCCTGCCCCGCTTGGTCCGACAATCGCGATGGTTTCGCCTGGCGCAGTTGCGAAGCTTAGGCCTTTTAGGGCCTCGGTCCCGTCTGGATAGGCGAAATGCACGTCTTCAAACGCGATCTGTCCCGTCGCATTGCTGATTTTCAGCGCGTCAGGCTTGTCTGAGACCGCCGCAGGCGCCTCGATAATGTCATAGACCCGGTCGGCCGCCGCCGCGCCTTCCTGCGCAACTGCCGTGATCGAGCCGAGCGCGCGTACTTCTGGCGAGGCAATCCCAATCAGCGCTATGATAGCGAGCAGGTCACCCAGCGTGTTGGTCCCGGCTGCAATCCGATAGGAAACGAATCCGAGCAAGGCCGCAATCGCGATACCGCCCACCACTTCCAGCACCGGATCAACCGCGGCACGCTGAGACAGCACGCGCAAGAACAGACGTGACCGCTCGGCAAAGCCGGTCTTGCCGCGATCCTTCTGATAGGTCTCCAGGCCATAGGCTTTGACGACGCGCGCCGATTGCAGGCCTTCGGAGACCAGCGCCGTGACTTCACCGATCTGGTGCTGCGCTTTCTTGGATCGCGCCCGAATGGAGTTGCCGAGTGCGATCACTGGCCCGAGCGCCAGCGGATAGACGACCAGGATAATCAGTGCCAGCTGCCAGTCGACTATAATCAGAACGGCGAGCACGCCGATAATTGTCACGACGCTCTTGGTGAAATTATTGGCAAATCTCAGGGCCGCATCGCGGATGGCGTTCACATCATTGATAAAGCGAGAGACGAAGCCACCTGAATTGTCGCCGGAAACACGCGCATAATCGCCATCGGTCAAAGCGTCGAACTGCACACTCTGGATCGAAACCAGGCCGCGCTGCACGCCGGTATTGTTGAGCATGTTCATGCCATACATGGACAGCGCCCGCACAGCTGTCAGCCCGATAATCGCGTATATGCCGAGCCAGATCCAATCGCCGCTATCACCGAGGCCGACGCGGCTTGAAGCATCCTGAACATAGGCGCAGGCATCGCCTGCTCCGCCTTCCAGCTGGCATTGAATGGCATTGCCGACATAGGCGAGAACGCCAGCATAGCCGACCGCACTGATCGACGTGATCACGGCAAACAGGGTGCCGCCAATGAACCAGTTGCGATGCGGCCAGAAATGCGTGCCCAACAAGCGCGCCAGCGACCGCCGATTGCGATCTTTGTCGGTCTTAGACGTGATGGTGGTCACCGGTTTCAGGGTCGAGCAGCTTGTGAGCGTGCAGGATGAAATAACGCGTTTCAGCGCTGTCCACGGTCCGCTGCGCTGCGCCTTTCCACGCGTCGTAGGCGTCCTTGTAGCTGGCAAATGCGCCGACAAAATCGATTTTGGACAGATCCTCGAACTGGACGTCGGTCACGTCTTTCAGTTCGCCTCCGATGACAAGGTGGAGAAGTTGTTTGGTGCTTGCAGTTTCGCCCATGGCCTGGCGCTCCGTCGTCTGAGTCGGTTCATAGGGGCGTACGGTCCAGTTCGGATCTGGCAATCTGACGCCTTTGACTCGCGCTGATAACAGGGAATGCAGGGCCTTTCCAGCCGCCAGCAGACTTCTTTGTGCAGGTTCTCCGCGATTGAATCGATACGGTTCGCCAAGATGGGTTGTCGCGACGCCACCTGCCTCCTGAACCAACAAGGTTCCTGCAGCGAGATCCCAGTCGGATTTGCGCCAAAGCGTCAACGCCGCATCGGCCTTGCCCGCCGCAACCCAGCACATTCGAATCAGAGTTGCATTCGGTTTTGGCTTGACCAGGTCGACCTCAGGCCAGGGTTCCGGCCAGGCTGGATGGGTCAGCATGCCATCATTGGTGATGATCCGGCAGCCTTCCTCGCGATCATAATTGGTGACCTTGATCGGCGTTCCATTCAGCGCAGCGCCGCCGCCCAGATAAGCGGTATAAGTCTCTCCCAACATGGGCGCGTTCACCGCTGCAGCACGAGGTTGCCCATCATCGAGGACGCCCAGGCCGATGCACCAATAAGGCTCCTGGCGCATAAAAGCCCGAGTGCCGTCGATCGGATCGACGATCCAAACGCGCTTGGCGGTGAGTGTGTCATTGTCCAGCGCCGTCTCTTCCGACAACCAGCCATAATCCGGTCGCGCCGCCATTAGGCGCTTTTGGATCAGCGCATTGACGGCCAGATCCGCTTCTGTGACCGGGTTGCCCTTGGATTTGTCCCAGAAGCGGACGTCAGAGCGTTCGAAATAGTCGATCGCCAATTGCCCGGCTTCGTGAGCCACGGATCTCAGTATGTCGAGATCCTCGCGGTCGAGATCACTCCCCGGCAATCGACATGTCCTCGATCAGCAGAGACGGCGCGTCGCGTGACCCTCGAAATTCAAGGTCTGAGGCCGGCACCATACGCGCAAACATACCGGGTAAGTCGCCTGCAATGGTCACTTCCGAAACCGGATACTGGATCTCGCCATTCTCAAACCAGAACCCAGCTACGCCGACTGAATAGTCGCCCGTGTTCGGGTTGATAGAGGGGCCGAACATATCGGCGACCAGAAGGCCTTTCCCGACACTCCGCATCAGCTCTTCCGGGCTCTGCGTCCCCGCTTCGATATAGGCGTTAGAGACGCCGACGCCTGGTGATGAGCCGAAGCCGCCGCTGGCATGTCCGTTCGGCGTCATGTCCAGCTGTTTGGCTGACGCGCCATTCAGGAGCCAGCGCGTCAGAACGCCATCATCAATCAGTTTGTTGCAAGCGACCGGCCGCCCTTCCCCATCATGCGCGCGGCTGCCCATGCCGCGGACGCGAAACGGATCATCGATGAGGTTTATGCCATCTGCGAAGACTTTCGCTCCAAGAGAATCCTTGAGGAAGGATACCCCGCGCGCGACGCTTGGTCCGCTGATTGCCGACAGGAAGGCACCGATCAGACTACTGGCAACGCGGCGGTCATAGATGACTGCGCCGGTCTGGGTTTTGACCTTTCGCGAGCCCAGCCGCGCGACTGTGCGTTCGCCCGCGATGCGACCGATTTCTTCTGCCGAAGGACGATCTTCGAGCCGGCGAACCGAGCGGCTTTCATAATCGCGCTCCATGGCGCCATCTTTTTCCGCGACCGCGGCGAGCCCAAGCCCGGTTGAACCGCTTAGACGGTGTGATGTGAAACCATTGGTCGCGGCCACCCAGCGCTCGCTGCTGCTCCAACCATTGCCACACCCTGAGACCTGCTGCACGCCAGGGACGGCCAGCGCGGCCGCTTCGGCGGCAATGGCATCCTGTTCGAGCGCGTCCGATGCAATCTCGCCATCGCCGGACACATCTATTTCCGGCCAGTCTGTGGCGAGTTCGTCCGCGCGTGGCAGGCCGCAATAGGGATCTTCGGGAACCACTTTGGCCATGGCGACGCAGCGCTCTGCCAGGGCGGTCAAACCAGCTTCTGAAACATCCGACCCAGACACAGATGCCTGTCGCTGACCGAACAGGCAGCGCAGAGAAACCCCTTGCGATTCAGACCGTTCGATGCCTTCCAGCTTGCCCTCGCGCACGTCCACGCTGACCCCGTGAGAGCGGCCATAAGAGGCATCAGCGCCTGTTGCGCCCGCCTTCTGGCAAGTCTCGAGCAGTTTTGAGAGGATGGAGTCCGGGGAAAGTTGGTCTGTCGTCATGCGCCTCATTTAGAGAGCGTGTTTCTGCTTGCCTAGCCCCTGTCTGCGACCGCGAACTTGACGTCGCATTGTATCGGACGCAAATCGCCCGAATGAGTGAGATCAAACCTATCCACATTATCGGCGGCGGCATGGCCGGATCAGAAGCGGCCTGGCAGGCGGCAAATATGGGCGTGCCAGTGGTTCTGCATGAAATGCGCGGTGTTAAAGGCACCGACGCGCATCAGACGGATAAGTTGGCGGAACTCGTTTGCTCCAACTCGTTCCGCTCGGACGATCATGAGTTGAACGCCGTCGGCGTCCTGCATGAGGAAATGCGACGCGCCAATGGCATTATCATTCCGACCGCGGACAAGCATCAGGTGCCAGCTGGAAGTGCGCTCGCCGTAGACCGGGAGGGGTTTGCCGAGGCTGTGACAGCGCAATTGGAAGCACACCCGCTCGTGACGATTGTGCGAGAAGAGATTGCTGGTCTCCCGCCCGAAGATTGGGACAGCGTGATTATCGCCACGGGTCCCCTCACCTCAATCGCGCTGGCCGAGGCCATCCGCGCCCACACTGGCGAAGAAGATCTCGCCTTCTTCGATGCCATCGCCCCGATCGTCTATCTCGATAGTATCGACATGGATAAAGCCTGGCGTCAGTCGCGCTACGACAAACCAGGGCCTCACGGGGATACAGCCGCCTACATCAACTGCGCCATGGATGAAGACCAGTACAATGCTTTCATCGATGCCCTGATTGAAGGCGACAAGACAGAATTCAAGGATTGGGAAAAGGACACGCCATATTTCGAAGGCTGCCTTCCGATTGAAGTGATGGCAGAACGTGGCCGCGAAACGCTGCGCTTTGGTCCAATGAAGCCGGTCGGCCTGACCAATCCGCATAATCCGGAGGTCAAAGCCCATGCCGTCGTGCAGCTGCGCCAAGACAATGCGCTCGGCACTTTGTGGAACATGGTCGGGTTTCAGACAAAGCTGAAATATGGCGCACAATCTGAGATCTTTCGGGCCATTCCAGGTCTCGAGAATGCGCAATTTGCGCGCCTTGGCGGCATCCACCGCAACACTTTCCTGAACTCGCCAAAGCTGCTTGATCAGCGTCTGCGGCTGAAGTCCATGCCGCGCATTCGTTTCGCCGGTCAGGTCACGGGCGTTGAGGGCTATGTCGAAAGCGCTGCAATGGGACTGCTGGCAGGGCGTTTTGCGGCCGCGGAGCGCCTGGGTACGGTCCTGCCCAATCCGCCAGAGACGACCGCGCTGGGCGCGTTGGTGAAACACATCACTGGCGGGCATCTTGAAGGCAAAGCGAGCTTTCAGCCGATGAACATCAATTTCGGCCTGTTTCCACCCGCCGACCCAGAAAGCGTTCCGAACAAGGATCCCGAAACCGGAAAGCGCTTGCGCGGCAAGGAAAAAGGGCGCGCCAAGAAACGCGTTCAGGCGGCGCGGGCGCTGCATGATGTGGACCAATGGCTGGCGGCATCTGCGGCGCTTGAGCCGGCCTAGATCTGGTCCCTGTTATAGAAGAAGAAGGGCAGGATCAGGCGCGCATTGTCTGGTTCTGTCCCGAATGAAAGTCCGGCATCGTGCCATAAATAGCCGCGAAAGATCGCGATGCGATTGAACCGCATCGGAATCATCATCCGGCGCTCCCAATTGTCTTCGTCAAACTTCTGATCGTTCAGGATGTCCTGAACGGCGGCCTCGACATTGGGGTATCCAGCCGCCTGGGCCTGCCCCGGAAAGGCCGGGGCCATTTCCAGACCTGTCGGTTTGTGGCGATAGAAATGCGTCCCTTCCTGACAATGCTCGTCGAGCGACAAGTAAAGCAGCGCCGACCAGTGGCAGTGATCTATGTGAATATCGACTGAGCTGACATCCCCTGCCATGGCCAGACGGGGGCGCCCATAGGACGTTCCTTTGATCTTGGGCACCAAGGGCTCGTGCACAATTTCGCTGATCATGTTCTCAAGACCCGGAAATGCGAGCGCCCGGGTCGCATTTCGACCGGGATATGACTCGCTCTCCGCCCGCGGTGGATATTGCAATCCAAGCGCAGCGTTCCGCACCGGATGCGGATCCTTAAGAAAGTCGTCAATGACGATATGTGTAAGATGCATAGCGCGACCTGTGCCAGACATCTCTCCCCGTTACTCTCGTAACAGAGTCATGCCGCGAGACAAGAGGCTGGCGACAAGCAATAAGTGGTTTATGAGCAGTGTGATGAAATTGCCAAACACCCCTGACTTGTGGCTATCGACCTTCCCGCGTCCGGCGGAGGATGATCACAAATATCGGCGCGGGCATTCGGTGATCATGGGGGCGAATAATTACACGGGCGCCACGCGGTTGGCGGCGGAAGCCTGTTCACGAGTCGGGAGTGGCCTTGTCACTGTGCTCAGCGAAGCGCAAGCTGACGTGTACCGTGCCACCCTGCCCGCGGATATCATGGTCCGTGCCGACAGTTTGCGCGATATCAATCGTCCGACCGCGATCCTGGCGGGACCTGGCGGTTGTGATGAGATCGCCGCTGAAGCCATTTGCAGCTCGGATCCAGGTCTTGCAGTCGTCCTCGATGCAGACGCCATTCGGCTTTGTGCTGAGCTGTCTCACACCTCACGCATCATTACACCGCACTTTGCGGAGTTTGAGCGTTATTTCGGCAGAACGGGGGCAAGCCTCAGCAACGCCGCGCAGGACGTCGCCAATGCCCAAGGCGTGACCGTGGTGCTGAAAGGACCAACCACCTGGATTGCCGGACCAGACGGGCGCCTCGCGGAGAGTCACCACGCCTCCCCTTATCTGGCCAAAGCGGGCACAGGCGACGTTCTGGCGGGGTTAGTGACCGGCCTGGTGGCGCAAGGCATGCCCGCCTTCGAAGCGTCCTGTGCCGGCGTCTGGCTGCACGGAGAGGCCAGTCTGCGCGTCGGTCCCGGATTGATCCCGCAGGACCTGACCGCAGAGCTGCGTCCGGTGCTGAAGGACCTGTTAGGCTAGCTTGCCTGCTGTGTTGCGGAACACACGTCCGATATTCTCATAATCTTCCTGGGGCTTCCATCGCATAACGCCGCAGAAACCGCAGGTCAGGAACAGGGTGATGTCTGCGATCGAGAACCGGTCAGCGGCGATCCAGTCCTTACCCGCCAAGTGTTTGTCGAGGCGTTCCGTGAACTTGCGAACGCTGTTCTCCGCCTTCTCAGCGGCTTCCGGTAGTTGCGGGTTTTCCAGCGGCGCCATGATCGGATGCCCGTTGCGGAACCAGGTGGCGAACTGTGCCATCATCATGAACTCAACGCGCCGGTCCCACATCTCGATCAAGCCCTTTTCCAACGCGTCTGCGCCCATGAGGTTGGGTTCCGGGAACATGTGTTCGAAGAAACTACAAATCGCGCGGCTCTCCGTAATCGTGGTGCCATCATCAAGGACCAGGACAGGTACTTGCGCAAAGGGAGAGAGTTCGCGGTATTCGGGCTGCTTATGCTCGCCTTTCATGATCGAGATTTCGACAATCTCGACCGCGTCCAGCTTTCCCTTGGCTTTCAGAAAATTGTAGGTCCGTTCCGGGTTAACCGCCTGGGGCGCGTGATAAAGCTTCATTTTCGTCTGCCTCTGTCTTGAATTAATTGAATGTTTTGCGAATACCGAGGGTCACATTGAGCGGCTCACCCGGGAAGTAGCGCTCATTACCAAAGGCAAAATCAGCCCGGTCAGCATATGTGTCGTCGGTGAGGTTGCGAATGATCACGAACGCTTCAAGCGCGTCACTGACTGCATAATTGCCGCGAAGATTGGTCACCACATGGCCAGGATAGTCCTGTGTGTTGGCAGCATTGGTGAAATACTCGCCGACATAGTCCGCGGACAATTGGAGACTGACCTGATCGCTCGCCAGCCATGTCAGTGCCAGATTGCCTAGCCATTCAGGCGCGGTATCGATCTGGTTTCCATCACGAATGATCTCATTCCCACCGGTGCCGATACGGTTGAAAGTATAGGTCTGATCCGACCAGCTTAGGGTGCCACCCAGCGTGAACTGGTCGCTGAGGATCCAGTTTGCTGCGATCTCAATGCCCTGGTGACGCGTCGAGCCGTCCGTGACGTTCAAGCCATCTGAATCACGGAAGAAAAAGTTCTCTTTGTCCGCAGTGTAAGCTGCAATATCGAACACCAGATCGCCTTCAAGGATTCCGCCGCGCAAGCCGAGTTCGAAACTGTCCAGGGTCTCCACCTCCGCTTCGGCGGTGCCTTGTAGTGATTGTAGCCGGTAGAGATCGCTTGCCTGTGGCGCCCGACTTCCGCGCGCATAATTGGCATAGAGGTCGAGCGTATCTGACACTTCGTAGACCAGGCCGAGCTTAGGCGTGACGAAATCGAAATCGTCGGTCCGGTCCGCGGGCACATTGAAGCGTCCATTGATGCCGACCGGCGCGTCAGTGTCATAATCATAGGAATGCGCTTCGCCGCGCAGGCCACCAAACAGGGTCAGCTGGTCCGACAGTTTGAGATCAATTTCGCCCCAGAGTGCGCCAACCTGCGTCTCGACGGTGTAATCGTAATGGATGCCGACCGGGAACCGCGAATCGCCAGGGAAAAAACCGAACGGTTCCGGTTGGGTTTCCTCCAGATAGCCACTCGCCAGATCGACATCGATACCGGCACGCCAGGTGACGGTCTCATTCGCCACGCGTTCAAACTTTGTCATCACGCCAATCGCGCTGTGTCCATTTTCCTCAAACCCGCGATAAGGCAAGAAATGCTGCCGGAAATCCATGTACTGCGTGCGTGCAAAAGGGGTGATGGAGAGCGTCCCGCCGAACTGCTCGCGCTCCAGCCGTATGGCGCCGCGCGCGGCCCAGGCATCGCGATAGGCGAGCGGATCATCATTAGCCTTGGCGATGTCCCGGTCTTCATAGGCATCCGGGCCCTGAATGAAATCAGCCGTTTCTTGCTCGAGATAGTTGAACGATCCCCAGGCGGTGACATCCCAGCCTTGAAAGACGGTTTCAAGCACGCCCGAACCCTTGAGTTGGAACAGGCCGGTATCATCGCGCCAGCCCACATCCTTCTGCGCTGACAGCGATGCGCGACCAAGATAGCCCTGATCGAAGATGAGATCGGTCTTGTAGCGGCCCAGCGAGCCATAGGAGGCATTGACCTGTTTCACCGCTTCCCCGCCTGGATCGGCCAGGATGACGTTGATCAAGCCATGAACGGCATTGGAGCCATACTTGGCAGACCCAGGTCCTCGCACCACTTCAATCGCCCCGGCCGTCTCATGATGCGGCTCAAGCAAGCTGTTGACGTTGCCAAAGGCGGGCGAACGGGTCGGGACACCATTCTCCAGGATCAGAAAACTGCCCTGCCCCGCGCCGCCAGTGAGCACCGGAGACCGGATCGCAATCAGGTGCTCTTGCCCGGAATTGGTATGGATGTTCACGCCCGGCAACGTATTCAAGAGCTCAGCGGGATGATCGGCCGAGATCTGCTCAACTGTTTCCGCATTCAGAATCGACACAGAGCCCGCGCCCAGCGGATTACGGTCTCCAAATGTCACAATCGTCGAGAGCACCCGGTTCGTCCGATCCGGACAAAACGGCGAAGAGTCGTCTGCGCTTAGGCCGCGTGCTTCCAGACATGCTGCACGCTCCGCGTCGACATCGCGCTGCGCCTCTTCATAGGCAAACTGAGCCAGCGCTGGGCCGCTCAGCGACAGGCTGGCGGCGACCAGCCACGACATACGTTTCATGAGGTGTACTTAACTCCCGAAGAACAAGGCTTGTGGTAGTGCCCCCACGACGGCGCCTGACAGACAGGTTGCCAGAGTTCCCGCGACCAGTGTCTTCCAGGCGAGCTCCAGGAAAGTGGTCCGGCGTTGCGGTTCAATGATTGAGAGGCCGCCGATCAGGATGCCAATCGAACCGAAATTCGCGAATCCACAAATGGCATGCGCGGTGATCATGGTCGAACGCTCCGACAGGCCTTCACCNCCCTCGCCTGCGAGCTGCAGGAAAGCGACGAATTCCGTCAGCACGGTCTTGATGCCNATCAGCGANCCGGATTGTGCCGCTTCCGACATTGGGACGCCCACCATGTACATGATGGGTGCGAAGACCCAGCCGAGGACACGCTCAATCGAGAGCGGCGCGCCCATAACGTCGGGCAATGCTGCGAGCCCGGCATTCGCCAGGAACAATAAAGCAAACGCGGCAATCAGCATGGTGACGATATTGGCGAGGATTTTCAGCCCGTCCGACGCGCCCGTCGCAAAGGCATCCATGGTCGATTCATATTCAAAATCAGGCTCATGCGCGCGCAGCTTGGAGTCGACGCTCTCGGGCACCATGACCAGCGCCAGAGCAACGGCGGCCGGGGCAGCAATCAGCGATGCCGCAAGCAATTGCCCAAGCGCGTTCGGTAAGACGTCTTTCAGAAACACTCCGTACAGCACCAAGACGCTGCCGGCGACTGTGGCGAAGCCCGCCACCATCAGAATGAATATCTCCGACCGCGACATGCCCTTCAGGTACGGTTTCACCAGCACCGGCGCTTCGGTCATGCCCATGAACACATTGGCTGAGACGGCAAGCGATGTCGCACCGCCAAGGCCCATGCCTTTGCGAAAGACGAAGGCGAAGCCTTTGGTCACCCAGCGCAGGATATGCCAGTGCCACAGGATAGCAGACAGAGCCGCGACGACGATGATGAGCGGCAACAAATGCACGGCAAAAATTGGCCCCGGATTGCCGGTAAACTCTTCCCAGCCCGCTTGTGTGCCAAATGTCGGGCCGAACACGAATTGTGTGCCATAGGCCGTTGCGTCGATCAGGCTATCAACAACGATATTGGCCGCAAACAGAGCCTCGCGGATGATTGGAATGCCAAACAGGATGAGCGCAAATGCGAACTGAATGACCACGGCGCCCAACACAATTTTCCAGGGAAACGCCTTCTTGTTCTCTGACAAGCCCCAGGCGATCGCAAATATCATCGCGATACCCAGTAACGCACGCGCATTGTCCCAGCCCCATTCCATCAGCATTTCCTCACTTGGTCATTTCCCTGAGAAAGCACTAACCCGCTCTTTCCGAGCGGGCCAGTCTTGTTGTCAGCATCGTTATCTAGCCAAGTTTGCAAACACAGATCTTGTGGCCGTCCGGGTCTCTGAAATAGGCGCCATAGAAGGTTGGCATGCGCTGTCCGGGCTCGCCTTCGCTTGGGGCGCCAAGCTCCATCGCCTTGGCATAGACGCGGTCTACGGTTTCATTGTCGGCCACGCCGATCGCCGGCATGACCCCGTTCCCACAACTGGCGCTTTGTTCGTCATAAGGTCCCCCAATGGCCAGCATGGGTTGGCCCGGTTCGGTGCCGTAGAAGTACAAACGGCCATTGTCGAAAAAGCGCTTCGCGCCCAGTTCAGCGAGGACGGCGTCGTAGAATTCAACAGCTTTCTCAGCGTTGTTCGAACCGAGGGTGACGTAAGCAAGCATGGGAGTCTCCTGTTTTTAGTATGCTGCGATAGGCACCACGCCCCTCCCCCTGTGACAAGAGGTAACGCAGCGTCGACGCTTGACGTTTACGTCAGCGGATGGTGCAAGGCCTTCGCACTCGCACAATGAGTATAAGTTTGAGGAGACACATCCATGTCCATTCGTTTTGATGATCGCGTCGCTATTGTTACGGGCGCTGGCGGCGGTCTTGGCCGTGAACACGCGCTGGAACTCGCCCGTCGCGGCGCAAAAGTGGTCATCAATGACCTTGGCGGCGCCATGGATGGCTCTGGCGGCAATTCTGAGGCGGCCGAAGCTGTCGTCGCCGAAATCAAGGCGATGGGCGGCGAAGCCATCGCCAATGGCTCATCTGTGGCGGATGATGCCGGTGTACAGAAAATGATCGATGACACGATGAGTGCCTTTGGCCGCATCGATATCATTATCGCCAATGCCGGTATCCTGCGCGACAAATCATTCTCGAAGATGACGACAGAGGACATCAACCTGGTGCTCGATGTCCACCTGCGCGGCTCTTTCAAGCCGATTCACGCCGCCTGGAACATCATGAAAGAGCAGAATTACGGTCGAATCGTCGTCACCACCTCTTCGACGGGCCTGTATGGCAACTTCGGACAGGCCAATTATGGCGCTGGCAAACTCGGTGTGGTCGGCATGATGAACACGCTGAAGATTGAAGGCGCCAAAAACAATATCAAAGTCAACACGATCTGCCCGATCGCTGCGACCCGCATGACGGAAGGCCTGATGCCACAAGCCATGCTGGACAATCTGAAGCCCGAATATGTTACGCCTGGCGTCATGAACCTGGTCAAAGAAGACGCGCCGACCGGCATGATCCTGTCCGCCGGTGCTGGCGCCTTCTCAATGGCACAAATCGTTGAAACGAATGGCGCTTTCGTTGGTCAGGGCGAAGCGCTCACGGCCGAGGCTGTGGCGGCGAAGTGGGACGACATCACTGATACATCTGTACAAACCCATTTCGATTCCGGGTCTGGTCACGGCGCAAATATTTTTGCGCGCTTGCAGGAAGCGGCTGCAAAGGCCTGATTTTCAGGCATTTCATTACAAAACATGCGAAACCGGCGGCGGCCTATGGCCTCGCCGGTTTTTCTTTTCTATGCTGCAGCAAAGAAGGGGTCTGAAGGGGAGTACCCGATGCGTGTACTATTCTTATCACTAAGCGCTGTATTGCTGGCAGCTTGCAGCGGTGGGGAAACGACAGAACCAGCGGCGACAGAACCGGAGGTGGCGGAGACCATTGTCGAGGAAGCTATCCCGGTGATTGACCCAACAGGCGAAGCTTGCGGCGGG
>JGI12316J14372_10002951_pt1 | contig 17143 bp, 18 predicted proteins | sample MarCyaLeptolynsp_FD_14372 | JGI IMG/M metagenome (IMG submission 14372) | reverse complement strand
TGCGATGGCTCACGCAATCCTGCCGGGGGCCGCCGTCGGTTTCCTCGTGGCGGGGCTGTCGCTCGGTGCCATGACCATCGGCGGACTGATCGCCGGGATGGCCGTGGCGCTGTTGTCTGGCCTCGTGACCCGCGTGACGGCCTTGCGCGAAGATGCCAGCCTGGCAGCGTTCTATCTTATCTCCCTTGCGCTTGGCGTTCTGATCGTTTCCACCCGCGGCAGCAATGTTGACCTGATGCATGTGCTGTTCGGTACGGTTCTGGCACTCAACGATGCTGCGCTCATCCTGCTCTGCTCAATCGCCAGCATTTCGGTCCTGATCCTTGCTGTCCTGTTCAGACCGCTTGTTCTGGAATGTGCGGACCCGCAGTTTCTGCGCTCCGTCAGCCGGCTCAGCGCTGTCACACATTTTACCTTCCTCTCGCTGGTGGTGTTGAACCTCGTTGGCGGTTTTCACGCCCTCGGTACGCTCATGGCCGTCGGAATCATGATCTTGCCCGCTGCTGCCGCGCGCTTTTGGGCAAACAGCATCGGTGGTTTGATCTTTGTCGCTATTGCTGTCGCATTTCTGTCGAGCCTGAGCGGCCTTTTGCTTTCATACCATTACAGCTTGCCGTCCGGGCCAGCGATCATCCTCGTAGCCGGGATCGTCTACGCGGTGTCCCTGGTGCTTGGGCCGGCAGGCGGTCTCATCGCACAGGTGCTGCCACGCCGGCCCTTACAGAACTGAAAGGAAATTTCATGAAGTCCCGCAGAACCGTCCTGAGGTCCGCGACCGCTCTTGTCGCTCTCTCCCTGATGTCGCCAACGATCGCTTGGGCAGACGATCCCAAGAATGTTGTCGCAACCTTCTCCGTCCTGGGCGACATGGTGGAGCGTATCGGCGGCGATCATATCGAGTTGACCACTTTGGTCGGCCCGGATGGTGACGCGCACGTCTACCAGCCGACTCCTCAGGACGCGCGCGCCGTGAGCGAAGCGGATGTGCTGATTGTTAACGGTCTTGAGTTTGAAGGCTGGCTGGAGCGCTTGTCCGAGGCGGCAGACTTCAAGGGAACCCTTGTCGTTGCCACGACCGGCATCGAGGCCATTCCTTTTGAAGAGGGCGACGACCACGACGACCATGGCGATGATCACGCCGAAGCCGAGCATGATCACGACGATCACGATCACGAAAAACACGCGGATCATGACGACCACGATCATGAAAAGCATGAGGAACACGCCGAGGCTGAACACGATCACGACCATGATCACGAAAAACATGCGGATCATGATGATCACGATCATGAAAAGCATGAGGAACATGCCGAAGCCGAGCATGATCACGAACACGAAAAGCATGCGGATCATGACGACCACGATCATGACAAGCATGAGGAACATGCCGAGGCAGAACATGATCACGACGATCATGAGGAGCATGCCGGCCACGACCATCACGGTCACAATCATGGGGCCTTCGACCCGCATGCGTGGCAGAGCCTCGACAATGCCGTGATCTATGTCGACAACATCACTGCTGCACTTGCAAAGGCTGATCCTGCCCATGCAGGTGTCTTCTACGAAAACCGTGAAGCCTACGTCGCGGAGATCAAGGCGCTCGAAGCTGAAATCGACGCGATGATTTCAGCCGTACCTGAAGATCGCCGGACGGTCGTCACGTCCCACGATGCTTTTGGGTATCTTGCGGACCAATATGGACTGACATTCGAAGCGCCGCAGGGCCTCAGCACCGAAAGCGAGCCGTCAGCCGCTGATGTTGCCGAGTTGATCGCCCAGATCCGTGAAGACGGTATCTCTGCAGTGTTCGTGGAGTCGATTACCGACAACCGGCTGCTCGAACAGATTGCAAACGAGACGGGTGCGACGATCGGCGGGACACTTTATTCGGATGCGCTGTCGGGCGGGGACGGCCCGGCTGGAACGTATCTCGACATGATGCGCCACAATGCAAAGACCCTGACGGAGGCGCTCGGGTCCTGAGGGGACATGAGGTCATGATTTTGGCGAGACCGGTCGTTCTGCGATCCTGAACGGTGGCAGTGACGACTGGTCCGTCCTTTCAAAACTTTTGCATTCATTTATTCAGGGAGGTCCAAAATGAAAACGCGTGCTGCCATTGCCTGGGCACCGAACCAACCGCTTGAAATCGAGGAAATTGACCTCGAAGGTCCCAGAGAGGGAGAGGTTCTTGTCCGGATCGTGACGACAAGTCTCTGCCACACGGATGTTTTCACCCTTTCGGGTGAAGACCCGGAGGGCCTGTTTCCGTGCATCCTCGGCCATGAAGGCTGTGGCATCGTCGAAGAGGTTGGCAAGGGTGTCACGTCGGTCGCACCGGGCGACCATGTCATTCCGCTCTACATCCCGGAAGATCCCGATTGCCCCTATATCAAGTCGGGCAAAACCAATCTTTGCCAGACGATCCGCAAGACGCAGGGTGCGGGGCTGATGCCGGACGGCACGTCGCGCTTTTCCTACAAGGGCAAGCAGATCCTTCACTACATGGGCACCAGCACGTTCAGCGAATACACTGTGCTGCCTGAAATTTCAGTTGCCAAGATCACCAAGGACGCGCCGCTTTCCAAGGCCTCGGTTATGGGCTGTGCGGTTCCGACCGGTATCGGCGCTGTACGCAACACCGCAAAGGTCGAAGCCGGTGCGACGGTTGCTGTCTTCGGGCTTGGCGCAGTCGGCATGGCGGTGATCCAGGGCGCGGTGCTGAACGGTGCTTCCAAGATCATCGGCATCGACATCAACACGGCCAAGTTCCCGCTTGCGAAGGCGCTCGGGGCCACCGAGTGCCTTAATCCGAAAGACTATGACACGCCGATCCAGAACGTCCTGGTCGAGATGACCAATGGCGGCCTGGACTACACCTTCGAGGCGGTTGGAAATGTCGAGTTGATGCGCTCCGCCCTTGAAGCATGCCACAAAGGCTGGGGTGAGTGCACGGTGATCGGCGTTGCCGGTGCCGGACAGGAGATCGCAACACGGCCCTTCCAGCTGGTCACCGGCCGGGTGTGGCGCGGGACGGCCTTTGGCGGTGTTCTGGGCCGCAGCCAATTGCCGGGAATGGTCGATGAATGGCTGCGAGGCGATTTCAGCGTGGATCCCTATATCACGCATCACATGAACCACGAGCAGATCAACACGGCGTTTGATCTTCTCAAAGCAGGCGAGTCGATCCGGTCGGTCATCCATTTCCGCCCGAGCGACACAATGACGGTCAATTCGCTTCCCGGGAAAATTGTTCCGGTTTAAGGCGAAACCGTTCCCTCTATAGGGGTCTCATGAGCAGCGGGCCGGGTGTCTTGCACCGCCCGCTGCTCAACCGCTTCAAGGAAAGAGTCTGCTTCCTTGCAGTATCTGCACCCTCAGCGCCTCGGGCCGAATATCAGATCGGGCGCCTTTCTTCGTTGGCTCGGTGTCAAGGGCGATAGCCCTTCTGATCATGCCTTCACGCCCGCCGCTTCGGCGACATCCGCCTTTGTCACGTCAGCCATCGTCGTGTGAACCCGGATCGTAACGATGGGCTTGTCCGGTTCCAGCACGCCGATCACTGTTTCGATGTCGGGACAACCTTCTTCACGGCAGGCGAGTTCAGCGACGGTGATCGCTGTATCTTCCGGCAGCTGCATCAGCTCACGAACCCAGCCCTTTATTTCCGTCGACCTGTTTTTCAACCGCGTGAATTTTGGTGCGAGCGGATTGTGGAACCTTGTCATTCCGCAGCAACTCCTTGCGGAACGACACACTGCCGGAAGCCGTCTTCGATGGCATCGCGCGGCAAATCGCGACCAATGAAGACGAGCCGGGAGGTCCGCGGTTCGTCCGCTTTCCAGGGTCTTTGATGATCGCCTTCCAGCAGCATGTGAACACCTTGCATCACAAAGCGGTCGTCATCGTTGTCAAATGCGATGATCCCCTTCATGCGCAACATGTCGGGACCATGATTTTGTGCGATCGCCTGCATCCAGGGAAAGAACCTTTCCGGATCGAGCGGAGCATCGCTTACAAGCGAGAAACTCGTGACGTGATCGTCGTGGTCGTGATCATGGAAATGCTTTAAGAACTCCGGTTCGATTTCAAGCACCCGGTCCAGATCGAAGGCGTTGCGCCCAAGAATTTCATCAAGCGCCACCTGGCAGCGTTCGCTGTCGTGGATCTGTGCCGTCGGATTGATCCTGCGGATCCGTTTTGCGACTTCGGCGCGTTCTTCACTGCTGACAAGATCGATCTTGTTCAGAAGGACAATATCGGCAAAGGCCAATTGTTCCTGGGCTTCATGCGCCTTGTCGATTTCCTCCAGCAAATGCTTGGCATCGACGACGGTCACAATCGCATCAAGCTTGGTCTTGGACTGCACGTCTTCATCAACAAAGAAGGTCTGGGCAACCGGGGCCGGATCGGCCAGTCCTGTCGTTTCGATCAGGATCGCGTCAAAATGGTTACGTCGTTTCATCAAGCCTTCGATGATGCGGATAAGGTCACCGCGCACCGTGCAGCAGATACAGCCGTTGTTCATTTCGAAGACTTCTTCGTCCGCATCGACAACGAGATCGTTGTCGATGCCGACATCGCCGAATTCATTGACGATGACCGCGTATTTCTTGCCGTGGTTTTCCGAGAGTATGCGGTTGAGCAAGGTGGTTTTACCTGCACCCAGGTAACCGGTGAGCACGGTGACAGGTGTTCTCTGCAAAGCGTTCATTGCGACCTCCGAGAAATACTGGTGAGGGTTGAGAAGGCTCGGGTAAACGAAGCCCAAAAGGCGTTGCCTGCCTTTTTGAAGGACCCGGAAAAGGAAAACGGAACGGCGTCGATAACGGCTGTGAACAGTGCGCGCACCGGCTCGGGATCGACACCGTCGGTGATGAAGACGAGCCGGGTGCGGCGGTCGTCATCGGGCCAGGCCGGGAGCCGAACGGGTCTGGACACGACATGTTGAACCGCATGGACAATCAGCGGTTCCTCAGGCGTGGCTTCAGTCGAGACGATCCCTTTGACACGAAGTAAGCGCTGCCCTGCCGAATCCTGCAGCAAGGAAAGAAACCGGCGAAACTTCTGCTCGGGGAGGGGTGTGTCACTGACGATACTGAAGGTGCGAATGCCGGCGCCATGCCTGAGTTGGCCATTGTCCTGGTCGGTCCGGGTGGCGTGACCTGCTTCAAGCGCCAGCGCGGCCTCCAATGCCAGCCAACCCGCAACATCTTCTCCGCGATCCAAGACGGCGTAGGGTCTTGGAGCAAACAAGGCTGACGCATCTGCTGACTGACGATCCAGGATTTCGGCACTTGCGTTGAGTTCTCGCAGTTCGTTCGAAAGAGCTGCGAAATCCGCTGGCGTCTCCAGGTTGCTCGCCAGGTCCGTCTTTGTCAGGACGATCCGATCGGCGAAAGCGATCTGTTTGAGCGCTTCGAAGTGGTTCTCGACCGAACTTGCACCTGCAACGGCATCGAACAGCGTCACAACCCCGGCCAGATAAAACTCAATCGCTTTGGCGTCACTTTGCGGACGCTCTGTCCCGTTTTTTTCGCCAGAGAGCGCGTTGACCAGCGGAGCCGGGTCACCAAGTCCGCTCATCTCGACAATCACGCGCGAGAATTTACCCGTCACGCCCTCCAAAGCGGCGTTGCTGAGATCCTGAAGCGTTTGGTGGATGTCCGTCGTGTCCGAGCAGCACAGGCAGCCTGTTGAGACCTGGCTGATTGTGGTTTCCCCTCGGCGCACGAGCAGGTGATCGACCGGCACTTCCCCGAATTCGTTGATGATGACGGCTGTATCCTGAACCGCCGGATCATTCAGAAACGTGTTCAACAAGGTTGACTTGCCCGAACCGAGAAATCCGCTCAGCAAAATGACAGGTATGCGGTCGGGGGTGTTCATGAAGGTCCAGTCACTTGGTCTAGTGCGCCTTTTCGCATTCAAAGCTCCATGCCGGCTTCAAACGCAGCGCGAGGAGTGGTGTCCGGTGATCAGCCAGCGCGATCCGATCTCTTCGAAGGTGAACAGAAAGCGCGCGGGCACGGTTTCATCCCCGGCGGGCCGATGAAAGCAAAACGTGTAAATGCCGCCAATCGCGACAGTGCAGCGAATGCGGTCGGTTCTCATTTTCTCAAACTCGATCAGGCAGTCAGGGCCGCCATCGGACAAAAAGAACTCGAAATAGCGGCGGCGCCCGTCCTCCGTGACAACGATTTCGTTGGACAAGGTGGGTACGAGAATTGCGTCTGGAGCATAAAGATCCAGGATCTCATCGATCCGTCCCGATGCCACAGCTTCCGTCCATTTTGTCATGGTTGCGCGCGCGTGCTCCAAAGGCGAACCTTCACGATTATTTGCGTGGTCAGCCAAGCTCTGTTCCAAATTTCGCCCCTATTTTCTCCCAACAATCCGGCTGGTGACACGGTATCGGATACGTTTGATCCGGCACTTTGTCGCGCTTGATGGGAATCGGCGGGTGCGCCATTTCCATCTTGAAATGTTATGTTATATCGTATCATGTCCAAATCAAGGAAGTTCGATTTTGCTTATCCCGAAGGAAAGAACGGCCTTCAGAAGGGCTCTATCTGAAACGGGCGATAGCGTGAGTGATCCAGTGTCCGGATTTTTGCGCAAGCGCGCTCATTGAATGCCGCGCCAAGACAAAGCAACTCAGCCCGGAAAATCAACGACAGAGGTTTTGAATAGTATGACTTATGCTGCGAGTGTTGCGGCCATGGCAGAGTACAGAAAAGAACACGGGATCCGGCCTTCGCGCGCGGATGCTGAAGCTGCTGTCCGTGTTCTGCTGGAATGGAGTGGCGATGATCCCGATCGCGAGGGCTTGGTCGATACGCCGTCCCGTGTTGTGCGTGCCTATGAAGAATTTTTCGAGGGATACAAGATCGATCCGGCGGAGCTGCTTGCCCGCACATTCGAAGAGACAGCCGATTACGACGATTTGATCGTGCTCCGGAACATGCGGCTGGAGTCGCATTGCGAACATCACGTTGTGCCGATTATCGGGAAAGTGCACGTGGCGTATCTTCCAGCAAACCGGGTTGTCGGTATCAGCAAGATTGCGCGTGTGGTGGAGGTCTATGCCAAGCGTCTTCAGATCCAGGAGACGCTCACGTCCCAGATTGCCGACACGATTCAGGAAGTGCTTCAACCCCGCGGCGTTGCCGTCGTTATCGAAGCAGCGCACATGTGCATGACCACCCGCGGGGTCAAAAAACCGGGTGTATCCATGCTGACACGGCGGCTTCTCGGCGCCTTTCAAACGGATCCGGAGCTCCGCAGGGACTTCCTCTCTTCTGTCGCGGTGTCCAGCGGAGGGCAGGGCGCGTGACGGACAACAAGCCCTTTGCGAACCGGATTTCCGTCGAACAGGTCGAAGAAGGTGCGCTGCTGGCGCCCAAATTCGACGGAAACGGTCTTTTGCCTGTCGTCACCACCGATGCTGAGACAGGTGAGGTGTTGATGATGGGCGTCATGAACGAAGAAGCCCTGCTGCGAACGATCCGATCAGGTGAAGCGCATTACTGGAGCCGCAGCCGAAAGTGCCTTTGGCACAAGGGAGCGACAAGCGGACTTGTCCAGAAGATTGTCGAAATCCGAATTGACGACGATCAGGACGCGGTCTGGCTGCGCGTCGCCGTTGAAGGTGGTGCCAGCTGCCACGTCGGCTACCGCTCCTGCTTTTATCGTGCGGTTCCGGTGACGACAGAGGAAGGGCCGATCGAATTGAGCTTCAAGGAGGCCGAGAAAGCCTTCGACCCGATCGAGGTCTATGGCGACGCTCCAAACCCAACCCAGTTGTGATGGCTGTTCGCCGGGAAAACGGACATTCGCTCACTATGGGCGTGTGTCCGTATCCCGGCGAAGACTACGCAAAGACTGTCTTACTTCCTTCCTTTCGCGAAAAGCAGTCAGACGACCTCGACCGGGCCGTGATCGTCACAGTGACCGTTATGCGGGTGATGCAGGCGGCCGTTCACCAGGTAGCAGATATGGTCGCCATGCGGCACTGGTTCGTGGCCACAGCCGGGGCCATGAACGTGATCCGGATCGTGACCAAGTTCACTGGAGCCAACCGGAGCGCATCCGCCGGGATTGGTCGCTGAGACCTCTATGACATGTTCTTCCACGTGATCTCCATCCTGGTGATGAAGGTGACCGTCGTGGAGATAGTCGACATGATCTCCATGCCGAATGCCGGTGTGGCCGCAATTGGGTCCGTGCACGTGATCGTGGTTCGGGTCGTCGTTGTGATCGCTGGTCATGAATTCTCTCCTTGGTCTTCCAAATCTGTCGCGGTGTCTTCAGCTGCATGGTCCAGAATATCGCGCAAAAGATGCGCCACGTGATGGTCTGCAAGCGCGTAGTAGATGTGTTTGGCTTCACGCCGCCGCGTCACAAGCCGGGCTGAATGAAGAAGTTTGAGACGTGCGGATACCGTTGCGACTTTTTCATTTTCTTCTGCCGCCAGCTCGGTGACGCATCTTTCGCCACTTGCCAGCAACACCAGGATGCGCAGGCGCGCCGTATCTCCTGCAGCGCGTAGCATCATGGCCGCGCTTTCGACGGTCGCCATTGCAGGCAAGGTCAGGGGCGGGCGTTTCTGGTGACTGCTTTCGTCGCAGCTCGGTACGTCGGAATGATCGGTCATCTCATTATTCTGTCATTCAATGGATTGATAGAATGTCATAGGCAAAGCTGTCTCTCAAGCAAAATCGGAGCCTCGATCGAAATCGTCTCCTCCGATCTCGGGTCGGGGCTGAAAAATTTCTTTGCGGAAAGTGTAAGGATCGCGCTCCGGCGTCCGTCATATGACCAGGTACACCAAAAAACCACGGAGAAACCAATGGCCGGTTCCAAGTCATGCGCCTGCGAGAATTGCCCCCCTTCCTGCAATTGCGCGCAGAGAACGCCCGGGGACCAGGGGTGTTGTTGCGGTGACAAGTGCACCTGCAAGGACTGTGCTTGCGGGCCTGAGTGCGGGTGTCCAAACAGGGCGAAATGAGCTAGATTCTGGCTATGCCGGAGTTTGATCCAAATGCGTGCGTTGCCTCCGCATTGCGGTCCCATCGGGGGGACTTGATGCGGTATGTGTCGTCCCGGGTGCCTCCGGGCGACGTGGAAGACGTGCTTCAACTTGCGGCGCTGCGTGCCATTGAAAGGGCCGGGGACCTTCGGGACCCGGCGTTGGTTCTGCGTTGGCTTTATCGCGTTCACGCCAATGTTGCGATCGACCTCAGCCGCAAGAATGCGAGCGAGCGGCGCTTGCGCGAGGCAATGGCAGTCGAGGACGAACCTGTCGAGAGTCGGGACGAACCCGTTTGTGGCTGCAGTGTCGCGCTCGCTCGGCAGCTCGGCAGCAACTACGCTTCGATCCTCGACCTCGTCGACATTTCCGGGAAATCACTCAACCAGGCGGCAGAGGCTCTCAATATTTCCGTCAACAACGCAACGGTGCGGCTCCACAGAGCACGCGCAGCGCTCAAAAAACGGCTGCAGGAGCACTGCGGCGTAACAAGTCCGAGCAGCTGCAACGATTGCAAATGCGCTTACGAGGGCTGTTGCGAGAGCTGAAAGCGGTCAGCATTTCGCGCACTAACGACGATCAGGCACTGTGTCAGCGTGGCGCCGCTCCCAGCGTGTCCCGAATGCAGATGTTGGTTGGCAACTCGACGCTGTCTGGTTCCTCGCCATTCAGGGCGGCCATAAGTGCCTTGGCGGCGAACTGACCCATTCGGCGGTGGGGAACGTGAACGGTCGTCAGCGGCACCGGTGCAACGCTGGCCAGTTCGATGTCGTCGAAGCCGGTTATGGAAACGTCCTGTGGAATGCGCATGTTCAATGTGGACGCGGCCCGGAGCGCCCCGACGGCAAGCACGTCGTTGCCGCACATAACGGCCGTTGGACGGACAGGACTCGACATCAGCTTGCGAAAGGCAATGTCGCCGTTTTCTATCGAGTACTGGGTTTCCTCGACCATCAATGCCGCCGGATCGAGACCGGCGGCCTGCATGGCATCGCGAATGCCATGGACACGGTCCCTGGCACGGTCGTTGGGAGCCGTTTCCGCTGAAATGCAGCCGATGGACGTATGCCCTTTTTCAAGGACAAGGTCGGCCAGCGACTTCATGGCTTTGCGGTTGTTGAAACCAACGGACAGGAGATTTTTTCCCGGGTCAGAAACCCAGGTCATCACGGCCGGGATCTTGCGCTTTTCCAGAAATTCGTAAACACGCGGATCGCGCTGGTACCCGATCAGAAGCAAGGCGTCCGCGCCGCGTACCGTCAGCGTTCTGATCTGTTCTTCTTCCAGGTCTTCACGGTATGACGAACTGGCGACCAGAAGCGTGCATCCGTTCTCCTGCAGCTCTTCCTGAAACGCCTGGATGCCGCGCGCGAAAATCGCGTTTTCCATGGTCGGGATGATCGCACCGAAGGTGTTGGTGCGTCCGGCGGCGAGGGCGCGTGCGCTGTAATTGGGGGAATACCCGAGCCTGTCGACCGCATCCATGACGATCTTGAGGGTCTTTTTCGTCACCCTGTCCGGGGTGTTCAGGCATCTGGATACAGTTGCCGTCGAAACACCGGCGGCAGCGGCAACATCTGCAAGCTTCGGGACCTCGTTGGTCGGCTGTTTTGTTGTCTGTTCCATCTGCCCGGATGATGTGTAAGCCACTCGGTTATTCCATCAGTGAACCTGAATTACCGTCATTTCCAGCTCCAGAGAATATTTTTTTCGCTTGCATTGAAAAATGTAAGCGCTTACATTTTTGCTGACCAAGTTAATTGATCGTTGGGAGGTGATCATGCTTTTGGTTCTGGCGGCCGTTCTGTTTGCCGCTTTCGTGATCAACGTTTCAATCGGTTCTTTTGGTGGGTCGCCGCCGTTAGGCAACGTCGGCGAGATGATTCTGCTGTTCGCCGTGTCTATCGCGTTTACCGCATCTGTCCTGAAAAAAGAGGCGCAAAAGCGAGCCGACAAAACCTAGATCAGATTCGGATTTTTGGGAGGAAATGATGAAAAAGACTGAAGACCTGGCCTCTGTCGAGCGCCGCAATTTCCTGAAGCTGGCCAGCGCCGGTGGTTTCACGGCGGCTGTTGTTGCAGGTGCCGCAGGTGTGCTGTGGTCAGACGAAGCTGTCGCGCAGACCGCACAGGAAGAGCGGGCCCGCGAGCAGGGGGCAGACCATATCATGACGCTCGCAACAGCCTACGTGCTGGGTGCGTCGCGCAGCTATCCGATCATGCAGCTTGACCTGAAGGAGAACATTCAGAACGCGACCAACGGCAAGGTCTACGTCAAACTGGCCCCTGGCGGACAGCTCGGCGCCGGCGGTGCACTTGCCCAGGCCGTGCAGGGCGGCACCATTCAGGCGGCCCAGCATTCGCTGTCCAATTTTGCGCCTTTCGCGTCGGCTGTCGACCTCATCAACATGCCGTATTTCTGCGGGTCCAATCAGCGGTTCACCAACCTTGTGACGTCTGAAGCCTGGAAGAAGGAAGTTCACCCCAAGATCGAAGCCTCCGGCTTCAAGGCGCTGTTTTATGTGGTGATCGACCCGCGCGTGGTTGCCGTGCGCAAGGGCGGTAACAAGGTGATTACACCGGGCGACCTCTCCGGCGTGAAGTTCCGCGTACCGGGATCCGCCATGTTGCAGCAATACTACCGCATGGTCGGTGCCAACCCGACGCCTGTGGCTTGGGGCGAAACCCCGTCCGCGATCAAGCAGGGTGTTGCCGATGCGCTCGATCCGTCCGTCGGCGCGCTCTACGTCTTCGGCTTCAAGGATATCCTGAGCAACGTCACCTTCACCCAGGCGGTGCCGGACAGTCAGGTCTATTCCATGAACCTGGAGTGGTTCAATTCGCTGCCGGCAGATGTGCAGGAAGGCATCGAGTTTGCCGGTGAAATCACCGCGCAGCAAAACCTGGCCAAGGTTCCGGCGGCACGGGCTTACGCAATGTCCGAGCTTGTGAAGTCTGGCGTGGAATTCCATTCACTGACGGAAGATCAGCTGAACGAATGGAAGGCAGCCGGTGGTTATCAGCGCGAAGAATGGGATCAGTTCAAGGTTGAACTGGCCGGTTCGATGGAAGCGTTCGGCCGCCTTGAAGAAGCCGCCAACACCATGGGCCGCTACTACGTCCACGACGCATAAGCCTCGCGTCAACCGGCCGGCGCCCTCCGGCGCCGGTACCGGACCTGATTTCAATCATCCAATTCGCGCGACCGCCGCATCAGACCCGCGTCTGATGGGAACGGCAGAGGAGTGCCCATGTCGAATGTCATTCAAGCCCTGGACCGGAACGGTGAACGTTGGCTGTTGCTGGTCTTCTACGTCATGCTCGTCATGACCATGTTCGTTGAAGTGGTCCGGCGCGAAGTCTTTGCGTATTCGTCGATCTGGGGCGAGGAAATCGTCCGCTACTCCTTCATTTACCTGGCCTGGATCGGCGCGGCGGCGGCGGTCAAGGAGCGTGGGCACATCCGCATCGACGTCCTGATGCAATATGTCGGGCCGCGCGTGAAAGCCCTGCTTTACATTTTCGGCGACCTCGTCATGGCCTTCGTCGCAGTGATCGCCTTCTACTGGTCACTGGAAACCGTTCTGGTCTCCGCAAAATTCGGCTCCGTCACCCACGGGCTTCGGATCTCCCAGGTCTGGTTCCTTTCCGCGGTTCCCTTCGGTTTCGCCCTGGTCCTGTTCCGGCTGGCCCAGTCCCTCCTGCGCGATGTGCGCGACTTTCGTGACGGTCGTCCCGTCTACGAAGGCGACAAGCTGTTCGACTGAGGGAGGCGACGATGCTCTGGCAACAACTACAGCAACAAACAGTCGAACTGGGCTGGTCCTTTTATGCTCCCGTCCTGATCTTTGTCGGCCTTGTCGCCCTCGCAGTGCCCGTTTGGGCCGCCATCGGGGCCGCCGCCATCGCCATGCTGATGATTTCCGGCGCCCTGCCGCTTTCGCTTGTCGGCGAAAGCCTGTTCCACGGGATCGACCACTTTGCACTCACCGCGGTCCCGCTTTTCATTCTGACCGGCGATGTGCTGGTACGCACTGGCCTCAGCCGCAAGTTCCTCGACGTTGCCGAAGCGCTCACTTGCTGGGCCAAGGGTGGCTTCGGGTCTGCGACCGTCCTGGTCTGCGGCATGTTCTCCGCGATCTCGGGCTCTGATGCCGCAGGTGCGGCCGCCGTCGGCCGGATGACCATCGACAGGCTGGTGGAAAGCGGCTATCCGCGCCCCTACGCCTGTGCCCTTGTCGCCGCTGGTGCCTGTACGGGCATCCTGATCCCGCCGTCGATCGCCTACATCATTATCGGCCTGGTTCTGGGTATTTCCGCCTCGACGCTGTTTCTGGCAGCGCTGATCCCGGGCATTGCCATTCTGGTGTCCATCCTCGTGACCAATATCGTCATGAACCGGATCTACGCCTATGAGGGCGGCGGGTTGATGACGTTCGGCGAATGGGCTGCCAATCTCGGCAAAGCGCTCAAGTCCGGGTGGTATGCTTTCATCGTTCCCGGCATCATCTTCTACGGCATCTTTTCGGGACGTCTGACCCCGACAGAAGCCGGTGCCGTTGCGGTGATGATCACGATCGCGATGGGTTTCATCCTTGGAACACTGAAGCTGTCCGACTTCCCGGCGATGCTGGTGAGTTCGGCCAAGGTGAACGGCGTGATCGTGCCGATCATCGCGTTCTCGTTGCCGCTCGCCCAGGCGCTTGCGATTCTCGGCGTGCCGCAGGGTTTCGTCTACGCACTGACGTCGATCACCAATGAACCGGCGATCCTGATCCTGATGATGATCCTCATCCTGATTGCCGCCGGCTGCGTCATGGAGACAACGCCGAACATTGTGATCCTGGCGCCGATCCTCAAGCCGCTTGCCGACAATATCGGCATGAACGAGATCCAGTTCTGCATCATGATGATTACTGCACTCGGTGTCGGGTTCATCACGCCGCCGCTCGGGCTCAATCTGTTCGTGGTGTCGGGTTTGACGGGCGAGTCGATCCTCAAGATCGCTGCCAAAGCCGTTCCGTTCGTCTTCTTCATGCTGCTCGTGACGCTGCTGATCGCCTATGTTCCGGCGATCTCGACAACGCTTCTTCCCGAGATTTACAAATAGGCTCAGCCATGACTGTTGAATATCTGAAAAAAGCAGTTCGCACGTCCAAGACCGATGCCTCCGAAACGACCAAGATCGTGCAGGAAATCCTCGACACGATCGAGGCGGGGGGCGATGCGGCTGCACTCGATTATGCCGCCAAGTTCGACAAGTACGACGGCGACATTCTGCTGGACGACGCGGCGATCGAGGCAGCTTCGGCGAAGGTGCCGGAGAAGCTCAAACGCGACATAGAATTTGCGCATGCCAACGTGCAAAGGTTCGCCGAAGTCCAGAAGCAGACCTGTCAGGATGTCGAGGTCGAGATCATTCCGGGGCTTGTCGCCGGGCAAAAGAGCATCCCGGTGGAGACCGCCGGCTGCTACATCCCGGGCGGCCGTTACAGTCATATCGCGAGCGCGATCATGACCGTGACGACGGCGAAGGTCGCTGGCTGCAAGAACATCATTGCGTGTTCGCCGCCGCGTCCGGGCATCGGCATCAATCCGGCCATCATCTATGCCGCCAAGGTGTGCGGGGCCGACAGGATCCTTGCCATGGGCGGGGTGCAGGGTGTCGCCGCCATGACGTTCGGACTGTTTGGACTACCGCGTGCAAACATCCTGGTCGGGCCGGGAAACCAGTTCGTCGCCGAAGCCAAGCGGATCCTGTTCGGCCGTGTCGGCATCGACATGATCGCCGGTCCGACCGATAGTCTCATCCTTGCCGACGATACGGCAGATGCCGAAGTGGTTGCCGCCGATCTCGTCGGACAGGCAGAGCATGGCTACAACTCTCCGGTCTGGCTGGTTACAGACTCCCGGAAGCTTGCCGAAGACGTGATGGCGCTGGTGCCGGGAATGATCAACGACCTTCCGGACGTCAATCGCGACAATGCGACAGCCGCCTGGCGCGACTATGCGGAAGTCATCCTTTGCAGCGACCGCGAAGAAATGGCAGTGACCTCCGATGCCTACGCACCCGAGCATCTGACGGTGCAGGCGCAGGATCTGGACTGGTGGCTCGACAGATTGTCCTGCTATGGCTCGCTCTTCCTGGGAGAAGAAACGACGGTCGCGTTCGGCGACAAGGCGTCAGGTACCAACCATGTCCTGCCGACCTCCGGTGCCGCCAGCTATACCGGCGGGCTTTCGGTCCACAAATACATGAAGATCGTGACCTGGCAGCGTGCAACGCGCGATGGGGCGAAGCCGGTGGCTGAAGCGACAGCACGCATATCCCGACTGGAGGGAATGGAAGGACATGCACGCACAGCCGATATCCGTCTCAAGAAGTATTTTCCGGAAGAATCGTTCGATCTGACCGCCGATGCCGACGCCTGAAGACATAAGCACACTCTTTGATCTGAGCGGCAAAGTCGCCTGCGTGACCGGGGCAAGTTCCGGTCTCGGGCGTCGTGCCGCGACGGTCCTGGCGAATGCCGGCGCTTCCGTTGTCGGCGTTGCGCGGAGGTCGTCGGATCTTGAAGACTGGAGGCGGGAAGCAGGGGGCCAGACCGCAGCTGTGACAGCTGATCTTGCCGATCAGGGCGCGCTTGACAACGTTGCCGGAAACATCGCCGGGCCATTCGGGCCTCCGCAAATTCTTGTCCACGCCGCCGGCATCAACACGCGCGAGGTCGCGGACGAGGTCACGCCGGAAGGCTGGGATGTGACGCTCACCCTCAATCTGACGATCCCGTTCTTTTTGTCTCAGGCTTTTGTCCCCGCCATGCGCGAAAGGGGCTGGGGCCGGATCGTCAACTTCGCCTCGCTGCAGACCACGCGTGCTTTCCCGGGCGGGGTCGCCTACGGCGCGTCCAAGGGTGGTGTTGGCCAGATGACAAGGGCCATGGCCGAGGCCTGGTCAAAGGACGGGATCAATGCCAATGCCATCGGGCCGGGCTTTTTTCCGACTGAACTGACGGCTGCCGTTTTCGGAGACGAAGAGCGNGCGCAGCGCAANGCTGCGCAGACCTGCATCGGCCGCAANGGAAAAATGGAAGATCTCGACGGGCCGCTTCTATTTCTTTGCTCCGACGCATCTGCTTATGTGACAGGTCAGATCCTGATGGTCGACGGAGGGTTCACCGCAAAATGAAAGCGCTCGTCTATACCGGCCCGGAAGCCCAATCGTACCGGGAGGTCGCCGATCCGTCTCCCGCACACGGTGAAGCGCTCATCCGTGTTGCGCATACAGGCATCTGCGGCTCGGACATGCATGCGTTCCTGGGTCATGACGCGCGCAGGCCCGCACCGCTGATCCTCGGCCATGAGGTTGCGGGAACCGTGCTTTCCGGTTCGCTGGAAGGCAAGCGGGTCACGGTCAATCCTCTGGTGAGTTGCGGCAAATGCGAATTCTGCCTGTCCGGCCGGGACAATCTGTGCCCGGAGCGCCAGATCATCTCCATGCCGCCGCGAGAAGGCGGGTTCGCTGACTATCTGGCCATGCCGGAAGACAATCTGGTGGTTGTGCCGGACCATGTCAGCGATGCCCAGGCAGCGCTTGCCGAACCGATTGCCTGTGGTTGGCATGCCGTGCGGCTTGCCAAGCGCGCGCTCACCAGCGACCCGGAAAGAGCAAAGGCGCTTGTCTATGGCGGTGGAGCCATTGGACTGGGTGCCGCGCTCTCGCTGCAGGCACAGGGAATAGGGAATGTCCGGCTTGTGGAACCCAACGAGGAGCGGGCTCGGTTCCTTGAAAACGCCTGCGGCGTCGACGTCCTGACCCCTCAGGAGGCTGATGCAAGCGGACAGTACGATCTCATCGTTGACGGTGTTGGACATGCCGCAACACGCGCGGCAGCCTCCGCCCTCGCAAAGCCCGGCGGCGTGATTGTTCATATCGGTCTCGGCTCGGCTGAGGGCGGGCTCGATATCCGCAGGATGACCCTTCAGGAAATCACCTTCATCGGAACCTACACCTACACGGCCCAGGACTTCCGCGACACCGCCAGCGCCATGTTTGACGGTCGACTGGGTGCGCTTGACTGGACCGAAACCCGTCCCTTGTCGGACGGG
>JGI12316J14372_10002927_pt1 | contig 17253 bp, 15 predicted proteins | sample MarCyaLeptolynsp_FD_14372 | JGI IMG/M metagenome (IMG submission 14372) | reverse complement strand
CGTTGTCGCTGACCGCCACTGAGTTGATGAGGATACTTCCGTAAGACATCTTCGCCGTATAATCCCACCACATTCAGAGATTCCTCTACCATATCACGGGCAGCAGATTTACTGGATGCAAGGTTGAAGTTGTCGATCACCATGTTAAAGACATGTTCAATCCGATAGAACGGGTTATATACCCCAAATGGGTCTTGGAATACGGCTTGCACATTCCGCCGATACTCTTTACGGAGCGCTGGCGATGCTGTTGCCATATCTTGACCTTCATAGATGATTTGCCCTGTTGTGATATCGGTAAAACCTAGCACAACATTGGCGAGGGTTGTTTTTCCGCTACCGCTTTCGCCCGCAATTGTGGTGATCGTTGCGGGTGAACTGGCAATCTGAAAATTAAATTTATCTAGTGCAACGACTTCGCGCTTGCCACCACCAAACACCCGTTGCGTATATACCTTGGTAGCATCGCGAATATCAAGCAGTAGTTCGGACATCGACATAGCTCCCGTCTTCTTGTTTTTCGTATAGGTGACAAGCAACTTCTTGCCCATCACGGATTTCTTGGCGAATTGGTTTTTCGATCTTGCAGCGATCATGCACAAAAGGACACCGCAATTGGAAGATACATCCGGGTGGGGGATTCCGTGGATCGTGTGTGATCCCTTCCGTAATTTTGAGCGGTTTCCGTTCCGTAAGAGAGGGCACAGAGTCAATCAATAGCTCAGAGTATGGATGCCCCGGATTTTTAAAGATATGCTCAACGGTTGAAATTTCGACCACATTGCCTGCATACATCACTGCAATCCGATCCACCATTTGTGCCATCAAACCCATGTCATGCCCAATCATGATCATTGAGACACCCATTTCTTCCTTCACCTTGAGCAGGGTTTGGGCAACCACCCGTTGCACAACCACATCAAGCGCACTGGTGGACTCATCAGCAATAATCACAGCGGGGTTCAATGCAATCGCCATGGCAATACAAACCCGTTGTTTCATGCCACCACTTAACTCATGGGGATACATGTTATAGATTCGTTCTGGCAACCCGACCCATTGCAGCAATTGTAAAATGCGGGTTTTCATGGCATCTTTGCTGGTGCGCCCCTCATGGTGACGAATAACATCGGCAATTTGTTGGCTGATGCGCATAGTTGGGTTTAATGAGTTCATCGCTCCTTGAGGGATCAAGGCTAATTGTGTCCAACGGCGTTTACGTAATTCAGCGGCACTGAGCTTTAAGAGATCTGTCTCCCCCATTAAAATTTCGCCATCGACAATTCGCCCAGGCGGAACGATCAATTGCAAAACGCCCATTGCAGCCGTTGACTTGCCACAACCAGACTCCCCAACTAAACCGAGGATTTCGCCGCGATAGAGTGAAAAGTCAATTCCATTAACGGCTTTAACATCGCCTTTGGGGGTTTCATAGTAAATTTTTAGTCCTTTGACATCCAAAACGACTTGTTTCGTATTTTCCATTGTTCGATTCCTTATTTGGATGCCTTACGCAAACGTGGGTTTGCGATTTCATCAAAGCCAAGATTAATGAGCAATAACCCTATAAACATTACCGATAATAGGAACGTTGGTAATCCCCACCACCACCACATATTTAGCGATAGAGCCGTTCCAACATAAGCGTTATAGATGGTTCCACCCAAGGTCGAAACCCGCGTTGGCCCTAATCCGAGTGTTTCAAGGCCAACGGCGGTTAAGATAGCGCCTGTTGCGCCTGCGATAAAACTCGCAAAAATATACGGAATCAAGTTTGGTAACATCTCTTTAAACATAATGTCAAAATTAGATGCTCCTGACAGTCGCGCTATGCGGATATACCCACTTTCGCGCATACTGAGGACTTGTGAGCGTATTTGTCGTGTTGACCGAGGCCATGCAAAGGCTGCAATTAGTGCTGCCATCGTTGTGATCTCTATTCGCTCAAGGGTTGATTGCAATACAATCAATACGAGCAATGCGGGAATGGTTAACGTCACATCAGCCGCTAGACGGATGACATCATCCACCCAACCGCCAAGGAAACCCGCCGAAAATCCTAATACAATCCCAACCCCTAAACCGATTACGGCGGCGAGTGCGCCAATTGCAAACGTATTAGGGGCACCCAAAATAGCAACTGCGAGTAAATCCCGTCCGAGGTTATCGGTTCCAAGTGGGTGATCCCATGTGCCTTCTTGACCACGCCAATTTTCAAACCCAACAGGGGGCAGGTTGCGCGGGGATGACCTTGCAAATGCGAGGTCAGTATCGTAAAAGTATGGCCCTACTAATCCGGACAGAACTAGAAAACCAATAATCAGTACACCACTAATCATTTTGGGGTTTAACCAAGGGGTATCCCATTGATTAAAGCGCCCCATTGTTTTTGGTTGCTCTTGCTCTTGTTCAATTGGCGTATGATTCGGTGTTTGTGCAGTATCCATTACTTAACCCCCTTTATGGCTAATACGTGGATCAATGAGTGGGTAAATGAGGTCAATTACCAGCACCGCCAAGGCAGTCATCATGATCACTATGAAGGAGGCTCCCTGAATGACTGCAAAGTCTCGCGCCAAAATCGCGTTATAAATCACACGTCCCATACCACGATAATTAAAGACAAATTCGACAAGAATCTGTCCGCTAACAAGTGTCCCTAACTGAATTGCAAAGGCGGTTACTTGTGGCAAGATCGCATTGCGGATCATATAGCGATATAAAACGTAAAAAGGATTTAGCCCCTTAGCATTGGCAAGCTGCATGTAGTCTTCACCTTGGACTGTGATCATCATCCCGCGCATCCCAAGTGTCCAATACCCAAAGCTAACCAAGATGATCGCTAAGGCAGGTAATGTGCCATGTTCAATCACGCTAAATACAAAATCAAGATCCCAACCAGGATTGACATTAAACCCGTATGATCCTTGGATGGGCAGCCACTTGAGGGTGAATGCAAATATATATAAAAGGAATAGCCCCGCCAAAATTGACGGAATCGAAGTAAAGACCATTGTTAGTGGGATTAGTACCTTGATGAGACTGGGGGTTTTCGTCCACACCATAATCGCACCAAGGAAATTGCCGATCAAAAAGGTTAGCACCATTGCCCAAATCAGCAAGCCGATTGTCCAAGGTAACGCATCACTAATGAGCGTGCTGACAGGGGTGGGGAAATTTGCTACTGAATAGCCAAAGTCTAGTGTTGCTAGGTTCCCAAGATACCGAATGTATTGAATATATTGGGGTTCATCTAACCCGAAGCGGGCGCGCCATCCCTCAATGATTCTATCGGAATCTTCCACAAAACCACCTGCACCCGACATCCCCGCCACCATTGCTGCAATAGGATCACCGGGAGAAAGGCGTGGAATCAGCCAAATTAAGGTAGCTGATAGCCAAATGGTTAGAAAAAAAATGCCTACACGTCGTACTAAATACTGTCGGGGTATCATATTTGAAATCTCAAAAATTATTTTCGCATAGAAAAGGGTGGAGCAAGGGAACCCTTACCCCACCCATAAAATTAAGTAACGAAACTAGCGCAATTAGTTGGCACGAGTTAAGTTATGGATGATCAAGTGAGTGCTACCTTTCCAGTGTGCTGGTGCAAGGTATGGATCATCTGAAGTTGGCCAACCTGTCCAGTAAGTGGTGTTGTAGGGTAACAATTTGGTGGATTGTACCAATGGAATGAAGGGGCGTTCATCAACTAAGATACTGTATGCTTCCACCACCAATTCCGGAATAGCAGGGTCACCCAATGGCAACGGAGCAATTTGGTCTACGATTTCGGAGTAAGCATCAGCAGCGTCGCCATCCCAGCGGGCGGTGTTGTTAAAGCCGGGGCTACGTTCGCCAACGGGCACAACATATTCACTACGGTAACGATCCATAGATGCCCACGGTTCGTTGATAGAGCCACAAGACAACCAGCTATAAGCGACTTCGTAGTTACCAAATGGTGCAGCATCACCCCAGAAAGTAGAGTTGTCTACAGGGTTGGCCACTGCATCGATGCCAGCATCACGTAATTGTTCAATAATCACATCAACGGTGCGGGTGTACTCGGTGCTAGCTGTATTCACAGTCAAGTTCATGGTGAGCGTTTCACCATCTTTGGCGTAGAAGTCACCATCAAGTGCATAACCTTCAGCTTCGATTAAGGCTTGACCCGCTTCTACATCAGCGTTGGGGGAAAGTGCTAACCCAGCGTCTGCAATCGCATTATTGTATGGATCCATTGCACCATAGCCCACAAACATTGTGGTTGCGGCTTCGGTGGTACCATCATAAGCAAATTCTACGATTTCTTCGCGGTCAATAATCATATTGATAGCGTTCCGCATGTTCGCGCTGTCCCAAGGTGCAACCGTGGTATTAAAGTCCAATTGACGCACACAGACATCTGCAAACGCATAGGGGAAGTCGGGGAACCAAGCAATGATGCTATCATTTTGGGCAATGATGGCTTCATAGGCGGCTGGGGATACATTTTGCCCAGCATCAATTTCGTTATTCGCAATCAATTGAACACGTGTATCTTCCGTACCAATGGACTGCCATACCAAACGAAGGGGTTCGGGGAGTTCCATAAAGCCTGTTGCAGCACCCCACCAATCATCATTACGATCCCAAACAACACGGTCTACGCTGGCGTTGCTCAAGGTATACGGGCCAGTCCCAACAGGCCAACCAGCTTCAAGGTCAAAGTTGGTAAAGGTTACGGGATCAACATCTGCCCAAATATGTTCTGGCATGATTAACAAGCTATCGTTGATGCGTACTGAGAAATAGTCTAATTGGAAACGGGGGTTGGGTTCGGTTAGGTTAAATTGAACCGTTAGCTCATCAGTTGCTTCTACACTTTCAACCCAACGTTGCATGTTTCCTGCATCGGTCAAAGATACAGATTCGTCATTGAGTAGCATTTCAATCGTGAAAATCACGTCATCAGCATTGAAGGCTTCGCCATCTGACCATGCGACACCTTCGCGTAAGGTGAGTACCCAAACGTCATTGGTGTCGTTAGCTTCAAAGCTAACACCCAACCATGGTTGGATTTCACCAGTAATAGGGTTCAAAATAAAAAGTGGTTCCCATAGGGCTTGGTGACCGCCGGTTAAACGACCTGTAACTTGACCACCAGGGGTATAAGGATTAAAAACAGAGGCATCGGGAATGGTACGGTCTAAGTCAAATACAACCGTATCTTCACGAGCGACATCATCCTGAGCAGCTACAGGGATACCAAAACTGGTGACCATCAAAGCTGCAATAAGAAGTACGAACAAAAATGATTTTTTGCGCATTGCATTACTCCTAAATAGAGAAAATATATACTAAATCCATCTCTCCTGATTGAGTTTGTTGGACTGGCTACCAACGGGCATTCCGGTAATACCCAAATATAAACCATGCGTAAAAATTTATCGTGTTCTGTTAATGCCACTCCTTTCCTATTGAATGCGTTATGTGATCTTAAGGGGGATGCTGGTTGAACTCCGAATTTGCATCCGTGCTGGCACAACTTCATGTTTTAAAGAAGCTGTATTCCCATCCAAACGGGACATTAAGAGTTGTGCAGCGATCACACCGATTTCATGAGCGTCTTGAGAAACAGTTGTTAAGGGGGTGTGCATATGAGCTGCCAAACTGATGTCGTCAAACCCCACGATAGAGATGTCTTCAGGGACGTTAAGGTTTAATTGCTCTATTGCTTTCATGGCAAGGATTGCTAAAGCATCATTTGCGCCAATAATAGCGGTTGGTTTGCGGGGTGTTTGCTCAAATAAAGTTTGGATTTGTTGGGTTAGCTCATCACTCATATCACTCAATAAGCGGTAAATGTCCACTTCCACAAACTCTGTTTCATTGGGCGAATTTACTTTCCAAACAGGTAATATGTCCAAACCGCTTTCTTGCATGACAAATTCATAACCGCGATACCGCTCATCAATAGAATAGAGCTTGCTGATGTTGCCCTGTAAGAAAACAATGTCCTCGTGACCGAGTTCGATGAGGTGACGAGTAAGCCCTGCTGTTCCCCCGAAGTTATCGGTACTCACAAAATCGGCATTGATCCCTTCAATCAGCCTATCAATAAAAACAATCGGTATTCCTTGTTCAGCCAGTTGATTGAGGGTGTCTCGGACGGTTGGAGTGGTCTTGACATTTGGCCATAAAATCAAACCATCAATATCTTCTAGTAAACTACCTAGTACCTCAGCTTCTTCATCATTTGTACCAGCATTGCTAAAAAAGACACGATACCCAGAGGATCGTAATTCTGTTTCAACACTGCTGAGTAAAACGCGATGTAAATCACTATGGAAGCTACGGGTCACATACCCAATGGAGCGTTTAGTGGTTAATTCATCGGGGGTATAATCAACAAAGGTTCCGCGCCCAGCAGCACGCCGAATGAGTCCCTCGACTTCTGCACTTTGTAGAGCTATGCGAACCGTTGTACGGCTAATGCCAAGATGGTCAACAAGTTTTGATTCACTAGGCAGACGATCACCTTTTTGCCACCGTCCCGACAAAATTAATTGTCTTAGTTGATTGAGTAGTTGGACGTGGAGGGCAATAAAGCTATCGTGATCAATCTTAATACTTTTTATTGGATTATCCATAAAAATTTGTCTTTTGCGTTTGTCAGATAAAAAGATACTAACAAACCTGAATAAAAAAACTATACAAAATTCCAAATGTATATACATGTTAGCACGTATATTTACTTTTTGCAATCATTCTGTATTTTTTGTTATCAGAGGGGGGTATAATGAAGTTATCAAGCGTTCACTTGGATAGACTATGTCAAATAAACGCACACCCCATCATATTCCTATCAACCCAACATCATTTGTCGGGCGTAAAGCGGATCTGCAAGAACTTATCGCGCTTGTAGAAAACCCTGATTGTCGTTTACTGACATTGGTTGGGGCGGGTGGGTTAGGCAAAACCCGCTTAGCGCAAGCCTTATTAGAACGTATTGGTGATACCTATCGTGATGGTGTTCTCTATGTTCCGCTAGCGGCGGTTCAAGATATAGAAAATATATTGCCGACAATTACGAGCCGCTTGGGGATTCATACAGGTGATAGCATGACTGTCTTTGAAGCGCTTGAAACCTATCTCCGTAAACGGCATATGATTATCTTGCTAGATAACTTTGAACATTTGTTAGACGGTTCTGAGTTTATAGTGCCGATCCTACGCGAAGCCCCCGAAATAAAATTTTTAATCACATCTCGTGAGGTGCTCAATCTACAAGAAGAATGGGTGTGGCAGATTGGGGGAATGCGGTATCCAGACCCAGATGATCCCACATCAATGGATCATGACTTTGGGGCAGTGGCACTCTTCACGGATCGAGCTGCCAGAGTCCAACGCGATTTTTCGTTAGATGCAAATCGTGACTGTGTGTATAAAATCTGTCAACTGGTTGACGGGATGCCATTGGCTTTAGAGTTAGCCGCTTCATGGCTAAAATCACTAACATGCCATGAAGTTGCTGACGAAATCCAAAAAAGTATTGATATTTTGTCAACGCAAGTCCGTAATGTTCCGGAACGGCATCGCAATATTCGCACAGTGTTTGATCAATCATGGGCATTGTGCACCCCGCAAGAACAAGCCGTTTTTCGTAAGCTATGTGTCTTTCGTGATGGGTTTGAACGCGATGCGGCTGAACAGATTGCAGGGGCGACCTTGCCCATTTTATCTGCATTGGTTGAAAAATCCATGTTGTCAAAATTATCATCAGGGCGCTACCGCATTCATGCCTTGTTACGCCAATATGCCGAGGAAAAGTTAATAAAGGCGGAGGAATTTGACAGCATAAATGATGCACATACAGCGTACTATGCAAACTTTTTACTGAACCTTAGTCCCGAAATCAAAGGGAATGGTCAGTTAGAGGGTTTAAACGCCATTGATATAGATTTTGGTAATTTACGTAAAGCTTGGTATGCTGCTGTTCGATTTAAAGAAGAGAAAATATTACTCTCGATGGCAGAAGGGCTAGCGCTCTATTGTGATATGCGATCTCGCTATCAAGTGGGTGAAGATATGTTGCGATATGCTGTCGAGAATTTGATTTCATCAGATGATACTCAGCCGTCACGAATGCAAAATCATATCAGAGCGCGGTGGCTAGAGGTGTGGATATTACAAGAACGAACCCCACTACTAGACAGTATTAAAGCAATGATTGATGCCACCATCAAGGTTGCACGTCACCAACAAGATGATGCGACACTGGCGCTCATGTTGTGGACAGTTGGCGAACTCAATCGTTTTGAGGCTTACCGTGAAAGCAGCGCCAGTGCCTATGAAGAGGCTTTAAGTATTTTTGATCGTCTTGAGGATGATTATTACCGTGTGCGTGTGTTGCGGGGTATGGTGCATTACTACCTTTCAACAATGGGGCGTGACCACCAAGATAAAATCTTAAAGCTCAATGAACGCCATCATGCATTAGCCACCCAAATTGGTGATCGTACTGGCATGGCGCATACCATCTTTTATACAGGGCGTATTGCGTTACTTATTACGGGGGAACCATCGGATCATGGAGAAGCCTATTTCCAAGATGCCTTGCAGGTGTGGCAAGAAATGGGTGACCTTAAAAGTGAGGGCGTGGTCTTGATCAGCTTAGCCATGTTGGCATGGATGCACGGCAATTTGTCACAAGCAAAAGACCTGCTTGAAGAAGCACAACATATTGCCGAAACAGTCAATTATATGGTGAATGTAGGTGGCATCATTTCTTTACAAGGTATCCTCGCCAACTGTGTTGGTAACTATGCTGAGGCACGTCAGTTATGCGAACAAGGTCTTCGCCTAACGCCTGCGGGCAAAACAACGTATTTTGCCATTTATGGATTGTTGATGGCGGATCTCTCACAACGTCAACTTGATGATGCCGCCGAACAATTGGCTAAGTTGCTCGACTTATGTTACTTTCCGCAAGATATGGTTTTAATGTTGCCGTTGGCAGCCCATTTGTTATCTCATAAAGGGCAAATTGTCGATGCGGTTGAACTCATTGGTCTAGCAAAGCATCATCAAGTTAGTGTGCCCGCGTGGATGGAACTTTGGCAACCTAACCAATCGTTACAAGACTTGCTAAAAACTGAATTGGGCGATGTTGCCTTTGATGCTGCCTTAGAGCGTGGGCGCTATCGCGATTTAGATCAGACATTTTCGGAATTGGTTGATCTGTTTGGGATGCTTCCATACAAAACGTCAAGCATGACCATTGCACCGCAACCACTTACTGATCCGCTTAGTGATCGTGAGCTGGAGGTTTTGGCACTCTTAGCTGAGGGGGTGTCCAATAAAGAGATTGCTGAAAAGTTATTTCTGTCTGTTGGCACAGTCAAAGTTCATGTTCGGCATATCTATAATAAATTAGACGTGAGTAATCGAACTGAAGCAGCAGCGATAGCGAACAATCTAAAACTTCTTTGAATACTCCTTTTTTTGATCTAAATACCCCTTTTGGTAGATGTGGATACCCCCACTTTATTCGTAATATAGAAGCATCAAACCTATATTAAAGGAGTACATGATGGATTACGGATACGATTTTAGAACAGCCAACAATGATCGATTAGAAGATGCAGGCGTGAATATCTATCGCCAGCAAGCATTTGAAGGGTTTGTTCGCCCAACTCAGGACAACCACAAACCCAAAAATACGATCAATAAACGGGTAAAACGAACTTTGACAGCCTTAGCAGGCACCATTATCAAATAAGTTAAACGACAAGAGACTTAAAAACGCGGAGCATACTACTCCGCGTTTTTGTTATAGAAAGCTATGCTTGCTCAATCGCTTGGGGTAATGTTGGAATATGTTGGTAGGTGGGGTCTTGCCATTGTTTGCGAACAATGGGTACGATCTCTTGCCATGCTGCCCACACACCATTGGGGCAGTACGGTAAATCATGTTTGATCTTTTCATGGAGTTGCGGCAAGTTATAACAGGGTACGGCTGCATACATGTGATGTTCAATGTGATAATTCATATTCCAATACAAAAATTGTAACACTGGGTTTAAAAGGATAGTTCGTGAGTTGATGCGAAAATCACTTTGGTGGTCAGGTAATCCAGTGTGTTGGGCTTCGTTACATAGCCATTGCAATGCGCCACCGTAAAAGGGGGCCAGTGTAATCAGTAGTGGAAGTTGCCAGAAACCAAGATAAATGGAAACCAGGGTTAAAGTTCCATGTGCCAACAACATACCCCGCGCCCAATTAAACACTTTACGGCGCTTTTCAGGTTGATCTTCTGGGAATAACATATTCATCCATTCGTCGTCGATATAACCAAATGCCATCCTTAAAACAGACTTCATGCGGCGGTAAAAGCCCATTGGGTTGATAAACCCGAAACTCAGAAAGCCCATTACGGTATGGTTGCGCGGCAAGATAACTTCTAAATCATCGGGGGGATGTAGCGTATATTTGTGATGTTCTTGATGGCTTTCCCAAAATGCAATGTGATTATACCAACCCAAAAAACTGTAAATGTTGCGGAAAATGGTATTTAAAAATTTTGTTTTAAAAACCGTGCGATGGCACAATTCATGCCCTCCATTGGGGATAAATGCCCAAACGGTTCCGTGCAAAAAGAGGCATGATAAAGCAATGGGTGATGACCAATTTACGGTTGCATACCAAGCTAATAAGCCTGTAGCAGTCATGATCAATAGATGCCCAACGGTGTGAACCAATCCTTTCCAATCACTACGTTGGTTGAGTTCGGCGAGAACAGTAGAGTGAAGTGGCGTTCGATACCATTTGATCCGATGTTTGGTTGTCATTTTCTAAGAATCCAATATATTCATTATGCAAGGTCACTGTTCTTAGTTTATGATGTTTGAATTCATATGTCGTTCTATTTTGAATCGAATCGTATTTTATACATTGACGTTTTTCAGGATAGAAAATTATACATCTTTGGATTGATATATTGAGTAAAGTCAAACGTATTGTTCACACGGATAATTTACTGGATAAAGCCCTTTCTTGTTTAGGGTGGACAGTGTTTGATGCGGCGATTCCTGCTGGATTACCAGAACATATCCATGAGGATGACTACGAAATTTGTTATGTTGTTCAAGGGGAGTTGCATTGGTGGGTGAATGATAAAACCTATATTGTGAAACGTGGGGATTATTTCGTAACGAAACCATCTGAACCACACGGTGGTGTCAATGGGGTAATGCAACGCTGCGAAATCTATTGGATACAATTTAACGGGCGGCATATTCAACAAGCATTGCTTGATGGCTTTAGTAGTATTAACCACAGAGCCTTTCCTGCCTCACAAAGCATGAGTTCTGTATTTTATCGCTTAATGGATGAGCAACAAAATACAAAACCCTATGCGGCTTTGCTAAGCCATGTTACCGTGCATGAAATTTTAATCGATCTTGTCAGGTCTTATCAGGCATTCATAGATGAACTTAATCGACGGTCTGTAGGATACACACCTGAGATTGCCAATAGTTTACAGTGGATTGAGGAACATCTTGCTGAGAAACTAACGGTGTCATTGATCGCTGCAACAGTTGGGATGAGTGCCAGCTATTTTCAAAAACGTTTTTTGACTGAAGTTGGGATGCCACCCGCTGAATATTGGACACAACAACGCATCAAGCACGCCAAACAATTGTTAGAACAAAACGACCAGTCGATTTCAGACATCGCGTTTTTGTTAGGCTTTGCCAGCAGTCAATATTTTTCGACTGTTTTTAAAAAGTATACAGGCTTAACCCCTAGCCAATATCAACACAATTTTTAAGGAATTTATGATGACACCCATTGTTCATCTTGTTTGTACTGCCCATCTTGATCCCATTTATAAATGGTCATGGGAAGAAGGCGCACGCGAAGCGATTTCAACATTTCGTACCGCTGCCGATTTATTAGATGAGTTTCCTGAATTTATTTTTAATCAAAATGAAAGTTTATTATATGAGTGGGTTGAAGAATATGATCCAATGTTGTTTGAGCGAATTCGTGAACTGGTACAAGCCAAACGGTGGAATATTAGTGGCGGGTGGTATCTTCAGCCAGATGTAAACTTGCCAAGTGGTGAAACCATTGTACGGTGTATCATTGAGGGAAGGCGATACTTTTCTGAAAAGTTTGGTGTTCGTCCGAATGTTGCCTTTAATGTTGATTCCTTTGGGCATTCTAATGGCTTACCTCAATTATTGCGACAAAGTGGGTTTGATCTATACATCATTGGGCGTCCGTTTTCCACTCTCTTAGAACTTCCTGCGCCTTTGTTTCGCTGGGTTGGTGCTGATGGCAGCAGTATCACGACCCTACGTCCCAAGGATATCTGGTATCGTACACCGCATGACGTGTTTACAGGTGAATGGGTATCCACCATTGAACAAATTGAACTCGGTATTCAACAAGCAAAAGAAACAGGGCAGGATATACTGGTATTTTGGGGATTAGGAAATCATGGTGGTGGGGCAACGCGCCAAGATTTACAGCAAATTCGTGCTTTGCTCAATCGTTACCAAGATGATACACAATTGATAGTTCAACATAGTACACCCGAAGCCTATCTAAACCGTATTACACCCAATATTGAACAGTTACCATCTCACGAAGCTGAACTACAACGGGTATTTGCTGGAGCTTATACATCCATTGCGCCGATTAAACGAAAACTACGCCAAGCCGAAAGCCTGTTAGCTTCAGCCGAACGATGGGCAACCATCACATGGTGGCGATATGGTGTATCGTATCCTGATGAGCAATTGCGAGCTGCTTGGAAGCGGTTAATGCTGATCGCGTTTCATGATGTGATTGCAGGGGCGTTGATTGAACATGCGTTGCCACCCGTGAATGATATGGTTGGGTATATCAACGATACTGCGCGGCGCATTGTTGTGAGTCGCCAACATGCCATGTTGCCACCAGTCGCCCCGCAACCGGATACCATTCCAATTTATGTATTAAATCCGCACGGGCAATCAATGCGTGTTCCAGTTGGTATCAACTTTCTAAGAGCATATACAAGCCAAAATAATGCTAAGTCATTTTGTTTGTACGACGATACAGGCGCTAAAGTTCCACATCAAGAAAGTGGTGGCTCACCTGTATTAGAAGATACGCCGATGCAGCCATTTTTAGGATTTGTGGCGGATGTTCCAGCCCTTTCAGTACGTCGCTATGAGGTGCGCTTTGAAGAGCCTTTCAAAAAAGTATCTCCAATTATGAGCATAGTTGAAACAGACACATCATTGGTTGTTGATACACCCCATTGGCAAGCCACGTTTGAGCGGGAAAGTGGTGGATTAGCGCAACTCATCAACAAGAAAACCAATAAATCAATCTTAACTGACCCTATCGGATTAGAAGCGATGGCAGACACAGGTCATGCTTGGGGGGGGATGGAGCGTGTAAATTTTAATGAGTCTGTAGGGAAGTTCCTTCCCATGACCGTATCACAGTTACAAGAATATGTTGGTGAGGAACTGGGGAAGGCCGATGCAAAAGCTATCCGTGTATTGCACCAAGGTGATGTCTCTATCACGATAGAATGTCTCATAACATGGCAATGGTGTCGTGCCAGTATTCACTATACATTTTTTGCAGATTTAGAGCACATTGATATAACAGTCAATCTTCATATGCAAGCTCGCCAAAAAATGATTAAGTTAGTCATGCCATTTGATGTACCCACAACAGATGTCTATTGTGAAACGCCGTATGGTGCGAGTTCGCGTGTGGCAGATGAAACCGAGCATGTGTATCAGCGTTGGTTGCAATTGTCATCCGAGGGTATTCATATCGGTATTGCCAATAACGGTCAATCTGCATTTCATGTAAGCAACGATGGCACACTAGGACTCAGTTTAACACGGGGGGCTGTCCATTCTGCATGGTCTCATCTCATGCCTTTAGATCCCAATCGCTCTTACACATTTATGGATCAGGAAATGATCCAAACATGCTTTCGTTTGGTTTGCGATGATGATTCAAAGGTCTTACAGGATTTACTGATCCCATTGGCACATGAGTTAAATCATCCATTTGAAATATTTTTTGCCTTCCACACACCAATGACGGTGCAACAAACGCCAGATATTATGCCGCCATTTATCACAATAACGGCCTCAAATATCAATATTGGTGCAATGAAAAAATCAGATCACGATGATGCTTTAATCATACGATTTGTGGAATCGGCAGGGCGTTTCACACAAACAACGGTAATTATAGATGGGTTGAAACCACACTTGCTGACATTTCAACCCTATGAAATCCAAACCTGGTTGATTAAACGCCATACTACTGAATGGATACCATGCAATTTGCTGGAAGAAATTTAATCCAGAATATTGTGTCGCAACGGTTAAGCGCTACAATTGATAGAGCTAAGCACCATTTTTCATGTATAGTGTTGGGTTCAACGGACTATTGATGATCTCACCAATTTCTACATCCGGACACCAACGCTCACGGTCATTTTCTTGATTCGGATTGCTAGGTTCAGATAATCGCATTTGCTCATCCATATAAATGATCGTCATAACTGAGCGAGGGCGATTACTGGTATTGGGGCCTGCCCGATGAAATGTCCACCCAAGATGATAGCTGACTTCGCCAATGTCGTACGCAGTGGCCACATAGTCGAAATTTTGCTCTTCAAATGTTTGTTGAATCTGTTGTTCGCTCTGGTCATCAATGGGTAACCCTCGCCCTAAATCCACATGTTGGCTTTTGGGTGCAAAGGCTAATGCGCCAAGTTCTACAGGTGTTTCTTGTAAGGGCATCCATACCGTGATGCTTCTGTCGGATGAAAGTGGCCAGTAAGATTGGTCAGCGTGCCAAGGGGTAATACCGCCACTTGGTTCCTTATATAGTGCTTGATCATGATACAACCGTACCCCATCAATTTTGAGCAAGTCTGCGGCAATTTTGGCGAGTCGTTTGCTGAAGACTAGTTCCTTTATAATATCACTTTTTGTCCATAAATTCGGGACTTGTAAAAATGCCTTTTGGTAAGTGTTGCGTTCTTCCATAGGTAGGTGCAATGTATTTAGTTCGATTACTTTTTCTGTAACAATCTTCCCAAAATACTCAATAAAGTCTGGTGAAAAAACTTGTTTTAATTTAATAAAACCATTTTCCTCAAAAAAAGCGATTTGCTGACCTGAAAGTGGATATTCTGAGTTGAGTTCAGTAATGATGTCAACCATTTGACTTCTCCAATAGATAATAAACATTACCCTTAATTTAAGCAGGAATTGAAGCACTACATGATAAAATAATGGCAAATTGTGGTACTTTTTTGTCAAATTGCGCTAATAATTGAGTAAGTAAAAAGAGAATAGTATTATGAGAATAAAATTCCAAAAGATTCCCATGGTGCATGATCGCAGTTTTGCATATTTTAATGTGGTGCATGATCGCTTTAATGGCCCACTCCACTATCACCCAGAAATTGAAATTACGAAATTACCTATGGGCATGGCTATAGGATCATTGGTGGACATCAAGAAGCATTTGAAGCTGGCGATTTCGTGCTGATTGGTTCCGGCATCTATCATGGATATTTTGGTGATGCGGCATCTGATTCAAGACAAGATTGCGCGCGCGTACTGCAATTTGAACATGATACCTTAAGCGTTGCTTTCTCCACCATACCAGAATTAAAGCCCCTTGTTCGGTTGTTCCAAAATGATCAGCGGGCAATCATTCTAACGGGGCAAACGCGCCACACTGCTCATCACATTTTGACAGAATTTCAAGAATCTAGTGGTATTCAAGCGATGTTGAAATTGCTAGATATTTTGCGGATATTTGTAGAAGCTCCAACAGAAGATGTGAGAATACTTAACAACCCTTTGGGTAAGATGAGTGAAACGAACTACCAACAGTTTAACGACATGTTTGTACAACTACAAACACAATATTCTGAACCGATTACCTTGGCTGATATGGCGCAGTATACAGGCTTATCATATTCAGCATTTTCTCGTAGTTTTCGTAAGATAACGGGGCGTACATTTGTACGCTATCTTAGGGAAATTCGTATTGCGCATGCTTGTCGCTTGCTCATCGAAACCGATTTACATGTTTATCAAATCGCTGATCAGTGTGGATTTCGTAATATATCAAATTTCAATCGTTGTTTTCGTAAAATTAAACAAACAACCCCACAGCAATTTCGACAAATAGCGCATCGGGTAAAATAATAGGGTGGGCAATTTCGCCCCGTACTGTGAAAAAACCTCGTCCATGGGCATTTTTGGTTGTGTTGCAAAAAATCTGAGATGGGATACCCTTGATTGAGAATCGGTATACAGGATAGGTAACTGGTATTTGGGCTATGGAAAATGCATTCAAATGGCGGCACTTCCAACCGGAAATCATCTTACTGTGCGTGCGGTGGTACTTACGCTATGCCCTCAGCTATCGCGACCTAGGGGAAATGATGGCCGAACGAGGTCTGTCAGTGGCTCACTGACCCTACATCAGTTTAGTGGACAGAAAAAGTTTCAGATATACTAAACTGGAGTAAGGAAAAATGAGTAGAAAATCTCATCAAATGTACAGTGACGAATTTAAGCGGAATGCCCTCGAACTCATCGAAACAAGTGGTAAAAGTGTAGCTCAAATCGAGCGTGATCTTGGTTTATCGAGCGGCTTGTTGTACCGCTGGCGTGATAAGTATCAAGTGACCGATGACGATGATCATCTTGAATTGAGTGAAGTCGAGCAGCTAAAAGCAGAAGTTCGTCGTTTGCAGCGTGAGAACAAAGTTCTGACACAAGAAAGAGATATCCTAAAAAAAGCAGTGAGCATTTTCTCGAAAGACGAGCGTGCATGAGTTACGAATTCATCGCTCTTCATCAAGATCACTATCCCATATCCCGCTTGTGTAACGCTTTAGATGTATCTCGACAAGGTTACTATGCATGGCGAGATCGTGCCCCCAGTGCACGTCAACGGGAAAATGCGAAGTTAGCCATCCATATTGAGCAGATTTTTCGTCAGAGCAATGCGACCTATGGCAGTCCTCGTATTCGTCAGGAGCTAGCAGCGAGAGGCTTCAGTTGTGGCTATCAGCGTATTCGGCGTCTTATGAAGCAATTGGGGCTCAAAGTCCGGCATCGTAAACGCAAAGTACCCCGAACAACTCAAGCCAATCCCAATCATTTCAAGTATGCGAATGTTTTGAATCGGAATTTCAAGGCTGAAGCTCCC
>JGI12316J14372_10002921_pt1 | contig 17284 bp, 11 predicted proteins | sample MarCyaLeptolynsp_FD_14372 | JGI IMG/M metagenome (IMG submission 14372) | reverse complement strand
CGCGTCGAATACGACCTCTTCTACATCGACAACTGGTCCGTCTGGCTCGACCTCAAAATCCTCCTCCTCACCCTCGCCGTCATCTTCAAAGACGAAAACGCATACTAACCCCAAAAAATGCCTGTTAGTACGAGAGTAGCTCGAGCAATAGGTGCCAAGGCGTCTTAGGCCAGACCTCATTGTGTCCGCACGCCATCGCGATTTGCGTTTTGATCCTGTCGTTTCGGATCTGTTAGATATTTTCAAATAGAAGACGGAAATCAGTGCGCGGGTCATCGGGCCGATTAACGTTCTATTAGAGAGCAGGTTCAGTGATCCGCTCGATTACGGATGGCCTGTTTACACCGAGGTCATGGGCGCACCGCCTGTGACGCAAACGGCAACGGAGAAGCGAGCACTCATGGATATCGTGTTTTTTGTCGGCTCCGGCCGCTGCGGTTCCTCCCTAGTCCATGAGATCGTCGCCAAGCACGAAGACGCCGGCTTTATCTCCAACATCGATGACAGGCTTTCCTCTCTGAACCTGAAAGGCGGCTGGAACAGTCGTATCTATCGAAGCCCGGTTGGGCGCTTCACGCGCAAGGGCGCACTGCGCTTCGCGCCCTCGGAGGCCTATGATGTCTTCAGCAGCAGGGTGTCTCCGCTATATGTGGATAGCGATCGGGATTTGGAAGCCCGTGATGTGACTCCTTGGCTGGAGAAGCGGACCAAGGCTTTCTTCGAAGAGCGGCACGCACGACAGGGCAAAGCAGTCTTCACGCATAAGTACACCGGCTGGCCGCGTCTCGGCTTCTTCGCCAAAATCTTTCCGAATGCCAAGTTTGTGCACATCGTTCGTGACGGTCGAGCGGTGGCCAACTCCTTCCTCCAAATGTCGTGGTGGGGCGGTTACCGTGGACCGGAGAACTGGCACTGCGGTGCCCTTCAGGAGCCTTATTTAAGCGAATGGCTGGAAAGCGACCGCTCCTACACCGTGCTTGCCGGACTCAACTGGAAAATCCTGATGGACTCCTTCGAGCGGACGTCCCCCTCCATTCCCCAGGATCAATACCTGGAGATGCGCTACGAAGATATCCTGGAGGACTCGCGGCAATGCTTCGAGCGAATGATGCAATTCTGCGGTCTTTCCTGGACCCCGGATTTCGATAAGCACTTCATGGCCAGGACGATAACGGCCGCGCGGGGGCGGGCGTTCGAGCGCGATCTGTCCAGCGAGCAACTGCAGGAACTCAACAGGTGCTTGGCCGGTACGCTGGAGAAGCTGGGTTACAGCTAGGCTAATGCTTGAAGTAGTCGGCGCTGCGGGTGGCATGTCCCGCGTCGTTTGTTCTCCTGAAGAACCTGTCCTTGTGGTTCAGGCGTTAGAGCAGGGAGAACACTTGCGACAGCATAATCAGAATTCCTGCCCATAGAAGCAGGCTGGATGCGATTACGAAGCTGGCCGTCCAGCGCAGCGGCCATTTCTTGACGGGTACGGGCTGGAGAATGGTCTCCGGCTGAAGCAGCCGGCTCTCAGCCTCTTCGATGAGTGCATGCACGGCAGACGCTCTGGAGTCTTCGGATCGAGCTACAAAGCCCTCATCGACGGATTTCAGGGCCTTTTCATCGGTAGAGGAAACGGACTGACGATGCAGGTCACAGTCTGTCTTGACGTCGTCCCGAAGGTGCAGTTTCTCTGCTGCCATGCGAATTGCCTCTTCCGTTAAATTTCTCTCAGATTGCGCGGTAATATCTTAATAATCTGATAAGATTCGAAGGCAAGTCGCTGGTCGAAAGTGAATTGGAAGTTAATTAATTTTATTTAATAAAATTTACAAAGATTAATAATAGATATTTGAATGTATACCTTAGTTAACAGTTCGTAAATTTAACAATTTTAATCAAACGTTGACATAACTGTTCCGCTCTTTTGACACAAGAAACATTAGAAAGCTGTGCTATTTCCCTAGCAAGTAAGCGAGGAAACACTCGCGATGTTCTAGGTTCTCCGGGATGCAAATATGGAGAAAACTAGAGAAAGGAGTTTTGGCTCTTGGCTAGGAAGTACACACCATTGCTCATATCTCAGCTCAGCAAGAATAACCTCAATTCGCACGCGACAAAGCCAGTGCCGCAAGCACGATTGGCCTGTCGCACGCTTGAAGCCTCGGAAGGTTCGAGCGGGCGAACCTAGAGCGATCTTTCCTTTGTTCGTATCTGTTTCTCTTCACGTCCTTATGAAATCGCGTAACTCATCCAATTGGATGCGCTGAACCACCCGGTTGAGCGGCACGACGTAAGGCACCAGAGAAATCTTCAAAGCAACGCTTTAAGCCCCTGAAACACACTGAATTGTTAATCTATCGGAAACCAGTTTCTGGGCAATTTACTGTTAACCATAGAATTCCTTAACGCGCAAAAGTCGCTAGACAAATGAGGGAATTCAACGGGGTCGATGTCGAAGTTTGGGGATCGGGAAAACATGTGGGGCAGGAGTTCAGTCAAAATATGACTAATCGGAACATCAGAGCTGTTAGGCACACAACCAAGGAACAGCAAGTCAAGGTAATGACCAAACTCGCAATTTTCGATACCGCCGTCGAAGGCTACAAAGACCTCCTCGGCGCCCTTGAGCCCCAGGTCCACGGGCACGTGATTAAACCCGGGCATAATGGCATTGATAGCATCAGCGACGCGTTGCAGCGTTTTTCCGGAGTTCAGGAGCTCCTGATCATCGCGCATGGGAAGGCCGGGAGTCTCGTCCTTGGTGATTCCAGTCTGTCTTTGGATAGCTTGCCGACCTACGCGGCGCAGATCGCATCTTGGAAGGACCACCTGGACAATGACGCGGCGATCAGAATCTACGGGTGTGAGCTCGCCGGTTGCCACGAGGGGCTTCTCCTCGCTGACAGCCTGGCTGAACTGACTGGCGCCGAAATTTCGATGGCTCGCGGCAAGCTTGGTTTCATCGAGGGAGAGCCGCGTTGGGAACTCGACTACCACACCGGGGCAGCGCCCGGCAGTCTTCCGATTGCGGACTTTGCCCTTGAGGCGTTCCGAGGGCATCTGGCGGCTGGCGATCAGACAAGGTCCGCCGGAGAGACCACGGCGATAACCTTTGGTGCAGCAAGCTTTGTTGCAGCTTTCGATCAGGCCGGCTTCGGCAACAGCCTCACCAAGCTGAAGGTCCTGGCGCTGCCGGAAGGCGGTACTTTGTCTCTCAGCGGGCAGGAGGTTGCCGCCGGAGATGAAATCTCCATTGCCGACCTCAATGACCTTACTTTCGAGGCTTTGGACGGCTACGACGGCACCACTTCCTTCGATTGGGTGGGGCACGACGGTTCGGACTATGCGCCCGCTTCCGTCTCGACCTCCGTGTCCGGATTCGGTTCAGATAACGGCCCGGTCACAGTCTCTGTCGAGGCCCTTGATGTGAGCGGTACCCTAGGCAATCAGGTCTGGGGCGGCATCAAGGTCTCCGGCAAGAGCCTAGACGGCGAAGCTAAGCTCGTGAATCTCTCGGGAGGCGGTCTCGGGATTTCAGGCGGGAAAGCCGATGGTGCTATCGATTCAGAGGTCCAGGCCGGAAACGGCGGTGGCGGCAATGGAGCGCCGCCCGTCACAAACGCGGACATACAGGGCGTCTGGGCGCTTTCTTGGCAGGCGCTGGACGGCAGCATCAACGACAATGTCTTCCAGCTTGCGACGGATCCGCTGGTCGAGGGAGTGGTCGTACAGATCCCCTGGTACACGATCGAGGTTGCGGAAGGGGTCTATGACTTCTCTGTGATCGATGCGGCGATCGCGCAGGCCGAAGCGGTGGGCACCAACATTGCGCTGATGATCAATTCCCAGACTTGGGGTAACGGTGCCAACGAGAACCCCTATACCGTCGGCCCGCCGAAGTACATCATCGACGACCACCAGACCTATGGCGGATCGCCCGGGGAAGGCGGCATTTGGCCGTCAAAGGACCATCCAGGCCAATATCGGACGCTGCGCTGGCAGGACAACGTGGCCGAAAAGGCCCAGGACATGATGGTCGCGGTCATCGAAAAGTATGACCAGAACGAGACCGTCCAATGGATGATCAGCGGCGAAACGGCCACGAATGTCCGAGTGACGGAACTGCCGGACTACGATCCTGACGCCATTGTCGCGAACATCATCGATAACCTTGAAGCGATGGCGGGAGCGGCCGATCGGCTGGCCATCACCCAACTGATGAACTACGTGGCCGGTGGCACGCCTTCGCTCTACAAGATTTATGATGCAGCGCTGGCGAACGGAGTAGCTGTTGGCAGCCCGGACCTGTTTGGCGGCAGCAAAGAGTTCAACTATTACGACGTTCTCGATCAGGGGCGTGCCCCCGTGGACATGTCGGCGCAATGGGACAGCCTGAAGCATATCAAGAACGGCGTCTTCTCTGCTGAGCAGATGATGGACACCGGAATCGACCGTTTGGATATGCGGGCGATGTTCATGGTTCAGAACCAGACCAACAGTGTCGAAAAATTCACTGAGGTCCTGGACGTCATCCGGAAGGACCCCAAGTTCCTCGCCTGGGCCAACGGCGGCGATGATACGCCTGTCGGAACCACAAACCCCGACTCTGTCGGTGGTGGCGATACCGTTGTCAGTGAAGAGCTTTCACTGGAGTTTCCAGACGCAGTTTCGCAGGTCACTCTCAGACTCCAAGATCTTGATCCCTCCGAGAGCGGCACCTGGCAAGCCCTGGACTCGGACGGCAATGTCGTTGCCAGCGGCTCCCTGGTCACAGCCTTGGGATCCATGGTCTCGGAAGGGGTGTTTGATTTCTCCATTAATGTCGGAAGTCCGTTCTCTGAATTGGTCATTGCAGGATCGGACGATGGCGAGGCCGATTTCTCAATTGGCGCGGTTACCTATCAAACCGATGGGGAGGGCGGACCCGTCGTCGAGTCGCAGGTTCATAAGTTAAGCTGGAACGGTACAGGGCTGTCAGGAAGCATCGGCGAGCAGGCATGGGGCGACGTGATCGTTACCGCCACCGACTTGTCCGGCGAGCCCGCCCGCGTGACAGCCTTACAGACCGGCCTCGGCGTCGAGGGCGGAAGAGAGGATTCCTGGATCGACTATCAGGTCGAGACCGGTCCGGACGGCACAACGGGAAAATCGGAGGAGATTTCCTTCGAGTTTCCGGACAATGTCGAGTCAGCGATGATTCGCTTGGCTGGAATGGTGGCCGCGGAACCCGACTTCCCCGACATGGCGGAAGTGGGCTACTGGGTCGCCTATGACAGCAATGGTGCCGAAGTCGGTCGCGGTGCCTTCGTTCCCGGCGAGGGCAATGAAATCAACTCCCGGATCCACGAGTTTGAAATCGAACCCGGTGCGGACTTCAAGAGCCTTGTCATCGGCGCTTCTCCGTACAATGGCGATCCCGACGATTCCACAGTGGCGGATAACTCGGACTTCAGTATTCAGGAACTGAGTTACGTAGTTTCGCCGGGTGGTGGAACCGCCAATCAGGCGCCTGTTGTCTCGGACGTCGAGGTAACCGGCTCCGAGGATCAATCGATCGCATTTGCGCCGGAAGATTTTACGGGGGCCTTTTTAGATGGAGACAGTGGCGATGTCCTCGCGCGGATCCGCATAGAGACGTTGCCTGCACAGGGGCAGCTCTTGCTGGGCGGCGAGGTGGTTCAGGCCGGTGCTCAGATCGATGCGGCTGCGCTCGGGCAGTTGACCTTTGTCCCGGACCCGGATTGGCATGGTGAAACATCCTTTGAATGGTCGGGGCACGACGGCACCGTGTTCTCCAAGGAAACCGCATCCGTCAAGCTGACGGTGGAAGACGGTAACCAGGCACCAGTCGCCAGCAACGATTCCGGCTTTACCGCAGATGGTGTAACGCCGGTCATAATAGATTCCGCTGAGCTCACGAAGAATGACAGCGATCCGGATGGCGATGTGCTCGTCGTGGTGTCGGTCGGCAACGCGACAAACGGCACGGTGCTATTGGACACCGAAACGGCTTCCGGGGCTCAGCTCCAGGCCTTTTCGACCGAGAGCGGGTCTCTCGGCGGCCTTACGCCGTTATCGAACGGCGCCATCACGTTTGTGCCGGATGCCGGATTCTCCGGTACGGCGCAATTCGACTACACCGTGTCAGACGGTGCCGGCGGCACGTCATCCGCCACTGTTTTCGTGGACGTCGCCGAAAGCAGTGGAACTTCGAAGCTGGTCCTGAAGGGTGCCGAGGACAATGTTGTCCGCTTTACTGCGTCGGACTTTGAGGCTGCGCTGCCAAGCGCGGAAATGGCCAACAGTCTCGCCAAGATCAAGGTATCGAGCCTGCCGGAGAACGGCGCGTTGCTTCTAAACGGCGCAACGGTGTTGGCCGGCAACGAGATTGCGATCTCCGATCTTTCCGGGCTGTCTTTCAAGCCGGATGCGGATTGGCACGGAGAAACCCAATTCGGATGGATTGGTTATGGCGAGGACGATGCCTGGATGCAGGCTTCCGAAGCCAGTGTAGTGATAGAGTCCATCAATGACTGGCCGGTCGCCGGAAACGACAGTGGCTTCACAACCTTTGAAGACGTGCCCCTGACGATCGATCTGGTTGAGATCCTCGCCAACGACACGGACGGGGACCTCGATTTGCTCAGCGTCCAATCGGTGGGCGACGCGCAGAACGGCCTGGTCTCCCTGGAGGACGGATCCATCATCTTTACGCCGAACGATGGATACACCGGAGCGGCAAGCTTCGAATACGCGGTCTCGGACGGCATGGGTGGCTTCGCAACGGCCACCGTGTCGCTAAACGTCGAAGAAGGGCCGACGGACCCCATCGAACTGGTTGCCGAACAGGGCGCCGTCACTACAAGGGACGGCGAAACCTACTGGGGAGATGTCAAGGTCTCCGCAGAGAAGTGGGACGGCACCGAAGGCGAGGTTTTCGTGTCGGGCAACGGTGGGATGGGCGTGGCCGACGGCCGGTTCAACGCCCAGATCGACTTCACGATCGAGGACCGCGACGGTGACGGTGTGGGCGGTGACAGCGAGCGCTTGATTTTCGACTACGCTCAAGATGTCACTGATGTCGTTCTGCGCCTTGGCCGGATGCTGAATGGCGAATGGCAGGGCAACGTCGAAGTCGGTATGTGGGAAGCCTTCGACAATGATGGTCGCCTTGTCGGCAGCGGTATCCTCGATCCGCGCGAAGGCACGCAGCTCGACACGAATGCTTATGAGTTCGAAATTGACGTTGAAGGCTCCTTCAGCAGGCTCGAGCTCAGCGCCCGCCCCTACAACAACGTTCTGGAGGGCGACTTCGTGCAGGACAGTTCCGACTACAAGGTGCTTGAGATGTCCTATAAGCCTGCGGTCGGCAGTACACCTGTCGCGGCCGTGGAGACTCCAGATGACGATTTCGGCGCCACCCTCGCGGCGACCGAGACCGGCCTGAACGAAGATCTCTTCGGGCAGAGCGGTGTGGACGATGTAACTCAGGTGATGTAGCGGCCGGTAGGGAGTTACCGAAACCAGCAAGAGGGAGCTTCGGAACGCCGGAGCTCCCTCCTGTTCATCAGGGGCCCAAATGGCCCTATTGGGCGGTGAGGGTCCTCTTATCTTTCATGATCTCGTTCTCAATGCGTAAAGGACCACAGCCGCGCTGGGGGTTGCGGATGGTCAGGCTAGTGTGTAGCTTCCTGCGCTCAGCGTCAGGCCTTCTTAGAACGCGATCGGACTGCCGAACTCGATGCAATTGGTCGTATTTTTGATGCGGCATATTGAACGGATGTGGCGCGTCATAAATCTCTTGCTGGCATGAGTGTCTGATTTGAGCCCTTTTCCCCGATTTCTTCCGTATCGATCCCGCCGTAAGCGCATGTTCCTGGCTGCGGTGGCGGCCTTGGTGGTCGCGTCCTGCCTGCCGAGCGCCGTCACGACATCGCAGGAGGTGGACGCCGAGGGGGAATGGCGAGAGGTCGTAGACATTGATCTCCAGATCCGGGAAGGGAGCGCGCTTGATTTCAGCCCGATCTTTGCGGATCAGCCGGCAATCGCGGAGTCCCGGTTCCTGGCGAAAGAGAACGGTACCGTTCGTGTCTCGGCGCCGGGGGTAAAACCGCAGAAGTTCCTGTGCGCCCCCATGGTGCTGCAAGAGCCTCATGGCGGTTTCCCCGATAGGGAAGAAGCGGATGCCGTCGCGAGCCATCTGCGTATGGCAGGCTACAATCTGGCGCGCCTGCATTTCGTCGATAACGCCCTGATGAAGGACGACAACGGGGATTTCGATTTTGATCCCCAGCAAGTGGACCGTTTTCACTACTTCTTGGCTGCACTTAAGAACAACGGCATTTATTGGATGATCGATGCCGCGACCTCATGGAATGGGGCTTACGGAAATCTTCCAAACGGGCGATGGGATTCGGACGACAACTTCCTGCAGCTCGAGGTGCATTTCCGTGAAGAAGCGCGGGCCCATTGGGGTGAGATGGTCGATCGGATCCTGGGAGAGACCAATCCTTACACCGGCGGTCCGATCCTCCTGGATCCGGCCCTGGTGGCGATAACGACGATCAACGAGCCCAGTATCTCTCGAACCCTCCGACGCAACTCGTTCGAGGGCCGCCGGACCGACTTTGAGGACTGGCTGACGGAGGAATACGGAACTCTTTCCGACAGTAGGCGGGTTGAGGTCTTGACCGGGTTGGAGCGGGATACCTTTAAGTGGATGAGGGATTTCCTCCGTGACCGGGGGTATCGCGGCCTGGTTACAATGTACAACAACAGCAGGATGACCTGGGCCCAGGTCGCTCCAGGCGACGGCGATCTCGTCGCGAATCACGACTATCACGATTGGCCAAAGGGCTTCATCCGGCCCGGGGCAACGATGGGGAACGAGAGCTCCATCAAGAAACGCGGATCTTACTTCAGGATCCTCGCGCTGGTGCGGCACGCCAACATTCCATTCATTGTTGACGAGTACGACCACCCCTATTGGAGCGAGTGGCGGCGGGAGGCAGGGTTGGTCATACCGGCCTATGGAGCTCTCCAGAATTGGGACGGAATTTGCCGTTTCAACAATCCTGGCATCCTGCGATACAGCGACACTCACATTCGGCGCCGCCAGGCAATACACCCCTATGCGGTAGGAATGGACCCGATTGGCAGGGCCAGCGAAGCGATTGCCGCCCTGCTTTTCCGACGCGGTGACGTTTTCGCGGCAGAGCAGAAGATCGTTTATCGTTTGAGCCGAGACACCGTATTCAATAGCAAGCGTGGCCACGGGAGGATCCCGATTCCGATGGGGGAGATCGGACTGATCCACGAAATCGCTGTGGACATATCTTCGATCAACGACGCCCCCAGCGCTCAGGAATCCTCAAGGCAGAGAATCGTGGAACTGACGCCTCGGCTTTGGTCCCTTCCCGCCGCGCGTGAATCTTCGGGCTTAACCAAGGAGCAGCAAATCAACGCCGCCCGGGGAATCTTCATCAGTGACACCGGCCAGCTTCATTTCGACGCTCGTCGGTCTCAATTGGAGATCAGGACCGAAAAGACGGAAGCGGTCGCCTTCTCGGAGGGCGGCCCGATCGACCTCGGGCGTCTCAAGCTCCTCTCCGCCGATGTGCCGGCAGTCGTGGCCGCCTCTTCCCTCGATCAATCGGGCCTTGAAGAGAGCAATCGTATACTGGTGGTTTTCTCTACGGATGCGCTGAACAGCGGGGCGAAGTTCGAAGACGGCGATCGGGCCGTTTTGGCGGAGCTTGGTACGCTACCCGTGATTATGCGTACCGGGCGCGCGGAGCTGGAATTGGCTCACCAAAACCCGGACAGTCTGAAGCTCTACGCGTTGGCTCTTAACGGCGAACGGCGGGAGGAATTGGAGCTCGAGCAAATCACGGGAGCGGTCCGGTTTGCACTGGATCTAGGGGCGCTTGGTGGGCCGACGCCGTTTTTTGAGATAGTTAGAGAAGATTAGGCAACACTCCAGTAAGCCTTTGGCGGTAGCATCCGGTTGAATGCCTGCTCCGGCCACCGTCTGCTGTGCCAGGCTCTGCTAATCTGGCTCCCCAAACATGTCCAGCCCACGTCTTCTTTCGATTAACAATTATTACTATCGCCGCGGCGGAGCCGAATCCGTGTTCTTGGAGCAGAATCGGCAATTCGCCGATTTGGGCTGGGAAGTCATCCCGTTCTGTATGCGGCATCCATCGAATTTCGAGACGAAGTGGTCGGATTACTTCGTCGAGGAAATCGAATTTGGCTCCGACTACTCGATATGGCAGCAAATCTCACGTGTTCCGAAGGTGATCTACTCGCGCGAAGCGCAGCGGAAGATCGAGAGCTTGGTCAAGGCCGTCAAGCCGTCAGTGTCGCACGCTCACAACGTCTATCATCATATCTCTCCGTCCATCTTCTCCACGCTGCACCAAGCGGGGATTCCCTCGGTTTTGACCCTCCACGACCTTAAACTTGCGTGCCCGGCATACCTCATGTTGACGCACGACGGCGTCTGCGAGCGTTGCAAGGGGGGCAAGCTCCATAACGTTGTTGTGCACCGCTGCATCAAAAACTCCAGACCCTTGAGCTTTATGGTGATGATCGAGGCCTGGGTTAACAAAATCTTGGGCAGCTATGCGAAGCACGTCGACCGATTTGTTGTACCCAGCCGGTTTCATATCAACAAACTGGTGGAGTGGGGGTGGGAGAGAAAGCGCTTTTCCTACGTCCCCAACTTCGTGTCCTTGGAGTTGGAAGGGATTGAGATGGGGACGCCAGGGAACCACCTTCTCTACATCGGCAGGCTGCGACCCGAGAAGGGTCTGAAAACACTGGTTCTGGCGGCATCACGGTCGGGAGTCCCGGTTAAAATCGCAGGCACGGGGCCAGACGAGGCCGAGTTGCGGTCGCTTGTCGCAAAAACCTCCGCGCCCTTGGAATTCCTGGGTTATCTCAGCGGCACCGATTTGACCGACCAGTTGAAGGCGGCGAGGGCCGTGGTTCTGCCATCGGAATGCTACGAGAATGCACCGATGACGCTGCTGGAGAGTTACGGGTTCTTCCGGCCGGTCATCGGGGCGGAAATCGGTGGTATCCCGGAGTTGATCCGTCCGGGAGAGACAGGCTTCACCTTCGAAAGCGCCAATGTCGATGCCTTGGCCGAGGCGATGGGGCAAGTCGCCAGCTTGCCGGACAGTAAGGTACTGGAAATGGGCAAAACGGGCCGGCAGTGGGTTTCCGAAGACTTTACGACAAGCCGCTATCGTGATCGCGTGTTGGAGGTCTATCGGGACTTGGGGGTCGATTGCTGATGGCAGGCAAGGACCGACTGCGTGTGATGATGATGGGGCTGCGGGGCTTTCCCAACGTTCAGGGCGGCGTGGAGACGCATGCCGAGCATCTCTGCCCCGTGTTGGTGCGCTGCGGCTGCGAAGTCGAAGTGGTGGCGCGCGCGCCCTTCTTGGCGAAAGAGGATGTACAGTCCTACGACGGAATTCACTTTACTCGACTTTGGTCACCGCAAAAGAAGGGCATAGAGGCCTTCGTGCACACCTTTCTCGGCGTTTTGGTCGCCGGCATTCGACGCCCCGACGTTGTGCATATTCATGCAATTGGACCGGCGATCATGACCCCGCTGGCACGTTTGCTAGGACTCAAGGTCGTGGTCACGCATCACGGTCCGGACTACGACCGGGAGAAATGGGGCGCCTTTCCGCGCTGGATTTTGCGAACGGGTGAGCGTCTGGGGATGCGGTGGGCCAATGAGCGCATCGTCATCTCCCGGGTGATTCACGACTTGGTCAAGAACAAGCACAGCAGGGACTCTGTATTGATCCCCAATGGGGTTGTTGTCCCGGACCTTCCCGATACGACGAAAGCGCTTGATGCCTTTGGTCTTCAGCCGGGCCGCTACATCCTCCTCGTCAGCCGTTTCGTGAAGGAGAAGCGCCACCTGGACCTGATCGAGGCCTTCGGCCAGTCCGGTCTCTCGGGATGGAAACTTGTGCTTGTTGGCGGCAGCGACCACGCCGACCCCTATGTCGACCAGGTGCTTGCAAAAGCGAGGGACGTGGAAGATGTCGTCTGCACCGGGGTGCAAACAGGAAAAGCCCTGCAAGAGCTCTATGGGCACGCGGGCCTGTTTGTCCTGCCGTCTTCTCACGAGGGCCTGCCGATCGCGCTGCTGGAATCCCTCAGTTACGGTTTGCCGGTACTTGCCAGCGATATTCCGGCCAACCTGGAAGTAGGACTGGAGCAGGATTGCTATTTCCCTCTGGGTGACGTTGCGGCGCTTAGCAGGGCTTTGGCCGCTGCGCCGTCACGAAGCCTCGATCCGCTAGACAGAGAGGCCCGGCGGGACTGGGTGCGAGAAAAGTATAATTGGGAGCTCATCGGCGCTGATACGGCGATGGTCTACGCGCGTGTGTGCCAAAGGAATATCGAAGCGGGATCGCTCGTGCAGAACGAGCGCCCTTAGAGATCAGTATGCCCAAATCAGGAAAGGGATTTGAGAATGGCTGATGTACAGACCGTTATGGTGACCGGCGGCGCAGGCTATATTGGCAGTCATGCGGTGCTCGCACTCAAGGCGGAGGGCAAGCGAATTGTCGTCATGGACAACCTCTCGACGGGGCATCGCTGGGCCGTTCCGAATGACGTGCCGCTCGTGGTCGGCAACGTTGCCGACCAGGACCTCGTAAGAAAGACGATAGGCGAGCACAAGGTTGGTGCCGTGATGCATTTCGCCGGCAGCATTGTGGTTCCCGAATCGATTGAGTGGCCGTTGAAGTATTATGGCAACAACACGGCTGCGACCCGGAATCTGTTGGAAGCGACCATCGACTGTGGGGTGGAGTATTTCGTCTTCTCCTCCACGGCGGCGGTTTATGGGATTCCCGATGTGGTCCCAGCTGAGGAAACGACCCAACCTGCGCCCATCAATCCTTACGGCAGTTCCAAGCTGATGAGCGAATGGATGCTACGCGACGCCGCGCAGGCGCACGGGCTCAAATACACGGCACTTCGGTACTTCAACGTGGCCGGCGCCGATCCGGAAATGCGAACCGGCCAGTCAACCCCCGCGGCAACGCACCTGATCAAGGTCGCTGCGCAAAAGGCTCTGGGACATCGGGACAGCATGAAGATCTTCGGCGACGACTATCCGACACCGGATGGGACCTGCATCCGCGACTACATTCATGTTTCCGACCTGGTCGATGCGCATGTGGTTGTCCTGAACCACATGCAGCGGACCGGCGAGTCTATTCTCGCGAACTGTGGTTACGGACACGGCTATTCGGTCAAGGAAGTGCTTTCCGCCGTCGAGCGTGTGTCCGGAAAACCCCTGGGTGCGGAACAGGCGCCACGGCGCGCGGGTGATCCGCCCGAACTCATAGCCTCAAACAAGAGGATTAAGGAAATTGGATGGTCGCCTAAGCACAACGACCTTGATTTCATTGTGCGGACCGCGTTCGAGTGGGAGGAGAGACTGGCCAGGACCAATCCGGAACTCTTGGCGGGTTAGGGGGTATCGCTGCGCTTTAGGTCGGAGGGTAGGCTGGGCGATTCAGGCGTCGGACCAGAGGAGGCCCTCGTTGTTTAGAACGGCCTTCAGTTCTTCCACGTTCGCGATGTAATCCTCGGGTTTGCCCTTGGACTGACGTTGTATCGGCAGGTCGCCGAAGTCGTAGTCCTCCATCGTGCAATCCAGAAACGTGAGGAGGCGGAGACGCTCCTCGTCTCTGTTCGCGTTGACATCCTCGTACACCAACTTGCAGTAGGGATTGGTGGCGGCGAGGCTGGCCAGGCGGTGGTCAACCCAAGCCTTCGATACGAGTCGCCGCTTCGCTTCCCTGGAGGAAATCGTGACCTGCAGCCCTTCAGGATAGGACTGCTTCGAGAAAGCTTTGGTCACTCGGGAGAGTTCCTTCGATTTGACCCAGTCAAGATTGTTACGCCTCACGATATGTATCACGTGGATATCGGGGCGGGTGGCAAACCATTTGATGTGCGCTTCCAAACGGTCGGCTATGAGTGCGGGCGACAGAGCCGGATGGAACAGCCATTTGTCGGAAGAGCGGAACAGGCGCCGGAAACCGACCCAGACCTCCCGCCCGAGGTAGGCTTTTTGAATATGTTCGAGGTCGGGCTTCTCCAGATCGGAAAAATCGCCTTTGAGAGCTCTCTCCGTCGCCTTCAGCTTTGACAGGTAGGGTAGGTTCTGAGTCCATTCCCAACCGCAGAAAACGTCCGGATGCCTGTTCAGGAGCGACCCGATCAGCGTGCTGCCGGTACGCTGTGTTCCGACGATGATGAAGTTTCTCATTAACAGACCTCTGGCGGACGAGCTTCTTGGGCAGAACCGGCGCCTCTATGGCTCGCGTCTTCATTTCAAGTAATCCGGAAGAGTTAATATAGTTCACCTAAGAATAGGTTTAAATGCGGTTCCGGATCCTGCAAATCGGCGTTGCGGCCAAGCAGCGCATTCACCCCTGGATTCCCGTAGACCAGATCGCCTCCGGCATTCTTCGCGCGCGATCACCACGGGAGCCAAGCCGATAGATAGGGGCTTCGCGCTCAATCCCTCTGGTGCTCTTGAAGTGTTAAAAGGCTCTTTTTTTTTGGGATTAGTAAGCGTTTTCGTCTTTGAAGATGACGGCGAGGGTGAGGAGGAGGATTTTGAGGTCGAGCCAGACGGACCAGTTGTCGATGTAGAAGAGGTCGTATTCGACGCGCTTCTGGATCTTTTCCGTCGTGTCCGTCTCGCCGCGCCAGCCGTTGACCTGGGCCCAGCCGGTGATCCCGGGCTTGACCTTGTGGCGCGCGGCGTAGCGGTCCACCACGTCCTCGAAGAGGCGCCCCTCCGCCTTGGTCGACAGCGCGTGCGGGCGCGGGCCCACCAGCGACATGTCCCCCAGCAGCACGTTGATCAGCTGCGGCAGCTCGTCCAGGCTCGAGGCCCGCAGAAAGCGCCCCACCCGGGTGACCCGCGGATCGCCCTTGGTCGTCTGCACATCGCAGTCCGCGTCGCTCATCTCCGTGTACATCGAGCGGAACTTCAAGACCTGGATCAGGTTGTTGTTGAAGCCGTGGCGCACCTGCTTGAAAAACACCGGACCCCGCGAATCCAACTTGATCGCCAAGGCGATCAGACCCATCAGCGGCGCCAGGAACAGCAGGATCAGGAACGCCAGACCCCGGTCCTCGAGCTCCTTGATCACCTGCGCCCAGCCCGAGATCGGCCGCTCGAAGAGGTTCAGCATCGGCAGGCGCGCAACCTCCCCGAAACGACGGTCGGCAAACTCGAAACCGATGAAGTCCGGCGCCAGGTGGATCGGCACCGGCGTCTCCGCCAGGCGGTACACCAGACCGCGCAGCCGCGCCTCCGCGCTCCACGGCAGCGCCACGAAGATCTGATCCACCTCGCCCCGGCGCACCATCTCCACCAGCCGCTCCGTGTCCCCCAGAACCCGGTGCCCGTGGCTCTCCCGCGGCACCCGGTCCGCCCGGTCGTCGACAAAGCCGACAATGCGGATCCGCGCATCCCCGTGCGCGTTCAGATGCTCGGCCAGGCGCTGGCCGTGCTCGCCGGCCCCCACGATCACCGTGCGGCTGGCAAAGCGCCCCTCCGCCGCCAGGGCCGCCACCCGCAGACTGAAGATAAAGCGCCCCGCGCTCAGCACCATCGCGCTGGCCGCAAACCAGCTCACCGCCCAGACACGGGAGAACTCGCTGGACACCTTGACCGCAAAGGCCACCGCCAGAAGCACCGCGAAACTCGTCGCCAGCGCCAGAAGCATCCGCTCCACGCGCAGCTTGCGCTCGAAAAGAAAATCCCCCCCGTAAACCCCAAACCACTGAAACAGCGCCGCTACAACAACCAACGCCAAAAGCAACGCTCCCACGTACTGGCTGCCAACACGCGACAAATCGCTGTTCACATAAAAAACGTAAATCAAAATCCCCAAAAATCCGAAGGCGCCAATGTCAAACAGGCGCACCAGCGGGCCCACGACCGAAGGAGAAATCGGCGTAGCTTTGCGAATTTGCCAAGGTTGCGCAGGCGTTAAGGCCGAGGGCTTCATGGGGGTCCTACGCGCGGATGGCTGCCTTCGGTGCCTTGAGTGCCTGGTTGGCTTCCGAGGCTTCGGTGTACTTCCAGCAGGGCCTCGTGGCCGCCACTGCGGCCGCAGTTTTGACGGGGCTGGTTTACTTGGGTCTTTGCTTCTTCTGGAAGCCATTCGGTGGCCCGGAACGAGCCCTGATTAACCGGAGCATTGGTCGCCCACTATTCGTTTGGTAGAGGAGTGCCCGTCCCTAAAACGCAGCTGGAATGGGGTAGGGTGGTAATTTCTGGGGCTCCGATTCTTGGGATCGGTTACGGTCCTCCTATCGGGAAAAAAGAATGATAGAGGCCCTTCGTTTCGTTCAGATTGATTAAATCTTTGTAAACGATTTGGTAGACACTGGTGATGTATTTCAGCGTGACGGATTTCAAATTCATTGCCATGCGACTGATGAATCCTCTGAGAGACTCTCGCCGATCCACCTTGAGTCAATGTGTGGGCGCTGCAGTGCCGGGACACCTATTCCTTGGCGCGTGGAGGCGGCGATGAAGCTCTGCGAACTCCTGGTGGTCGGCTTCGATGCCTTGGATCAGGAACTGGCACAGACCTGGGCGGCTGAAGGACATTTGCCGACCTTCAAGATGTTGATGGAGAGGTCGGACTGGGGCTTGGTCGAGAACCAGCTCGGCTTGGAGGCGGGGAGTGCCTGGCCGACGTTCTACCGCGGAGTCTCTGTTGGGCGCCACGGGCAGCTCGACGGAACCCGGCAATTCGATCCCGGTTCGTATGAGATCGTGCGCGCGGGACCGGAGTACGCGGCACATAAGCTGATTTGGCAAAAGCTCAGTGAAGACGGAAAACGTGTAGGGATTATCGATGCGCCCTACACCTACTTGTCGACGAACCTCAACGGCATCGAGATTCACGACTGGGGCAACCATGCCGGCGCGGATGGGGGCGATCTGCAACTGAAGACCTGGCCGTCCTCGCTGGCGCAGGAAGTGACAGAGAGATTCGGGGTGGAGCCGCTCAAGGGCCGCTTGTGCGACGAGTTCAAGCCAAGAACTCTGGCAGAAATCAGGGCATTCCGAGACCGGCTAATTCAGAGGATCGAAACCAAAGTCGGCATGATTCGTCACTTCCTGAATCAAGGTCGCTGGGACCTGTTCCTCGGAACTTTCAGCGAGGCACACTGTGCTGGCCATCATTTGTGGCACATCCACGACAAGACGCGCCCGGAT
>JGI12316J14372_10002891_pt1 | contig 17384 bp, 18 predicted proteins | sample MarCyaLeptolynsp_FD_14372 | JGI IMG/M metagenome (IMG submission 14372) | reverse complement strand
GTGGATTTTGTTTCTCTCATCGAACGAGAACTGACCTAAAATGATTGCTCTGTCTACTTTAACTCCTCCACAGAGTCTTTTTTCGCTAAAGTACCAATAGAAATGGCAGTCATAGATTTTACCCGTCATGGTAAATTTTGCACCATGGCTCAGATGTCCCCCATGACCGAGATCCATCCCTAAGATGCGATCGCCTGGTTTGAGAACAGTAAGGTAAACCGCATGATTGGCTTGGGAACCGGTGTAGGGTGCAAGATTAGCGTAAGTTGCTCCAAATAGTTGTTTTGCTCGTTCAATGGCTAAGTTTTCTAGCACATCGACATGTTCGCAGCCACTAAAGTAGCGCCGTCCCGGATATCCTTCAACCACTTTGTTGGTCAAGATTGATCCAGTGGCTTCCAACACAGCACGGCTGGTAAAGTTAGCCGAGGCGATTAATTCAATGCTATTTTCCTGACGCTGAGCTTCTCGATTGAGAAGAGCAAAAACATCTGGATCTAAAACTTCTAAACAAGAATTCATAACTGGTGTGGCAGGATACAATTCCCTTTAAATTTACTAGCGAATTATCTTACCGAGTTATCTTCGCCCGTTTGTGTTTCTTGTCTTTTTCTTTATTCTTTGTATTAAGCAACTTAACAAAATCAATTTAACATTAGCAATGCCTGAAAACAAGATACAACAAGGTTTTAAAGCTAAAATTACGAGTAATCTATTTTGCATGAGTGTTGATCCCTCTCCTCAGAAACAGTAATGTTTCTTCGCAATCATAATGATTGCGATCTCGCCCTAATGACTCGACCGAATCTAAAAATCGCAAGTCCCATCAGGTCGGCGAAGCGATCGCCCCTCAAACCTTCTGTACGATGGGGATTAATTGAGTTTCTGCTGTTCTTTTTCGGCGTGGGTTTGCCCCTATTCCCTATTCCCTTGTATCTGTAAGAGAGGAGCAGTAGGCCGCGATCGCGGCCTGCCATTCCTCCGGTTGAGCAACCAACCAGGCCGCAGCATCCGTTCCTTCTGGGGTTTGGAATTGAATGTAGAGCAGTTGGCGGCCGAAGATTCGCTTTCCCAGGTGGGAGGTGATGAGGCGGACTGTTTCGATCTGGCTCAAGGGGATGGCAAGATCGTTGCGCGGTGTAAAACGGCTGAACCACAGTTCCTCGGAGGTGAGAGCGAGAACGCCATTGCCTCGGACTTGGCGGCGGCCGCGGGATTCGAGGCCGAAAAAGTTAGCGGTGAGGTCGGAGCGGAGAATTGTTTGCGCGGGAAAGCGAACTTGCAGGCGATCGCGTCCAGCCGCTTTCATTCTTTGGATCAATACAGCGAAGACAATTCCCAAACTAATGCCGACTAGGACAAGGATGGCGATCGCGATCGCAACTGCTTCCATTCAATTCTCCTCTTCGTCTCATTCCGCGTGCCGAGCGCAAGCGACTGCGCCTACTATTATCTCCTCTTCTGTCAAGCGGTTCGGAAACGCGCGATCGCTTCCCAAGAACGGTCGAGCTATCCCCATCTCCCAACTCTCCATTCCAAGCCCTTCAGCTTTGCGATAAGATGATAAGCTTGCAGATTGGCAACGCTTATAGTACGGAGATAGCTCAATGGCTCGAATGTATTACGATGAAGACGCAAATTTAGACCTACTCGCAAATAAAACAGTTGCAATTATTGGTTATGGTTCTCAGGGTCACGCCCACGCCCTTAATCTAAAAGATAGCGGTGTTAATGTTATTGTTGGACTTTATGCGGGCAGCAAATCTACAGCCAAAGCTGAAGCCGCAGGACTCAAAGTTCATCCCGTCGCCGAAGCTGCCAAAGCCGCAGATCTGATTATGATTTTGCTTCCCGACGAAGTCCAAAAAGAAATTTATACCCACGAAATTGCTCCCAACTTAAGCGAAGGAAATGTTCTCGCCTTTGCACACGGGTTTAACATCCATTTCGGCCAGGTTGTTCCTCCCCCAGAAGTTGATGTGGTCATGGTTGCGCCGAAAGGCCCCGGACATTTAGTGCGGCGCACCTACGAGCAAGGAGAGGGCGTTCCCTGCTTGTTCGCCGTCTATCAAGATGCTTCTGGACAGGCCCGCGATCGCGCTATGGCCTACGCCAAAGGAATTGGCGGAACTCGCGCCGGAATCCTCGAAACCACCTTCCGCGAAGAAACAGAAACCGATCTCTTCGGCGAGCAAGTTGTCCTCTGTGGCGGTCTGAGCGCGCTGATTAAGGCCGGTTTTGAAACCCTCGTTGCGGCAGGATATCAGCCAGAACTCGCCTATTTTGAATGCCTTCACGAAGTCAAACTGATTGTGGATCTCGTCGTGGAAGGCGGTCTGGCCAAGATGCGCGACAGCATCTCTAACACGGCTGAATATGGAGACTACACGCGCGGCCCGCGCATTGTCACCGATGAGACTCGCGCCGAGATGAAAAAAATTCTAGGGGAAATCCAATCGGGAACTTTTGCTCGCGACTTTGTGTTAGAAAATCAAGCGGGCAAACCCGGATTTACCGCCATGCGCCGCCAGGAAGCCGAACATCCCATTGAGGAAGTGGGTCAAGATTTGCGCGCGATGTTTAGTTGGTTGAAAAAAGGTTAAAGACGCGCGAGCGCAATTTATTAGTTGCCCAAGAGCCGTCCTTAATATGAATGGGGGAATTAATTTTGGTTCTCCCATTTTTCAATTTCTTTCTCCCGCTTCTCATTCGGGTTAGAAATCTCTTTTTTGGGAAACAAACCCAACAAAAACTTATTAATGGTCGTTCGAGTTTTTAAGCTTGCACCACTTAAAGGCTGGGGAAGGATTTTATCGCCAAAGCCAACAAAAATAACGAACAGTAAAATCGGAGCGATATAAACGATCGGTTTCTTAGCCATATTCGCCTCCCAGTCAAATCGTCAATCCTTGCATTGAACTCAAAAAGCGAGCCTTCTGACAGCGCTTTATTTCTCTCTATTGTAGACTGTGTGGCATTGAAGAGAAACGATCGAGGTTTCGCAAAAATGTTACCGCTCACAGACCAAACAAATTTTTAAGGCGTTTGCGAACCCAAATCACCGGATTTTTATCATCCTCCTCGCGATCGACTAATCCCATCTGCCGCAGTTGCTTCTGCCGTTCTGCTAGCTCTTCTTTGTGCTGTGCGAGTTCTTGAATAATCACCTCCGACAGCTCCGGTTGCTCGCGTAAAATTCGCCGAAATCCTTTATCATCGATTGCGAAAAGAATGGTATCTTCGATCGCTCTAATCGAAGCCGTTCGAGGAATTCCTAGCATCAAAGCTAGCTCTCCGAAAAACTGCCCCGTATAAAGCGTTGCCAGGTGTTTATTAATTTTTTCGACAAATACTTCAACCGAACCCGACAAAATAATGTAGAATGCATCTCCCGGATCTCCCTCATGGAAGAGAATTTCTGCGGGATGTAAGCGCTTGCGATAGCCAATTTCAATAAATTGGCGTAACTCAATATCGGTGAAATTGTGGAAGTAAGTAACTTGCTGCAATAAGTCTTTAATTGACAGTGGTTTGCTTAACTGTTTGGGAGGCAACTCTTCGTTGAATTCTGAGGAATCTGCCTCGGTTTTTCGCCGCAGTCGAGGAGGAAATAAAACTTCAGGATTTCGCAACCACAGATCTCGTTGGGGAAATGGAATCTGAATATGATGCTGGCGTAAATAATACTCAATCAAGAAATTGAGAGAGCTTCTAATATCTGGTTCTTTATCAATCGGTTCAACCCAAACTCTTAACTCAAAATCTAAGGAGTTATTGCCAAAGCCAGTAAAGTTTACCCTTGGAGCGGGATTAGAGAGGACAGAGGGTTCCATGTGGGCTGCTTGTAGCAATGTTTCGGTGACTAAGACCGGATCGCTATCATAGGCAACGCCGACGGGGAGGTGGATGCGACCGACGAGAAAACCATCATAAGTCCAGTTTAAGACCCGGTTATCAATTAAGTTCCCGTTGGGAACGACAATATCTCCCCATTCTCGCGTCCGAATAATGGTCGAACGCAAAGAAATGGCTTTGACATAACCGGCGATGCCATCAAATTCAATAAAATCGCCGACTTTAACTTGTTGTTCGAGGAGTAGGGTCAGGCCGCTGACAAAGTTTTTGGTGAGATCTTGCAAGCCAAAACCAATACCAACTCCTAAACCACCAATAATGACGGCTAAGGAGGCGAGGTTAACCCCCATGCTTTGCAAGATGGCAATAAAACCAAAGGTTCCAATGCTATAGCTAATCATGGTCGCGATCGCTTCCCGGTTGCCTTCATCAATTCCCAGTTTGGGAAGCAGGCGATTTCTCAGACTATTGCGGAGAACGCGGCAAATGCAGATAACGGCGAGGAACGCCAGCAGAATGTTGGCACAATCGGCGAGACTGACTTTAATTCCCCCAATCCCTATATCAATCTGGGTGGTAAAAACACTAACAAGTTTTTCAAAAGATTGTTCGACAACCGTTTTCATTAGTTTTGTGACTTTAGGTTGACATAGCGGTTCCCAAGAACATAGAAGTACGCTCGACACAAACGAGTTTGAAGTTCAACCTTGAGTTCGGCTCCAATGCATTGATGGCAATTCTCGATTAGATGAGATTCGTGCCTTCGCTAGATCGGGACGAAAGGGAAAAAATCGATCCTTCACTCGTGCAAGAAATACTATAGATTGCTTTTCGGACTGGATAATCGTACTCCCGGACGAACGAGTTGATGATTTTGTGTCAACACCCAAATAATTCATATAGCGGGCCTCAATGGAAAATGAAGCCCAACACTTATTTCTCGTACTCCCTAAATAATGCCTGGATTGCTCCCTACTAAGCTGTCACACCCCAGGGAATTCAGAGTTCAGAGTTCAGAATTAAACGGATAACTGAAATCTCTCCCTCTGCGCGTCCCCGCCTCCCCGTATCCTCCCCATCTCCCAAATTCCCTTGTCTTCCTTGTCCCCCTTGTCCTCCCATCTGTTGACTGATAACTGATGACTGTTGACTGAAGTTTCCCTCACACCCTTGACAAGAATTTGGAGTTACAGTTCACATGTCGAACAGCTTACTTCCTGCTCCCAATACGCGATCTCCCATTCCGGAAATGTGGGGTGAGGAGTTTCCCAATAGGAAGGGAGGGATATCTACACTGACCGATCTCGAACAAACTTGCGAAGATAAAGATGGAAATAACCAAGGTTGCCCCATGAAAGAATTAGTTGAGTCCTTCTACGGTTGGTATCGCCAAATGATTCGCCATGCCAAATATCGCTGGGTGATTATTATCGGCACATTACTTTATCTGTTCAGTCCCATTGATATTGCTCCCGACTTCATTCCGATTCTTGGGTTCATTGACGATGGCATAATTGCGACCGTTCTGGTTGCCGAACTTTCTCAGCTTTTGCTCGATCGCCTCGGACGCAACAAAGAAATCAAAGTGTCCCAAGAGGTCGCTGGAGAGAAGGCCGCGAGCGAGACTGTGGTGGATGTACCGGCTCAGTAACCGCGAGTTCAACTCAATCGGGAGGCGATGGTTGTGCGATCGCTTCCTTTTTCATCTTAATGCGGGTTAGACAGTAACGCGATCGCTCATGGACTGTCCAGAGGAATTGTGTCAATTACTCCAATCAAGGTTGCTCCGTTCGTCACCCCTTTCGGTTCGAGAACAATTTGATAGTTATCAATGATAATTTTGGCGAGAAAGTCGCGATCGCGATCGCCGAATTTTTCTCGTGCTTGTTCGGGATCTCTGAAGCAAAACCACGGGTTGCGTTCGTCTCCCAACAGGCGAGGTAATTTCGACTCAGACTGACGGACAACGTAGAAACACGCTCCAATTCCCCCAGCGACTTCGGCCTGCGGTTCGTAAACGCCGCTGACTTCGATTTCTCCTTGAAAATTCACCGTTCCGACATATTTATCGTTAAAACAGGAAACCTTCATCTCGGTGACGCTGAGTCCGAAAAAGCGATCGCCCACTTGCTGTTGGCTGGGGTCAAACAGATGAGCGGCCTGGAAAGGGGTAGACGAGGGGGGAGTGCAGCGATCGCGATCGCCGCGTGCGGAGGAACCGTACAACACCGCAGTCCCAACCAGCAAGCCGCAGAAGAACGATCCCATCACCACGGCGGGTTTAAAGCGAGAAACGTTAGATGGCATTGGAGTCTAGAGAATAACCTCAGAGGCTATGACTCCTCTTGCGGCGAGAAAGTGTCGCAAACAACGGGACGCGATCGCAGCTTCAACAAGCGGAAAATCTAAAACCCACTGCTGGCAAAGCATTCGCAGCTAACTGCTTTCTCCCAAAACCTCTTCAAACGCAAAACTCGGAGCCGCCAGCACAAAGAGGGTTGTAGGCAAGTTCGCAGCTCGTTTTTGCAGCGCTTCGTAGTATTCGGTGTAATTGAAGTCCTTGCTAGGAGCTGCCATCCCCAGAAAAACCAGGTCGGCGTTACCTGAGGAAGTGTGGAGGATTTCGTCAAACGATCGCCCTTCCGCAATCAAAACTTTAGGTTCTGCTTCAATGCGAAGCTCGCGAATCATCCGTTCGAGGTTCGTTTGAGCGGCTTGGGCCGCAGCTAGATCGGGAACGACCAGTTTGAGATAGATTTGGGCATTGCGCCAGTCGATTTCCGTTCGCAGCAGATAGGCCAGAAGTAACATCAAACTGCCGTTAGCTTGCAGTCCGCGCCACCAAATATCAATGCGTCGGCGCTGGCCAAAACCGCGATCGCCATTCTCTCGCAGGACAATAATGCTGCGCTTGGCTTGGTGCAACGTATCAATCATCTGACAGTAGCGATCGCGCCGCTGGGGTTCTTCGCTATCCCCAATTAAGACCGTGTTAGGAACTAAATGTCCCAACCCATACGTTTCCACCAAACGTTCGGCCCCAGCAAAGGGGTCGGGAGCCGTTACCAGACGCACAAGTGCTTGAACGTTTCGACGCTCCAAATAGTCGCGAATCGTCTGTTCTAGCTTCTCCTGCTGGGCAACATCTCGCGATCCGCTGGGCAACACGCTCGATACCGTAATCAGTCCTCGGTTGTGGGTAAACGCATCGGCTAGCTCGATCAACGGCCACCGCTTTGTCGGCGCGCCGGAGAGGACGAGGATATGGGGCCGCCAATTCTTAGCATCCTCTGTCGTTCCCAACTGAAAGAGACTGTAGCGCAACAGCGCCAGCCAAATTCCCCGACGCACGTCTCCCCAGGCTGACATTAACTCCCGTTGCTGCAACCACAGGTAAATACCCAACACAATAATCGCTGCAACAACGGTTGCGACAGCATTGATTAAAAACATCACCGCCAAACAGCCGATCGCCCCTAGGATAGACAGCGACCAATGGATGCGGAAAGTGGGACGAAACGACGGACTTTGTAAAAAACCCTCCACTCCAGCAGAAATATTCAAGACTAAATAAGTGGTGAGGAAAAACATCGTCAGTACTGGCGCAATTAAGTCCAAGTCACCGACGCAAACGGCAGCAACGGCAACGACTAGGGTCACCGCCGTGCCAATTCGGGGTTCGTCGTCGGGGCCGTTCCCCGTGCCGAGAAAGCCCATCCAGCGCGGTAAAACCCCATCTCTGGCGAGTGCTTGGAGGACGCGCGGCGCGCCTAAAATGCTGCCCAAGGCGCTGCTGAGGGTTGCTCCCCAAACGCCCAACAGAATTGCCGGGCCCCACAGGGCCATTTGCTGCATGATTAGGGGTTCGTCAATCAGGGTTTTGGCATCGGCCCGCATGGCCAAAATAACGGGTAGTGCCATATAGATGAGGTAACCCGTTCCCACAGCGGCCAGGGTTCCTCTGGGAATGGAACGGCTGGGTTCGCGCAAATCTCCGGACATATTGACCCCGGCCATAATGCCAGTTACCGCCGGGAAGAAGACGGCAAAGACAACCCAGAAGGGTTCGGAAAGGCGATCGGCAGCTCCCCACATTTCAATGGTGGTGGGTTCGAGAGGGCGACCGAAGAGGAGGGAAAGCAAGGAAAGGGCGATCGCGGCCATGATGATGTATTGGGCGCGAATGGCGAGGCTGGCGGAGGTGAGGGCTAAAATGGCTACGGCAATCGTCGTCGCCAGGGCCACATAGGTTTGGTTGAGGTGGCCAAAGGTTTGGACGACACTTTCGGCAAAACCAATGGTGTAGAGGGCGACAGAAAGCGCTTGAGCGAAATAGAGAGGGATGCCCACCGCACCGCCAGATTCAATCCCCAGAGATCGGCTAATCATGTAGTATGCACCCCCCACCCGAATGACGCGATCGGTCGCGATCGCGCTGACAGATAAGGAGGTGAGGAAGGTAATGGCGGTTGAAAGGGTAACAATCAGCAGCGTCCCTAGCAAACCAACATTCCCAACGACCCAACCGAAGCGCAAATACATGATTACGCCGAGGATGGTGAGAATCGAGGGTGTGTAAACTCCCCCAAATGTGCCTAAACCCGATGATTTTTGCGTCATTGATTCCCTCTTTATTCTGCGCGGGCAAAGATTTAGCCAACAGCTATAGCATGATAGCCGATGCGATCGCTTGAAGTTTCACCTTTCCAATCAGCCCGCTATGGATATCGTGTTACAAAAATTTTAATCCTGAAATTAAGCATTAATCTTCTAAAAACCATTCTCCGCGCGCGATCGCTACCACACTCCCACCGACAAACACTTCAATGTCTCCTGCTTTTTGTTCTGCCTTTAAAAATAAAAGAGAGGGACGTTGAATTTCGTACCCTTGCTCGACACGAATATTAATTGCTTTCGTACCAAAATAAGCATTTTCGACTAGATAGGCAGCTAAGCAGCCATTAGCACTACCTGTCGCGGGATCTTCCGGAATTCCCAACGACTCGGCAAAAACTCGAACGCTTAAATCATTTTCTTTGTTGTAAGTTTCGGGACAAAACGCAAGAATGAGTTGAGAGTCGAGCTGACGCACCAAGTCAAAGTATCGCTCTCGATTGACTTGAATTTTCTTGAGATCGGCTTGTGTTTTCAAGGGAACAATCAAACAGGAAATTCCGGTTGAAACTTCTTGTATGGGAAAGTGGGGATCGATTACATCGGGATCGAGATTCAAGACTTGAGCAAGGCGCTTGCCTTCAGAAAATGGCTGGAAGGTTGGTGACTTCTGTTGCATCCAGAGCAACTCGACTCCGGAGCTATTAACTGTTTTGGTAACAGGAATTTGACCAACTTTTAAACTTAACAGGATTGTCGAATGAGGATTAGTAACGATCTTCTCTCGGAGAATATAGGCTGTCCCTAGGGTGGGGTGTCCGGCAAAAGGCAACTCTCGCTCTGGCGTAAAAATACGAACATCATAGCCGCCTTCTTGCGGTTCGCGAGACAAAATAAATGTCGTTTCAGAATAGTTTATTTCTCTAGCAATTTTCTGCATCTCTCCCGAATCAATATTTGCAGTATCGAGAAAAACGGCAAGCTGATTGCCTTGATATCTTTCTCGAGCAAAAACATCAACAATATAAAAAGTTAATGGTTCCATTTTCTCGCTAGATAATCGGTACAAAATGCTGCTACTCTACCTCAAGTGAAGCGATCCCCGCTACATTTTTTGGAAGAAATTACGAGTTGGTGGTAAATTGGGGATCGCTCTTAAGAGGGGTGCTTCCAGTCAGAATCCTATGTATACTTAGAGACAGTTGGCTGACCAGCGCGTGTACTACTACAACCACTTCATTGCTCATGCTTTTGTTTAGACTTGCTTGGGTTACATCTTGGTTGAGCTTACTGCTGACCTCCAGTCAGAGCTTGCTTAGATCGTCCGATTATCGCCTAGCAACAGAGTCGGAAAAAGATTTTATTCCTCTCGATTCTCTGGGGGAAATGCCAGAACTTTTAGCCCCAACCTTTCCCTTAACGACACAGCTTAATTCTTTGGACTCGGTTACATTTCAGCCGAGTTTAACTTTGTCTGGCCCGCAACCGGTTCGGCAAAGAACCGGTCGATCTCCCCACTCGAAAGGTCAATGGGTCGCTTGGCAAAATTCCCTCGAAAACCGCTCTTGTCCATCAACAGTGAAATCTCAAGAAGTTGTTCCTGAGATTCTCTCAACTTTCTCTGTTGACGTTCCTCAAGAGCATTCTGCAGATTTGAGCCTTCCTCAAAGAATTGGCAAGATTATCAAGGGACTGTTTGATTGGTCTGGGTTGCTCTCTCCGAAGGCTGCAACTGAGCCGTCCGGACATCTTGTGACGGTGACGGCGAGTGTGGATCGACGGGTCTTGCAAGCAAAATTTATCAAGCAAGGTGTGAGTGGAGAGAACCGCTCTTCAAAACAGAAGGGGAAAGTTGAGAATTTGGCTGATGAAATGCCGTTCCAAGTTTGGGTGAATGGGAAAGCGATCGCGCAGCTTTCTCAACAGCACCAAGCAGAAGCGATCGCCCAAAGTTTCAAAAATGCGCTCTCTAAGCCTGATTTTGAGCCGTTGAACCTCAAACCCGCCCTGCTTAATGAAAAACCGGCAATTTTAATGGGCGATCGCTTGCTTCTCGTGGTCGAACAGTCGCTAGTTGCGGAACAGACAGCCAACCGCGAACTGCTTGCGATTAATTGGACCAATAATTTGCGCTCCGCCCTCGGCGTTGTGCCCCTTGACCTCGCACAGGCGCAAGAAAAGATGTACGGTTTGGTGGAAACGCGATCGCAATTTGAAGGCCTAGCCTCTTGGTACGGAGGCTATTTTCACGGTCGCATGACTGCCAATGGCGAAATTTTCAACCAACACGCTTTTACCGCAGCTCACCCCTCTCTACCGTTTAATACTTACTTAAAAGTCACCAATTTAAAAACAGATGAGAGCGCAATTGTTCGCATTAACGATCGCGGCCCCTATATTGCGCCGAGAACACTCGACCTCTCGCGCGGGGTTGCTCAGTGCATCAAAAGCGAGCAAGCAGGGGTCGTTCCCTACAGCGCGACAATCATGAAGCAATCTATTCCCGTGGACAACATTTAGTTTGTTCTACCGCTTAGTAGCTCACAGAGGGGGAGAGTAAAATCACCCGGCTGCTATCTACTAAAATCGCCCCCAAACCACGATCGCTTAACTGTCGCAAGATGGCGTTCGCCTCGCTCTCATTTTGAGTGTGAACTGCCAGTAAATACGAGCGGGAAAAATAGGAAGCCAGCCCCACATCCCGGCCGAGAGCTTGTTGCACTTGTGCGGCGAGTTCCGGCCGGTTGAAATAGTCCACCAAGACGGCATAACCGGTTCCCAAAGCTTGCGGTTGGTAGACTGGCGCTGTGGGAGGGGGCGTGACGCGATCGCTCGTTCCGCTCGTTCCAGGTTGGGCGATCGCAGCATACAGTCCCACAATCTCATTGGTAAATTGTCCCCAGCGATCGGCATCTTCCAAGCGTCGAAACCCGCCAACGCGAGTGACCGTATCGCCTAAATAGCGGCAAACCTGAAGAGTGATATTTTTCGGCAGGGTTCGGCGCAAAAACTGTTGTTCTTCCGTCGTTTCGGTCAAGACAAACAGCAAATATTCGCCCGGTCGAGGCGGCGAACAGTCAGAGAGTTGAGCGATCGCCTGGTTTGAGGTTCCGAAAAGACAAGCGATCGGCAGGAGAAAGGAAACATAACTCAGGTGGCGAAAAAGGCACATAATCCTGCAATTCTGGCTTTGTTATTGGTAATTTACCACAGCCCATCGAGATCGCCCTACTCGCGTCCGGACGATTCTGAAAGCGAGATCTCCGATCTAGCCGTCAGCCAAATTTCATCTACTCCCACCTCCCTTTAAAATGCTAAAAGCAGGTCAGTGGGAGCTGCGGGTTTGACCGAACAATCGCTAGACTCACCCCAAACAAAAATGATGCCTAAAATTGTCTCCGTCCACTCGTTTCGTCGCGGAACGGGCAAATCGAGCTTAATCGCAAATTTGGCGGTGACGATCGCGCAGCAAGGACAGCGGGTGGGCATCTTAGATGCCGATCTTCCCCAACCCTCAGAACCAGAGAAATCAAGCGTTCGCGACTTCTTAGGATTGGCAGCCGCTTCCACGACCCAGACCCTCACCGATGTCATGTTGGGGACTGCAACCCTTAAAGACGTTGCTTGCGATCTCGCATCGGTGGTTTCTTCTCCGGAGCGCTTATTCCTGATTCCCTACCAGATCGGGCCGTCAAAAGGTCTGGAGGTTCTGCAAGAACTCCACGATATTGGCCTGTTGAGCGTCACGATCGAGCAAATCCTGTCGGAGTTTGCGCTAGATTGCTTGTTGATCGATATTCAAGCGGGAATCAACGAGCAAACTTTACCCTTGCTGGCCCTATCGGATGTTTTACTGTTAATGCTGTCTTTGGAGCGTCCAGACTTCCAAGGGGTGGCGGTAGCGGTGGATGTGGCCAAGCGGTTGGAAATTCCCCAGACCTTACTCGCACTCGCGCAAGTCCCGCCTTCGATCGATCTCGAACGGTTTCAGCAGGAAGCGGAAGCCATTTATGGGATTGGGATGGCGGGGTCTTTACCTTGGGTCGAGAACCTGGCGGACGATCGCGGTGTCTTTTGCCAGCGTTACCCAGACGATGACTTTGCCCAAAGTACAGCCGCGATCGCCCAACGCACGTTCTTCCAAACCGCTGGAGTTCAGCTCGTACCGCCAACTCCCCTACATCGCCCAACGCGGGGTACTCAGCCGGGTTTAAGCCTGCTCGATTTGCTGGAGTTGCCCGATCCTCAGCGCCAACTGCTGAACTGGATGATGCGCCGCCGAACGGTCGCGCTCGACGACATTCTGAAGAAATTTGAAGATGAGGCCGCCGTCCAGTCTCTGCTCGAAGACTTGTTAGAGAGGGGATTTGTGGTGGAAGTTGAAATCAACGCCGAACGCTGTTACCAACCCGCGATCGCGCCCAAACAATCGAGAAAGGTCGATCGCCGCCTCTGGGAAGTCTTGGAGGGAGATACGGATGAGTGACACAACGGCTATCTGGATACCCAATTTGTCTCGCGATCGGACGAGGCGTTAATCGGATAGTACCCGTCCGTAACGGGCCGCTCTGGGGTGGCTCGGATCGTCTTGAAGCCCCAGCCACGCCCACATTTGATCGCCGAGACAAAAATGCCACCATTCCCCTGGATGGCGACGAAAACCGCTACTCTGCATGGCTGTGGCGAGAATTTGGCGATGGGTGCGATATTGGCGATCGCGGGCAGTTTGAGCGTTGGCGTAGTAGTGAGGATGCGATCGCGGCGACAACTCGTCAATTTCCCCTCCCATCTCAACAGGATTTCCATCTGAGTCCGCCAAGGTGACATCAACCGCAGCCCCTGTACTGTGGGGAGGTGGGGTTGCGGGATCGGTGCTAGGAACGGCCCAAAATTCGCAAACCTCCGCCCAAATTTCATCGCGTTGCGACGAGGAGAGTTCGCCGACCGTCCAGCCTTTCGCTTGCACGGCCTGAGTAAAGGTATAGTCCACCATATACTGCTGCACCTCTACAGGGCGATAGGCATCGAAGATCGAAATTTTCCAGCCAGGATGTTCTTGTTGTAAGGTTGCCTGAGAGCGTATCAACGCCTCTAGAACGCCCTGACGCAAGAAATAGGGAGACGCGCCTTGATAGTCGGCCCCTAGTTTGACATAGGGATGGATGAGATCGACAGTAAATTGTTCGAGGGGAATGGGAACGAGAGGTTCGCCGCACTCAACAATGGGAATTTTGAGATAGGGTTTCATCGCGGGCAAATCGTAACGCTGCGGCCAGTTTTAGCTTATCTCTCTTTGCCCCCACTCCTCGTCCGTTCCGCGCTTTCTGTATCGATCTACATCTGATGCGAACAACCTGAAATCTTCGCCAGGGTTAGAAGCTTCTCCGTTCGCATTCGGCGTAATTTTCACTTTCGCTTTCGCTTTAATTTGGACCCTAAACCCAAACTCCCCAGCAGAAATAAACCGAGGAGAGATGTCGGTTCGGGAACGGATGTTGGGTTAGCGATCGCGCGATCGCTGGGAACCGAACCCTCCAGATTATTCTCAGTATCGCTCTCCAGGGTTGGCACAGTTCCCATTCCAGCTAATGTTATCCGATCGCGTACCGTCAGGTCGGCGGAGCCATCACCCTCAGTCTGCAAGGTTGCCGAATCTCCGACTGGGCGAGCGATCGCAGCGGAACCAATCGTGAGGTTATCAATTTCAACAAAACTATGATTGCTTTGAGGTAAAGCATCGTTAGTGCTAAAAAAGATTCGCTGGATTCGTTTTTCCGATGTAATTCCCCAAAAATTAGAGGTCGTTGATGCGAAAGAAAAACTTTCTTGACTGCCATCTCCAAAAGTGACGCGAGCTAGATAGTCTGGACTGGCAAAAACCTCAAAACTCGCACCAAAAATCCCCAATGTATTGCCGATAGACGTTTGCGTAAAATCCAACCCAAAAGAACCATTGCAACCCGCACAGTATCGATGTCCGGCACCACGGCTGACGATCAGATTATGATGCTTGAATCGAGTCGTTTCGTATTTTGTTTCACTCAATATATTGCTCATTGAAGTGTCAGTGTGAATATCAAGATGAGTACCATCAAAAGTATCGCCTGCTAGATATCCATCCCGTTCGTAGTCATCAACAATTTGGCGATCGAGCTGACTTTCAAAATTTGTTATATTGTAATATAAAGTTGCTGCTTGGACAGCGCTTGGTGTTATCCATTCTGCCCCGAAGAGCGCGATCGTGGTGCTGACTGCAGCGACAGGAAGTGCTTTGGAAAGAGTTTCGACAAACATGGAGTATGAGATTCGAGAAGAGAGTACATTCTGGTCGTAAATTCCTTGAGATCGATGCCTAAAAATTGATTTGAAAATTGTCGATCTCAGTAAATTTACCTCGATACAATTACATGGGAATTCTTGTGCTCTTAACTCGATCGGGATGCTTTACTGAATCTTTAAAAAAAGACCAATTTAGATGAAGAAAGGATGAAGATTACGCTCCAATTGAATTGCCGACTTCAGCATTGAGGTGTCGGTTGCCGATCGCTGAAGTGACGTTGCGAGTCCGAGCGCGATCGCTCTAGGATGAGGGAGAGCGAAAATAAGTAGGCAGACTTAAATAAACGTAGCTATCAATTGCTGAGATGCTTATCTGGCCGTATCCATAACGTTGATTAGTTGTGTCCGACTACTTAGAGCGATCGCTCCCGACTGGAGTCACACAAGGAACTATCACAATGGTTAATCCCGAATCGCCTCAAACTCCAAGCTCAAAACCCACCAACATTTGGAAATGGGTTGCGGTGGGTTGCGGTGGAACGCTGTTGCTCGCGATCCTCGCAATCGTCGCTATTTCTGCTCTCGTTGTTCGCAATCTAGGCATTTCTGCCGATCCGAAAGCTGCTGAAGAAACGGCCCAACAAATCTTCGACTACAACATTCCCGGCGAGAGCGAAGGCTTATTTAAAATGAATATGATGGGCATTGAATTTGCCCTGGTTGCCGACACACAAGTCCCCCCAAAGGTTTTACTATTTGTTGGCTCAGTGCCACCGCCGGTTATCTTTAGCGAAATTGCTGTGATTCTTGTCCAATAGCTATTTTACTTTGTGGACATAATTATAAAGTAGGTTACAATATCGCAGAAAAATTCTGTCATGGTGAGATGATTCAAGTTTTCAGAGAAGGCGATATCAACGTTCCCAAGTTCGTTTGCGATATCTGCCAGAAGCCCATCACGGATGCAGGTAACGCCGTCGCGGTTTACACAAACCTACCTTTTACTGAGGATGTAACCGTCAGCGAGGTCTTACATGCTCACAAAGGCCCTTGTCACAATATGGCCGAACAGCAGGTTAATGGGATACCGGGATGGGATGAGCTAATCGAACACTGTCGCTACTTGCTCAACAATACGAAAATGAGCTGTCGGGGGTTGAAGCTTAAAAAGTAATTAGCCGAACTCCTCCCAAAGCCAATGAGGAAGATAGCCAAGTAGAATGCCAAGGGAAAGAATTGAAAACAAGAGTCCAAGCGCGGAGGGAACCAGTCCCAATATTCCTGTTTCTACAAAAAATCGAGGGATGAGCTGGCCAATAGCAAAGAAGACAACAAACCACCCAAAGGCCCGATTCCCAAGTTTGAACCCCGTACAACTTCCCTTCCAAATGGCAAGAACACATAGGAGTAGAAATAGAGGCATGACAAGCTTGTTCAAAAACGCATCCAGGATTATTGATTCGGACATTTCAATTTCTCCAGTAACCATGAATAAAATTGTAGGTTTTCTCCTATCCACTTTTCAGAGTTTCATTCGCTGAAGAAAATCAAGAAATGTGAACCGTCGCGAATGAGGCAAGAGCAATGTGGATAATTATCCCAACTCTTGTCTTCGTAACTGCTGCTGCGTCATGACTTCCTGTTAATTTTGAGGATAGCTCATGTGGGTTTTCTTGACGTTTATACTTGTAATCTTTTTCCTAGCCTCCTGTCTTGGATTCCTGCTCGGACTCGTGAATCCAAGGTGGGTAAAGATGTCCACCCGCTGTCAGTCAGCGAAAGTGTTTGGAATACTTGCTGCTGCTACGTTTGCCTTATCTGGATTTACGGCCCTTCGTACAACCCCAGAACCTTCAGCTATTTCCATCCCCGCAGTCAGCGAACAGCAGCTTCAAGAATCTCAAGAATCTGAATCGGCAGAACTAGAACAACCTTCGGAGGTACAAGCTGATGTGGAGAGGAACGGGACTGAAGTTGAGAACTCACCAAAGCCAAGCCCTCAACCATCCCCGGAATCGTCACCGGAACCAACGCCAGAACCCACTCCCGAACCTTCTCCTCAGCAATCCAACTTACCTGCCTGTGTGAATAGCGATTGCAATTGCAGCGATTTTGAGTTTCAGTCCGAAGCTCAAGCGGTATTAGATGCTTTTGACGGCGACCCCCATCGGTTGGACAGGGATAAAGATGGTGTGGCTTGTGAGTCATTACCATAAGGATCTAGATTTTCGCCACACAAACATAGTGGGTGGTTATTGAGGGGATGTAATCTTCCTGGATTACCTTGGCAGCAAGCTTTCAGATTCAGTGAAAAGTGGCTCTTTTATGCGCCTCTCGCGAAATCTCTTGATTTTTCTAGGCGAGCCTGCTAATCTGAGAGAGGACAGAATTGAAATGAGAGAAAGCAGCTACTCATTCCCGCCAAGAAAGGTGTAACTGCTAACTCATCTAGATATTTTGTTTTAAATCCTAAATTTTGGGCAAACCCAAAATTCAAATAACCCGAAAAGCTTATAAATAGGAGGATTTGCTTAAAATCCTTCACACTTTTCATGCATCAGTGTAGCAAAAACATATCACAGAGTCAAGATGGCTGACATTGATACTGGACAGAAACCTTACATAGACTGGCTAAG
>JGI12316J14372_10002877_pt1 | contig 17456 bp, 15 predicted proteins | sample MarCyaLeptolynsp_FD_14372 | JGI IMG/M metagenome (IMG submission 14372) | reverse complement strand
AAGGCATTCAGAAGAGCCAAGTAAGAAGGGTTGGCGTGGATCAATCCATGCAAACGACCAACACAACCGGTGCGCGCAACTTCTTTCCCTACGGAAAGAAAAACCGCACAAAGCAATCAGAAACACCGACACCAACACTGGACGGGGACGGCGAAGTCATGGATACCCGCTTCAACCTACCATTTCGGCATTTATAATTGATAATTTACACGCATGTATCCCCGATTGACCGCCGTCGGATATCATATCGATTATGAAACTCGAACTCATCCTTGCCGTCACCGTACTTTATTCCCTCGGCTGTAATAGCCCGCGACCGCCGTTCGACCCTTCTGATCATTGGCGTTCGGCCGGTTTTCGGCAAAATGGGAAGATTAACTCGATGGAGAGGCTCCTCGCAGTCGCCAACCGCGCCGCCGCGGAAGAGCGCGCGAAAGAACTGCAACAACTGGGTGAGGGATACGAACTGATCCCGTCGGATGTTAGCCTCGGGATCAACCGGGTGAAGATTCTATCCAACACCCAACATCACCTCGCAGAGGTGAGCTACCTGTTCACGCTACAAAGCGAAACCAGTGACGCAAGCGATTCGCGTCGAATTCCAATCACCGTAAACGGAGGCCCGGATCGCTACAATTTCGTTGTTGATTTGGTCACGGGCGAAGTGGTAGGCAGACACGCGTGTGTGGATTGCGTGGACAAGACGAAACTGGCACGCCTGACAGCGCCGTCAATAAATTGAATATCAACCTCGCCGGGTGGCCCGGGTTGGTACTCTAATTTGGGGTTTCGATTCAAATCTACAAGTGCCATCAGAATCTTGCGATCATTCAAGAGCCATTCGTACCCCCACATCGGACTACCTACATGGGCCACCCCGTCGAGTGCACCAAGGTCATTGAAAGATGACCAACCAACACTGCTTAACCCCCGGAAGCTCGAGTCCACTAATCATTCATCGTTATCGATATCACTCGCGAAAAACGCGGCATTTCGATAACATGCCCTAATGTTTCCGGAAAGCATCGGTCCTTACAACATCACCCGTGAAATCGGGCGCGGCGGCATGGGGGTGGTCTATCACGCCCATGACTCGCGCCTCGAGCGCGACATCGCTATTAAGGCGTTGCCCGATCATCTCGCACAAGACGCCGGTCGCCTCGAACGCTTTCAACGAGAAGCCAAAGCGCTGGCAGGGCTTAGCCATCCCAACATCGCCGGCATTTACGGCGTGGAAGAACAAGATGGCGCCAACTATCTCGTGCTCGAATTCGTCGATGGCGAAACACTCGGCGACATCCTCGATCGCGGCCCGCTTTCCGTCGACGACGCCGTCGACTTTGCCATCCAAATCGCGGCCGGATTGGAAGCCGCTCACGATGCGGGCGTTATTCATCGCGATCTAAAGCCCGCCAACATCAAGATCACCACCGACGCCGTCGCCAAAGTGCTCGACTTCGGTCTGGCGCGCATCGAAGAAGCATCATCCAGCTATGCCAGCCCAGACAGCCCGACCGTCACCACGCCGCAGCATTCGCCCACCATCGAAGGGGCCATCCTCGGCACCGCCGCCTACATGAGCCCCGAACAAGCCCGCGGCCGCAAGATCGATCGCCGCAGCGACGTTTGGTCATTCGGTGTCGTGCTTTACGAAATGCTCGTCGGTGCCAGCCCGTTCGCGGGCGAGACTGCCAGCGATTCAATTGGGGCCGTGTTACACAAAAATCTCGATCTCGACCGCTTGCCGCCTAACACGCCTGCGTATGTACGCGGCATTTTGGAGCGCTGTCTCGAACGCGATAAGTCACTGCGCTATCGCGATATCGGCGATGTCAAAATCGAATTAATGCGCGGGCGCAGGCAGCCACTGCCGATCTCGTCCGACGCACCGCAAACCAAAACCGGTAAGGTAATCATCACGACGCTTTGCCTTATGGCGCTGTCGGCCTTGGCCGGTTGGTTATTGGCTGGCGACAACAATGAAATTGCGCGACCGCGTCAGCCCCGTAAGTTCGATCTCGTTGGCGTCAGTCTGAAAGGCGGTATCTACGGCTCGGCTCCGGTCATCGCACCCAATGGCAATACCGTCGCATTTATTCGCGATAAGCAGGTCTATACCCGGCCCCTGTCTTCGTTCGATACCGTTGCCATCCCGGGGACAGACGGCGCGAAGACGGTCTTCTGGTCGCCCGACAGCAAGCACCTCGGTTTCACGACCGCGAAGGGCATTTTCAAAATCGTCAATATGAGCGGCGCCGTGACACGCATTGCCGATGTTGAAGTCGATTTCAGGCCGTCTTGGACGACCGATGGTCGCATCATCGCCGCTATTTCCACACAAGGGGAAGAGCGCATCGTCGCGATTCCCGATCATGGCGGGACGTCGACCGATATCGTCGAGCACAACCCGGAAACCACGATCGATTTCCATAACATTCTCATGATTCCGGAAACCAACGTGCTGCTGTATGTCCATCACATGATGGACGGCACAACGCCCATTGTTGCCTTCGATGGCAAACGGAACGTGAAACTGGTCGACTTTGATGATACCTATTACTCGCGCTTCACGTGGTCGCCCACGGGACATGTGCTCTTTACCCGCGGGTTCGGCAACATCGAGTTGTGGGCACTGCCATTTTCACCGCAGGAATTGGAGATTACCGGCGATCCCTTCCTCGTCATGCCCGACGCGAACTTTCCGTCCGTCTCATCCGATGGCACGCTGACGATTCTCCGCGGCAACGCCGGTCTAGGCGGAGAATTGGTCTGGATCGATATGACGGGCAACATCGAGTCAATCGGCAACGGAGGTGAAGCAGTACGAGGACCGCTCGTGTCACCGCGCGGCGACCGCATCGCCTTCGCCGCGGGTTCCAGTCCCAACCAATCTGATATTTGGGTGCGCGAACTGGAACGCGGTTTCAACAGCCGGATCTCAAGGCTGAACGCCTTTGTTGCACCGATCGGCTGGTCACCCGACGGTAAGGAAATCGCCGTGCTGAGTTTTCAGCCGTCGGAAGACCCACCGATCACGACCCATTTTTTCGCAGCCGACGGTAGCGGCCCGTCGCGCGAATTGTACGAAGGGATGATGATTTCACTCGATGCCAAGTGGGAGTTCGCTATTGTCGGCAGCGACCCGCGCCTCAATCGCCGCCCGATCAAAGCGGTACGTCTGGCCGATCGCACCGAAGTCGGCGCCGTCGTCGACAATGTCGGCAGCGGCGGCCCTTTAACGGCCTCAATTAGCCCCGATGGAACGCTTTTATGCTTCGAACAGCAAGATGGTGGTGAGCGACAAGTCTATTGCACGCGCTTTCCGAGCGGCGAGGGGCGCTGGCAGGTTTCGACCAACGGCGGCCAAACCGCGCGCTGGTCGCCGGATAGTCAGTCGATCTATTTCAGGAACAAAGATACTTTTTATCGAGTCGATATCACCCGCGAACCCAACATGCGATTCTCAAAGCCGAAAACCGTCTTTCCCGACATGCTCCATTTGCGCGATTTACAACCATTCGGCATAACGCCGGATGGTGAGCGTTTTGTTACCGTGCGAATGTCCAGCTCGGACGATCAGGAAACGCCGATCCATATCTCGATAATTGAGAATTGGTACGAAGCGTTTCGTGATATGGAGTAAAGCGCGGCGGATGGCTCGGGTTGGATTTATGGAGACAATCCATGTGCCACTGTTCTATGAACAGTGCCCACCAGCGACGCCTGCCTATCACGGTGTCCGCGATGCCATTCGGAATTGCTCTGACGTTCCAAAGGATCGCGATGCGGCAGGAGATCATTTCCGCCGCACACTGTTCATAGAACAGTGGCACGATGCGCAACAAGACGATTGCACGTGATTTGCGATTCATCTGGCCGGTCAAGGGCTTTTGCGCGCGTCTCCAAACCTTCGCTTACAATCTGCAAAATGATCCACATCCCCCCCAACGTCACCATCGATCCTACCGAGATCGAATTCACTTTTTCCCGCAGCCCCGGGCCCGGTGGTCAAAACGTCAACAAGGTCGAGACCAAGGCCCAACTGCGCTTTGACATCGGCGCGTCGCCATCTTTGACCGATACGCAAAAGCGAAAAATCCGTCGCGCGCTGGCCACGCGCATCAGTAAAGACGACGTGCTGCTGGTCTCTTGCTGGCGCCATCGCACCCAAGGTGCCAACCGTGATAGCGCGATCGAGCGCTTTCGCGAATTGCTGATCGACGCCCTGCGGCCAGTCAAAAAGCGTCGCAAAACCCAACCCTCGCGCCGCGCCAAGGAACGCCGCCTCGCCGACAAGCGCAAGCGCAGCGACGTGAAACGGCTGCGCCGATCGCGACCGGGGGATGATTCGTAGTTGGTCTAATAATCCCGAGGGCCTCACGCTGTGCCCGCCCTTGCCCCCAAGCGCCCCAAAATTCCGAAAAAATCCCCCCATCCCCGTGACCGATAATCCCGTAATCTGTTGTAAATGCTAGACTTATAGACTGAGCCGGCGATTTACGGAGCGTTTCCGCATAGATCGACCGCCAGAACCGGATTATCATTCTTACTGGCGTGGTAATCGAATGACAGCAATCGCGGATGCCGCAAAGATTGCGCCGTGGGCCGACGCTAATGCCAAAGCCCGATACACAACGCCCTATCAGCTTGCCCAGCACGCCCGGCAGGGTTTGCCGACTTACCGGCGTACGAAAACGGGCCACCAGAGCCGATAGAGGTGGTGCGGCAGACCCGCGAAAGGAATCGACCTGAATGAGCCTAACGCATACGCGCTGGATCACCCTCTTGCTGTTCGCGACGCTGATCTCGCTCGCGAGCGGTTGCGCCGTACCGCAGCCGCGCGGTGCCGGCGAATACCGCCGCGTGAAAGAACCCAAGACCGGGGCAGTCTATCACCTCTACTTGCCCGTCGACTACGTGAAGAACGACGGCAAGCATCCGTACTATCCCGAGCGCCGTAAGTGGCCGCTGGTCATGACCTTTCACGGCATGAAGCCATACGACAACGCCCGACCGCAGGAACGCGAATGGGAAAAAGAAGCGGATAACTACGGCTACGTCGTTTGCGCGCCCGAGCTCAAAACATCCGACTCGTTTATGGAGTATCCGCTTACCAAAGAGTGGAGCTACGTGCGTGAAGACCGCAAGAACGTGATCGCGATTATGGATCACGTTTTTGCCACGACCAAGGCCGACGCGAATAACGTGCTCTCCACCAGTTGGTCGTGCGGTGGTTATTTGGCGCACTACTTCCCCAATCGCTATCCGCATCGATTTTCGTGTATCGCCACGCGCTTATCGAACTTCTCCGGCAAGTTGCTCACCGAGGAAACGATTCCGCAATACAAGGATAAGGTGGCAGTTGGCGTTTTCATCGGTGACGGCGACTTACCCGCCTGCAAAATCGAATCGCAGGAAGCAGTCGCTTGGTATCAAGCGCGCGGCTTCAAAAAAGTCGAAGGCCGCATGATCGACAACATGGGGCACCGGCGAATTCCGCAAACGGCTGCCAACTTTTTCGCCAAACAGATGGGCCTGAAGCCGCTGCATCCGCAGGAAGCGCAAAAGACCATTCGCAAAGTCACGATGAAGAACTACACGCCGCCCATGACCATGGTCACACGCATGTCGCCCGGTGGCTTGGGCAGCACTGTCGTGGCGAGCGCCACCAGCGACGCCGAAAAAACGTCCGATCGCGATATCCGCAATTCGCGGCTGCCCGAAAATGATCGACGCGTGGCCAGTTCGGAAACCTCGCGCCTGAATTCGCGTTCGACACCGAATCGTCGCAATGTGCGCGTTTCCACTGAGCCACCACCGCGCTCAGCCAATCGACAAGCGCGCCCACCACGCTCGTTTGATTTGTCGCGCAACGACGCCAACCGTCAGACGACACCAAGCCGACCGCCCTCGGCTTCAAATGCCACACGTCTTGCGACCAACAACCCCAGCCGCCGCACCACAACACCACAGCGCTCGTCGCCGACCACGACGCGACAAGCAACCAGTAAACCGCCGGTTACACGCCGCTCGTCGCGCCCGCAAACAGCCCCTCCCACCACACCACGGACGGCACCGACGACCCGCAACGAACCCCGCACCGTGAACAATTCGGATGGCCCGCGCATTCGTCGTACTGACGACAGCCGTCTTGCCAATCGTGTGCCCACGCCACGGCGTTCCACCACGCGTCGCGACCCGGCACCGCGCCGCGCGCAGCCACGCGCATCGCAGGAACCACGCACCAGCCGCGCTCGCAAAATCGATATCAAAATCACCGGCCCAACCGTGGGCCCGGCGCCATATTTTCTCACGTACTCGGTCGATCTGCCGACGGATATCACCGAAGGTGCCGATTTCTTATGGAAAGACAACGGCGTGTGGATGGACGATCGCTCCACCGGCGTGAAGGTCATCGATACACCGGGCGTGCATCGCATCACTGTGCTGATGATCAGCAAGAACAACGTTGAGTATCGCGGCTCGACAACGATTCGCGTTATGGCCGAAGACCGCACGGCGCGGTATGGCAATTAAGCGGCATGCTAAGAGCATTTTCGTCTGATGTAGCGTTTTGAGAAGCCACTTGCGACGGTCCGGCAATCAACGTATCCTTAACGGGTTCTGAGGGCGGTTAGCTCAGTTGGCTAGAGCGCTTCGTTCACACCGAAGAGGTCGTTGGTTCGAGTCCAATACCGCCCAGTTGATCTAATCTCTTCCCGCCCAGTATCTAACCAAAATCGCGGCAGTCGCCGGTATCTAGCCTGATGGTAACGATCCAGCGGTATGTCCGTGTAAACGCAATAAACTGCGTAACTATGGATATTTTGCGTTACGATTGAGGTGTTACGCCGACTAAATTGCTGAGGAGTCGCCGAATGAACTTCATTGCTACTGCATTTTCACATACCAGCTGTTTCGCATGCTGCACTCTGGTCCTCGGCTGGAATGTTACCCAAGCTAACGCAGAATCCCTATCAAGCGTTTCTTTCATCAATCAAGACGGAGAAGCCCCTGCTCGTGAGTATTACTTCAGCGAAAGCACCGATGGTCTCCGCGCATTCAATCAGACCCAAGCATGGAAAATCGACTTTGACGGTCATGGCTTTCTTGTCGCGCCGCAACATCGTGGCTGGACTTGGGGACTTGTAACGAAGGGCGTCGGGCGCGCCTCGGGCGACGTCGATCTCGATTCACCAAGCTGTCTTGAATTCGATCAGAACAAGCTCAATTATCATTGGAATAAGGGGCTGGTTGAATGGTACATCAATGATAATCGTGGCCTTGAACACGGCTATACCATGCAGCAACGACCGCCGGGCTCCGGGCCGCTGCGGATTCGGTTAGACGTACGCGGAAGCCTGACGCCGCGTCTCATCTCGAACCGGCAAGACGTCGCATTTGTCGATACGCGCGGTTTTGATGGTCTGAAGTATGGCGGCCTTACCGTTGTTGATGCCGATCGACTGCCCGTGCCGGCATGGTTCGAATTGGTCGGTAACGCGTTATCGATCGTCGTTGACGATACAAACGCGCGATACCCGATCGTGATCGATCCGGTCGCGCAAGAATCCTATTTTAAGGCGCTACTGGGTGATTCGAATGACCGTTTCGGCCATGCCGTCGCGATCTCGGACAACATTGCTGTGATCTCGGCACGGTTTGAGGCAAGTAATAGCACAGGCGTCAACGGCGACGAGACCAACAACGACGCAAGTTTTTCGGGTGCCGCCTATGTCTGGGTGCGCCAACCCAGCGGTGCATGGCTTCGTGAGGCGTATCTGAAGGCATCTAACGCCCAGAGCCGCGACAAGTTTGGTTTCGCGGTAGCGGCTTCCGGCAATACGGTCGTGGTAAGTGCGTTACAAGAAGACAGCGGCGCGACTGGAATAAATGGAGACCAATTTGACGGGTCCGAGTTATTCTCAGGAGCGGTGTACGTTTTCGTACGCGAGGCGCCCGGTGTCTGGACGCAGCAGGCCTACATCAAAGCATCCAACACCAGATCATCCGCTCAATTCGGGCGCTCTGTCGCTATGTCTGGCAACACACTGGTGGTCGGTGCAGATAAACAGAATAGCCCATCCTCCGGCGTAAATGCCGACCAATCGACGACGTGCTGCGCAGGTAACAGCTCGGGAGCTGCGTACGTATTTGTAAGGGATGAGAACGACCAATGGAGTCAACAGGCGTTCTTCAAGGCATCCAATGCCGATAGTGGGGACTTGTTTGGCAACTCAGTCGCGATCGACGGGGACACCATTGTGGTCGGCGCATTAGAGGAACGGAGTAGTGCCGTCGGCGTTGACGGTGATCAAGCCAACAACGACATTGAAGGCGCAGGTGCTGCCTATGTATTCTTTCGAGACGAAAACGACCAGTGGACGCAACAGGCCTATTTAAAGGCGTCTAATACCGAGGAAAGTGAGTTCTTCGGACAATCCGTTGCGGTCTCGGGCGACCTGATCGCAGTGGGGGCGTTCTACGAAGACGGCGGCGCACGGGTCGTTAATGGCGATCCCGACGATAACAGTGCCGATCGATCTGGTGCGGTTTATACCTTTACGCGCGATCAAAGCGGGCAATGGTCACCGGATGCTTACATCAAAGCAAAGAACGCCGATCCGCTTGACATGTTCGGCTACTCGGTCGCGCTGTACGATGGCAAGCTTGTGGTCGGTGCCATCCAAGAGGCGAGTTCCGGCACCGGCCCCAATAGCGGTATGGAATCTAGTAATGACAGCGGCGTATCGGGGGCCGCGTATCTGTTCGCGCGCGACATTAACGGAAACTGGGTACAGTCCGCTCATATCAAATCGTTTAACTCGACAGGGGGAAATAGTTTCGGACATTCGGTTGCTATCGACGCAGAGCGAATTTTGGTTGGCGCTATTGCAGACACGGCGGATCCTGACGGTATTTCCCCGTTCAACCAGAACTCAGGCGGGGCGCACCTGTTTCAACTGGATCCGGTCATTGATTCAGATGGCGATGGAATCCCTGATTTAACCGACAACTGCCGCACTGTCGCTAACGCCAATCAATCGGACGATGACAGCGATGGGGTTGGTAATCTTTGCGACGAATGCCCCAACAACGGTTGGCTGGCCGTTGCCACAAGCTGCGGCTGCGAATCGCCTGCACAGGACACCGATGGCGACGGTACTTGCGACCTAATTGACCCGTGCCCCAATCGTCGCCCGGGCGACATTGATGGGAACGGTGTTACCGACCAGCTCGATATCCCGGGTTTCGCGAGCGTGTTGCTAGACGCGCAAGCGGTAACCGCAGACGAAGTCTGCGCGGCGGACTTGGATAACGATGCTCAGCTGAATGGAATCGACTTAGCACTGATGACCGACCTGCTGCTCGGTCTTTAGGACGCCGAAATTGGCAAGAAATGCAACTGGCCCCCTAGGATTCGAACCTAGACAAACAGAACCAGAATCTGTCGTGCTGCCATTACACTAGGGGCCAAACCGAACGCTTAACTCTAGCTCGCCAACGCCCGCTGTCAAGATTTCAACGTCCCCTAGACACGCCCGTAATGACAACGGTACCGGCGAATCGCATTTGGCCGATCGGGAGGTTGCTTTGACTGCCCGGCCGAAACTTTTCAGTACCGTCTCCGACGCCGCTGCCGACGGCCCTCCAACAGCATACACCCCAACAGCAACGGTGCAGTTATCCCAAGCCCGCAAAGACTCGGAGCGAATGAGCGCGGCTCGAACGTCAGCGGTGCCGTTTCGCCCTCCGCCACGGCAAACGCACCCGGTGCCCCCACCAATTGCACTCGCCCCAACAACAGATTCTCCCGGCAGTCGAAGGGCGGTCGCACGCGATACGTTAATTCGCTACTGCCGGTGAACGTGCTATCCGCGATGAAAATGTAATCGAGTCCATCGTCATCGACCGGTTGGAGTAGCCCGCCGATGGGTGGTTGAAAAATGCTCACGCGTGCACCATCGGGCGAGGCAACCGGCAAGCGCACCAACACTGGTTGACCAACTCCTACTGCGACGGCGGCGTCGAGCGCTTCGGGGCAGTTCGCGGCGCCGAATTGCGCCTGCGCTGACACTGGTGTAAATGAGATGGCTGCCGCAAATAGACAAATGGTCGACAGGTGTGGATGGCGTCCCGGCGTCATGATGAAGATCCGATCACAGCATAAGGCCCAAGGGGGGATGGGCTGCTGCGCAAAGCTTCATTTTATTTGAGCAACGTAAGCCAATGAAAGATTTGAGGACGGGGCGCGAGGATTGTCGGACGTTGATTCAGAAACAATTCGATCAATCGCCGAATTTTGATGGCTAGACACCTACACGAATGATGGTGATCGCAGACGCTTTGTCAGCATCCACCGGCCATTAGCCGGTGCCACAGGACAACCGTCGCCCTAAATTGTGAACAGCGCTAAGCCGACTGAGCCTTCGAATCTTTCTCGACCGAGGCTGCCGAATCGCCGTTGTCCATGTCACCGCTCTTTCCGACTGCCCCTGATTCACCGTCGGAAGCTACGGCCATATCATCCGCCGTCGGCTCGGGCTCAACATCGATCAACGTCATCGGATACACCCCGAGCAGCCGAGTTTTGTAGATGATGCGTCCCGGCCCTTCGGGCTGGGCGTTGCGTTTGACCAACCACGTTCCGGCCAACTGATCGTGCAGCGCCTGATGCTTCTTGTTCTTGAAGCACATGATGTAGATGAGACCGATGGAGAAGATTTCTAACAAACAAATCAAGACGCGCTTGCCGTAGCTATGCCAATCGGGCGAACGACCGTCGGGGCCGACGAGCTTGATGCCAGTAAGAATATAGCCCAGCGTGCCGATCGGCGTTTTGCGCAAGAGAATCTGATACGCCGCCATCAGGCCAACACCGCCCCAGATCAACGGCACCAGCATATCACCAACTGCCTCGCGCATCAAACGCTGCTTCTTCGGCCCGTCTTCCATCTGTTTCACTTCGAGCGGTGTTTTCTCCCACGCGACATATGTGTATGGACCGAAGAACAACGCGCCCGTTACAAACAAATCGATCAACAACGCGATCACCCGACGTTGACCGCTGGCATAAGCACGTGGCGGGTAGTACGGCACCGATTGGTAACTCTGATCATCCTCTGTCAATTGGCTGGCTGCGTCGGTCATGATCGGCAGTATAACGGCGAGTCCGGCGATCGTGGATCAGCACCAAACCGGTTGAAGCCGGACTCGTAACCACGCTAAAATCTCTATTATGCGAGTGGACGGACCCCAACCTGCACCTATTTCCACCAGCCGGCGTCGCTGGCTCGCCATCGGCCTACTCGCCACGCTCATCATCTGCCTTATCCCCGACGATGCTCTCGCCTGGGGCCCCGGCACGCATATCACGCTCGCCCAGAATCTGCTTGCCAATCTCGCGCTGCTGCCCGCGGGCGTTGCCGCCATCATCGCCGCCCACCGCCGCCATTTTCAATACGGCAATGTCGCCACCGACATCGTGCTCGCCAAAAAGATGAGCCGCGTCAAGCAAGTGTGCCATCGTTGGGAAACCGGCTTCAAGCTGCTCGATAACGCCGAATCTGACGCCGGTCGCGCCTTCGCCTACGGCTATCTCGCCCATCTGGCCGCCGACACCGTCGCGCACAATCAGTTTCTACCGCGGCAAATCGCCGTCAGCCGTTCGACCGTATCGTTTGGGCATTTTTATTGGGAAGTGCGTGCCGATGCCGCGTTGGGGGATGACGTATGGCCCGATGTGCGCGATGTCGTCCGCGGCCATTACACCGAGCCGACGCAATTGCTGAAAGAACACATCCGCGCGACGATGCTCTCGTTTTCGACCAACACCTTCATCTTTCGCCGCATGAACCTGATGGCTTCCGAAGAAGCCTGGCTGCGGTCGGTACGCTTCTGGTCACGCATTAGCCGCCACGACCTCGATCAACGATTGCTCTACGCCTATCGCGAGGAATCGATGCAGCGGATATTGGATGTGTTATCGAAGGGCGCAAGCTCGAAGATCCTTGAGATCGATCCCAACGGTAATGCGCTGCTCGCCTATGCCAAGGCCCAACGTAAACAACTCAAGCAACTCAAGCGCGCCGGCCTGTCGGATGAACAACTCATCAAGGAAGCCGCCGCAGGGCATGCGCCGAAGAATCGGGCGCTAACGAAGGGATAGAAGTTGTAGCTTAAGTCCCTTGATGCACCACCTTGATATAGGCAAATTCACTCTAAGAAAAATCTACTGCTTCTCAAAGCGTCGGCCTTCAGAGAGAACTGACCGATTCCTATCAACGACATCGGTCGCTTGAGAAGCACGGATAAAATTCCAGCGCATTCATCGGGAATTTCGTCCCGGCAGGGACTGATTGATAATAGCCCACCGTTTCAACGGTGGTTGTAAGGTCCGAACCATGGGATTTTTCGTCCTGTAAGGACGACGGGAAAGATGGGTGCGATTCCTTCTATCCCTCCGGGATGAATTGTCATACGCGTACCACGCCCCCACGATGTGGGGGGCTATTTTCCATTGATCCCTAACGGGATAAAGAGGGTATTTCGATTGTCTCACGGCTTCTAGAAAACGACTTCAACCAATGCTGACGACCAAGATATGCAAAGCGACTTGCAAACTCGATAAAGCAAATCAACCCAACAACAAAATGTCCGCCACCGTCGCAATGCCGAGCGTCAAACTCACGACACCATTCAATGTAAAGAACGCCAAGTTCACGCGCGATAAATCACCCGGCTTAACCAGCGACTGCTCGTAAATCAACAACATTATCGTCAACGCGGTGGCCGCCCAGAAGAGCCAGCTCAACCCCGTCAACCATCCAAACAATATTAACAACGTGACCGTCACCACATGACACGCACGCGAAACCACCAGCGCATTGGCAATTCCCAACTTGGCCGGCACCGAAAAAAGACCTTCGTCTTTATCAACGGCATAGTCCTGACAAGCATAAATGATGTCGAACCCCGCGATCCAGAAAAGCACGCAACCCGTTAACACGATCGCCGGCCAACCCAACGTTTGCGGCGCAATCGCGATCCACGCCGCCGTCGGCGCAAACGCGATGACCGCCCCTAACACGAAGTGCGCCGCCGCTGTGAACCGCTTGCAATACGAATAGAACGCCAACGCGCCTAACGTCGGCAGCGACAAATACGTCGGCCACGGGTTCGCGCACAAAGACCAAAATAGGCCGCAACCCACGAGAAACAGCGCCGCGCTCGCCAACAAAAACGCCCACGCCTGCCCCGTCGATATCGCCCCACTCGGCAATGGCCGGCCCGCCGTGCGCGGGTTGCGCGCATCGATCTTGGCATCGGCCAAGCGATTAAACGTCATCGCAAAACTGCGTGCCCCCACCATGCACAGCAGAATCAACAGCACCTGCGTGATCGAAGGCAAGCCGGTCTCGTTGGCCCGCCCCGCCATAAACGTCGCGATCAGCGCGAACGGCAGCGCAAAGACCGAGTGCGAGAATTTGATCATCTCGCCCCATGTCTGCACCGTTTTCAAGCTTGCGTTTGCCATATTGATCAGATTGTAGGCGGGCGGGATACATTTAAAAGCGACGGGAACGACCGCCCTCAAAATCGAAATCTCGCAGGTCATCCGCGCGATGAAGCATACCATCCTCGTGATAAAGCACTCCGTTCCCGCGATGAAAATGGGACCGCCATCGCACCCAACACGTAGCCCCCGGCCAATGGCCGGGGGCTAATTTGCGACGACCTGCGTATCCCTTATTTCTTGCACCCCTGCCGCCGACGGCATCATCATCGTCGCGACGAGGACGCCGCGGCTCTGTTTGCACCTTGCCGCATGCTACCGCACCCGCGAAGATGCACGCCATGCCTGCCAGCCTCGACGCTCAAGATCGCGAAGAACTTATGCGGACGGCCGAGAACGTCTTTCGGGAATTCCTGCGCGATCGAAGCCTCAAATACACCGCCGAACGCGAGAAGATCGTCCGCGCCGTCATGGATACCGACGAACATTTTGAGGCCGAGCAACTGCTGCTCATGATGCGGCAGCAGGATAAACGCGTCGCCAAGGCCACGGTTTATCGCACGCTCAAGCTCTTGGTCGATTGCGGCATCGTGAAAGAAGTGCATTTCTCGAATAAGCAGGTGCACTACGAACACACCTATGGCGGCGACCCGCACGATCACATGGTCTGCCGCCGTTGCGGGCGCATCATCGAATTCGACGCGCGCGAAGTGGCCAAACTGCGCACGCTGATTGCGGCGGAGCATGGCTTTCATGCGTTAGCGCATCGATTTCAAATTCAGGGGTTGTGCGCGACGTGCACCAAGTCCTGCCCAATTGGATTGAAAGTGAAGCTGCTGACCGGCAAGGCCAAGGCTAGCAAAGGGCGAGGTAAGAGAAAAAAGTGAGCACGGCGATCTTATAGCGCGGTCGCAAGAACTCGATCGTTTGGTTGGCGGCGATGACAAGCATGGGTCTTCCTCAAGCTGGAATGACACCTATCGTATGGGGTGCAAAACCGAAAAGTCACGCCTGCTGACGCGACAGTTTTGTGAATTGCACGCACCGTGCCGCGCGAACTTTAGCTCGCAAAAATGGACGCCGATATTTCAGGACGCTGCTAAGTCGCTTATTTCAAAGGCTTACAAGCGCCAGCGCGATATCGGTCTTTGCCGATGAGAATTCACGCAGGTTCGGGTCGCACGGAGAAGTTGCCTTTACACAACATCGCGTTGCCCAAACACCGCATCAACGATGGCGCAGCCATCGCGCTGTGGCACCGGTTTGCAACCGGTGTCTGCCACCGACGAGATCGCTTTATCGCTGTCCACCGTCGTAATCCGAAAACCTCCCCCCCTCACTTAGCCCTCCGGCCAATGGCCGAGGGCTCACACAGAATATGAAGTATCACGCCAATCGGCCCCGCGCAATTCCCGTGTCTTCGACGCTCAGCCCCGAACCCTTCGCGCGGATCGAAGTTCCCGTACCATACCACGCTGACCGCTTCCTAACGGGCGCGGCTCGGATGATCGCGCGCATCGAAACGCCCGATGTCCGCAGATGAACTTGATACGTCCTCCGCATTTAGCCCCCGGCCATTGGCCGGGGGCTAACGTGGACAACTAAGAAACATTCGGAGCGCGCGATCGCAACACTTAACCTCCGGCCATTGGCCGAGGGCTAGCGCGGGCAACGAAGAAACACGGGCGGCGAACACGCACCCCACGACCACAACGCGAATAAGAAAGACGCCGAAATATGGCCAAATCGACCGAAAAGATGGAAAAAATCACGTCGCTCTGCAAACGCCGCGGCTTCATTTTTCAAAGCAGCGAAATCTACGGCGGTATCGGCGGCTTCTGGGATTACGGCCCCCTCGGCGTCGAACTCAAACGCAACATCAAAGACGCCTGGTGGCGCGACATGGTCCTCAACCCGCCCATCGGCCCTGACGGCAAACAAGTCCAGATGGTCGGCGTCGATTGTTCGCTCATCATGAATCCCAAAGTATGGGAAGCCAGCGGCCACGTCGGCGGCTTTAGCGATCCGATGGTCGACTGCAAAGAATCCAAATCGCGCTACCGCGCCGATCAAATCACCGTCGCCATCCCCGCTAACGACGATGGCAACGCGCAGATGTATGCCTACGTTTCCGAAGATGAAGAAACGCAGACCAAAGCCCACAAGGCCCTCGCGAAATATCTCAAGACCAAGCCGCCGTTAGACAGCGGTCTATTTAGCGAAAAGCCGCTGCTCGAAATCCCCGTCGAACACTACAGTCGCATCGTCGGCCCGCATGTCAAAGACGCCGGCACGCTCACCGAACCGCGCGAATTCAACCTCATGTTCCAAACCTTCGTCGGTGCCCTACAAGATTCCAGCAGCGTCGCCTACCTGCGCCCCGAAACCGCTCAGGGCATCTTCGCCAACTTCAAGAACGTCTGCGACTCGTCCCGCGTCAAAGTACCCTTCGGCATCGCTCAGATCGGCAAGGCCTTTCGCAACGAGATCAACCCGCGTAACTACACCTTCCGCAGCCGCGAGTTCGAGCAGATGGAGATCGAATTCTTCTGTCACGACGACGACGCCATGATGTGGTGGGAATGGTGGCGCGATACGCGCATCAATTGGTACACCTCGCTCGGCCTGGCCGGTGAAAACCTCGTGCCGCGCAATCAGGAAGGCGACGAGCTTGCCTTTTACAGCAAGGCCTGCACCGATATCGAGTATCGCTTTCCCTTTGCCGACGAACCGCAGGAACTCGAAGGCGTTGCACATCGTGGTTGTTACGACCTCACGCAGCACGCCAAGCACAGCGGCAAGGACCTCACCTACTTCGATACCGAGCGCAAGGAGCGTTTCCTGCCGACCGTCATCGAGCCCTCGGCCGGTGCCGATCGCAGCACGCTCGCGTTTATCACCGAGGCCTACACCGTCGACGACTCGCGCCCCAGCCCCGAGTTGATGAAGTTCCACCCGCGCCTCGCCCCCATCAAGGCGGCCGTCTTCCCGTTGGTCGCCAAAGATGGCCTACCCGAGTTGGCCGAGCCGCTCTATCAAGACATCCGCAAGCGCTGGCCCGCCCAGTTCGACGCCAAGCAAAGCATCGGCAAACGCTACGCCCGCATGGACGAAGCCGGCACGCCCTACTGCTTCACCGTCGATGGTCAGACCAAAGAAGACAACACCGTCACCGTCCGCGACCGCGACACGGGCGGGCAGGATCGAATCGATATGAGCCAGGTGATTGGGTATTTGGAGGAGCGGTTGTAGGAGCGCGACCCGCGCTTAACGCATACGCTACAATCAACGCACGGGCCGCGCTTAACACATGCGCTGCGATGAATTCACATAGCCCCCAGCCATTGGCCGGGGGCTAAATACCTCAGATGTTCAAACCCGCGCAGATTCGTTTTCAATCCCGATCCAACACAATCCGATAGCGTGCCTTGCCGTCATGCAAATGCGCAATCGCCTCATTCACCTTGCTCATCGGGAAATGCTCCGTCACCGCATTGATCTCGTGCGTGCCGCAAAACTCCAACATGCGCGCGATCGTCGCCGGGCTACCGACGGGCGAAGATGACACGGTGTATTGATTGAACAACATCGGCACCATGTCCAGATCGAGCGGCTTGGTTTGCACGCCCAGAAAGTGCAAACGACCGCGCGGCTTGAGCGTTGCCATATACGCGTTCCAATCGAGCTTGACGTTCACCGTGCATAGCAACAGGTCAAACAAACCTGCGGCATCGGCAATGGCAGCCGGATCGCGCGAGTTTATGGTGTCGTGCGCGCCAAGCTTGATCGCTTCCTCCTGCTTCGATCCGCTCGATGTAAACGCCGTCACCCGACAGCCCCATGCGTTGGCAAACTGCAACGCCATGTGCCCGAGCCCGCCGATCCCGATCACGCCGACCCGTGCCGTCGGGCAAATCTCGAACTGAACCAGCGGATTGAA
>JGI12316J14372_10002870_pt1 | contig 17475 bp, 14 predicted proteins | sample MarCyaLeptolynsp_FD_14372 | JGI IMG/M metagenome (IMG submission 14372) | reverse complement strand
GGCCGCAGGCGTGTTGATGTTGCGGATCGGCGGGATCGGTGCCGCAGAGACAGTGCCACCAGCCGTATTGAGGTTGATGTTGGTCTCGCCCACGTCGATGCGCCCGCTGACCCGGTTGCGGCCGGCCATCTCTCCGGCAAAGCTCAGTCGACCGTTCAGCAGCGTCTCATAGGACAGGTGATCGGTGACGGTCACGTCATCGATGGAAATCTGAAGCGCCCCGTCAAACGGTGGCGTCAGGTTGACCGGGCCGCTGATCGTGACCGTGCCACCATCGCGGGGGCGGGCAGACATCTGCAGTTGCGCACGGGTGTCCCCCAACGAGACTGTCGCCCGAATGTCGTCTATTCTCTGGGCTGCGGACGGCACCGCAAGGGAGGCTCCCGGAACGGAGATCGTGCCGCGCAGGGCGTCCAGAGAGGGGGCACCTTTCAGCGCCAGATTGAAACTTGCCGCGCCGCGCAGCAGGTTGGGCGTGATGAACGGGTTGACCCCCTCCAGGCGAAGGGTGCCATTTGCGGCAAGATCGGCAGTGCCCTCCGCCTCGTTCCAGCTCCCGGCCAGTCGGCTATCAACCGCGGCAGGCCCCTTGGCGGTGGCGTCGATCTTCCAAGTGCCATCACGCCGGGTGGCAGACCCTTTGGCTGTCAGCTGCCCCGGCAGCTCCGGGATCAACCTTTGCAGCTGGGCCAGGACCGCGTCAAATCGCAAATCGGTGCTGCCGCTGCTCTCGGCAAAGCGGGCATCGATCTTCGCATCTAGGCCGGCTGGCCCGGTGGCGGTTCCGCTGATTTCCCATTCACCGGCTGTGCGTTTCGCTTGGCCCTCGGCGGCCAGTTTGCCTGCCAGCTGCGGCACAAACCGCTCCAATTCCTCCAGGGCCGCGGCAAAGCTGAAATCTGCCGCGCCTGCCAGAGTCACCGACCCGTCCAGCTGGGCAGAGCTGTTCTGGGGGCCGCTGAGTTCGGCGGTGCCGCTGAAAACATCATCCTGCCGCGTGACGCCTGCCGTCAGCTTCAGCCGACCGGGCAGCTGCGGGGCAAGGATTTCCACGCGTTTCAGTTCCGCATCAAGGTCCAGCCGACCGCGATCGCTGGTCAGCATGCCGGAGGCGTTCGCGCCAAGGTTGATGCCCTCCAGCGTGAAGCGGTCAATGCTGAGCCCCGCGGCATCCCGGGCGGCTTTCACCGTCAGGCTGGTGGTCCCTTGCAGCAGCTCGTCCAACTTGGAAATGCCTGCGGCAAGGTCCTCGCCAGTCAGCTCCACCGCGCCAGAGAATGCGCCCGACAGCGGCGTAAAGCTGCCCTCCACGCTGCCTTGCAATGCCCCCCTGAGGGGGCGGCCGACAAGGGCGGAGAACCGCGCCAGTTCCGTCGCTTCCGCAGTCAGGTCCGCAGTCAAATTCAACCCGCTTTCCAGCCCGTCCAGAAACAGGTGCCCGGCTGCCCGATAGTCGCTGCCGCGCAGCTCCATGTCGGTGATGCGCAGCGCGCCTGGCCCCTCGGTGGTGAGCGTCGCATCAAGGCGTATGTCGGTGCCGGTTGCCTCCGCAAGGGCCGGTTGCCGTGGCTCAAGCCCGGCCACGACGGCGGAAAGACGTCCTTGCAGGGCGAACTCACGGCTTTGGTCCAAGGTCCCGCTACCAGTGATTTTTGCCGTGTCGATCAGCGCGCCGGGATGGCTCAGTTGGTTCAGCAAGCCATCCAGTGTCCAGTTGCCGACAGTTGTCTTGCGCAGATGCAGGTCAGCCGAGGCCAGTGTGGTGCGCGCACCGGGAACGGGCAGGGTGACGGCAGCCTGCCCCTCGGGAGGTGTGATTGCAGCCTTGAGATTGGCAGTGTCCAGCACGCCCCCGGCCGTCAGGGATGCAGCGCCGGTCAGTTGCAGGGCGGCGGTCCGCAAGGCCAGCGTGTCCAGCTTGACTGCGCCGTCAGCACTGCGCGTGCCGCGGACGTTCAGGCGCAGGCCGGGGCCAAAGAACGGGCGATGAATGGGGGCCAGAAGCGCATCGATGTCGCCGCCCAGATCGGCCGAGAAGACAAGCGGGCGTGGCGCGTCTGCCGCTGCATCTTCGGGCAGTGGCGGCGCCGTCATGACCACCTCGCCTGCCAGCCGCTCGCGCCCGTTTGTGCTCAGGCCAATGGTCGCGGCAAAATCGGTAACCGGACCGCTGCCCTGTGCCAGCAGCTGAATTGACGGGTGGCCAGGGAGATCCAGACTGGCTCCGATCCATCCACCGGGCGCTTCATCCAGCTCAAGGTCCAGGGTAATCTGGCGCGTTTCGTTTGTGTAGCCCGCCTGCAAACGCAGATGGTCGCCGGGCCTGTCCAGCCGGTCGGCCTCCAGTTTGGTGTCCAGAGTGCCATCTGCCAGCCGCAGCGAGCCGTCGACCGAGAATACGGCCGCAACGCCAGCGAGCTTCTCGCCCAATTCGATGCGCCGGGCAGCAATCTGATCCAGCTCGATCGCAACGGGCAGTTCCGGCAACGCAAACGGGGTGGCTTCCGGTGCGGGGAGGTCCGGGTCGGGGGGCAGCGGTTCCGGGGGGCGCTCGATTGCAATTCGTCCGGCGCTCAGCTGGTTTACGGAAAACCGCCCGCGCAGCAATTCCAGCCGGTTCCAGTCCAGTTCCGCATCTTCGATCGTCAGCCAGATGCCGCTTTCGTCGGCAATGGTGATCCGTTCGATGCTGGCCTTGGAGGAGAAGGCCCCCTGCAACCCGGTTACGCTGATGTAGCGGCTGTCGCCGGACAGCGTGTCTTCGAGGAAGTCCACCAGTAGCCCACCGCTTTCGGCGGCGCTGTCCTGTGCGGCAGCGGGAGGTGTCGCAGGGGCGCCCAGAGCCAGGCAAAGTCCGAGTGAGAGGCTGATAAACTGTCTCAAAACGCCTGTCCTATTCCTATGTAGACCTGCACGCCGTCCTCTGAACCTCCGTCAACCGGGTAGGCGACGTCGAGGCGGATTGGCCCGATTCCGGCCACATCGTAGCGCAGTCCGACACCGGCGCCGGCATGGCGCGCGGCAGACCCGGATACGAAGCTGTCTTCGCCGACAAAACCGGCGTCGTAGAAGCCAACAAGCGAGATCTTGTCGCTGACCTTGCCGCGGATCTCCGCGGACAGCGCCATGAAGCTGCGCCCGCCGGAAATGCCGCCATTCACGGGCACGCCGAGGGATTGATATTCGTGACCGCGCACGCTGCCTGCGCCGCCCGAGTAAAACAGCAAGGTAGGGGAAATTTCATTCAGCGAAGGGCCAACGACCGATCCCAGCTGCAGGCGTCCGGCCAGCACGATACGGTCTTCGGCCCCCAAGCCCCGATAGGCGCGCCCATCGGCCTTCATCTGCAGGCCGGATTTGCTGCCATCGAAGCCCAAGAATGGTGTCGCGCTGGCTTGCAGGTAATATCCGCTGGTGGGGTTCACCCGGCTGTCGCGGCCATCATAGTTGGCGCGCAACAGGGCAGCCAGGTACTTGAACCGCCGCTTGCCATAAATATCCTCGGCCAGGATCGATGTCGCGCCAAGTGCCGCCTCGGCATAGAACTGCTCGGAGTACGTGCGCCGGGCCCCGATCGCGCCCAGCATGCGGGTCGCAGTGTAATGTTCTTCGTCGAGGTGCTCAGCCTCGGCCAGATAAAAGATGCTGTCATCCGGTCCCAACTTCGCGGGCTGATCAAGTCGAACTGCCAGGCGTCCATCCAGATCATTGCTGCTGCCGATACCGCTGAGCCGTGCTTCCACGCGGAGTTTTTCCGCGCCTCCGAACAGGTTGCGGTGCATCCAGCTGCCCGACACTTCGATCCCGTCAGAGGAACTGATCTCGACGCCGAAGGTCAACCGGCGTGGGGGCAGGTCCTCGACCTCGGCGATGAAGTCCAGGGTGCCGTCGGGGTTGGGATGCTCCGCCTCGCGCAGAACCACACTGGAAAACGTGCCAGTCCGGCGTAGCCGGGTCGCAGATTTGGCGACAAGATCCGGATGAAAGGTTTCGCTGGTTGGGAAACCCGCGATACGGCGCAGCGCGTCTTCCCGCACGGCGGTCTGGCCGGTGAGGCGGAGTTTCCCGAACCGCAGCCGGGGACCCGGTGTCAGTCGCAGCCGTGCATTCAGGCGGGCTTTCGCATGGTCGGCAGTGATGTCCTGTCCGCTGATCGCGGCTTTGGCGTGCCCATTGCGTCGCCAGGCCCGGACACCGGCGCTCGCCGCATCCCGGATCGCGCCGGTGCTGGCAGGGTGGCCGGGGGCGTAGGTCGGCGGGATGTCGATTTCGCTCTGAGCCGGGAATGGCGCGAGTTCGGCGACGCCAAAGCGAAATTGCGGCCCCGGTTGAACAGTGATTTCAATATGCTCGATGGTTCGCGGCGGGTTCAGCGGCTGGATCGTCGCGGCCTCGCGGCCATCCAGGCGAATGTTCACCACCGGAGAGAAATGCCCGACATCGTAAAGAACCTGAACCAGCGTGCGATAGTCTGACAGCGCCGCGGCCAACACCTCTTGAACACCGGTTTGCGGTCCCACGGCGACAGACGCAGAGGCTGCCTCGAGCCGCGCCTGCAGGTCGGCCGGTACACCCGGGGCCGACAGCCGTGCGTCGGCAGCCTGCGCGGCGGTCGGTGCCAGCGGCAGAAGGGCCAGAGCGAGAGCGCGCATCAGGGCGCGCGGACGATAGGAAAATTGCATGTCTGCTCCCGTGGGCGGGATTGAAAACGGGGTTCGTCGCCCAGCCAGAATGGCCTTGGGGCAGCGTGAGCCTAGCACGGGAATTTCTCGGGGGAAAACCGCCAATCCGGGCAAGTCGGCGGCAAATGTTCCCGCCCGGCGTGAAGCCGAGGAAGAGCGGCGCAGGCAACCGTAAAATCGTGCGTCATTATGGTGCGTCAGAAAGGAATTCGTTTGAAATCGGCGTGGAGATTGCCATATTCAATCCAGCCCCGGCAGTTGTCCCTGCCGGAGCTGTCACTCGTTACCAATAGCACTCTGAAACTGGAAATTTGGTGCAATCGTCAGGCTCAGCCACCACTCACACAGCCAAGCCTGAAGCGGATGATACCACGCAGAACATTGCTGTCTAGAAAATTCTCGGATTGATAATGTTTGCGTGGTGTCGTCTAATTCGCGCCGAAAGGCCGCGTGTCACGAGGAGGTTGGTTTGGACAGGCTGAAGTCAATTTTCGAATTGCGTAACATGCTCTACGAGATGGAGCAGGATATCGGTCTGGAAAAGCTCAGCCGCGTGGAACGAGACGTTTTGCTGGCGGCCCACGCCTTGACGGGCAAACCGGGCACAGCCGTTCAATCCGATCAGATCCGCAGCCACAGGCTGGTGCGGGGCGTGACCCAGGCGACCTTTTACCGGACCTTGAAGTCCCTTCTGGAAATGGGGCTGCTGGAGCGTGCAGGCGATAGCAAGGCGCGTCATTACGTGGTGCGGTTCTCGGCTGGCGGCGATGTCGCGCGGTAGTTTCCTGCTGCCGGGGCGGGCCAGTTCCGCCCTTCGGGATGGGTCCTGAGGGGCCGCTTTTTCAACCACTCCGCATATGCGGCGTTCGCGCGAGACTTGGCGACAGGCGCCGAGAGAAAGTCACCGTCGGCCTGTTTTCGGCGGAAAACCGCCATTGCGTGTGTTCGGGGGGCTGGCTAGTGCTTAAGTATGCGTCATCTCCTGACAGTCTTCTCCGGCGGTCTAAGCCATGCCATCATTGCCGCGGCCTATATTGTTTGCCACGGGTTGACCGCCATGGTGGTGACGCCGGTGCAGAACATGTTCCTGCCAGAAATCACCATTTTCGCCAGTCTCGCCTATCTGCCGCATGGGGTACGTGTGCTCGCGATCTGGTTGTTCGGGTGGCGCGCTTGTCTGTCGCTTGCGGTGGGAACATTGGTGGCCGACGCGATGTTCACCTCCGCCAACATACGTGAGATGCTGGAGCCGTTGCTGCTCAAATCCGTTGCCGTCGGAGTGCTGTCCTCGCTTGCGGCCTTCGAACTGCTCCGGCTGAGTGGTCGTAACTTTTACTCTGGTCAGGCGCGCCGGATGTCCTGGGCTGGGGTTCTGACGGTCGGGGCGCTGGCGTCGTTGCTGAACTCACTCGGACAATCGATGGTTTTTTCCGGTGTCATCTTCCCTGACGACCAACTGACCGTTCTGACCGTCTATGCGGTTGGCGACATGATTGGGCTCATGCTCTGTATGTTCGGATTGATGCTGATCTTCCGCTGGATGCGCTTGCGGCAGGAGACGTTGCGGCATCGCAATCGCTGAAGGCTGCCTGCTGGGTCAGGCGGCCATCAGCCGCGCGACATCCAGCATGCGCGCCGAAAATCCCCATTCATTGTCATACCAGCCGAATACCCGCAGCTGACGGTCGCCTGCCATCCGCGTTTCCGGCCCCGCGATCACCAGGGATTCCGGTCTTGCGCGCAGGTCGGAGGAAACCAGCGGCATGTCAGTCCAGCCCAGCACCGCAGAGGCCGCAGCGGCTTCCTGGAGCTGCTCGACGGTGATCGGTGCCTTCAACTGCGCGACTAGGTCGACGGCGGACACGCTCGCGGTTGGCACCCGCACGGCGGCCCCGCTGATGCGTCCTTTCAGATGCGGCAGTACCTCGTCGATCAGATGCATCGCCGAGGTCGTGGTCGGCACCATAGACTGCGCGCCGCCGCGGGAGCGCGCAAAATCCCCTCGGGGCGCGTCGACCATGGGCTGCGAGTTGGTATAGCAGTGGATCGTCGTCATATGCGCGGTATTGATGCCGCTGATCTGGTCCAGCAGCTTCACCAGGGGGGTCAGCGCATTGGTGGTGCAGGATGCGTTGGACACGATCCGCGCCTCGCCGAGCGTCTCTTCGTTGGCGCCGAGCACAACGGTCGTTTCCGCCGCAGGGGAGGGGCCGGAGATCAGCACTTTACCCGCACCCGCTTTCAGTCCGCGTTCGGCGACGTCCGATGTTCTTGCAATGCCTGTGCATTCCAGCACGAGGTCGACGCCGCTCAGATCCACTTCGGTCAGATCCGCGGCGTGGCTTACGGGGATTGAACGGCCCATCACGTGGAGCGCCTTGTTGCCGTGTTCGACCGGTGCGGCGAAGGGGCCAAAGGTGCTGTCGTATTGAAACAGGTAGGCGCACATGTCCAACGGCGCGATGTCGTTGATGCGCACCACCTCGATGTCATCTCCGCGCGATGTGGTCAGAATCTGGCGCAGGATGGCGCGGCCAATGCGGCCGAATCCGTTGATTGCAAGTTTCATGCGCAATCTATGGCAGGCGCGCCGGTGCCGCTCAATCCGGTGTGGCAGGAAAATGGTCACATTTTCCAAGAGGATGTTTCTGCGAATCTCAACGGATCGGCTTAACCGGCAAAGACGGGGTTATTTGCGGCAAATGAGCTGCCCGTAATAGGTGCCGGAAATCGAGCGCAGCAAACTGTCGAGGTTCACGCTGCACCCGGTTGCCGCCCGCATGGCGCGCACCGCCTGTCGCGCGCTCAGCACCGCCGGTGGGCGAAAGGGCTGATGCTCGAGGTTCATCCGTGTGGCGCTGACATGATGCGGGCGGTCGACCGCCCAGGCCACCAGCCAGGTGCGCCCCAGGACCTCGACCTGGGTGCCGACCTGCTCTGCCATTGCCGAGGCCGGGGCCAGGGCAGAGCAGAAACCCGCGGCCAAAATCATCTGCTTCATCATGGAAAGGCTCCTGCGGTAACTCATCGATGATGAGCCTAGCAGGACGCCATCAGGTTGCATAGCGACGTGCAAGGGGGGGCGAGCCCGGCGAGGGGGGCTACGCCGGGTTGTTGCCGACCCTTCTGGCGCTACAGGTGATCTACCGCTTCGGCCTGACGCAGCTCTGCCGCGCACAGTTGCAGGCCGCGCAGCAGCCGTTCGGTTTCTGCCTCGGGGTTCTGTCCCCGTGGCGCGGAGCTGCCGACCACGATCGGGGTGCGGTCGGGGCGCGAAACGGGCACCGCGTAACCGATGATCCCGGCCTCGAATTCGCTGTCGGTAACGCAGTAGCCCTGCTCGCGTGCCGTCTCCACCCGTTGCAGGATTGCATCCGCACAGGTGAGCGACTGGCTGGTGTGGCCGGGAATATCGGTGGCTGCCAACGTGGCCGCGGCTTCTTCAGCGGAAAGGCCGGCCAGCAGCATGCGCCCGAGACTGGTATGGGCCAGTGGAATGTGCGACCCGGCCGTAAACCCGTAGGTGATATGACCGTGATCGACGGTTGATTGCGCCAGCACCAGAACGCGGCCCTGGTCCAGCATCGCCAGGGTAACCTCAACTTCCATCTGTCGCGCGTGGCGGTTCAGAACCGGCTGCACCCGCCGTCCGAATTGATTGGCCTGCAGGAAGCCACCCGCAAGCGCCAGCACGCGGGGGGTCAGAGACAGCATTCGCCCATCCTGGCGCAGGTAGCCCGCCTGCACCAGGGTCAGGGCTCCGCGCCGGGCAGTGGCTCGGTCCTGTCCACTGCGCCGGGCGATTTCGGCAAGGGTCATACTGGGGGTTTGGGCGTCGAAAACCGCCAGAACCGCCAGACCCTTGGCAAAGCTCGAAGAAATATTCCTGTCCTGATCTATCACTGCCATTCGTCGTTCGGGCCTGCTTTTGTTCGTAATTGGCCTGGCCTGTCGCCAGTGCTCGTCATGTTGTGCGAATGTTCAGCACCATGTGCGTTGAGCGCACGCTGTCAAGGCGTAAATCGCGACGCTGCTTTGCCTTTGCGCGGTCGGAATGGGCAATCGCGGCCGTACAACTGGACGTCCGGCCCATTTTTGTTACAGTCTGCCGCTGCTTGGGTCCGCATCGGACGCACCTCGGGTCACACCGAACCGGGCAGATTTGCAGTTGAGAGAAAAGACCACGAGGCGGCCGATGGCGCATGATTTCACTTCCGGCAAACTGGCGCGTCTGGGTCTGTTCGACGAAGAGACCTGCCGACAGGCGAGGGAAGTTGCGGCGCGGGTGCAAGCCGACGGGGTTGAGACCGTGCGAGTGCTCTTTGCCGATCAGCACGGCATCCTGCGTGGCAAGACGGTCATGGCCGATGGCATCGACAGCTTGTTCCAGCGTGGCATCAATGTGCCTGCAACGCTATTGCTGAAGGACACGTCACACCGCGCCGCCTTTGCGGTCTGGGAGGAGGACAGCGGGCTGAGCGGGCCAATGCAGGGTGCCGGGGACGTGTTGTTGGTGCCGCGCCCCGAAACCTATCGTGTGCTGCCTTGGTCGGGGCATTCGGCCTGGATTTTCTGCGACCCGGTCTATCAGGATGGCAGCCCGATCGCCTTTGCCTCCGGCGCGGTGCTGCAACGCGCTGTGGACCGTCTGGCGGCACAGGGCATGTCCGTCACCTTCGGGTTGGAGGTGGAGTTTCATATCTTCGAGCTGGCGGATCGCGCCGACCGCCATGCAGAGGCGACCCATCCCGGCGCTCCGGTTCAGACCCGCAACCTGACCCAAGGCTACCAGTACCTCACCGAAACCCGCTACGGCGAGGTCGAGCGCGTTCTGGACCTGCTGCGGCGCAATGCGCAGAAACTTGGTTTGTCCGTGCGCTCGGTCGAGATCGAAATGGGGCCGAGCCAGGTGGAATTCACCTTTGCCCCGGATGGTGCAATGGCCCAGGCCGATGCCATGGTGATGCTGCGCACCATGGCCAAGGAGGTCTGCGCCAGAGAGGGGTTGCATGCCAGTTTCATGGCCAAGCCGCGCCTGCACAATTCCATGGCTAATGGCTGGCACGTGCACCAGTCGCTGCACGACTTGGCGACGGGGCGCAATCTGTTCGTGCCCGAGGACCCCGGCATGCTCAGCCCTCATGCCAGCGGATGGATGGCCGGGTTGCTGAAATACGCCTCGGAGACGTCCCTCCTGGTGGCGCCCACGGTCAACAGCTACAAGCGCTATCTGCCCTATCAACTGGCCCCCAACCGGATCAGCTGGGGGGTGGACAACCGCGGCGCGATGCTGCGTGCGCTGATGGCACCGGGAGAGGCGGACAGCCGGGTTGAAAACCGCGCCCCTGACAGTTCGGCCAACCCTTATTACGCGCTAACTGCCCAAATCATCGCCGGTGCCGCGGGACTCGCCGAAAGCCTCGAGGCGCCGCGTCCCACCACCTCGCCCTATTGCGAGGATGCCGCGCGAATGCCGCGGTCGCTGGGGCAGGCCTTGAGCGGGTTCAAGCAGTCGAAACTGTGCCGTGATGCGCTGGGCAAGGAGGTGACGGCCTACCTTCTGCAACTGAAGAAGTTTGAATGGGAACGCTACCTCGATACCGTCAGCGAATGGGAGCAGGCCGAGTATTTCAACCTGTTCTGACGGTGGTGAGCGCCATCCTGCAACCGGTGCTCGCGGATTTCCCCGCTTGATCGCTGGCGCGGCCCGTTGCTAGCGTGTACCAGCGCCCGCATTGGGGCTGGCGATTCCGGCTCGCGGCATCATTCTGGTGCTCACGGACGTCCAATTCGGCAGCCGCATACAGATGAACCCCGGCTCTTCCAAGGGAAACCAAGATCATGAAATACACCGAAGAACACGAATGGCTGCTGCCCGAAGACGATCTGATCACCGTTGGCATCACCGCGCACGCCGCTGAACAGCTGGGCGAGGTGGTCTATGTCGAGCTGCCCGAACCCGGCACCGAGGTCTCCAAGGACGACGAGATCGTTGTGATTGAATCGGTCAAAGCGGCTTCCGACATTCTGGCACCGCTGGATGGGGAAATCGTCGAGGTGAACGAGGCTCTGGCGGATGATCCTGGCAAGGTGAACGACGATCCGGAAGGCAGTGCCTGGTTCTTCAAGATCAAGGCGTCCGACCTGTCGCCGATGGATGATTACATGGACGAGGCCGCGTACAAGTCGTTTATCGGCTGATAGGTCTCGACCTCAGGGTCCGCCGCATGCGATGCGACGGGCCCATTCTTTGTTCCTCTTCAGTTACTCGGGCGCAGATCAGTCCAGCCGCCGCACCAGGATCTGGTTGCCTTCTCCGCGCTTGGTCTCAAACAGCTTCAACGAGGCAATAAGCTCGCTCAGCTTGCGTTTGCCGTAACTGCGGGTGTCGAAATCCGGTGCCGCGGTGGTGATGAACTGGCCGATCTGCCCCAATGTGAACCATTCGTCATCCTGGTCGATGGCGTCCATCGCGCGGATCACCAGCTTGGTGGGATCCGGCAGCTCGGCCGGGGGGTCGGCACTCTCGTCTTCCTTGCGCGGCTTCGGCTTTGCCTTGGCGGGTTCCTGCAGCAGGTTCTCGACATAGATGAATCGCTTGCACGCGCGGACAAAGGCGGCCGGGGTCTTGCGCATACCCATGCCGTACACGTCCAGACCTTGTTCGCGAATTCGGCTGGCCAGCCGGGTGAAATCGCTGTCCGAAGAGATCAGCACAAAGCCGTCGAACCGCCCGGAATGCAGAATGTCCATCGCGTCGATCACCAGCGCGATGTCCGAAGCGTTCTTGCCGGTGGTGTTGGCGAACTGCTGATGAGGCACGATCGCCAGGGCCGCCAGTTTTTCCTTGTTCCAGCCTTGCGGGCTACCGCCGGCGAAATCGCCGTAAATGCGGCGGATGCTGGCCTCGCCGAAGGAGGCGATTTCCTCGAACATCGCTTCGGCATATTTGGCCGAGATATTGTCGGCATCAATCAGGACGGCCAGAAGTGGAGGTTTTTCGGGTTTTGCCATTTCCGCGTATGCCTTTTGTGAAAGAGGTTGGGCAGGGGCCGGGGTGGCCCTCTGGCACATCGGGGGATCGGTCAGGTCTGGAATGCAGTATGTGCGGCCCCTTGCGGGATGCAAGGGGCGTTCAGCCAAATGGGTCTTCGGGGTAGCCGACCCGGGCGAGGTACAGCCCGTGGCCGGGGCAGACCGGACCGCAGGCCGCGCGGTCGCAGGCCTCCAGCGCGGCTTTCACATCTGTCGGCTCCCAGGCGCCCGCACCCACGCGCTCCAATGTGCCGACAAAGCTGCGGACCTGGTTGTGCAGGAAACTGCGGGCGCGCACGTGGAAATGGATCTCCGGGCCGGAGAACCCCTGCACCCGTTCAACCCTCAGCTCGTCCAGCGTCTTGACGGGACTTGCCGCCTGGCAGATCGAGGAACGGAAGGTTGTGAAATCGTGGTTTCCGATCAGGTAGTTGGCGGCTTCCTGCATCGCTTCGACATCGAGTTCGTGGTTCAGCTGCCAGACTTGCCCGGCCTCATGCGTTGCGGGGGCGCGGCGGATCAGGATGCGGAACAGATACTGGCGCTCAATGGCCGAGAACCGCGCATGCCAGTCGTCATCGACCCGTGCGCAGTCCACGATCGCGACCGGATCGGGTTTCAGATGGTAATTCAGCGCCTCCGACAAGCGGAACGGGTCCCATTCCCGCACCAGGTCGCAATGTGCAACCTGTCCCAGCCCATGTACGCCGGTATCGGTGCGTCCTGCCGCGGCGATGGTATGCTCGCCCGGCTGAAGCCGCGACAGCGCAGCCTCGATCGCGCCCTGCACCGAAGGCTGATCCTTCTGCCTTTGCCAACCGGCAAAAGGCTTCCCATTGTATTCGACTTTCAGAGCAAAACGCGGCATGGCCGGGCAAGTAGCAATGCCACAGCGCCGGGGCAAGTGTTCTATGCGCACTGGTAAGCGTCTGTCGTCCCGCCTATCTAGGGAAATGGACAAGAGAAGAGCAGGAACAGTGTCTTGGTGATAACCTCCCTTGCAGACGGGGTGATCAGTGGTGTCGAAAGCGTCACCAGCGGTGTGTCCGCGGCGCTGTTTGATCGGCCTCTGCGGCTGGGGGTGACCGGGTTGGCGCGCTCTGGCAAGACGGTTTTCATCACCTCGCTGGTGGCCAATCTGCTGGACCGTGGCCGGATGCTGCAGCTGGCCGCCGCCCGCGAGGGCCGGATTGAGGCCGCGTTCCTGCAACCCCAGCCTGACGATACGGTGCCGCGCTTCGACTATGAAAACCACCTTGCAGCGCTGACCGGGCCGACACCGCATTGGCCCGACAGCACACGGGCGGTGTCCGAGCTGCGTCTCAGTCTTCGGGTGCGTCCGGCAGGCCTGCTGGCCGGGTTGCCGGGGCCGCGGACCTTGCATCTTGATATCGTCGATTATCCGGGGGAGTGGCTGCTGGACCTCGGGCTGCTGGACAAATCCTTTGCTGATTGGTCCGCGGAAGTGCTGGCGCGTATCGCAAACCGCCCGCAGGCTCAGGATTACCTGGCCGCGCAGGGGGCCGCCGATCCCGCCGCCGCCCATGACGAGCCGCAGGCGCAGGCGCTGGCGGCTGCCTTCACCGGCTATTTGCACGTGGCCCGCGCCGATGGGTTTTATGATTGCACGCCGGGGCGTTTCCTGCTGCCCGGCGATCTCGCGGGTTCGCCGGTGCTGACCTTTGCTCCCTTGAGGTCCGTGGAAGCACCGTCCCGGGGCAGCCTCTGGCGCGAGATGGAGCGGCGATACGAAGCCTACAAGGCCAAGGTGGTAAAGCCCTTCTTTCGCGACCATTTTGCCCGCATCGACCGGCAGGTGGTTCTGGTGGATGCGCTCTCGGCGATCAGCTCGGGTCCCCAGGCGGTCGAGGATCTGCGCCACGCGATGGTTGATATCCTCAGTGCGTTCAAGCCGGGCCGCAACCATTTCCTGACCCGTCTGTTGGGCGGCAAACGGGTGGAAAAGATCCTGTTCGCGGCCACAAAGGCCGATCATCTGCACCATAGCCAGCATGATAGGATGACCGCCATTATCGAGGCGTTGACGCGCGAGGCGCAGGATCGCGCCCGCTTTGCCGGCGCCGAGACAGCGGCGCTGGCCCTGGCCGCCCTGCGCACCACCACCGAGGAAATGCGCCATCACGACGGAGGCGAGCTGCCTTGCGTGCGCGGTACACTGCTGGACAGCGGTCGGCAGGTGGCCTGCTACCCCGGCGCGCTGCCCGACGATCCGGCGCAGCTGCTGGTGCCTGCCCAACAGGGCGCGACCCGCTGGTTGGAGGGCGACTATCAGGCGATGCGCTTTGCCCCTGCGCCGCTGACACTGAAACATGGCAGCGGTCCGCCGCATATCCGGATGGACCGCGCCGCGGAATTTCTGATCGGAGATGCCTTGTGACCTTTTGCTTGCGGTCAGCAACCCCGCTGGATGCCGGGCAGACCGGCTGGATCCTGCATCGGTTCGCCGCGGTGACCCCCTGGATGCCCGCCTTGCACTCCGAGGCTGAGGCCATCTCCTTTTGCGGTGAGATGATCGACCGTGGCTGGGTCACGGTGGCGGGACGCGGGCGTCACGTGCATGGCTTCCTGGCACGTGACGGGCAACAGGTTCATGCGCTTTACGTGGCCCCCGAGGCCTGCGGTCAGGGGATCGGCAAGGCGCTTCTGGATGCGGCCAAGGTGGGACAGCCACGCTTGCAGTTGCAGACGTTTCAGGCCAATGACGGCGCCCGTCGTTTTTACCGGCGGGAAGGCTTCGCCGAAACCGCCCGCAGTGATGGTGCCCACAATGATGAGGGCCTACCGGACATCACCTTTGAATGGCGCGCGCAGTACAAGGCGGCAGCATGAGCAAGAAGCCGGTTCTGATCGATCTTGAAGACACCTCGGACACGGCGCCTTCGGTGGCCGAGGCACCGCCGGTTCCGGAGAGCGCGGCGGCTCCCGCTGCGTCCCCGGCGGCGATGGAGCAGGCAGCGAGAATCGCAGCGCGCAAATCTTCCCGGCTGGCGCGTTGGTTCTGGGGGCTGCTTGTCGCGGTGGTCGGCGCCATGGTTTCGGTCGCCACCTGGGATTTCGCCACGGCCCTGATCGATCGCTTGCCCGTGCTGGGATGGGCCGTCACCGCAGGGCTGGTTGTGCTGGCAGTGCTCGCGCTGGGTCTTGGCTTGCGCGAGTTGGCCGCGCTGTCACGGCTGCGCCGGGTGGATGCCCTCCGCCAGGCGGCAGCCGAATGTCACGACCTCGAGACGGCGCGGGCATTTGCCCGGCGTATGGAAGGCTTCTTCAAAGGACGAAGTGATCTGGCCTGGCAGCGGGCACGATTTTCAGAGCGGTGTGAAGACGTGATGGATCCCGATGCCCTGCTATTGCAGATCGAGACCGATCTGTTGGCGCCGCTGGATGCGCTGGCGCTGCGCGAGGTCGAGGCCGCCGCGCGTCAGGTCGCCACTGTAACGGCATTGGTCCCCATCGCGCTTGCGGATGTGCTGACGGCGCTGGTGTCTTCGTTGCGGATGATCCGCCGAGTTGCCGCGATCTATGGCGGGCGGCCGGGGCTTGTCAGTAGCTGGCGGCTGACGCGAACGGTGCTGGCGCATCTTGCCGCCACCGGCGCGGTTGCGGCCGGCGATGACCTGCTTGAGCCGATTCTGGGCGGCTCTGTCCTGTCCAAAGTGTCGCGTCGTTTCGGCGAAGGTCTGGTCAACGGGGCGCTGTCGGCGCGGGTCGGTCTGGCGGCAATGGAAGTGTGCCGTCCAATGCCGTTCTCCCAAAACCGGCGCCCCAGTACACGCAAGGTGGTGCAGCGGGCACTGACCGGGCTGTTCTCGAAGGAAAAATAACCTGCGGTCAGGCGTATGCACGGCGGGGGCGTGGTTGAAGCGGCCGCCCGGCCAGTGTCAGAACCCAGTGTCAGAACAGTTTCGGCGGCTGATCCTTGGGCTGGCGCATGGCAACGACCCCGGTGCGAAAGCCTTCGCCTATGCGATCTGCCAGTGCCCCCCACTGCCGGGCGGTCCGCTCGGGGAGTTCCGTTTGCAGCACATCGTGAAACAGCTCCAGCCAGAGTGGAAAATGCTCGGCCTTCACTTCCTCGCGGCTGACATGCACCCGCATCGGATTGCCGCTGTAACTGCGCTCGCGCAGGATGGCATTGCGCCAGAAGCCTGCGATCTTTTCCTCATGTTCCGGCCAGTCCTGAACGTGGGTGGCGAACACCGGGCCAAGAACGGGATGCTGCCGCACGCGGGCATAAAAGGCGGCGACCACGTGGCTGATCTGTTCGGCCGTGATGTCAAAGCGCGCCAGCGGAGGCTGGGCTTGGGTGTCGGTCATGGTCACTCTGCGATGCTGGATCTCTGGGGCTAGATAGCGACAGCAGCCGCGCGGCGGAAGGGGGCGGGCGCTTGTGCCGCATCTGACCGCTTTACCCGGTCCGCGGCGCAGCCTATAAGGCACCTCATGTCCCATATCGCGGCCATCATTATTCGAATTATATTCCCGGCGCTCTGACACGATTGAGCCGCCGGGCAAAGGCGCTTGAGCCATCGCGCCGAACCGAATATCCCGAACACCGACCTGATTAGCCAAAGGACGCCCCCGATGTGCGCCGACACGCCCCAGACGCCTGACTACAAAGATACCCTGAACCTGCCGAAAACCGACTTCCCGATGCGGGCAGGCCTGCCCAAGCGCGAGCCCGCCTGGCTGGAGCGCTGGGCGCAGATCGGTGTCTATGACAGCCTGCGCGCGAAAGCCGCCGCCGCCAAGGGGACCGATGCCGAACGCAAGCCCTTTACCCTGCACGACGGCCCTCCCTACGCGAACGGCCATCTGCACATCGGCCACGCGCTGAACAAGACCATCAAGGACATGATCGTGCGCAGCCACCAGATGATGGGCTTTGACGCGCGTTACGTGCCCGGCTGGGACTGCCACGGCCTGCCGATCGAATGGAAGATCGAGGAGCAGTACCGCAAGAAGGGCAAGAACAAGGATGCGGTGCCAGTCGTTGAATTCCGTCAGGAATGCCGCAAGTTCGCCGAGGGGTGGATCGATGTCCAGCGCGAGGAATTCAAGCGTCTCGGCATCACCGGCAACTGGGACGATCCCTATATCACCATGGACTATCACGCCGAGGCGGTGATCGCGGATGAGTTCATGAAGTTCCTGATGAACGGTACCCTCTATCAGGGCTCGAAGCCCGTGATGTGGTCGCCGGTCGAGAAGACCGCCCTGGCCGAAGCTGAGGTCGAATATCACGACAAGGAAAGCTTCACCATCTGGGTCAAGTTCAAGGTGGCCGAGGCGGGTGGCTTTGTGGCTGCCGACGGCGAGGACGCGGACTTTGCGGGCGCCGATGCGGCGATCGTGGCGCAGGATCTGGAAGGCGCCTATGTGGTGATCTGGACCACCACCCCCTGGACCATCCCGTCGAACAAGGCGGTCGTCTACGGCGAGGACATCGACTACGGTCTCTACGAGGTGACCGGCACGCCGGAGGAATGCTGGGCCAAGGTGGGCGACCGCTTCCTGCTGGCGGACAAGCTGGCGGCGGATGTCTTCAAACGGGCCCGTCTCGGCGAAGATCAATACAAGCGCGTCCGCGGCGTGTCCGCCGACGAACTCTCCAGCCTGTCGCTGAAGCATCCGCTGGCTGGCGCCGAAGGCGCAAATGGTGAGTGGGACGACATCCGCGACTTCCGCGCGGCCCCGTTCGTCACCGACACCGAAGGCACCGGCTTTGTCCACTGCGCGC
>JGI12316J14372_10002863_pt1 | contig 17497 bp, 14 predicted proteins | sample MarCyaLeptolynsp_FD_14372 | JGI IMG/M metagenome (IMG submission 14372) | reverse complement strand
TGGCCATCTCAAGGGAAAGTAGTTGATTATCCGACTGATGAAAGTAATGCTGGTGCGGCAGTTAAAGATTTGCGTATATTTTTAGAAGCATTAGTTGAGCATTCCAAAGCCGATAAGATTCATTTGATAGCACATAGCATGGGTAATCGAGTGTTAACTCGTGCTGTGAAAGAAATAAGCTTGTCAGCAAATGGTGAAGCGATATTTAATGAAGTTGTGTTAGCAGCACCGGATATGGATGCAAAAACATTCAAGAACATTGTGCCTGATATGGCGAAAAGAGTAGAACGAGTTACTCTGTATGCATCCTCCAGAGATAAAGCACTGGTTGTGTCTAATGTACTGCATGGAGAATATCAAAGGGCGGGTGAGAGTAAGCCTTATCCGGTTGTAATAAACCCTATTGAATCTATTGATGTTTCAAGTGTCACTGATGGTCACTCTTATATAGCTGATGATGGCCAGATCTTAGATGATTTAAATGCTATTCTTAAAGACAGTCGTTTATTAACTAAGGAGATTGCAGAGTCTATTGTAGTTAATAACGACGAAGTTTTCTGGGTTTTACGTCAACCGGTTAATTAAATGATACTACATTTTAAAAATAAGATTGTTTTTTGGCTTTTGGTTTTTTTATTAATCAATTTGCAAGTTGTATGGGCGCAAGAGGTTTATATCTCTGAAGAACATGATTTTAAGCTGGTAGAAATTGCTGAAAATTTAGAACGTCCCTGGGGAGTGGCATTTTTACCAGGCGGTGATGTGCTTGTGACTGAACGTGTGGGACGTTTAAGGCTGATTAAACAAGGCAAGCTTGTACCAAAACCTATTCAAGGCTTGCCTGAGAATATTTATGTTGCAGGGCAAGGCGGGTTGTTAGATGTAGTTCTGCATCCGGATTATAAAAATAATCAGCTTGTTTATATTTCATTTGCCGGGCGTGATGGCCGTATAGCGGGGACTGAAGTAGCTAGAGGGCGTTTCAATGGTGTTGCCTTGGAAAATGTTGAAATCATTTTTGTTTTAGACCCAAAGACCAAAGGAAAACTTCATTATGGTTCCAGACTTGTATTCGCTGCAGATGGAACGCTTTTTATTACTACTGGTGATCGTTATGATCGTTTACACGACGCGCAAGACCCAAATAATCATTTAGGAACAATTATTCGTATTAACGATGATGGGTCAATTCCAAAAGATAATCCTTTTGTGGGTCACACCAGTAATAAACCAGAAATATATTCTTATGGTCATAGAAATGTACAGGGCATTGCTTTGAGACCATCGGATCAATCAATTTGGTCGCATGAACATGGGCCGCGTGGAGGAGATGAAGTTAATATTATTCAGGCAGGTGCTAACTATGGATGGCCTGCGATTACTTATGGTATTGATTACAGCGGAGCAATTATTTCAGATAAAACTCATGCGCCTGGTATGCAGCAACCTGTGGTTTACTGGGATCCTTCAATCGCACCCTGTGGTATGACGTTTTATGAGGGCAGCCATTTCCCTCACTGGCAAGGTGACCTATTCGTTGGTGCATTAGCGCAGAAACATGTGCGTCGCTTACAAATGAATGGTGATGAGGTTGTTAAGCAGGAAGTGCTATTGGAAGGATTTGCCAGAATCCGTGATGTCCGTACTGGCCCTGATGGCTATTTATATATTCTTACTGACGAAAAAAATGGAAGACTCATGCGTTTAGAACCAAATTGAAGATTCCTGTTTATATTTATAGGTTCTGTAGTATTAACTTTGTTTTGGCAAACTTTTATTCAGAATGAAGTAGCCTACAATTCCAGAGAATAGTGAACCTAGAATAATTCCAAGTCGCTCATCAAATACCATATCCACACCAGTTTGTTCGAACGCAAGTGATCCGATAAACATACTCATTGTAAAGCCAATGCCGCAAAGTGCGGACAGACCATATAGACTTCCCCAGCTCATCCCCGCAGGTAACTTGGCTAGCTTCATTTTAATGATCAGCCAGCATAATCCAAATACACCTATTTGCTTGCCGAAAAATAGACCTAATGCAATTCCCAGTGGCACACCATGAGTCAGTTGTTCCATACCAATATTTGTTAGGCTGATCCCAGCATTGGCAAATGCGAATACAGGCAGAATAAAGAATGCTACGGTTGCATGTAAGTCATGTTCAAGACTCTTGAGTGGCGATGCTTCCAGATCTGCTTTTGAGCGCATTGGGATAAACATCGATAAAATAATACCCACCAGCGTTGCGTGCACACCAGATTTCAACATGGCAAACCACATGATAATACCAATCACAATATATGGGCTTCTTGAAGTTACATTTTTTCTATTTAGGTAAAACATAATAGGTAAACATAAACCAACCACAAGCAATGCCGTAGTAGATATATTTGAAGTGTAAAATATGGCAATAATAATTATGGCTCCTACATCATCAAAAATTGCCAATGATGTTAAGAAAATTTTGCACGAGATAGGAACGCGCGAACCTAATAAACTTAAGATGCCGAGTGCAAAAGCAATATCAGTTGCGGCTGGAATAGCCCAGCCTTGCATCGCTGTCGGATCCTCATAATTAAAATAAGTGTAAACCAGGGCAGGGAAGAGCATACCGCCTATAGCACCAATACCAGGCAAGATAACATTCTTTTTATCTGATAATTCCCCTTCAATGAGTTCTCTTTTTAATTCCAGGCCAACCAGGAAAAAGAACACGGCCATTAATCCATCGTTAATCCACAATAGTAGAGGTTTAGCTACAATTAACTCACCTATACGAATTTCCACGGGCGTGGAAAGCAATAGATTGTAATAAATGCTAAGTCCTGTATTAGCGAAAATTAGTGCCAATATAGTGGCAATGATGAGTAAAATACCGCTGGCTGATTCTAGTTTTAGGAACGAACGTATGAAGGAAGTGGAATCACTAGTCATGGATGTAATATGAAGGTAATTTTTTTTAAATCAGAATCTTATGTGATAAGTATAGCAACTAATTGACACCGCTTGTAAATAGATAAGTTTGCATATTATCGGGAATAACAAAATATTTGCGGGCTAAATCTGTACATAAAACAAAGGCCAGCATAGCTGGCCATGATGTATGTAATATTGCTGTCGCTAATCTCTGAATTAAAACTCCTGCCAGGTATTTACTGCCAGATCATTATTATTGGTGGTTGTTAGTTGATCATTATGCTCGCTCCAAGGGCGCGATTTTGACCGGCGCTCAACTGCTACTGCTTGTTCACTTGAGTCAGTATCACCCGCAGATGATTTATGCGTAGTAAAATAACTCACTAGTTTATATAACTGCGCGGACTGTTGATTCATTGTTTCGCTTGAAGCTGCACTTTCCTCAACCAGAGCAGTATTTTGCTGGGTAGTTTTTTCTATTTCGCTGATAGAATTATTGGCTAAGTCTATTCCTGAAGCTTGCTCTCTTGATGCTTCGGCTATGTCATTAACAAGTTGTGAAACATCGCGCACGCCTTCAACAATTTTTTCTAATGTTTTGCCTGACTGGTTTACAAGAGTAGTACCTTGTTCGACTTTGCTTACACTGTCTTCAATCAAACTTTTAATTTCTTTTGCAGCGGTCGCACTGCGTCCGGCAAGATTTCTTACTTCAGAAGCAACCACGGCAAAGCCTCTGCCTTGATCGCCAGCACGTGCGGCTTCTACCGCGGCATTGAGTGCAAGCAGATTGGTTTGGAATGCAATTTCATCGATTACACCGATAATATCTGCAATACGCATACTTGAGCTGCTGATTTCTTCCATAGCATTGACCGCCTGATTAACAACTTCCCCTCCCTGAGTAGCGTGTTCACGCGTGCTAATTGCTAATTGACTTGCATGTTGGGCGTTATCAGCATTGTTCTTTACTGTGCTTGTCATCTCTTCCATAGAGTGAGACGTTGTTTCTAGACTCCTGGCCTGGCTCTCAGTTTGCTGAGACAAGTGCATGTTGCCTCTGGAGATTTCCGCAATGCCATTATTCAATGTATCGGTGCTGGACTTAATATCATCAACAATCTCGGTCAGCTTTTCTGCACAACTGTTTATAGACAAACTAAGGTCTTTAAACTCACCCTCATAGTTATCACTCATTCTATGGGTTAAGTCACCCGCTGCAATATTACCCATCACATCTTTTGCTTCAGTTAATAATTTTTCTGTAGCGTTCTGTATAGCTTTTTCATGAGTAATATCGGTTGCAACTTTAACCACCTTGAATAATTTTCCGCTTGTGTCTGTAATTGGGTTGTAAGTCGCTCTTATCCAAATTTTTTTGTTGTTATTGCCCAGTCTTTGGTATTCTCCGGAGTCAAATTCTCCTTTACTGAGTTTGTTCCAGAAATTTTTATATTCAGCAGAATTTTTATGATTTTCTTCAACAAATAGAGAATGATGTTTACCAATAATCTCTTTCTCAGTATAGCCAGTTAAGTCTAAAAATAAATTATTAGCCTTTAAAATATGCCCTTGCATATCAAACTCGATCATAGCTTGTGATCTATCTATAGCTTCGATAATTGATTTATAGTCAGCATTGGCTTTTTCGTGTTCGCGCAACTCGGTTACATTTTCCCATTCAAGCGTATTGCCTATGTAATTTCCTTTGATATCCATTTGAGCTGTTACAGTAAGCGAGAAAGAAAGATCGCCAACTTGTATATCAGTATTGAATGGTAAATTTTTGGGGTTAGATAATAATGTACGCTGACGGCTTGGATCTTTATGAAATTGATCGATACATTGACCAACTATATTCTCAGGGTCAAAATTAGGCCAAATTTTCTTGAAGGTATTACGATTGTCGCTAAGTAGTTTTTTTGTACCGTGATTTACATAAGTAATGTTAAGGTCGCGGTCAACCATCATAATCGCCGTNTGAACGCCATTAAGTGCAACTTTAAAATTATTTTCTAATTGTGGGNNATTAGGATTATTTTTGTTCCAGCCAAACATGATTTCATCCTTGAAAAATAAATTGTTAGTATAAATATCGAAGCTATATATTTTAAACTGTGNGGCAATAAGCAGTGCGTAATATATCGGCGNAAAANAAATTGTTTAATAGTGCTGGTTGATATAAATCAAAAAAATAATAATTATGATTATAAAAAATCTATAAATGGTAATTAACTAAGAATAAAAGGATGTTTAATGCAGCATTATATGCATCCCTTGCGACATTTCTGTAATAATTCCTTATCCAGCTTATGTATTAAATTGGTGCAATATAAGGTTTATGTTGATTTTAGTTGTGGTCAGTTAGAAAAATTGAGAGAGCCTGAGAGTTATAAAGTCATCTTCTTTAAAGGATGCGGTTAAAGAGTCATCACGTGCATTGGTAAATAGCTGGCCTTCAATTTCAACTTTAAGTGAATCACCGATACGGCGTTCTGCCTCAACACGCAAACTATAAGATTCATCCTCTAGGTCAAAAATTCCTCCGGCTAATAATGATGTATCCTGAATATCATTAAATGTATAGCGCGTACCTAAAAATAAATCATTTTCAAGTACAGTGACGGGTGCATCTATTTCATCACGATCATCATATAAATGCTCTAGCAGCACACCTAAGTCAGCATCACTATCGCGAAACTGGAAAAATGTATATTCAAACCCAATTACACTGGCCGCAAAGGTATCGCCTTGTCCTTCTCTTATAATACCTTCGAACTTCCATAACCATTCTTCATAAGTGTATTGCAAGTCTACACCTATTTGATTGATGATTTCATAGTGAGGAACTAAGCGAGTGGCGGTAGAGTTGAGAACTAAGGTAGGTTCGCGGCCCGTACCATGGAAATAACTTAGGCCAATATCCCAGTCACCAATGAAATGAGAGTAACGTGCAGCAAAATCAGTATGCCATTCTTCAGCACCTGATTCATATTCAGCATCGTCTTCATCAACAACAAGCGCTGCGCGCAATCGACCATCATCTCCTGCAAAGGTTCTCTCTCTGAAAAGCGGTAATACGTAAAATGAAAAACGCCCATAGTCTTTTTGCATGGCAAGATTGACCATTGCTTGACCAAGGTAGTCTTCTTCATCAATATTTTCTACCTGGTCAATTTGATTTAATACATTCACTAAATGGCGCGATTCTGTAACGCCCCAAAATTCACGGTTAACACCAATCAGCAGCTCCCAATTATCTTGGATATACAACCAGTAGGCTTCTCTTATATCAGCATGGGTGCGGTCATCATCACGTGAGTCAATGCGTGCAAAAGGAATGAAGGAAATTTGATGGTCGCCTTGTTCATAAATCCATTCAGGCTCCAGGATTAGTGAATTTTGTGCGCCATTAAATTGATCTGAAAACTGTGCATCATGAGGGAACCAACGTGATTCTAGTCCGGCAAAGCCAGAGAATTCAATTTCAGCATAAGAGGAACAATGAATACTTGTGCTTAGTAGTATTAATAAGCGACCAAAATAATTAATTGACACGCTTTAGCACACCTTTAACAAAATCATTTTCAGTTAAGCCAGTTTTAAATTCGTAGTCTGAATAAATTAATTCAGTACTTTTCCCTGTTTGATGATTTATCATGCTAAATAAATGTGAGCGCCAAACGTCGCCTTCATATTCACGATAGTCATTGAGTTCTAGCGTTTTTAGTAACGCGTCTTTACGGTCATAAAAATCCAGTTTCCTTACCTGGAAAACAGTTTGGTCTACCCAGGCTATTTGTCTTGTGTAACCCGAATTTTCATAACGTGGGTAACGCTCAACAACATCACAAGTTAATTCGCCGCATGCCTCACTGCGTAACCATTTATATGAGTATTTATTCAATTCTGTTGATGTGAAATCTTCAAACGCAAATTCAGAACCCACAAATGGCCCGGATTTATTGGTGGATGAAATTCTTTTTACTCGTTTTAAAGCAGGTAAGTATAGCCATTGGTTGTCTGGATCAAGAATCTGCGCATGTGATAATAAAGCTGTGCCTTTAATATCACGCGGGCTATCAAATACCACCAGGCTTCTATCACCAAGGTTTTCATCTTGAATTTCAAAGGTTTTAATTTCTAGCGTGCGTGATGACTCTTTGCCAGCAGCATTACGTAACACCATTTTTAGTTTAACAGTGCTATCTGAAAACCCCCGGTCAGAACGATCACTTCTGGCAGCAATCTCAAAACCTTTTTCTTCCAGGTTTTCTTCAGCATGTAAAGGTGTATTTAATAATATACTTGCAATTAACAGCCAAAAATATTTGCTAGCATATTTATTTTTAAGAATACGCATGTTGAGTTCCTTGGTTAGATGATAAGTTCTTTGCCTTTTTGTTTTTATCTATAACTAAAAGTAATGCCGGTAGTAACAAGAAATCTAAAATGAGTGCGGCAACAACCGCTGTGGCTGTTAATATGCCTGATTCCTGATTAATTTTGAATGATGAAAGGGCTAACACACCAAAACCAGCAGTTAAGATAACAGTATTAATAGTAACGGCTTTTCCAACTGTGTTAAGTGAGTAACGAATAGAATCTTCGGTGCTTAATTCCTTTTCCCTGCGGCCACGTAAATATTTTGTTAATAAGTGGACAGTGTCGTCGACTACAATACCTAAAGAAGTAGCAGTCACTGTAGCAGCTGAAATACCAATCATGCCTACACTCAGGGCCCATATGCCAAATGTGACTAATACTGGAATCGCATTGGGGATGATACTTAATAGACCCAAACGAATACTTCTCAGAGACAATATTAAGATAATGGCAATGAGTGAAACTGCAATGGCGTTACCACGTAACATGCTCTCAATATTACGTTTTGCAATATAAGAAAACATTTGGGTCGGGCCGGTGGCACTTGTCCACATGTATTGAGGCGCATTATCTTTGAGCCATTGCCGGGATTCCACGACAAACTCTCTGGTGCGAACAGTGTCAACGTCGCCTAGAGTTGCGGTGATGCGTGAAGCAGACTTGTCAACATTTATTCTATCGTTGAGGTCTAAGCCGTATGGAAGTGACAATTCATACAATAATAAGTATTGTGCAGAGAGTTCAGTATCTTCAGGCAAGCGGAAGTAACTCTCGTCATCACCATGCATATTCTTGTTTAAGCGCTTAAAGATATCGGTAATTGAATACACATGTTCAACATCGGGTTGTGCGCGCATCCATTTTGCAAATTCATCTAATTTCTGCAAATACTCAGGGTGGCTAATGCCGCCAGGCTCTTTTGCAGCAATCGAAAATTCTACTGGGTAAAATGCACCAAGATTTTTGATTGCAAAATCTGTATCGGTTCTGAACTTAATTGATTCATCAAAGTATTTTGTCCAAACATCATTGAGTTGATTGGTAAATGCCAGCACAGAAAAAATAATCGCAATAGAACCCATGCTTACAAGAATCATTTTTGGTTTAGCAATAACAAAATTTGCAAGTTTGGTATAAAAGCTATTATTTCTTGAATCATCGTTAATCAGTTTGGCTTTCATTGGCATTAGACTGACCAGTGCGGGCAAGAGAAATAATGACAGTGCCCAGGCACCGGCAATTCCTGCTGCAGTCATATTGCCAAGATGATGAAAAGGGGGCGAGTCTGAAAAGTTGAGTGCTAAAAAGCCGACAATAGTCGTAATACTGGTAATCGTGACTGCCAGGAAGTTAATGCGGATAGCCTCAACTAATGCTTTATTTTTCTCAACGCCAGTACTCATGAGTTCGCGCATTGAAATTAGAATATGGATGCTGTCAGCAATCGCTAAGGTTAAAACAATCGTAGGTGCAGTAAGCGAGACGGGGGTTAACAAGATACCCATCATTCCTCCTGCGCCTAATGCAACCATAGTAGATAAAATAATTACCGCTAATGTTGCTAACGTAGCAGTGATTGAACGCAGTGATAGAAAGGTAATAATAAGTAGTACGCCATACATGATAGGCGTTAGTGTTTGCATGTCTTTAATGCCTGACTCAGCAAACGAATTATTCAACATGGATACGCCGCTAAGTGCGATATTGATGTTCGGATAATCTTTTTCTATACCGGCAACAATTTTGCGAGCATGAGCGGCTGCAGTGGGGACTTCTATTAAATCTTTTTCCGGGTATTGTAGGACAACATTAATGCCCGTGGTATCTGCATCGTGTGAAATTAAAAAATTATTAAGCAGTGGTTCTTTTAAAGCGATATTAACCTTATCGTCTAATACCTGTGTAGGTAGTTGTTTGCCATTTTTGATTAAGTCTTCAACTGTAAGGTCGTCACCGTCTGCCCATGTGTGTTGAAAATTGGTAATAGAATCTACCCGTGTTGCATAAGGGATTTGCCAAGCTTCTTCGGTAATACGTTCAGCAATTTCTGAAAGTGTTCCATCAAAGCGTTTTTCATCTTTGGATTGGATGACAAATAAGAAATTATCACTTTTAGTATAAGTTTTTTGAAATTCTTCAAATGCAACTAAATCCGGATTGTCTCCTGAGAAAAACACACGGTAATTAGTGGCAAAGTCTAAACTTTTTGCGTGACTAAAAATAAAACCAACAATGAGTAAGCTCAAAAATATCGTCAACCAACGATGACGTATCACCCATGAGCTCCATTTGATAGCAAAGCTATCTATTGCACGCGTAAATTTATCCACATTTGCTCCCGTGATTGGAATTAATTAAAAGAATTTAAATTTTTAAGGATGTTAAGTATTCGACTAAGCCACGTGTGTATTCGGTAAAACTAGCTGGCTGTTGAGCATTTTTTGCGATCCCAATAGCACCTTGTGATACAGCGATGATGAGTGTTGCAATATGTTCGGGGTCTGTTTGCTTGTTCATGAATCCATTTTTTTGGCATCTTTGTAGCGCTGTTGTTAAATGCGTTTTCCAGTCGGAATAAATTGTTTCAATTCTTGCGCGAAAGCCTTCATCAATAGCCGACATTTCTTGTGCTAAATTATTAATCGGACAGCCATGTTTAACTGATTCGCAATCTAAATATTGATCGGGAGAATTGAACATATCGATAACCGCTTGCAAGGGGTTGTCACTATTTATAATAGGCATCCAGATTTCTGTTTTTACTTCTGTCAGTGATTCGTCGAGTACCGCATAGCCTAATTCTTGTTTGGTAGCGAAGTGATGGTAGAAGCAACCTTTGGATATGTCTGCCTGCTTGAGAATGTCACCCAGTGATGTTGACTGAAAGCCGTTTTTTAAAATTTCTTCAGCTGCAACCATGAGTATTTTATTACGCGTAGACGCAGCTTGGATTTCTCGATTAGGAGTCATTCCAGGAATATACAGACCAACTGGTCGGTATGTCAAGAGCTGGTCAACACTAGCCCAATAATGTGTCATAGTCGTTATGCAACGCTTGTCATTTAATAATGAAAATAAATAAGGGGAGGCGACAATGAAAAAGCTACTGATATGTTCGCTAGCAATTTTTATTGTGTGGACAATAATTGATTTTATCGTGCATGCAATCTATCTCAAAGATTACTATTTGCAGACAGCCGATTTGTGGCGCCCACAAGAAGAAGCGAAAATGTTTCTCAATGCTGTAGTAGTGTTGATCGGTGCAGTTATTTTTACTTTGATCTATTTAGTGTTGGTGGCTCGAAAATCAGTTGGCTCGGCATTACTGTATGGTTTATTGCTGGGTATCAGTGCAGGTATTTCTATTGGTTACGGTTTCTATGCATTCATGCCAATTCCCTACCATATGGCAGCAACGTGGTTCCTTGTGAGTGTTGGTGAAGGTCTTATTGCCGGAGGTATATTAGGCTTCATGGCTAAGCCATAAAATAATTCTTAAGTTAAACTACTTATATTGTTCCGGCGCCTGTCTCTATGATAAATGAGAGACAGGTCTCAAATTTCTCTTCTGGTGCGTAAAGTTTAGACCAATCAGTCGCGCATAAATAATCGTCTATCGGTTAATTGACTCCAATTTCCTCACCTTAGTATTAATGTGTCATGTGAGTTTATATGGCAATTGATTGTTGTCATCAAATATATGGATATTAAATAATTAATCTAAGGATATGGGCTGGTATGCAGAATAAGACATTTGTGATTGGTGCTTACGGCATTGAGTCGAAAGATATGCTTGTTCTCGAGAGGATATTTAAGATCACAGAAGGACGTACGCGATCTTATAAGATTCAAAATAACGAGATTAATGAAAACAAAGATATTGCGATGGTTAATGTCTCAAATAGAGATGCCATCAAGCAATGGGGTTCGGAAAATTTAGACTCGAACGGTGAACCTACTTGTCCAACATTATTAGTAGGCAAAGTAAGACCGAAGAACGATCGATTTCGTTTTACACCGATCCCATTTTTTGCCACACGCGTATTGAAGTCGTTAGATGAAATAACTGTAGAAGATCTTAAGTATACACCCGAGATTACTATTGACGATGTTGCAAAGAATAAGAAATTAGAAACACAAAGTGAAAGAGCTGCTGCGGGTGGATTGAATCAGCAACAAGTTGTATCTATTGCTGAAAAGAGCAGTTCTACGCAAACAAGTAACAAGCGTGCAGTATTGGTCGTTGATGACAGTCTACCTGTTAGGCAAGCGCTAGAAATGAAATTAACTATGATGGATTATCGAGTGCAACTAGCTACTAATGGCCAACAGGCAATCGAGTTTATTGAGAAAAATAATTACGATTCAGTTTTTCTGGATGTAGTTATGCCAGGAGTTGATGGCTATGAAGTATGTAAACGCATTAAGCGTAATAAAGCGACAAAGCATATTCCGGTAATTATGCTAACGAGTAAATCGTCACCATTTGACAAAGTAAAAGGCAAGCTGGCTGGCTGTGATTCTTATTTAACTAAGCCGGTTGAACATGAAGAATTCCAAAAAGTGGTATCTGGATATCTTGGGTAACAAGTTGAGATTGTATTAAGTGTATAGGAGAAAAATTTATGTCTAATAAAATTCTCGTTGTAGATGATTCACCTGCAGACCTGCAAAATATTAAATCAATTGTTTCTAATGCGGGTCATACAGTGATTACTGCATCATCAGGTAAGGAAGCAATTACCAAAGCTAAAGAAATGCATCCAGATATGATTTTTATGGATGTGATTATGGAGAATACGGATGGTTTTGAAGCCTGCCGGGAAATTATTTCTGATCGCGATACAAAAAATATACCTATCGTATTTGTTAGCTCTAAATGTCAGAAAGCAGACCGAGTATGGGCTGAACTGCAAGGAGGTAAAGCATTAGTTGGCAAGCCTTACACCGAGGCAGAAATCGTTGAACAGATAAATGCTTATAGCTAATTAATAAAATGAGTACGATTGATTCAATCAAAAATGCTTTGTTTTCATCGATAGGTAAGAAGCCTAAAAATGAAGATTTGGCTATACCTGTCGATGGTTATTCAGAAGATGATGAGGACCGTGCGAAGAAGCGCTTTTATGGTTTTAAAATAAATGACATACGCTTATTACTTGATGCAGATATTCGTAGTGAAGTTATCAACCATTCTGCGATTACGCCTATTCCGCTAATGCCTAAATGTATTAAAGGTTTATGCAATGTCAGGGGTAATTTGGTTCCAGTTTATGATCTGTATGAAAAATTTGGTCTCACTAAGCCAGGCTCAACAATGGACAATAAAAAAATTCTTGTGCTGGATGAAAATCAAGATATGGCAGGGATAGAAATCGACGAGATGATAACAACATTAGAATTTGATGAGCAAGATATGCAGACCGGCCTCAAAACTGACAACGAAATGATAAATCAGCTGATTACATATAGTTATAAAGAAAATGGGAATAATTGGTTTGGTTTTGACCACAAACAAATGTTCCACATTGTTGAATAAATTCTAAAGCTAAAAATACCAGGGATGTAAAGGGGAAGTAAAATGTTTAAGTTAACATTGTTAGATAATCTTGAAATTAAAAATAAACTGGTGACGCTGTTTTCAGCAGTCATTATTGGTTTTTTAGTTTTAGGTATCACTTATTGGCTCGGCGTTAAAGCATCAAGTGATGCTGAAAAAAGATCGTCTGCATTTATTGAGTATCAAGAACTGGTTAACCAGGCGCAGGCAAACTATTTAAAACTCCGACGCTATGAAACTGACTTTACGCTAAGTATCTCCGGTTCCACGGGTAGAACATATAACGACGCTCCTTTAGAAAGCCATAAAAAGCATGTTAAAGAACTTGAGCAGGTGATGCAGAAGCTTGCTACTGTTGCGCCCCAAGTGGATGGATACACGCAAACAATCACTGCCAACTTAGAAGATGCAGATACTAAAGATTATATCCAAAATTTAGTAGAACAATCATCAGATGTAGTAAATAACTACAGTTTATCTTTTGGCGACATTGTAAAGTTCCAGCGCATCGTTGGATTTACAGAAAATGATGGTTTAAGAAACCAAGTGAATGGAATCGCTACGCAGTTAGAAAAAAGTTTGGTTAGAATTGGTGACTCTACTATGTTGGGTTATCTGGGCTTGATGCGTGATAATCAGAATCACATTATGCAGTCAATTGACTTGACGCAAGCATACGAAGATCTAAAAACAACAGCTAATAATGATTTTAAACAGTATCTGACTAAGTCGAATGCCTCTGGCGAAGAGAAAATTAATTTATCTGCTTATATTGACCAATATGTGGCTGGTATTAGTGCTATCGTAGCCAATAAGCGCCGTGCAAATGAATATACCGAGCTTTATGACTTTATGCTGGGGCCAATATTTAATGAAATGACCCAGTCATCACAAAACCGTATCCAGCAAAATAAAGTGGCATTGGCGGTAGAGTCTAATCGTTTAACTACAGTTTTCGTTGCTTCTATTGTATTTGTGGGTGCGTTATTGTCGGCGATTTTATTTGTGTTTGGTCGCAGTTTGGTGAATCCTATTCAATCTTTGCAGTCAACCATCCATGAAGTTAACCAGGGTAGACTGGATGTTCGCAGTAATATTCATCGAGATGATGAGTTGGGTCAATTGTCTACCGCATTTGATACCTTGCTTGATGAAAAAGTATCGCAATTATCTGAGGCTGAAAAAGAAAATGATCAGCTTAATGAATCAATTGTAGAATTACTTAAGTCTGTTGCTCAACTAAGTAAAAAAGATTTCACTACACGTGTGCCAGTATTTGAGGATGTAACAGGTGCGGTTGGTGACTCTTTGAATTTACTTGCAAAAGAAACAGGCGGGGCGATGAGTGAAGTACGCTCTATTTCTATGAAAGTGGCAAAAGTATCTGCGCAGGTAAGAGACCAGGCAAACATGGTAATGGGTGAGACACGCAAAGAACGTAAACAGGCTGAAAATGCCATGAATGAAATACAAGTTGCGTCTAGTGCTATGCAGAAAATATCTAATGATGCGCAAGAAGCAAATAAGCAGGCTGATAGCGCATTCAATAACACACAGGTAGCACTCGATACAGTAAACGAGTCTGTACAAGGTATTAATAGTATTCGTGACACTATTAGTGAGACAGAAAAACGTATTAAACGCTTAGGTGAGCGTTCCCAGGAAATTACCGGAATTGTTAACTTGATTAATGGTATTTCAGAAAGAACTCATATTTTGGCATTGAATGCGAGTATGCATGCGGCATCTGCTGGTGAGGCAGGACGTGGGTTCGCAGTAGTTGCAGATGAGGTTCAGCGCCTTGCTGAAAACGCACGTGAGGCAACTAAAGAAATTGCTACTTTGGTAACAAATATTCAAGTAGAAACTGGTGATACGGTGGTTGCTATGAATGACGTGATTACTCAAGTGGCAAATGGAACTGAATTAGCCTCTAAGGCCGAAAATGCCATGCTTATGACACAGGCTTCAACGAAAGAATTGGTAGATTCAGTTGAATTGATAGCGCACAGCTCAAAGTCACAGGCTAAAGCGTCAAGTGGCTTGCTTGAGCGTGCCAACGAGATTGTAGAAAGTACCCGACAAACCGATAAGCATATGAAACAGCAATCTGTGAATACGGAATTATTGGGTAGATATTCTAAGAATCTTGTACATACGGTAAGTGAATTTAAATTATCTCTTGGTAAGCAACAGCAGCCAGTTGAAACCACGCCTGTTGATGAGTTAGAGAAAGAATTGGATATAGATTTGCTCGCAAGTAATCAATAGACCAAGCACTCTATTTGCATGATTTGAAATTGAGCCAAGGATGAAGTTCAAATGCAAAAAATTGATCAAGAGAAGCTAACTGAGTTTACTCACCAACTTTCAGAGTTTCAAACAGAGGCAAATAAAACGGCCTCTGTTGACGTTTATGATCGTTTTACTATTAGTAAATTAGAAGATCATGTGGTTGATCTTTATCAGTTATCGATTGACGCAGCACATCAAGGCTTGCAATTTCTATGTCAACATATGAGAGATAATATCCGTAATCATTCGATTACCGGAACTAATATCTCCAATGAAGAATTCGCCTTAATGGCCGAGTGGAAAAGTTTAGTAAAGGCCTATTTAGTCAATAATGACAATCCACAAGTGGTTGAAGCCCTTGCCACTAACCTATCCAAGCCAGGCTGGGTGTCTCCGCTGAATGACGGAGATAATAAGCAGGCTATCTCAGTCTTGTTAGATCAAGAGCAACCGATGATGAGTCTGTGGATGAAGAAAATATTAATGACATAGAAGGGATGTCATCTTTATTCGAAGATGATGAGCCATCATTAGCAGAATGCTTTCAAGATTTAGCAGAAGATGAAGATGATAGTGCAACTGATGATAGTGTCGATACGGGTGCGCAAGGCTCAATACAGGAACAAGAGCTTGAGTTAAAGCAAAGTTTACAAACGCATGAAGAAGTGAAAGAAATTCATGTTTCTAATGAAGAACTATCACAAATTAAACAACCGCCAGAAATTTCTAATTCAGAACCTGCTTTTATTGAGGCTGATGTTGAAGAACATGACCCTAAGTTGGAAAAAGATGATGTCCATGCTGAAGCAGAGCTTGTTAAAGATGAATTCAATAAAAATGAAAATGTTGAAAAAGTAGACGTTTCCGAGGAAGAGTTGGCTAAGATTAAAGAGCCGGAAGCTGATGCGATAGAAGATGATTTGTTTGTCGAGAATTCTGAGCATAAAGATTCGTCGCTGGCTGAAGAAGTAGCTATTCAATTACCAAATGCACAAGAACAAGAAAAAATAGAAGTCTCTGAAGAAGAATTAGCTGAAATAGATGAGCAGGCCAAATCTTCATTAGAAGATGACTTATTTGTAGAGGATTCAGGTCATGAGGAATCAGAATATAACGAAGAGTTTGATAAAGATTTATCGGCAGCAGAAGCAGCCATTGTTTTGTCAGATGAGCAAGAACAAGAAAAAATAGAAATCTCTGAAGAAGAATTAGCCGAAATAGATGAGCAGGCCAAACCTTCATTAGAAGATGATTTATTTGTAGAAGATTCAGGCCATGAGGAATCAGAGTATAACGAAGAGTTTGATAAAGATTTATCGGTAGCAGAAGCAGCCATTGTTTTATCAGACGAACAAGAGCAGGAAAAAGTAGAAGTTTCTGAAGAAGAACTGGCAGCAATAGAAACGCCTGCTAAATCCTCTTTGGAAGAAGAACTTTTCGTTGCGGATACTGGGGATACTGAATCTGAATACAATGAAAAATTTGATGAAGATTTATCAATAGCAGAATCAGCTATTCAGCAAGATGGCATTAGTGAAACCCAAGGTGAAATGAGTATCGCTGAAGAAGCTATTGCTGATATAGATACCCATTCTGAACAGTTTGCTGATGACAGTAACTTTGTTGACACAGTGACTGAGAAAATAATGCCTGTTTCGAAAGAGATAGAAACAGTAGCTGAAGAAGAAACTGCTGAATCCAAGCAAGAGGCAGATAATACCGTTGCAGAAACCGTTTATATTGAGCCGGTTGAAGAAAAGCAAGATAAATCAAGAAGCATCATAGAAGCTTACGTTGATGTTATTTCTAATAAGAAAAGTCATAGCAAGCCTGACGAATTAGAACAGGAGCTTATAGAAGATCCGGTTATTGAAGATGAACTGGTTGCATTGGAACCGATTGAAAATATTTTAGAGAAATATTCTGATTGGACTGAAGAACAAAAAGAACTGCTTAGCCTTATATTGTCTGAAGTGAATGATGTTATCGAGCAGCAAGATGAAACATTAGCTGTGTTGCATGATACATCGCCCCATGAAGAGTCAGTATTGGAAATGGTTTCTCTTTATGCGGAGCAAATAGAGCGCATGGGGTCCGCTGCTGAAATGGTTGGTCTGGATGCATTGCAGAAACTGTGTGAACTCATCGGGTTCCATTTTGGTGATTTGGTTCGGTCTAGCACTGAGATGATTGTTAAGTCAGAAGGGCGCATCAGAAAATGGCCTTTTGTGATCTACAACTATCTTAAAGATATATATAACGAAAGCGCTCATCAAGAAGCTATTGATTATATTTCACATGATGATTGGGCAAGGACTATTCGTGAAGATATTAAAT
>JGI12316J14372_10002838_pt1 | contig 17659 bp, 12 predicted proteins | sample MarCyaLeptolynsp_FD_14372 | JGI IMG/M metagenome (IMG submission 14372) | reverse complement strand
ACCCCGTTCGGCAAGATGAACAGAACCTCTTCGGGGTATTGCGCCATCAGCCGGTTCCAGTCACAGGCGTTCAGCGCCTCGATGTGCTCAAAGGTGACAAGCTCGGCATTCGGCTGCACGACGAGCGGCGGCAAGTCCTGAGCCGTTGCGGCCGTTGCCAGAAAACCAAAGCCTATTGCGCCTAAAACAGTCCGGTATGTCATTGTCCATCCTCCATTTTTGACAACGAAACCTTGCACTTAGCCCCCGAAGTGCCTCTTCAGGGCATCAAAGCCCCCCTGAAAGACATTCGTCCCGATCCCGCTGACGAGATCGTCCTCGTTTTCCGGATCGCATTCGAATTCCGCGGACCACTCGATAAAGGTGCGGTCTCCTTCCGTGACCGGGGTCAAGCGGAGCGTGGCGATGTAGTCGCTGAGCGGCATCGGCCCTTCGAGCATCGAATAGCTGTAGAAGAGGTCGTAGTCGGACAGGCCCAACAGCTGCTCTCGGATGTTGTCGCCGTTCTGCAGATTGAAATTGCGGATACAGCCGACCTTGTCCGCGGGCAGCGCGTCTTCGATGCGGCTCTCCCTTATCCTCGGGTGCCACTTGGGCAGGCCGTTAAAGTCCCGGATCCGTTCCCAGACCTTTGCCGCCGGCGCGTTGATTACGGAAGACGTATAGACCCGGGCCATCATTTGCTCTCCTTCGAGGAGCCGGAGCCTTTGGGCTTGTCGTCCGCCTTGAGACGCTTCATTTCGTTGGCGGCGCGGGTCATGTCGTTGGCGGTGCGCATGACGTCGGACTTGGCAAGGTTCGAGCCGTCGATGCCGATGTCGCTCAACAGGCTGTCGACCATGGGGGCCTGGACCCGGTAACGCAGCGCCGAGTTGATGACCTCGTCGGTCGGGCTGCCGCCGCCTCCGCCACCACCGCCGCCTGCGACGCCGCCATTGCCGTCGGCCCAGCCGAGACCACCAGTACCATTGCCGCCAAGCTGCATGATCTTGATGTCGTTGATCTTCTCAAGCGGCTTGACCGATGCAGCGACAATGCCTTCCACGTGCTCGAGCATCTTGCGCTTGAACAGGGAATGACGGGCGCCATCCGTGAGCACGTTTTCCGCTTCGTTGATGAGTTTCTGCGCTTCGGCTTCCACAGCCCTGCGGATGCGTTCGGCTTCTGCCGCGATGCGTTTTTCTTCTGCTTCCTTTTCGGCCAGAACAACATCGACGGACTTGCGGCGGGTGGCAACTTCCGTCTCCTGCGCCGTCTTGACCTTTTCCGCGGCCTCGGTGGCGCGCGCGCGGGCGGCTTCTGCTTCGACTGCGGCGGCGCTTTCATCCAGCGACTTCTTGTAGAGCTCGATGGCCTTGTCCATCTGCGCGCTCTCGACCGATTTCTCGCGTTCGATTTCCAGGCGCCTGCGTTCCGTCTGATGGCCTATGCGGGCATCGTCCAGGCCGCGTTCGGAGGCGATCTGCGCGCGTTCGATCTCTTCCTGGCTGACGATCTCGGCTTCGCGCAAGGCCTGGACGCGAGCGATCTCGAGTTGCTCCAACACCTTCTTGCGTTCCAGCTTCTTCGCGTCGAGCTCCTGTTCCGCCAGGATCTTTTCCGCGTCGATGGATTTTGCCTTGGCAACCCTGGCAGCTTCCACGGCCTGGTCTGCTGCGACCTGAGCCTCGTCGATAGCCTTGTTGCGGGCAATTTCCAGCGACCTGATCTTCTCGTCCCGGGCGATCTTCTCCGCGGTGGTTTTCTGTTCCTGCGCAATGCGCGCCTGCTCGACGCTGCGTCTTGAGGCAACCTCGGCCGTTTCGATCGCCTCGGTCTTTTCGATCTCGCGTGTGCGGATGTCTGCGTCCTTCGCAATCTCGGCCGTGCGGACCTTGTTTTCCTGGGCGATGCGCGCAGCCTCGACGAGTTCCTGGGCGGAGATGTTGGCGACGTCGACCGCCCGGTTGCGGGCGATCTCACGTTCGCGCAGATCCTGCTCGTAGGCGATGCGTTCTGCAGCGACCTTCTTTTCCTTGGCAATGCGCGCTGCTTCCGTTGCCTCCAATTTGGCAATTTCGGCGGCCTCGATGGCCTTGGCGCGGGCGACGTCGCGTTCCCGCGTTGCTTCCTCGCTTTCGATCCGCTGCAGCGTGATCTTGGCTTCCTGGGCGATCCGGGCCGCGTCGACAGCTTCGCGTGCCGCGATCTCCGCTTCTTCGACCGCCTTGTTGCGTGCGATTTCCAGTCCGCGTGTTTCCTGTTCGAAGGAGATACGTTCTGCGGCGATCACCTTTTCCTGGGCGATGCGCTTGGCTTCGGTTGCCTCCTTGGCCGCGATATTGGCCGCATCAAGGGCTGCCTGACGGGCCACGTCACGTTCGTCGGTCGCTTCCTGCGCGGCGATGCGTTCAAACGACAGTTGCTTGTCCTGGGCGATGCGCGCCTTTTCAACTGCTTCGCGCGCAGTAATCTCGGCCTCGTCAATCGCCTTGTTGGAGGCAATTTCCAGGTTCCTGATGCGCTCTTCCTGGGCAATGCGCGTCTTGTTGGTTTCTTCGCGCGCAGCGATCTGGGCAATGTCGATCTGCTGCTGACGCTCAATCTCGAGCGCGCGCGTTGCCTGTTCGGACGCGATGCGCTCCGCCGACAGCGCCTTTTCGCGAGCGATCCTGGCCGCTTCCGTCGCCTTCTGGCTGGCGATCTCCGCTTCTTCCAGAATTTTCTGGCGCTCGATTTCCAGCCGACGAGTTTCGCGGTCCGCCTCGATGCGCGAGGCATTGACCGTCTGCTCCTGCGCAACACGAAGCTTTTCAGCCGCCTCGCGCGACGCAATCTCGGCCTGCTCAACGGCGAGGTTGCGTGCGATCTCCCGTTCACGGGTCGAGCGTTCGAAGGTGATCCGCGCTTCGGTCACTGCTTCTTCCTGAGCGATCTTTGCCTTTTCGATCAGCTCACGCGCGGCAATGTCGGTTTCCTCGATGGTCTTCCGGCGCTCGATCTCGAGCGCTTCGGTCTCGCGGTCCTTGGCAATGCGCGCCTCGGACAGGGCGCGTTCCTGCGCTATCCGGGCCTTTTCAACCGCTTCCTTGGCAGCGATGTCGGCTGCCTCTGTCATTTGCTGCGTCTTGATCCGCTCTTCGGTCAGGTTCTTTTCTTGCCCGATCCGCGCTTTCTCAACGGCTTCGCGGGTGACAATTTCAGCTTCGTCGATGACGCGCTGACGGTCGATTTCCTTTTGGCGAACTTCCTTTTCAGAAGCAATGCGTGCCTCCGAGATCAACCGCTCGTTTTCAATCCGGGCGGTTTCAATGGCTTCCCGGCTCAAGAGCGAGGCCTGTTCTGCCTCCTTTTCCTGCTCTGCGCGTTCGCGGACAAGGTCGGCGTGCTGCTGGGCGCGCCTGAACTCGATCTCACGCTCCTGCTCAAGGCGCGCATTTTCACTTTCGCGCTCGATGTCCAGAACCTGCTTTTCTGCTTCCAGGTTGCGCGAACGGATGCGGATCATCGAATCCTGTTCGATATCGTTTCTGAGCTTTCTCCGATCTTCGATCTCACGGATGACCGTGGTCAGACCCTCGGCATCAAACCTGTTTGAGGGATTGAAGTACTCGATCCCGGTTTGGTCGATATCCGTGATCGCGACGCTTTCAAGTTCCAGACCGTTCTTGTCGAGGCCCACCTGCGCAGCCTCAAGTACGCGGTCGACATAGAGATGGCGGCTCTCGTGAAGTTCCTCCATCGTCATTTCCGAGGCGACAGTTCTCAAGGCGGAGACGAACTTGCCTGAAAGAAGGGAGTGAATGCGTTCCGGCTCAAGCGTGCGCCGCCCGAGCGTCGATGCCGCCAGACTGACGGCCGTCTTCGTCTGCCCGACTCGCACGTAGAATTCAGCGTCCACGTCGACCCTGAGACGATCCTTGGTGATGAGCGCATCTTCCTTTTCGCGGGTCAGCGCCATCTGCAGGGAGTTCATGTTGACGGGTGTGATGTCGTGAATGATCGGCCAGACGAACGCACCGCCGTCGATCACGACCTTCTCTCCCAGGAAACCTGTTCGCACGAAGGCGACTTCCTTGGTCGAGCGCCGGTAAAGCCAGTGCATCACCCAATAGAGGATGAAAACGACGATGACCGCGAGTATGAGCCAAAGCACCAATTGCCCGATGAGCTGACCAGCCATGTTCGATCCTCCCCCCCGGCTCAAGAGCCGCGGATTTCCTTGAATTTTCTGGTTTGTTCGACGAGTGCGACCTCGGTCGGCAAGCGCTCCATCGAGGAGGCGCCGTAAAAGCCGTGACAGTTGCGCGTGTTCTTCAGGACGAATTCGGCATCATCCGGCATTGCCACCGGACCGCCATGCACCAGAATGACAGCGTCGGGATTGACCGCGAGGGCCGCCGCGGACCACTCGTCGACGATTGCCGGGCAGTCTTCCAGCTTCAAAGAGGTTTCCGCGCCGATGCTGCCGCCGGTGGTCAGGCCGAGATGACACACGATAATGTCGGCACCTGCGCGGGCCATCGCGGTCGCGTCCTCTGACGAAAACACATAAGGCGTCGTGAGCATGTCCTTCTGGTGCGCCATCGCGATCATGTCGACCTCCAGCTGATAGGACATGCCGGTCTCTTCCAGATTTGCGCGGAAGTTGCCGTCAATCAGTCCGACGGTCGGAAAATTCTGAACACCGGAAAACCCTGCGGATTTGACCTCGTCGAGGAACTTGTCCATCAAGCGGAACGGGTCCGAAGCACAAACACCTGCGAGGACCGGCGTGTTTTTAACAACCGGCAGAACTTCGCCGGCCATTTCCATGACCACGCTGTTGGCATCGCCATAGGGCATCAGGCCCGCGAGACTGCCCCGCCCCGCCATCCGGTAACGGCCAGAGTTGTAAATGACGATCAGGTCGATGCCGCCGGCTTCCTCTCCCTTGGCGGAAAGACCCGTGCCGGCGCCGCCCCCGATGATCGGCTCGCCGCGGGCGATCATCGCCCGATATTTTTCGACAAGTTGCTTGCGTTCGAACATCGTCAGTCTCCTGCTGCACGGCTGCGCCGGCTGGAATGAAAGCCGCGGAAGGTTTCGACGATCAGCTCGGCGAATTCCGGGTCGTTGATATTGTGGGGGACACGGATCAGCCTGCGTTCGCTGGTCTGGCGCACCGTGTCCTCAAGGGATCTGAAAAGCGCTTCGTTGGCGGCCGGGTCATGAAAGGCCATGCCGGGCCCGTCCAGCAGCGAGACGCCGCCCTCGGGCAGGAAGAACCGGACCGGCGAGGTCATCTCGTTCAGGCGGTTGCCAATCCAGCGGCCCATTTCGATGTTTTCATCAACAGTGGTCCGCATTAGCGTGATTTGCGGATTGTGCTCATAGAAAAGACGGTCGCGGTAGCGTTCAGGCACCGTTTCGGGAGCGTTGAAGTTGACCATGTCGAGCGCACCGCAAGCGCCGATATAGGGAAGCCCCGCCCGGATCGATGCGCCGAACCTGTCCTCGTTGGCTGCGAAGACGCCTCCGGCGACCATGTCGCAGATCTCCGTTGTGGTCAGATCGACGACGGCGGTGAGCATGCCGCTATCCAGCAGCTTCTCCATGGATCTGCCGCCGACGCCCGTCGCATGGAACACCAGGCAATCGAATTCATCTTCAAGCGCAGCCGTCACCTGCTGAACACAAGGCGTCGTCACCCCGAACATGGTGAAGCCAACCGTGGGCTTGGCGTTGCGAACCGGTTTGCGTTTCGAGCGTGCCTTGACGGCACCTGCAAGCGCGCCGGCGCCGTTGCCGAGAACCTCGCGCGTGATCGAATTCAGCCCCTGAACATCGGCGACCGAATAGAGCATCATGATGTCGGACGGGCCGACATATTGCTCCACGTTTCCGCTGGCGACTGTCGAGACAATCACCTTGGGAATGCCCACCGGAAGTGTCCGCATGGCGGGACTGACCAGCGCCGTTCCACCCGAACCGCCTGCAGAGATGACACCTGCAACATCCGTCTGCGCTCGCATCCAGCGTTCGAAGGCCAGCGTCATTCCGGCAACCGCGGTGCCCCGATCTCCGGTAAAGACGCCGTTGGCACCACGTGGATGAAAGGCCGCAACCGCATGTGGCGGCACCTCGGCGCCCGACGGCTTGCCGCTCGTCGACAGGTCGACCAGCCGGACCGTCAGATCCTCCGCCTTGATGATGTCACGGATGTAGCGCAGCTCCTCGCCCTTCGTATCGAGCGTCCCGGCAACATAAACGGTCGCACCGCCACCGGTTCGCTGCGCGAACAGTGGCGTGACAGTTTTGGCCGCCGATGCCGCGACGGCCGTCGTTGTGCGCGCGGTATTTTCAATCACCCGGACAGGAACCGGGCGCGACCATCGTGTCGGCGTCTTGGGGTTGGAAAGATAGACACGCTGCACATGCGGCGCACTTGGTGTTTCGTGATCCGTTTCGGGCTCACGCGCCGGTGCTGGTGTTTCGTCATGCGCATGGCGTCCGACACCGAGAAGAGCCTGCTGCAGGTCCCTGTCGGCCGCCAGCTGGTTGGAGGGCAGGATCCTGTTGATCCGGCCGTTGACCATGATCGCGACCTGGTCCGCGACCGCGCAGGCAACGCCGATATTCTGTTCGATCACGAGGACGTCTATGTCGCCTTCCTGACCAAGGCGCACCAGCATTTCTGCAACCTGATTGACGATGACCGGAGCGAGCCCCTCGGTCGGTTCGTCCATGACGAGGAGCTTCGGATTGAGCAGCAGGGCCCGCCCGATGGCGAGCATCTGCTGTTCGCCGCCCGACAACTGGGCTCCGCCGTTGCTGCGTCGCTCCGCCAGTCTCGGAAAGACGGAATAGACCCGCTCAGGCGTCCAGGCTCCGCCGCGCCTTGAAACCAGCTGCAGGTGTTCATCGACCGTCAGCGATCTCCACAAGCGTCGCCCCTGGGGAACGTAGCCGATCCCGAGACGTGCAATTTCGGCCGGGCCAAGTCCCGCCAGGTTTTGCCCGAAAAGACTGATTGTGCCCGAGGCGACGGGAACAAGGCCCATGACTGCCTTGCACGTTGTCGTCTTGCCCATGCCGTTGCGGCCGACGACCGACAAAACCCCGTGGTCCAGGGTCAAATTGACCCCTTGCAGAGCATGGGACTGGCCGTAGTAAACATTGAGATCCTTGATCTCGAGCGCTGCGGAGGAGCGGTCAGCCATGGCCCAACCCCTCTTCGCCGCCGAGATAAAGTGCCTGGACCTCTTCGTCCTCTTCAATTTCAGCCGGTTTGCCTTCCTTGAAGATCCGGCCGTTGTGCATCATCGTCACCGACTCGGCGACACGCAGGGCGACGTCCATGTCGTGCTCGATGATGATGTAACCCATGTGGCTCGGCAGCCCGGTGAGGATTTCGATCAGTTCCTGCCGTTCCGTCGGGGAGAGACCGGCTGCCGGTTCGTCGAACAGAATGAACCTCGGCGCTCCCGAGAGCGCCATTGCGATTTCCAGCTGGCGTTGCTGTCCATAGGACAGATCGGACACTTTTGTGTCCCGAACGTCGTCGAGATGAACCACATGGACCAGGTTTTCCGCACTGGCCATCAAGGCATCGTTTCGGCGCGGACGGACGAACGAGAACCGGCCCCGCGACACACCGCAACAGGCCAGATAGACATTGTCCAGCACGGACAGACCGGTGAACAGAAGCGAAATCTGATAGGTTCTGCGCAATCCGCGCCGGATGCGCTCCTGCGCCGGAAACGCGGCCACTTCTTCGCCGAAGAACCTGATCGAACCGGTTGTCGGCGCGAAGTCACCGGTGATGCAGTTGAACAACGTGGTTTTCCCGGCGCCGTTGGATCCAAGGACGGCACGGCGCTCACCCGGTTTGACGATCAGGTCGATATCGCTCAGCGCCGCAAGAGCTCCGAACAGCTTGCTGACCCCGCGCAGCTCCAGCGCGTTCGCCGTGCCGGTGACGCTGAGGCGGTCGGAAACAGAGGTGCCCGCGGCTTCCAGAAGCGTCACAGCCTGTCCTCCCCGCGGTCCAGCAGTGGATCACGCTTGCGGTAGTCCTGCCAGCGGTCCCAAAGGCCAAGCAGACCATCGGGCGAGAAGAAGACGATCGCAAGAAACCCGAGGCCGATGAGCAACTGAAAGCGCTCTCCGCTCAGCCCGACAGACAGAAGAACGTCGATGGCGAAGGTTTTGAGGAGAACGTAGATCAGCGCACCGATGAACGGTCCGATGGGACGGCTCATGCCGCCGATCACCGCGATGACGAGAATATCAATCGCCGGACCGATACCTGCCGTACCCGGCGAGATCTGTGCCGACTGCCAAGTCAGAAGGATGCCCCCGGTGCCGGCGATCAGCGCCGCGAATGCGTAGGCCGCAATCCTGTGTGCATTCACATTGTAGCCGAGCGCGGCCATGCGGCGCGGGTTGTCGCGCACGCCCTGCAACGCGAGTCCGAACGGTGCGCGGGAGATGTACAAAACCGAGAAATAGGCGACCGCGGCCCAAAACAGTGTCAGGTAGTAGAAGGGAACGCTTTGCCGCCAATCAACCCCGAAAAGGTTGGGTGGCAACACTCCGTTGAACCCGGAGAAGCCGTTGAAAACGGCGTAGTTCTGGCGGGTGAAATAAAAGAACGCCGCCGCGACCGCCAGCGTGATCATGATGGTGTAGATGCCCTCGGTTCGCACTGCGAGCGACCCGACGATCGTGCCGAATATCATCGCGACAATGAGGGCGAGCGGTATGGCGATGTACCACGGCCAACCGAGACTGATGTCCGTAATCGCACTCTCGCCGAAGATCGCGACCATGTATCCCGCGAGCCCGGCAACCGACATTTGAACCAGGCTGACCATACCGCCGTAGCCGCCGAGGAACATGAGGCTGAGCGAAATCATGCCAAGGATGAACGACCAGCCGAACACCTGGTAAAGCGTGAAATCACTTGCAAACGCCGGCATGATCAAAAGGGCGATGCAGACGACCCAGTAACCGGCCGGGATGCGCTCGAACCAATCCCGCTGACGCGCATCACGTTCCTTGCTAGCCGGGGTGCTTTCAACCAGTGCCATGGGTCACGACCTTCCCATCAGGCCCTGCGGGCGGAAGGCCAGCACCAGGACCATGATCAGGAACGTGAGAACGACGGCATAGGTCGGGAAGTAGACGGATCCGAACTGCTCCGCGAGCCCGATCAGGAGCGCGCCCAACGCAGCACCGGTGATGGATCCCATGCCGCCGACAATGACGACCACGAGGGAGGCCAGAAGAAACCGGATATCTTCGCCGGGAGCGACAGACTGGAATGTGCCCCCGACAACGCCTGCGATGCCCGCAAGCCCCGCCCCGAACGCGAACACGCCGACAAAGACAAGCTGAATGCGTGCGCCCGTCGCGGACAGCATGTCCCGGTCATCGACACCGGCCCGGATCATCATGCCGATCTGCGTGCGGTTCAGGATCAGCCACATGGCAACCCCGATCACGACCGACGCCAGGAAAATGACGACCCGCACCACGGGATACTTCAGATAAATGAGCTCTCCCGACGAGCGCTTCACGCCCGTCACGAAAAGGGTCTCCATCGGCCCGCTCAGCCAGCTTGGCGGAGAAATGTTGTAGAAATCTCCTCCAAAGCCCCAGAGCATCAGGTCCGCCATGACGATGGAGATGCCTATCGTGACGAGCGTTTGCCTGAGATCCTGACCCTCCATTCTTCGGAAGATGAAGATCTGCATGAAAATGCCGACAATGGCGACCAAAACGAATGCGACCGGGAAGGCCAGTAGCCAGAAGCCGGTGGAGCTGGCAACGAAGTAGCCGATGTAACCACCCAGGAGATACAGCGAGCCGTGCGCCAGATTGACGTTGCGCATCAGACCGAAAATGAGTGTGAAGCCGCTCGCCACCAGGAAGTAGAGGCCACCAAGCGTGATCCCGTTGAAAACCGCATTCAGGAACACCTTCTTGCGACCGATGACGTCGACCAGTTCCTTCGGCCACTGCGCAAAGATCAGCCAAATGAAAACAGCTACGGCGAGCAGGATAATGACAGTCCAGACCGGATGTCTTGATGCGAAGTCTCTCATCGGAAACTCCTTCCGGCAGCGATGCAAAGACCGAAATGTTCATGCCGCAACACGCGACGTCCTCCCTAAGCTCTTTCGACGTTGAGGTCGTTGGCTCAGGAAAAGGCTAAGTGCGAAGCCCCGGAATCGACGTACCCGATAGTCTTCTCTGTTGGCCCATCATCGGCATAATTGGGCTGCAACGAAGACGAAGCGTGTCAGCTAGGTGACATGGGCTACGCGGCGATAATCGCTCGGCGGAATGCCGACATTCGACGAAAAGAAGCGGGTGAAGCTTGCTTGCGAGGAAAAACCCAGATCGTAGCTGATTTCCGTCACCGACTTNTCGGTGGTCATGAGATCCGAAATCGCCTGCTCCGCTCTGAGNGTGTTCAGATAGAGATTTGGCGTNATTCCCATCTGCTTTTTGAAAAGNTTGAAGAAATGTGGTCGGGACANGCCAACTTCGCGNGCCAGCCATTCGACTTCGACTTCTTCGGTNTAGCTNTCCTGCATCAACCTGAGCGAACGGCGTACCCTGTAGTCGGTAAACCGGTGACGGCTGTCGCTNAGNACGGAAGTGCGATCCGCATGACGCCAGGATTGTTCAAAACACTGCAAGGTTGTCCGATACAAATACCCATCGAAAAGATGGTCGTTTCCACCGTCGAGCAACAGGGATGTCAGACGCTTCACCCAATTGGAAACGTCAGGTGTCATCGAGATAAAGGACCTGCCGAAATTCAGTGCAAATTCAGCGGATTGGCTGTTTTCCAGGAACCAGATCGGCTTGATATAAAGCACCAGGCACATGCAGGCCTCGACCGGGTTCTTTTCCTTCAAATGAAAACTGTGCTGTTCCCACGGACTGATCGCAACGCCGGTGTTCGGATCGGCGGCGACCCATTTCCCGGAAACACTGACTTTCGCCTCGGCCCCGCCCAGGTAAAAGATCAGGTGCCCCTCCCTGTGGGCATGCGTGATGATAGGCTTATCCAGCTTATAAAGAGCTGCGCGCCCGAACTCACCGTGGTGAACGGATATCGCTTCGCTCATAGTCCCCTCCTCCCGAGGATTATCGCGATCCTTTATTTTTTCGTTTCCTGAATTAAGCCGCTCAAAAACAGAAATTTGCAAGACAAACGGCCTCACAAAGAGACTTAGAGTTACGAAGTCAGACTGAAATTCATGCTGCAGCGCAGTATTCAGGCACGAATGTATCCGGTCTTGACTGTCGTGAAAAATTCAGCGGCATATTGGCCCTGCTCGCGTGGGCCGAAGCTCGACCCTTTCCTGCCGCCGAAGGGGACATGATAGTCAACGCCGGCAGTCGGCAAGTTGACCATAACCATGCCGGCCTTGGAGTTTTTGCGAAAGTGGTTGGCATGTTTGAGGCTGGTGGTGCAGATCCCCGAACACAGGCCAAACTCGGTCTCGTTGGCGACCGAAAGCGCTTCTTCATAGTCTTTCACGCGAATGACTGCGGCAACCGGACCGAACACTTCCTCGGTATTGATGCGCATGTCGTTGGTGGTGTCGGTAAAAAGCGCAGGCTGCAGGTAGTATCCATCCGTATCCCGGCGCAGGCGCTCGCCGCCGCAGCGCAGGTTGCCACCCTGGGCGCGGCCAATCTCAATGTATTTCAGATCGGTTTCAAGCTGATCTGCGCTGGCGACAGGCCCAATCTCTGTCCCTTCGCTCAGAGCATTGCCGACCGCTAGCGCCTTGCACCGGTCGACGAGTTTCTCAACAAACCGCCCGAAAATGTCTTCCGTGACGATCAGGCGGGACGAGGCCGTGCATCGTTGTCCCGTGGAAAAGTAGGCCCCATCCACAGCAACATCGACGGCCTGATCAAGATCGGCATCGTTCAACACGACAAGCGGGTTCTTGCCACCCATCTCAAGCTGGACTTTCCGCATCCTTTTCAGACAGGATTCTGCAACCCTGTGTCCTACCGTCTGTGAGCCTGTGAATGTGATGCCGTCAATCTCGGGTGCATCAAGCATGGTCTGGCCGACGACAGAGCCTTTTCCCGCTACAAGATTAAAAGCCCCGCTCGGAACACCGGCCCGGTGCAGAATGTCAGCGAGCACCCAAGCGCAACCGGGCACCAGTTCCGCAGGCTTGAACACGACCGTGTTGCCGTAGCAGAGCGCCGGCGCGATCTTCCAGGCAGGTATCGCGATCGGAAAATTCCACGGCGTGATGATCCCGACAACGCCGAGCGGTTCACGCGTTACCTCAACATCGATGCCGGGCCGCACGGACGGCACCAGGTCCCCGGTCTGCCGCACGCATTCACCGGCAAAAAACCGGAAGATATTCGCGGCGCGGTCCGCTTCCAGAAGGCCTTCGCGAAGGGTCTTGCCCTCCTCACGGGACAACAGGGTTCCGATTTCGTGTTTGCGGGCCGTCAGCTCGTCCGCGGTCTTGTTGAGGATATCAAACCTTTGCTGCGGCGAGGTTCCGCTCCATCCGGGCGCTGCCGCGGCAGCCGCGTCAATGGCGGCCTGCGTTTCTGGAACTCCGGCATGCGCGTAAAGGTCAATCACGTCCGAAAGATCGGACGGGTTCCGGTTTTCCGCGGCGCTGGCGGTGGCCACCCAGTCCCCGTCAATCAGCAGAGGTTTCATCAGGCCACCCGGGTTCTTTCCAAATGCACCGATTTCATAATCGAGTAGAGGCTGGAGCTTGAGAGCGCGCGCGGGCTGCGAACGGCCGCCAGATCGGATGCCGCCAGATCCGCGGCGGTTCGAAGCTCTTCCTCACCAATGCCCATTTCATTGAGGCTTTCGGGCAAGGGCAGATTGTGCAGGAACTCTGTCACGGAGCGCGCGGGGTCAATCTCACCATTCGGGTCGAAGAGGTTTTGCAGTGTACTGAACTTCTCGCGCGCCGCACCGGCATTGAACTGCAGGACTGAGGGCAGCAGCAACCGGCTCAAGGCACCCGGGTCAAGGCGTCGGTCCACGACGGTCTCAAGCGCGCACCCTATGGCGTGGATGGCGCCAAGGCCCTTTTGCAGCGCAAGTGCACCGTTCAGGCTTGCGGCCATCAGCTCGCGACGGGCCGTTACACTGTCCTTCTCCAGCACCTTGTGCAGATTGGCAATCACCCGACCAAGTCCGTCGAGCGCAATTCCGTCTGCCGGTGGATTGTAACCGGGAGACAGATAGGCTTCGACACAGCGCCCGAGCGCATCAGCCCCGGCGCTGGCACTTTCCACGGGTGTTGCACCCAGCGTCAATGTCGGGTCGCAGATTGTCACTGTCGGAACAAGCTTCTTGCACATCAGGCGTGTCCGCTCACCGTCCTGAAGAACGACCGGCGCATGGGCGCTGACGGCAGACCCGAAACCCTGAATGCCGGGAACAGCGTAAAGATCGGGAAGATTGTTGCCGATCCGACGGGACCCACCCGTGGCATAGGAAAAGGTTTCCAGAGGCTCCTGGTGGGCGATCGATATTCTTGAGATTTTCGCGAGATCGATCGCAGTGTTGCGCCCGAATGCGATCAGCAGATCGCGGTCCGTCCGATCATAAATTTCGGCGATGTGGCGCGCGGCGTTCTCGTTCGGGATATCGGGCACGTCGCTGACGGTTTCGACCGAGGTCCGCACCGGCAGCCCCGCAAGAAGCCTCTCGTACAGTTCGCTGCTCAGATGGGATTCGTCAGTGACGATCAGCGGCCGGGTCTTGCGATTGACTTCCACCTCCGACCACAGCGCTTCTTCCAAAACGCCATCGGCAAAATGAACTCGCGTAACGTAGGTAATGAGAGTCATTGCCAGGTCTCGACAAGAGGCTGCAGGATGCGGCGGCCCTGTAGGGAAACCGGGCGGCGTGTGCCGCCCGGCGCTTTGCGGTCAGTAAGACGACTTGCACTCAGGCGTCTCACGGCTTGGGAGGCCGATCTTTGCAAAGACTTCGGGATCGATACCGAGGGTCTGCGGCACGTTTTCCTTGATCGCAACCAGTTTGGTCACCAGCGTGCCATCATCCTGCTCGGCAACCTCGGACACGAAATTCGCGCCGACGGCCTGACGGTTGCCGTCAAGCGTGATCTTGCCGTTCGGGGCATCGAGTTCCAGGTTGGCGAGGCAGCTGCGGAACTTTGCATGACCGTCAGACAGGTCTCCGCCGACCTCATCGAGGCAGGTCATCGCGGCGGTCGTCGCATTGTAGTACCCCGTTGCCAGAAGCGACGGGCTCGGGAAACGCTGATCCGGCGGGAATGCGTCCTGGTAAGCCTTCACATAGGTTTTCCAGTTTTCGTCATCCCAGGTGTCCGCCTGCGGCCCGGCCGAAGGCGTTCCAATAAGCGCGTTTTTGGCGTCGCCCTTGGAGTTCAGGACCGTGCCGTCCACCATGATGGAACCGCCAATCAGATTGGCATCGCCACCGGCCTGCTGATACTGGTTCAGGAAGTTAACGGCGTCACCGCCACCAAGTCCGAGATAGATTGCATCAACGTCGTCCGGAAGCGAGGCGATGATCGAGCCGAAGTCCTTGGTTCCGAGCGGAACCCAGAAACGTTCGGTGATCTCGCCGCCGGCCTGGCAGTATTCCAGGGCAAAGCCGAAGACCTGCGTGTAGATGAAGGAATAGTCCTCACCGATCGTCGCAACGGTTTCCCAACCCTTTTCGTTGAAGACATAGTCTCCAAGACCCGCGGACCATTGCGCGCCATCCGTGTTGAAACGGAAGAAGTTGTCAGACGGCGTCACGTAGGTGGTTTCCTGCGCGCCGGAGATCCCATTCAGAAAAGTGACCTGTGGCTGTGTCTTGGAATAATCCCTGATCGCAATACCCTCGGAGCCCGAGAGCGGACCGATCACAAGGTCGACCTTGTCCTGCTCAACCAACTTGCGCGCGCCGCGCACCGCGCTGTCAGGCGATGCATCCGTGGATTGGATGATCAGTTCGATGTCACGGCCGCCGGCCTTCGGGCCCCGCACAGCCATTGCCGTTCTGAGGCCACGGACACCGTCCTCGCCGAGAACCGTGTATGTGCCTTCAAGCGTCGCAAGGACGCCCACTTTCAGGGGACCATCCGCCGCAAATGCTGCGCCGGTCGACAGAAATGCAGCCGCGGAGACAGCGGCCAGGAGATGCTTCTTCATCCGTTCCTCCCAACGAATACTCAGCCGCTTGTGATCGCATGCGAGGCCGGAACTGGTGTCAATTTCGACCGCCAATTGCGTCTACGGCAATGCGCCTAGGATGCGTCAGGGAGAGACTTCCAACTATCTCGGAGAGTGCGGGTGATATAACGCACAGTCTGTTTTTGCGAATGATTGGCGGCACGAAATCCGGTCTGCAGCTGCCTGGGCTGACAAACTCCGGGCCTGACGTTTCAAAGCCAATACGCTCACTGCAAACACCTGTGCCGCACGCGGTTTAGACGACTCGCCGGGATCCTGGCAGCGCAAGAACAGAGATCTGATGTGAGGAATTTCGTGTCCTGGGCCAACCAAAGAGTGGTCCAGGACCAAGGCCTGTGTCAGCGCGACAGCATCCACGGACGCGCGGCGGCAGACTGTTTGGTGCCATCCGGCCGATGGATTGTGTTCCGTCCACCTATTCGCCCTTTGGACAGGCCTGGACCATGTGAGGACAGACGCTTGGGGCTGTCTGCAGCACGTTCATTTGTCGCGTGCGCAACACGTCTCTCGCTGGAAAGCCCCGAAACGTTTGGCGCTGTAAGCATTGCTCGTGGCGACGCGCTTCCACAAACCGGGCAGGCGCAAGGGGACGCATAGTCGGCGAGGGGACGCACGGCCTCGAACGGGCCGTGCTCATTGCAGATGTATTCGTAGACCGGCATGGCTGTCTCAAAGATCCGGTGCAACAGGGACATTGACAGATCCGTCGAGATACTTTGTCGGACCGTCTGGACCGGGCATCAGATCCCCTTCAAAGATATCCGTCGGGAGCCACAAGGTTGCACAGGCATTCGGATAGTCGACGATACCGGAGACATGACCCTGGACGGGCGCTGTTCCGAGGATGGCGAGGGCCTGCTCACGCGAATAACCGAACTTGGTCATGTATTCGATCGCGTTCAGGCAGGCTTGACGATAGGCCTCCGTCATATCGATGTAATGCTGCTTGCCTTCGCTATCGACCGAAATGCCTTCGAAGATGATGTAGTCGTCATATTTGGGCGTCGTCACCGACGGCTTGAACATCGGGTTTTTGACGCCGTATTTGGACATCCCGTCCTTGATCAGGCTGACCTTGACGTGGAGCCAACTCGCCATCTCGATCCCGCCGCAGAAGGTGATTTCACCATCTCCTTGCGAGAAGTGCGTGTCGCCCATGGACAGACCGCCACCTTCTACATAGACGGGGAAGTAACAGACCGAGCCTCGGCTCAGATCCTTGATGTCACAATTGCCGCCGTTCTCGCGCGGGGGCAATGTCCGGGCCGCCTCGGCTGCAGCTTCCTCGCGGGCCGCTCCAACCATCTTGCCCATGTGGGCTGCCTGGGTGTTGGGAAGCTCTGCAAGAGCCGGATTGCGGCCGGGCGCCGTGTCGAACAGTGCCTTTTCCCGTGCATTCCACATGTTCAGCATTTCCCGGCTCGGCAGGCAGCCGATAAGACCCGGGTGGATGAGGCCTGCAAACCGCACCCCTGGCACATGGCGTGACGTTGTGAACATGCCTTTGAAGTCCCAGATCGACTTTTGTGCGTCGGGGAACTGTTCGGTCAGAAAACCACCGCCATTGTTTTTTGAAAAGACACCGTTAAAGCCCCACAGGCTTCTGTTCAGCGGACCAACATCAAGCAACTCGACGACCATGAGATCGCCCGGCTGCGCACCCTTTACCCCTATCGGGCCAGAAAGATAGTGAACCTGCGGAAGTTCAACATCGCGCACGTCTGATGCGTCGTCATTGTTTTTGATCTGGCTGCCGGTCCAGTCATAGGCTTCGACGATGAAGTCGTCACCCGGTTCGACCCATTCCACGATCGGGATGTCCGGGTGCCAGCGATTGTGGATTTTCTCATTGGTGTGAGGGCTCGCCTCCAGATCCACCTTGATCAGCGTTTCAGTCATGTTGGACTCCTTCCTTGGTTAAGCTTGAGCGTTCCCAGTCGTCAGACCGAGAGGAATGCGGCGACCTTTTCCTCGTCGACGCCATCCCGCGGTTCGTCGTGAACCAGGCGTCCGTTTTCCAGAACCAGGACGCGGTCTGCGACATCGAGGGCGAAAGACAGCACCTGCTCGGACACGACGATTGAAAGATCGCGTTCGTCGCGGATGCGCCGCAGGACACGGGCCATTTCGCGGATGATCGAGGGCTGGATCCCTTCCGTTGGTTCGTCCAGAAGAAGCACTTTCGGATTCGTTGCCAGCGCGCGCGCGATCGCGAGTTGCTGCTGCTGGCCACCGGAGAGGTTGCCGCCGCGCCGGCCCTTCATGTCCAGGAGCACAGGAAACAGTTCGTAGATGTCTCCCGGCACTTTGCTGCGGCCAGAGATCGAAAGGCCTGTCTCGATGTTTTCCTGCACGGTCATCGTGGGAAAAATCATTCTTCCCTGCGGCACATAGGCGATGCCGTTCGCGACCCGCTCGTAGCTCTTCATGGCCGTGATATCGA
>JGI12316J14372_10002814_pt1 | contig 17804 bp, 16 predicted proteins | sample MarCyaLeptolynsp_FD_14372 | JGI IMG/M metagenome (IMG submission 14372) | reverse complement strand
CTGACTGAGACTCAGCTTCTGCAAATGCGACGGCAATAAGGCCTACGGTTAAAATTATGCTTGTGAATGCTGTAATGTAAAATTTAAAGGTTTTCATGTTTCCGTCCTCGGAAGTTTATAAAATTCTTTATTATTAACTAGTGGGATTGCCTGAGTAGCAACGTTAATAACTTTACTTATCAATGAGTTAAGTCTTTTCCTTTAGGTAATTACTTATAATTTGGTCACTAGTTATACAATTTGATGTAAACCTATACAAAGATAAAACATAAAACAATTTAGTAATTTTTATGTATTAATATAATTTACTTATAGTATATTAGCATATTCTAATTTACTGTAGTAATTAACATCTCTTTAATTAATTAGGGTTAATAATTCAAAGGCGCACAGCATCAAAGCCATACCCATAGGCTAACTTATCTAAGCGTGTGTTGAAGCTATATGCAGATGAGACACAGGTGACTCTTACAAGCACCAGCGCATTGTTAAAACCTTAAAGCATTTATTTATTACTTATGGCTCACGTGCTTGTTGGCCTTCATGATATGTTGAATAAATATAAANTGGGATGGGTAAATCATCTAAATGATTTTTCAGCAGAGGAAATACGTCATTCCATGCTAAAGCACCCACACCAGTAGCTAANTTGGGTAATGCCAGGCTATCTACTGGGTCTTTATCGAGCGCATGCCGCAAGCGTCGTAAACAATGATTAACATTAGCNAGNGTTGCGCGACCACTTTTAGCTCCATGCTCGTGTCCGCCTTCTTGAGTCAGTAAATTGAAAATGCGTACTCCACCGACACCACCCCATACCCACATTTCACCGGGCTTTGGGTGTGCCTGATGAGCATAATGGCGGAAATCTTTAGCCATTGCCGGCCACTGCTCCCTAAGTTTAAGAGCGAGACCACTATCGAAATGATCGTTTGGAGCCACACCATGGGCTATTGCCTTTGCTTTAGTTAGTAAGATATCGCCACTCACCTCATGAATCATATTTACGAACCCCTTTACACAAGAATTAAAAATAAACAATCTAAAAAAAATGACTTAAATGTTGCTTCAAAATATAGCTAGTTTAAATTTTATTGTTACTTCATTGCTTTTTAATGTCAGCACTTAAGCTGCGCTAAAATATTTTCGCAGTTACTATCAGAACAAATATTAGTGTCAGCAACTTTGACCTAGAACAATTAAGTCACAGTTTCCAGAGAAGTATGCATAAACAACTTAGACTCCCTTCTCTGCATCGTGCTAAAAATTAAAGGCGCCTGAGCAATAACGTTGCAATGTCACTATTTAAGAAATGAGAAACATTCATGTGCGTTTGATTTATCCGCTTCGCAACCCGCCCAACTAATAAAATCATTACAAAACGACACTATATCGATGATTAAGGCCCATTCATTCTCTATTTAATGCCACTAATGAAACTACAGTTAATGCCGATACTATAATTAATATGCAAAGGTACATTTTATATACACATGATTTAACAGGAATTAATCCTGCCGCCATCATATGCACTCCATTTAAATAAGCGAGTAACAGCTAGTTGGTATGCATCTGGTAATTAAATGGCAGTATGAAAATAAGTGCGACTTAGTCCTATAAGCCAATAAGCAAAATGAATAATTTGCCTGATCCCATTGAAACTATTCAATCAGAATCGCTCGCGATTCATCACTTCCCTTTCTGCATAATTTCTACATTATCAAAAAATTGCGCAGAAATTGTATTTAAAGACGGTACCGAAGTAACAAAAGAAATGCTGCTGGAAATACATCAATGGCTATCAAGTAATATTGATTCTCCTATGTATATCATTATCAATAAAATCTTCCCTCACTCTTATACATTTAACGCGCAAATGGAACTCTCAACCTTGAGCAACATTAAGGCAATGGCAATGGTTTGCTATAGTAATGTTTCACAGGCAACAACCATGATTATGCAAACCGCGACTAACCAGACACTCTGGAATATGAAGATTTTTTACGATCGAGCCGATGCGCTCGATTGGATTGAAGAACAACAAAATACTTAATATGAGTATGTCAATAACACAGTGACTTCTTGATCACATTTCGCCATGTTAAACCAGCACTACTTATTTGCAATCCTACTAACAATAACTCTACTAATGACAGGTTGTGATAAGTGGGTGGATCAGGAAGTGTCAGTTACTTTCGATGGTAATCCTGCATCAAAAATTGGACTATTTGAAGAAAAAGAATGCGAAGGTGAATTATACTACCCAGTAGATGTATTTAAACACCGTGATAGCGAGCATCTGCCTGAACATACCCACCTTAAGTTTTTCAAAAGCAAAACTGTCTCTTTAATCTCTCCATCATTACTGGAATTATCTTTATGTATAAACCAGGATAACGATTGGAAACAAATTTGGCACAGTAAGTACGATCACAATTACAATCGCATTGCGATCAAGTGCAATAATAAAAAAACATTAGATTACTGGTGCACTGCTAAAGTAGATACTTCGACTTAAGCACATACTTTTAGGCTATCTCAAATTAGTTAGGCAACAGCCTAATAGTCGCAAGCACTTGTAGCTAAAGGATTAAGCAAATACATAGCTCAACCCTTTAGCATAGCCTTCTATATCTCCTGTTATAAGCTGAATAATTACCAGCAAGACAACGCCGTCAAAACAACAGCATTCCTGCAGCCAAAATAGCAGTCATCGCTGCTGCAAGCACTATAAATTCAAACCAATAACGGCATCTCAGGTCGCCTTGACATGGATTTAATAATTTCATAAGCATCTTTTCCAATAGTAGTTAAAATTTTGATGCTCTATGGAGTAACTAGAATTAAAAAAGTTCCTTTGAACAGACTTTGGTCATCACCAAAAGCTGACATCAATCCTCATCAGGCCAATCCAAATCATACGGATAAGGCCGTTCCTCGGTATTGAATGTTAGATATAGTGAAATTTGATAACCATAGATAGCTAATCTTTTCCCAAGTACTACAAGTTGCTCATTCTTCTTGCTAGTTAAAAGAAGCCAGAAGAACTGTACAACTACTACTGCACCTAAAACAGCCCTGGAAAGTGAATACAGCATTCCAAGCACCAACATATGGAACAATCTCAGCCATAAAGATTTTGACTTAATGTTCTCCATCACGGGTGGTGAGTGCTCATGTTGGTTTGATGAGTTGCCGTTTGATGTCAACGAATTATCATTCATGATTAGTCCATATTCATTAATTAAAATAGTCTTAGTGAAAATATGGGGCCGAAATTCTCAATTTCAATATAAATTAAGCTAAATTCATACTCGGCATATAAAATCTGTGAATTGCAGCCTGCCCTTAAACTGAATACTTTTACAGAACCCCAAAAACATACATATAAAATGGGTAATCCAGGTAGCATCATTTTTATATCTGACAAAAATACATTTAGCCTCAATATGGGTCAGGAAATAGCAAACACTAAATTTTCTAAACAAGACTTTGAGCTATTTCAATCTGCTCTAGAAAAAGAGACGGCTACATTGGGCCGCTGGCTTAGTGCTAACAAATTATGCAATGACAAGCTGGTTGGCGGTTTTGAAATTGAAGGTTGGATTTTAAATTCTTCCTTGCTTCCAGCTTCTGTAAACAATGAATTCTTAGCCCGATTTGATAATCCATTAGTAGTACCAGAGCTGGCAGTTTTTAATATTGAGTTTAATAATATTCCATGTGCGCTTAACGGCTCATTCTTTTCGCAGCTTCATAGCAGTACTGAGAAATTATGGTTAAGCGCGCATGAAACTGCTATACAACTTAGTGAACCTTCAACACTGCTCCTGATAGGCACCCTCCCTACTCTCAAGCTCTCCGACTTAAACGAGCAAACCATGTCTGATGTCAATCGCTATCACGCCTTGAATGAACAAATCATGCTTAGACGACATAGTGAACCATTACACATAAGCATTAGTGGAAAAGATCAACTAGAGCTCGGAAGTGACAATGTTATGCTTGAAGCTTCAACAACATCTTTCCAAATTCATACTCAAGTACCTGCAAAAGATGCACACCATTACAATAATGCTGCACAAATCATATCCGCAGCATGTGTTGCATTATCTGCTAATTCACCTTATGTATTTGGAAAAGATTTATGGAGTGAAACTCGCATTCCACTATTTGAGCAGTCTATTGATACTGCAAACCCTAATGCACCCATTAAAAGAGTTAGTTTTGGTAAAAACTTTTTTCAGCAATCTATCCATGAATGTTTCACCGAAAACCTCGAAAGTTTCTATATTTTGTTACCTACGGTAGCCAAACAAAATGACACTCTCAAAAATTTACGCTTACACAATGGAACTATTTGGCGTTGGAATCGGCCACTAATAGGCTTTGATGAAAACAAACAGCCACATGTAAGGATAGAACATCGCGCCATGCCTGCTGGACCAACTATTATCGATATGATTGCCAATGCAGCATTTTACTATGGCTTATCCCATTATTGGGCACAAAAACTTATTAATGGATTCCCTTTACCTGAATTTGATGAAGCTAAGAAAAACTTTTATATTGCAGCAAAATATGGACTACATCACTCATTTAATTGGTATGGAAAGAAACTTAATCCTACAGAATTAATTATTAATGAATTACTCCCACAAGCCACCAAAGGATTGGAATCACTAAATATCAATGCCAATGACATCGATAAATATCTAAGCATAATTGCCAAGCGTGTTGAATCAAAACAGACAGGTGCCGACTGGCAACGCAATTTTGTACATTCAAATAATTGCGACATGATTGAACTCACTCGCGCTTATCAACAATTACAAATGACAGATACTCCTGTGCATACATGGAATTATTAACAAAACTTAAAATGAATCAATTAACTTTAAAGCAAGAATATACATATCCTGAAAAGCTTCTAACTATTAACGCAAACGAGCTATACACAATTTTTCCACAGCCGACTATCTTACATATCGAAGGCAAGCGCAACGAACCTTTATTTATAAGCATATTACTGCATGGCAATGAAACAACCGGGCTAAATGTAATTCAAAAATTATTAACAAAATATAAAAATACTAGCTTACCTCGTTCAATATCAATATTTTTTGGAAATACTCAAGCCGCACGTTATAAAAAACGCATGCTTGATCATCAGCCCGATTACAATCGAGTATGGCCGGGAACAACTGAGCCAAATTGTGAAGAAAGTATAATCATGCAGTCTATTGTGAATGAAATGAAAAATAAAAATGTATTTGCAAGTATTGATATACATAACAATACAGGACTAAACCCATTTTATGCATGCATNAACAAACTCGACAATCAATTTCTACAACTTGCTTCTATATTCGGTCATACCGTTGTGTATTTTTTGACACCTAAAGGCGTNCAATCAAACGCATTTAGCATGTTATGCCCGGCNGTTACAATAGAATGCGGAAGAGTGGATTCATCAGGTAACTCTGAACAGGCATTTGATTATGTAGACACAATACTGCATCTAGACAATATAAAGAGTGANCCTATTCCTCCACAAAATATCAATTTATTTCACACAGTAGCACGCGTCACTATTCCACAACACNCCAGCATTAGCTTTAATAATAAAACTGCCGACATATTTTTTAACAAAGACTTAGACAGAATGAATTTTTTGGAAGTACCTATAGGTACAAGTATCGGTTCAGTGTCACCCAACAAAGACATTAAACTAATTGTGCACAATGAAAACGAGCAAGATGTAAGTGATATTTATTTCCATGTAGAAAATAACGAAATCAAAACATTAAGAGATGTTATGCCCGCAATGCTTACTCTCAATGAAGAAATTATTAAACAAGATTGCTTATGTTATTTAATGGAGCGGGTAATTTAATACAGCCATAGGCACATGCTTTATTAAAAATTACATAATCCAATTTCATTTCTTTTTTAGCACTTACTATATATTCATGAGTCACTAAATTTGGGCACGGTTTACATTGCTCAATATCAGTAAGGTTCTGCAAAGTTATATTGGCAATATTTTCTAATGCAGTACTTGTAAAAAAGGCCTGATGTCCAGTAATCAACACATTAGGAAATGTTAACAAACGGGCGAAAACATCATCCTCTAAAATTTTTTCCGAAACATCTTCAAAAAACAAATCTCCTTCCTCTTCATATACATCCAAACCCAGGTAAGCAATTTTCTCCGACTTCAACCCCTTTACAATAGCCACAGTATCTATCAAAGCCCCTCTACTCGTATTAATTATCATAACGCCTTGCTTCATATTAGATATAGCCCGATCATCTATTATATGAGTTGTTTGCGGTGTTAATGGACAATGCAAGCTAATGATGTCAGAGCGTTTGAACAAAGTTTCCATATCGACATATTCAACACCACTATCAATACAATCCTGGTTTATATTTGGATCATACGCTAGTACCGGACAACCCAGGCCCCTCATGATTTTGCAAAAAACTGAACCTATTCTGCCAGTGCCAATTACACCAATTGTTTTGGTATTAAGGTTAAAACCAAGCAGGCCTTCTAATAAAAAATTATTCTCCCTGACTCGATTATAAGCACGATAAATTTTCCTGTTTAAGGCCAATATTAATGTGAGAGCATGCTCAGCAACTCCGTGCGGTGAATATTCAGGCACCCGCGCAACTGTAATGCCTAAACAAGATGCTACATTGAAATCGATATTATTGAAGCCAGAACAGCGTAATACGATAGTTTTAATACCATACTCAGATAGTTTATTCAGACATTCTTCATTTACATTGTCATGTACGAATACACAAATTGCCTCAAAGCCCTTTGCTAAAGTGACCGTATTTACATCTAGATGTACCTCAAAATATTCAAGTTCATGCTTAAATTTTTTATTTTCCTGATCAAAAAATTTCTTGTCGTATGATTTAGCACTGAATACCGCCACTCTCATTGCACTCAACCCGATTGTTTATGTATTTAAAAATGAAATTAACTATTTTGATTAATTTCTAGCAAGGCATAAATAAGAGTGTAATAGAATAATATTAAAATTTTATAAAATACGTATTTAATACTGACAAACTAATAAGACATCATAAAATAACCACAATCTCATTATGTGGTTACAAGCTATTACTAATTCTGCAAAACAAGGAAATATATTTTACGTCAGAAACTATTTAACTGAATCAAGCCCAGAGCATGTAAAATAAAAAATACTTATAAAGAGTAAGGTGAATAGAACTAAATATTATTATTCACATGATAATTGATAAAACTCAGTCATATATTTCAATCACTATGGAGGCTTTATCAGCTATTTACCAAGACTATGGTTTTGACTGATTAATATTTATCTTTTTAGCACTTGCCTGCCTTTATTAGCTACATTTGAGATTGAAGATAATTTTTTAAGCCCATAGATTCTATCAAACCTAATTGCTGCTCTAACCAGAACGTATGATCATCTTCAGTGTCAGCCAGCAGACCTTCTAAAATTTCGCGCGTCTGATAATCTTTAACAGATTCGCAAAATGCAATAACCTCTTTTAAGTTTTTTATAACACTTACTTCCATTTTTAAATCACTTTTAAGCATATCAGGTACTTCCGAGGCAACCGAGAGTGCTTGTGGGACAATTACCGGGGTACCTTCAAGAAATAATATGCGTTTAATGAGTAGTGCTGCGTGCTGAGTTTCATCTTCCATTTCATGATGGATGCGCTCATATAACTTATTAAGCCCCCAGTTATCGTACATTTCAGAATGAGTGAAATACTGATCACGTGCTGCAAGCTCATAACTTAAAAGACCATTAAGGTGCTTGATAACTTCTTTATTTCCCTTCATTTTATTATCCTAACGTTTGTTAATCACAAATAGCTTGATTTAAGACAAAATAATCATATTTTCTCAATAACGCAATAGCGAACAGAACTTTTCAAAGACACATCATCACGCGTGCTGTAAGACTCGAGTTATCAACTGCGTAAATCTCATGCAAATAAAATCTAGCACTCATTCTCATTCGCATTTTTAGTTTCCTCTTTTAAGAGGACAATTATATTATTCGATAAATCCGACTATATACTTCGAGGATATCAATATGGATATTTCACTTTAAAAGAGACTATTAAATAAAAGTTTAATTGTTTTCAAAACAGTCGATTAGTCAAATCACCAAATATATATTTTCTTTAAGAAATATATTAATTAGAATGTTGATATCTCGCTTAATCACATAAAACTTTTTGAATAATAATTAGCACCCACCAAGCCTGGATAAGGTTCTACTATCAAAGATATTGGTGTATTTTCAAGCCGCTCTTGATGTTGACTTTTATTTTTAAATGCTAGATTGAAGAGACTTTTTTTCATTAGCTTTGAATAACGCGGTGCTATTCCTCCACCTATATACACACCATCATATGCGTTATAGGTAAGTACTAGATCACCTGCAACCTGTCCAAGCACTTCAAAAAAAATATCTAGGCTCTTAATACAAAGATTATCTTCTGAATTGCTTGCAGATTCACATATCTCCTGTGCGGTTTGATGAACTGACTGCTGACCTTCAATTTCACAAAGCGATTGATAAATATTGACTATGCCTGGACCAGAGAGAATATGTTCATTTGAGACTTGTTTATGTTTTTTTATCAGCAGCTTAAAGATAGCCATTTGCAGGTCACCAACCGGAGAAAAATTCGCATGCCCCGCTTCTGTCACAACCGGATAAATATTAGCTCCACGTTTGAATAATGCAGATACCCCCAGGCCACTTCCAGCACCCAAAATTACATAAGCAAAGTCATCACTTTTATTAGCTGAGCTGTGATGCTTATTGAGCGGTAAAAGTTGTTGTTCTGAAAGCACAAGCACAGAATATGCAAGCGCTTCAAAATCATTGAGCAATGATATTTTTTTAAGTCTATATATAGCTTGCAGCTGTTTAGAATCAAGCGACCAATGGTTATTTGTCATGTTGACTACACCTCTGACCACCGGTCCTGCAACAGCAAAACAGATATTATCGATACTGACAATATTATGCTCATTTAGATAAAAATTAATTGCATCGACGGGTGTAGGATATTCTTCACACTTGAGTACCTGTACCAAATCTAAACAACCATGATTGATCGAGATAGCAAACCTGGCATTAGTTGCCCCAATATCCGCCAATAGTGTAATAATATTAGACATTATTTATATGTGACTTATTAACACAGTGCTCATTAGATATAGTAATATCGCATTCCGTCCAATTTACCATCACGTTGGTTGATTTATATATTAATATTGATACTAGATAGCACAGCTATGGCCTGGCCAACATTGAGCAAATCCAGGTATTTTAACTAATTTTAACAATCATTTTACTAACTAACATACCTTCTTAACGTTCCTATTCTGAAACTTTCTATACAATCGGGCCTCGCTAACAGCATAAACGACTAATTTGTTTTCAACGGTATTAAACAATGACCATAAAGAGCTTCAAAGTTGAATTTCAACCGACTATACCTGAAGGTTTGTCAGGCTTAACCGAGCTTGCGAATGACCTTTATTATGGCTGGAGCCCGCAAACACGCAAACTTTTTAGACAACTTGATAATGTGTTATGGGAAAAATGTAGACATAACCCCAAATTATTCTTACGAAATATTTCCCAGTGGAAGCTCAATGAGGCGCTGAATGAAGGTAATTTTAAAGAAGAGTACGCACGAGTTTTATCAACCTACAATGCATATCGTAAACTCGAAATGCATTCAGCATTTGAAGGCAATTTAGACCCGAAAAAAGATCTTATTGCTTATCTGTGCTTAGAATTTGGATTTCACGAGAGTGTCCCCATCTACTCGGGAGGCCTAGGCATTCTTGCGGGTGATTTATGCAAGGCGGCAAGCGATATGGCAATACCTTTTGTAGCCGTAGGTTTACTCTATCGTCAAGGCTATTTCACACAAGAAATTGACGGCCACGGCAATCAAGTAGATCACTATATCACTACTGAATTTGAAAATTTACCNATCAAACCATGCTGCTCCAGTGATGACAATGAGCTACGAATCAATATTCATTTACCTGATCGCAGCATTGTATTGAAAGTTTGGGAAGCAAAGGCAGGTAACATAAAATTATATTTGTTAGATACTGACATTCCCGAGAACACGGCTAAAGATAGAAAAATTACCAACCAGTTATATGGTGGCGGCAAAGAACTGCGCATACTACAAGAAATTGTTTTAGGCCTAGGAGGAGTGCGCGCGTTAAGAGCATTAAATCTACACCCTACGGTATGGCATATTAATGAAGGTCACGCTGCATTTTCTATGCTAGAGCGTTGCCGCGAAAGCGTCGAAAATGGCATAAGTTTTAGTAATGCTATTGAACTGAATGCATGCAATGTAGTATTCACCACACATACGCCGGTTCCAGCCGGTCATGATGTTTTCTCTATAGACATTATGGAGAAATATTTTAGTAACTTTGTTAAATCACTTGGCATCGATTTTTCCACTTTTATAAATTTCGGAAGCAATGGTAGTAGTGATTACTTCAACATGACAACGCTGGCACTGCGTTTTTCCAGATTTCACAACGGTGTAAGTAAAATTCATCATAAAATCGCGTCTAAAATGGAGTCACATGTCTGGCCACAAATCTCCTACAAAGAGAACCCTATTGGCTATGTTACCAATGGTGCTCATTTACGCACCTTTTTAGCCAATGAATGGAAAATATTATTTGATATGCGTTTTGGCTCTTGGCGCAGTCAAATGTGTAATGAAAAATTTTGGAATTGTATCGATGAAATCCCAGCGCATCGATTCTGGAGCGTACGTCGTGAATTGAAATCTGCCTTATTGCTAGATGTACATAAAAGGCTACTCAATCAATATCAAAGAAATGGTTATAGCCAATCTTCAATTGATCGAATAACAAAATATATTAGTACGCAAAACTCAAATACTTTAATTCTTGGGTTTGCACGTAGATTTGCAACATATAAAAGAGCCCATCTGTTATTTTATGATATTGAACGGTTCGAAAAATTAGTAAACGATCCCGACAGACCTGTGATTTTAATTTTTGCTGGCAAAGCACACCCAGATGATGAACCTGGCAAAGACCTTATCAGGCATATCCATGAATTATCACAACGCCCTACATTACAAGGCAAACTATTATTTGTTGAAGGCTATGACATTAGACTAGCCGGAAGATTAGTTTCCGGCGTTGATATTTGGCTAAATAATCCCGAATACCCACTGGAAGCAAGCGGCACATCTGGCATGAAGGCAGGCATGAACGGAGCTGTAAACTTAAGTATTTTAGATGGTTGGTGGGATGAAGGCTTCAATGGCAAAAATGGCTGGGGTTTAATGCCACACCCCTCTTGGGATGATATTGAGTACCGCAATCAAAAAGAATCCTGTGACTTACATGATGTGCTTGAACATGAAGTCTTGCCTATGTATTTCAACAAAAATGGGCAAGGGTATTCTGAAGACTGGATTAATTTAGCTAAAGAATCTATGAAAAGCATTATTCCTAACTTCAATTCTGAACGCATGCTGACCGATTATGTAAATAATTTTTATCTACCAGCTACAAAAATCAAAAGCAATCTGCTCGAATCAAAATAATGCAGCCGAATTAACAGCTTGGAAACAAAAAGTTATTTCCGCCTGGCCGAATATACGCTTGACACTAGACCCGGAGAGTCAAATGTGTGTCAAACAGGGTGAGCCATTTATTTTATACGTGAACGCATTCTTAAGCACACTTTCTAATGACGATGTGATAGTTGAATGCATTATCAGCGATCATGAGAGTAAGGATATTTCGGAGAATTGTATTATTACTCAATTATCCGCCCATGGTGAATTTGAAGGTGGCAATCAAACCTATCGTTTAGAGTGTAATGCCAAAATGGCTGGACAGAAATATATTAAAGTCCGTATTTATCCGTATCACAAACTTTTATGTCATAAATTCGAATTAGGCTGTATGACCTGGGTTGAATCGTAATTGGCAGGATCAAAAACTCGATTTGAACTTGCTAACATTGCATAAGCTTTATTCCTAATCTCATAATTAAATTGCCCTTCCAATAGTCGCCACTGCCAATTACCTTCGGTGGTGCCGGGTATATTCATACGATGTCCATCACCTAAACCTAGCAAGTCCTGCATAGGTATTACTGCCAGTAGCGCAACCGAATCGAATGCTACTTTAATTAGTGTCCATGGCATATCAATAGGCCTTCCCCCTAGAGATTCACTGACATACGCTTTTGTTTCAGGCGTTAAAGCTTGATACCAATTGACTGTCGTATCATTATCGTGCGTAGCCGTATATACCAAACTATTCTCGCTATGATTTTCAGGTAAATATGGATTGTCATTGTCACCACTGAATGCAAACTGAAGAATAAGCATGCCTGGTAATGAGAAATCATTACGCAACTTAATAACATCAGGCGTAATCGTACCTAAATCTTCAGCAATCAGAGTTAGCTGGGGAAAGCATTGTGTAAGTTTTTGTAATAATTTTTCACCTGGTGCATCTACCCATTGACCATGAATAGCATTTTCTTCACTGGCAGGAATTTCCCAATATTGGACCAGTCCACGAAAATGGTCGATGCGAACACCATCATAGAGTTGTGCTTGGGTATGCATCCGCTCTACCCACCAACTAAAATCATCTTGTTCAAGTTTATCCCATTGATAGTGTGGATTCCCCCAGCGCTGACCAGTTTCAGAAAAGTAGTCAGGAGGAACACCCGCAACAAAGTCTGCCATTCCATACTCATTAATTGCAAAGTACTGCCTATTGGCCCAAACCTCGGCACTATCATGGGCAACAAATATCGGCATATCGCCAATAATCAAAACACCTTTTTTATTTGCGTAAGCTTTCAGTTCTGCCCATTGCTGAAAAAAAACATATTGTTGAAAAAAAATTGAATTAATTTTTTCCTCATGGAGGGATTTATATTCTTGCAGTAAATGCTCATCAGCATCGCGATACTCTTGTGGCCAATCTACCCAACTATTGTTGTCAAACTCATCACGCAGCACCATAAACAAGGCATAATTAAGTAACCAATAATGATTTTCATCAATAAACGTTTGCCAAGCATGTTTCTCATCACTATTAGCAATCAGGTTGAATTGATTATAAGCATGTTGAATGCAATCAATGCGCCCTTGACGATCAAGACTGTTATTTGAGTGCAACCCCTCAGTTGCCAACCAGCCTTTTTTAACTAACCATTCAAGATTAATCAGTTGTGGATTTCCGGCATGCGCTGATAGTGATTGATATGGACAAAGGTCTTCATGAGTTGGTCCCAAGGGAAGTATTTGCCACACACTAAAGCCTGCTTCACATAGCTGATCAACAAACTGATAGGCATAATGACTTATGTCTCCATAAGCATGCGGGCCGGGTAAGGAAGTGATATGCAACAACACTCCTGCCCGTCGATGCGACAATAGTGTCGTGTGCATTTAAATTATTCGCCGCTACGTCGCATTGATCCACCGCCAGCTGGATCACCATGTCCAAATGTGAAGCTAACAGATAAATAGTCCGGCGGTTCAATTTCCATAAGTTTATATAAATTACGTAGATTGTGACGGTAAAGCTTTTCAAAATCACTGACTGTTTCAGCAGAATTATAATCACCAAACCACCAAAACCAGTCGGAGCCTTCACACAAAGCTAGCTGTTTTGTTAAAACTTCAGCGCGTTCTTGACTAATGTTACCCGCATCAATCACTTCATCATAGTGACGCTTTGCTGCACATAACATTTCCCAGCCCTGGTTTTTTTCCTGTGAGCCAATCCAGGTGGAGAGCGTGCCATATACCCAGCTACCTGTAGCCAGGGCAGGTATTTTTTGAATACAAGAATGATGTTTTTGCAAGTAACTTGAATAAGTTGTCAATTCAATGTCACTGTGGCTTGATAGACAATCATATAGTGCGCTGAGAAAATGAAAACCATTTTCAGGATAGTGTTCCCAAGCATTTTCTCCATCCAGAATAATAGACACAATAGAATTCTCACTCCTGTCATCCTGCCTAGACAGCTGTTCTATTTTATTAACCAGGTTTGCAACAGCATCATCTGCATGCCAGGTTGAATATTCGAAACCAATCAGATCCGATAAATGATCATCTCTAAAAAAGCAAATGCTGCTTTGTCCAGCTATTTGGTTTGGCAAATGCTCATAAAATACTTTGTCACTTGAATTAGTCTGTTCTGCCTTGTTCACACTGTTCCAAAATACACCCGCGCCACTGGCATACCAAGTAAAACCATACTCCTGCAGCAACTGCGTAGACTCGGTACTTACTGCACCCTCCGAGGGCCAACAACCCTGAGGGTAAAAACCAAAATGATGTTTAAATACTTCCAGCCCTTTTTGAATATGCCAACGTGCCCGTTGTTCTCCACCAGGATATTTTTCATCTTTTGGCATAGGCGCATCAGGCATAGTTTCTGTTGCACAACTCAAGTCCAGCAATAATGGAGAAATAGGATGAGTATAAGGTGTAGTAGATAACTCAATCTGATTTGTTTCAGCAAGATTTTTATATCTTGGAATAATTGATCCAATAAGTTCCGTAATAACACTAATTAGCGTCATACGGTCATCATAATTAAAGGTATGTTCTTTTAAAAATAATTTTTTTACACGTATATCATTGCGCCTTGTATATTCAGCAAGCCAGCTCAAGTGATACCAAACAAGAAGATCATAAATATACTGGTCGTTTAAATAATAAATAATGTTCGGGTCAGAATTCAGTTTTTCATTCAAATGGATAAGACGTTCATAGGCAGGATAACGATGTACAACTCTTTCTCTATTAATTTTGATGCATGCGTTTATTAATTCAATACGCGCGTCGATATCACTAGTTAGAGCATCGCTGGCTAACGCAGCTAGCAATGGGTCAGTAATTGGCTGCTTGGTCTTTTGGAAATTAATCAGTTGTTTTGCATAATCATCAATCTGCTCTAACAAAATAGGGGTGAAATTAACAACCACTCGCGCCTGGGGACAATGTTCTAAATGCATCGCCATATCCGCATAGTCTTTAATTGTATGCAGGTACGTCCACGGCAATGTGTATGTCCCAGTGGATAAATCCCGGTAATCTGGCTGGTGCATGTGCCAATACAATACAACGTTCAATTTTTTACCGGACATGATGTATCTCCTGATCAAGCATCTCAGGTGTAACTAATATTCGTTTTTTTGGACTAACGTAAAATTTTTGGCTATCACTATCATGATCACATCCAATAGAAACACCATCCTCAATCACACATGCTTTATCAATAATTGCATTTTTAATTTTACAATTTTTACCAATGCGTACATCCGGCAAAATAACACTATTTTCAACTACGCCCCCCCCCCCCCCCCCAAACATTAGAAAATAATAATGAGTGATTTATCGCCGCTCCCGAAATAATACAACCACCTGAGACCATTGAATCTACTGCCATCCCTCGACAGTCATCATCATTAAAAATAAATTTAGCAGGTGGTAACTGTTCTTGATAAGACCAGATAGGCCAGCTTTTGTCATACAGATTGAGTTCTGGAGTTACTGAAATCAATTCCATGTTCGCTTCATAGTAAGCGTCTATAGTTCCAACATCACGCCAGTAAACCTGCTTGGCAGCATTACCACCGCTAATAGAATAGGCATGAATATTATAATTATGCTTTACTACGTAAGGAATAATATCTTTACCAAAATCATGGCTTGAATTTGGTTCATCAGCGTCACGCATAAGTTGTTCCATTAGAAATTTAGTATTAAATATGTAAATTCCCATAGACGCTAAAGCAACATCATCCCTGCCAGGTATAGGTGCAGGATTCTGCGGTTTTTCTCTGAAGGATATAATGCGCGCATCGTCATCAATCGCCATCACCCCAAATTCAGTTGCTTCTTCTATACCAACCTCAATACACCCTACCGTCAAATCGGCTTGATTGGATAAATGGTCTGCCAGCATACTGCCATAGTCCATCTTATAAATATGATCTCCCGCCAATATGATTATGTAGGCTGGATCAAATGAACGAATAATGTCTAGATTTTGAAATACAGCATCCGCCGTACCCTGATACCAGGAAGTTTCTATACGCTGCTGGGCTGGCAGCAACTCGACGAATTCACCAAACTCGCCACGAAAAAAAGACCAGCCTTTTTGGATATGCTGAATTAAAGAATGTGCTTTATATTGTGTCAATACAGCAATTTGACGAATCCCTGAATTAACGCAATTGGACAAAGGGAAGTCAATAATGCGGAACTTACCTCCAAAAGGAACTGCGGGCTTAGCACGCCATTCTGTTAAGTTTTTTAAACGTGAGCCCCTACCACCTGCTAAAATCAAAGCTAGGGTATTTCTTGTCAGCCGACTGACATAACGCTTAGAACGATCATCTTCCATATAAATCTCTACCTAACTGAATCTTAACCATGGCATCCAGAACTAAAGTATCTACTATGGCACCAGATGACAAGCTGAAAAAGTTAATTACTGCCCAAGAGTGTGACCCTTTTTCTGTCCTTGGTCGCCAGACGGAAAGTTCCCGAAATATCATTCGGGTTTTCCTACCTTTTTGTCAGTCTGTGTCTATTGGCGCCAATAATGCCCCGGCCATGTTACGTATTGGTAATAGCGATATTTTTGAATATGCAGGATCGCAGGAAGGTATTGATGAGCATTACCAGATTTGCTGGATAAATGAACAGGGAGAACAGCATATAGAGTATGACCCCTATACTTTTACACCTTATATCCCTGACTATGACCTGGATTTATTTTCTAACGGCGAACACTGGCATATCTATCGAATTTTAGGTTCGCACTATCAAGTCATTGATGGCATTGGCGGGGTGCGTTTTAGTGTGTGGGCACCTAATGCACAACGTGTCAGCGTGATATCAGATCAAAATCGCTGGGATGGGCGCAGACATCCCATGTGCAATTTGGGACATAGCGGCATTTGGACATTATTTATCCCCGGTATGGTTGTGGGTAATTTATATAAATATGAAATACGCAGTCGCCAACACTCCAGCATAATTGTTAAAGCAGACCCTTATGCGCAGGAATTTGAATACCGGCCCAAGACTGCTTCTTTNGTAGCCAGGCAAAGTAAATATNAATGGCAGGATAAAGCATGGNTNAACCAACGCACACAAAGTGATTGGCTACATCAGCCCATGTCTATTTATGAGGTACATTTAGGTTCCTGGCAACGTACTGATGACAACAGCTTTCTAAATTANAGGCAGTTAGCCGACCGNCTGGTGGACTATGTAACACAAATGAAATTTACTCATATTGAGTTATTACCTATTTGNGAACATCCGTTTGATGATTCATGGGGTTATCAAACACTTGGTTACTATGCCCCAACCTCGCGTTTTGGTACACCAGATGATTTCCGCTATTTCGTAGACCTCTGCCACCAACACAATATTGGCGTCATCCTTGACTGGGTTCCTGCACATTTTCCTAAAGATGAACATGGATTAAGGCAATTTGATGGCACAGCACTATATGAACATGAAGACCCACGCTTAGGTGAACATCCTGATTGGGGAACACTCATTTATAATTATGGCCGCAATGAAGTACAAAATTTTTTACTTTCAAGCGCTGTCTACTGGTTAGAAGAATTTCACCTTGATGGCTTGCGTGTAGATGCCGTCGCTTCACTATTATATTTAGATTA
>JGI12316J14372_10002806_pt1 | contig 17832 bp, 18 predicted proteins | sample MarCyaLeptolynsp_FD_14372 | JGI IMG/M metagenome (IMG submission 14372) | reverse complement strand
TCAGGTTGTAGGCATAGTCCGGCGTCGGCAGGTCACTGGCAGTCATCGTTTCTTCCCTTCATGCGCGGCCGTCAGGCGCGAAGCTTTTGATGCAACTTACTAGATTTATAGATTATCGATAATGTTAATTCAAGCCAAACACCCTTTGAAGAACTGCTGATCCGCGTTGGTCACCGGCGGAATTGAACCAGATGTGCTAGCCGCCCGGGTGCCGGATGGCGTCAAACCGGCGCTCAGCGGAGGCCGATTGCTTTGGCCCACTCCTCCACCGTGTCGCCGCTGCTCATCTGGTTTGCGATTAGTCCATCCACTTGAAAGCTTGGAGAGACATGAACCCCGTTCTGCCGCACATATTTGGTGTGCCATTTGACATCAGCCTGGAGCGCGCTGATCTGAAAGGCCTCGGCAACATCCACGCCGCTCAGGGTCTTGATCCGCTCCAGAATGTCGGTTGGCGTACTGTCCAGATTCGGGCCCGCGCGATGGTCCTCAAATTCAAAATCATCGCGGTTCGCGTAGATTGCGGCCATGACGGTCCGGGCATCCTCCTTGCCCTCCTTGGACGTTGACGCGGCGAGGATCGCGCGCACGATCACGCCGGAAAACATATGCCATGGCTGCGAGACAAAACGGATCTTGACTGTAATCCTGTCCGCTCCGACAAGTGCGATCAGATCATCGATCTTGCCGAACGCCCTTGCGGAAAAAGGACATGTCGGCTCAAGAAACATCTCCACCACTTTGGGACCGCTGCCCCACACCAAAGGGTCCGCCCCGCTGGCTGAACGGCTGTCATCCATGGTCTTTCTCCCTGCTTGACCCTGCCCGGCCGACCAAAGCTGCACCCCATTGACCCTTCGTACGGGCGGTGGCGAGCAACTCCAATCAAACAGAGAGTGCAACACTCAACGGCCCTCCGCCAACCGCGAACGCTATCATTTTTTGTTGGATCGGCACCGCGTGTGACTGATGGGGTGCATTTGCCGGATGCGGAATACCGGTTTTAGCTGGATCGCAGTCTGGAGCGATCCCCGAAATGCGGACGAACGGCACGCAGACACGAAAAAAGCCGCCTCGCGGCGGCTTCTTCAACTCACTGAGGTAACGTCAGAAATCTGGAGCGGGCGATGGGATTCGAACTCACGACCCCAACCTTAATCAGAAAGGTGTTAAACTAATAAAATCATAGACTTAAAAACTTTCACTCAACAGACGTTTTGTGAAAACCACCAGGCACTTTGCAAAACACAGTGTCAAACAGAGTTTTCAGCTAAAAAAATTTCCGTGGGTTCCATCCCAGTCTCATCTCAAAACGGCCACTGGAATGGGGTCTGATGTCCGACCTCTGCACGATGTCCGCTTTCGGCCCATAGCGGACATGCGCGTTTACCGCAGCAAAGGTCCGGATCGAGCCCGGAGCAGGCGTAGCTACGGCCCTATTTGAAGAGTAGCTGCCTTCTAATTGAGTTGAATGATGAAGACTGATCCCTGGGATGGCATCTAGGGTCACTGGCAGACGTGCATCAAGGTCGCAGCGATTGACGGCTTCTGCCCCAATGCTGGCATCCAGTGCCACAAATCATGATTGGGGTCACTTTCTCTTTGAATTATCGCTGCGCTGCGGCATGATCTTGCTGCCTATGCGAAAAGTCTCATGGAGGCCCAAACGTGCGTCAGAAACGAATTGATATCGCCCTTCAGGGTGGTGGATCTCACGGCGCGTTTACCTGGGGCGTACTAGATCGGCTACTACAGCTTGATGATATCGAAATCGCGGGAATATCTGGCACCAGTGCCGGGGCGATGAATGCCGTTGCCTTGGCGCAGGGCCTGACCCAGGCTGGGCCAGAGGGTGCGCGCGATTTGCTGAGGCAGTATTGGACACGCGTGAGCAAGGCTAGCCGCGCAAGTCCCTACAAACGAACCTGGTGGGACAAAATGTGGGGCGGATGGAGCCTTGAGAATTCTCCCGGCTTCATAATCTCACAGTTCACTCGCCAGTTGGCATCTCCTTACCAATTCAATCCTCTCAACATCAATCCGCTGCGAGACCTAGTTGAGGACTGCTTTGATTTTGAGGCGATTAACTCTGCGGATGGACCGCGGATTTTCCTGTCCGCAACCAATGTCAGGACGGGACGACCCAAAGTGTTTCGCCAACCTGATCTGAGCGTGGATTCAGTGGTCGCATCGGCCTGCCTTCCGCACATGTACAAGGCCGTAGAGATTGACGGTGAGGCCTATTGGGACGGCGGATACATGGGCAACCCGCCGCTCTTCCCATTGATAGACGAGAGCGAAGCGCGTGACCTCGTCATCGTTCAAATCAACCCGTTTGAACGAGAGAAAATCCCCACGACGCCCTACGAGATCGAAAATCGCCTTAACGAGATCACCTTCAATGCAAGCCTGATGAAAGAACTACGAACTGTCGGTTTCCTCTGGCAGACGATTGAGGGCGAGAAGCTTGATCGGGCGGCATACCGCGACGGCCGGTTGCACCGCATCCATGCGTCTGAGGCGATGACCGGGCTCAGTGTATCCAGCAAGATGAATGCCGAGATGGCTTTTCTCGAGCACCTCTTTGCGATTGGTCATGAGGCCGCTGATGAATGGGTCAGGACCGCGTGGCCTGACGTCGGCAAGGTATCAACTTGGCAACCAAAGGAGATACTGGAGGAAAGCATTCAACCCGCGCACCTCGACACGCGCAATGATCGGAGGTCCAAGAAATGATGGACATCGCCGCAGTGCTCCTGTCGCTCTTGTTGCTTATGTATTTTGCATTCCGCGGCGTCACGTTGTTGATCCTTGCGCCGTTGCTCGCCTTGCTCGCTGCCGCATTGTCCGGCGCGCTGCCGCTGTTGGCTAGCTTCACGCAGATCTTCATGACCAACACGGGCGACTTCATCATTTCTTTTTTCCCGCTATTCTTTCTCGGTGCGATCTTTGGCAAGCTGATGGATGACAGCGGTTCGGCGCGATCCATTGCGCATTGGGTGATCTCAAAGCTCGGTGCTGACAAGGCCATTCTGGCGGTCGTTCTGTGTTGTGGCGTTCTGACCTATGGTGGTGTTTCGCTGTTCGTGGTCGCATTCGCGATATACCCGATTGCGGCGGCGCTTTTCCGGGACGCAGATATTCCCAAGCGGCTCATTCCGGGCACGCTGGCGCTGGGAGCGTTCACATTCACGATGTCAGCACTGCCGGGAACGCCTGCGATCCAGAATGCGATCCCCATGCCCTTCTTCGGAACCACTGCCTTCGCTGCGCCTGGGCTCGGGATCATCGCGGCAGCCATCATGGCAGGTCTCGGTATGACATGGCTCAACCGCCGGGCGTCCCGGGCAGCAGCTGCCGGCGAAGGATACGGACAACACGATGAAGTGCTTCCCGCAGTAGACACCGAGATGCGGGTTCGATCTCAGGGCGAAGGATTCGACCTAAATGAGATTGACCCGACCGACGATGCCGAAATCAGTGTGCCGACCTTCTCGATTGCCATCGCGCCGGTTCTGCTTGTGGTTGTCGTCAACTTCTTCTTCATCCAACTGGTCGTTCCGCGCATGGATACCAGTTACCTCGCCGAACCGTTATTCGGTCAGACAAGCATCGAAGCTGTGCGAGGTGTCTGGTCCATAATAGTCGCGCTAACCGCTTCGATCCTGCTTCTGCTCGCAACAAACTGGACCCGTCTGACAAGCGTGAAAACGAGCCTCAACAAGGGAGCCGACGCAGCCGTACTACCTATCTTTAACACGGCCAGTCTTGTCGGATTTGGAGCCGTTATTGCGGCACTGCCGGTGTTTCAGAACATAACCAACGCGATGCTTGGATTGAGCGAAGGCAATCCCCTTGTTGCCGTAGCGGTTTCCGTTGCGACACTGTCTGCGATCACTGGTTCTGCTTCCGGAGGTATGAGCATCGCGCTTGATGCATTGGGGCCGCAGTTTGTCGAACTTGCAGCCGCCACCGATACCTCCTTGGAAGCCATGCATCGCGTGACTTCTGTTGCGTCGGGTGCCCTGGACGCGTTGCCACACAACGGCGCGGTCATTACAGTGCTTGGTATCTGTGGCCTGACACATCGGGAAGCCTACGGAGATATTTTCGTCGTAGCAGTTCTGGTCCCGATGGTTTCTTTGGTTGCAATCATCCTGCTCGGGACGCTGTTTGGCGGATTTTGAGCCTCAGCTCCGCCGAGTCCCATAATTGCCCGGGACTCTTCGCTTCAAGCGGAGAGACCCTGCCGACAAAACGGCGTTCTTCTCGACATTTTAAACACAACATCTGCGCGCGGGGCATGGGCGTCTAGGTCAGTCAGCTTTAGTGGCAACAAAGCAGATCTACTGACCGTCATCTCGACCGCCAAAGAAGTGGACCCACCCGCCAGATTGCCGGGATCAAAACGCTCGCTTTGCCAAGGTTCGCCAGGTTAAAAAACCGTTGTTCTTGTCTCGCAACACGTCGACCGCTTTGTCCGCTGAGCTGACGTTCCTTCAAAACGCAACCAACGTCCGCTCCCCGCCCGAACGAGACTTGGTCGAAAACGGCCCAGAGCTGCCGTCTGCATTGCATTGGGCCAGTGTCCGTTTCTCAGGCGCGCGCTGCGATCAGATCGGCCGCCTTCTCCGCGATCATAATTACAGGGGCTTGGGGATGGCCGGTGTTCATGCGGGGCATCACGGAGGCATCCGCGATACTCAGCCCGTCCAGTCCGTGCACTTTTAGATCAGGTGCTACAACGGCGTTTTTGTCCTGACCCATGCGGCAGCTCCCAACCGGATGCCATGATGTGGACGACACTTCACGAATATTGGCGATCAGGTCTTCTTCGTTTGTCAGGTCGGGACCAGGCGAGATTTCTCGCGGCCTTAGATCTGCAAAGGCCTCTTGCGACACGACGCGTCGCGCTTGTGCAATGCAAGCAAGCATGAGATCGATATCAGCAGGGTCGCTCAGGTATCCCGGGTCGATCATTGGCCGGTCCAACGGATTGTCAGAAACGATGGCAATACGCCCCGTGCTCCGTGGGCGCGTCGGAAAGCCAGATATTGTAAAACCATGTCGGTCGGGCGGACGCATCTCAGGCGCGCCGAGGCTGACGTAAAACGGGATCATCAGCAGTTCGATGTCAGGTGCTTCAACGCCCGGATTTGATTTCAGAAAAGCGCCTGACTCAAAATGATTGGTCGTTAGCGGTCCGCGCCCTTCTTCAAATTGACGTTGGGCCTCGGCGAGGTCTTCCGCCGTGCGCCCGAAGAAGGTCAGGGGTTTGTCGATCTCCCAGCGACTGCGGTAGTGCAAATGGTCTTGCAGGTTTTCGCCGACGCCGGGCAAATTGTGCCGGACCTCTACCCCGACACTTTGAAGAAGTTCCGCCGGGCCAATACCCGAGATCTGAAGAAGATGCGGCGATCCAACAGCACCGGCCGAGAGGACGGTTTCCGGTGCCACGGCACGCCGAACTTGTCCGCGCGCTATATAGTTGATCCCAAGGACACGTTTACCCTCCATGACAAAACCAAGCACTGTCGCTCCGGTTGCCACCGTAAGGTTATCCCGATCGGTCGCCGATCTGAGATATGTACGCGCGGTGCTGCCACGCTTGTTGTCCTGCAAGGTTGCCGGAAAATACCCGCAACCTTCTATGTCCTCACCATTCAAATCATCATTGAACGGAATGCCCGCTTGCCGGCAGGCCGAGAGGAAAATCTCAGTCAGCGGTGATTTCTCGCTTTGTTCGGTAACCGTCAAGGGGCCGGTCTCTCCATGGACGTCCGTCTGTCCTGATCCTTGCCAGTTCTCCGCCTTGCGAAAAAAAGGAAGAACGTCTTCCCATCCCCAACCCGTCGCCCCGAGCTGTTGCCAGGTGTCGTAGTCGGAAGGATGGCCTCTCAGATAAATCATGTAATTGATTGAGCCAGTTCCTCCGATGCCCCGGCCACGCGGATAATTGATTTGGCGTTTTGAAAGATGATCCTGCGGTCCTGTTCGAAACCCCCAGTCGAAACGCGTGTTCGTCAGAGCACCAAAGGTGGCTGGTGTCGCTACGCGCGGGTCGTTGTCATCACCTCCTGCCTCGAGCAGGAGGACGCGCCGATTGGGGTCTTCGCTCAACCTGCTCGCAAGCGCGCATCCAGCCGTGCCAGCGCCAACAACGATCACGTCGAATTGGTCTGCCATTGAAAACCCTCCCTTGCAAATTCAAGAATACTTGAAATCAAAGGGCCGTCGAGGACCTCGTTTACCGCCCAGTCTCCGATCTTCAATGCGCGTGAACAGTCTTCCTGGCTTCCCCGCCTAGCCCCCCGCGCTACTCTTTCTCCGGCTTCGACCCGCCCAACGTATCCCTGAGCCTTGTGGCAAGTGCCGTGAATGTTTCGGCCCGCGTGTCACCAAGTGCGGAGGTGATCAGGGCGGTCGCCTCTTGCCAGACAATCCACACTTTTTCCAGGACTGCCCGGCCGTCCGGTGTCAGATCAAGAATGTCACTGCGGCGGTTTTCGGGATTTGTGCTTTGCGTGATGAAGCCCAGCGCCACCAACCGTTCCGTCATGGAACTCATGCTGCCTGCCGAAACATCGAACTGTTTTGCCAGATGCCCCTGTGAGGTTGGCCCGATCCGGGACAAGGCATCCAGAATCAGAGCCTGACGGTGACGGACTCCGGTTGGTCTCAGCAGGATTTCAACCCGCTTTTCCAACAAAGTGGCTGAATGCAAAACAGGGTGGAGGTCTACCGGTATTCTTTTCATGGCCTGACAGCGTTGCAAAAACTCTCGTCACGACACTTAACAGCCACAATGTTCTGATGTAAATAGTTTGAATTAGAACAATTCTGATCCTTGTAATGCCAGTTCCAAATTTCCTAGGAGTATCGTCATGAAGTCTATTGTCAGGATAGCGCTTGCAGCCCTCGGCCTCGGTGTGCTTGCCGTACCGGCGCAATCAACTGAAAACCTGGTTGAAGTCCAACTCACTGACAGGTTGGACGACGCGCGCGGGTACTGTCTGGACATAGCCGGCGGGCAGGGCAAGAACGCGCCGCTGGACAAGGGTTTGCAGGCCCATACCTGCTACAACTACACGGGCGGGATCCTGGAAGATCAGGGCTTTGATGAAGCGCTCATCGCCAAGGGAGAGTTCCGCATACCCTACTTCGATGTCTGTATGGCAGTCCCTTCCGTTGAAGCCGGGGCGCCGATTGTGCTCGGTTCATGTACCGGCACAGACACACAGAAATTCACCCTGAAAGACAATGGACAGTTGGTCAGCCAGGCCGACCCGAAGCTGTGCGTAACAGTCAACAGCACGGAAAAGCGGGAAGGACGTGGTGGCTCTCCCATCCATGTGATGCGTCCATTGTCCCTCCAGCCCTGTGACGACGCCAACAAAAGCTACCAAACCTGGTCTCTATTCCGATTGTAGGGGTATTCGATGAACAGCAGTCTGTCCGGTTAGATGAACGTAAGGACGGTGTCGCTTGCAGACCGAAGGAGGCGTGTTCGCAAAACGTTTCGTCCTTGCCCACATCCTCGTGTCGGGAAGCACTTAACGTTTCGCCGCGCGCAAAATTCGCAAAACATTGGACCGGAATCCATCTGCATTCAAAAGTGACAATAAGTTAGGCGGAAAAACATTCTGTCTGAGTTGTTGGAACATAGGCCCCACATTGCACCAAAACGGATTTTCGGATTTCCAATCGATCCGGAAAATCAGACTTCCATCATTGCCCATCATTCGCTGAGCAAGCGCCATGTCGGCCCGGAGAGGACATGCGCGTTTGCCGCTTGCAGCAAACGTCGGCTCCAAACCAAGATTGACTATGATGCTGTAGGTACAAGCGTCCGCTTTCTCACAGCTCAAGCTTCGCTCACAGATGTCCTCGCGCCGATCGCCGAGCACAAGATGAACCAGATCGACAGTCTGCTGCCATGGCGCTAAGTTGCTATCGCAGCGCAGCGATGCGCATCACCGTCGGGCAAGGCGGCTTGCAAGGCGCTTGTGGAGCAGGTGCTTTCGTCGTCGCCTCAAGGGACCAGCGAGAGATGCGCCTTTTTCCGGATGGAAGTGGGACTGGTGAGCGGACCTGAGGATCCTTCAGCGAAACGGGTGGTAGTCGTCAGCCATGAACGCTCTGGCACCCATTTTCTCATGAACGCGCTGGCGGTAAGCTTCGGACTGGAGCGGGACGCGCATCTCATGCTCGACCAGGCAACTGTAAACCTGAACTGGTATCACCCAGCCTCGGTCGCTTTTTTCTTTCGTGAGAACAGGGCGGTAGAGCCGACTTGGTTGCGAAAGTCGCATCATCAATTCGCCTTCTTCGAGCCGGTGATCGACGAAGTGCTGACCCATGCCGACATCTTCTGTATCCATCGCGATCCGCGGGACGTCATGCACAGCTATCGGCATTTCCTGAACGCGCTCGACTGGCCGGAAGGGCCCAAATGCGCCTCAGCAGCCGCTTTCATCCGGGCGGCTCCTATGGGTGCCATGTTGCGCTACCAGATGGAGCAGTTGCCTGACATGCTCACTCGCTGGCGCGTGCACGTNGAAGGCTGGGCCAAAGCCGCCATGGTCCACCCGGGTATCAGACTTGTCCGTTACGAGGCGNTGAACACGGACTACNACGTAGAGATGGATCGGATCGCCGCAGAGATGGGTTGGTGCCGGCTCTCGCGCGAACGACCTGAGATCAACGCTCGGACCGTGCTCACCAGCGCACAAAATGACCCATCCAACGTCTACGCCGACACAGATATCGCGTTCATCAGATCGAGGATCGGCGAGGCCATGCATCGCTTCGGGTACCCGATCTGAACGGCTTCAGGAGCCCTTTTTGTCGTCGAGAGTGAACCCCACATCTAGCGGAGGCGTTTGGCCATCTCCACCCGTCGGAAGAACCTTTTTGTCTATCGCACCGGAGAGCTCCGGTGTCATACCGAGACCGCCGGTCGGCAGGCGCACCTTGCTGCTTTTGGTCGCCATGGTCTTAGAGAATTGCAAGCCGCCCGTTACATCGTCCAGTGCCTCGTCGTTCAATTCTTCTGGCGCTGTATCGTCTTTCTTATCTTTGGTCATCAATGCCTCCATTTGAAATATGGACAGCATACCCGAAGTACCAGCGAACCCAGAACCTTTTTCACAGCCCTTGTGACAACGCGACGGAGTCGTCTTGCCCGATGTGGCGGTAGGGCGGCAGGTTGAACTCAGCACGGAAGGGCTGGCTGCCGTGGTAATTAAACCAACTGTCATGTTGCAGCATGTCGTCTTTCACAAGCGGCCAGACCTCATGACGCAGGAATTGCTGGTCAAAATCATAGTCTCCAGTCGCTTCGGGCCGGCCGGAAACGAAGTCGAGCAGCCGATCGCGCATCGGGCCGAGGCGTCCGGCGCGTGCGCCCCACATGCCGGCGAGGATCAACGCAGCATGGCAGGGGTGGTCACGCATGACATGGAGAGTGAGGCCCGAGATCAGCCATTCCTCAACAGCCGCACGTTCCTTTACGTTGATCACCGCATCGCAATCGCGCACGACATAAAGCGCGACATCAGAATCGTCCTCCACCAAAAAGCGCCAACAGGTTCCAAAACGGGCGAGCGGGTCTTCCGGTGCGATCTCAATCAGTTCTGCGCCCTCATTCGTGAGTAAGGACTTGCTTCGATTGGGGACAGTCGCATCTACGTAGAAGCGAACGCGCCAGCCAGGATAGAGGTGCCGCGCGACGACCGCATTGCGAAGCGCACCGTCAAGGTAACGAGGCTGATCGCCGAAGAGCGAATAGGAGAGGACGTTCAGCCCTTCGCTCCGCGGTTTCTTTTCTGGGTTTCGAGCGCGGGGCGCGGCGTTGGCATCCAGTAGCGCCATTGCGACGCATCCCGCGTCACGAGAAAGGTCGTCCGCACCTAATCGCCAATGGGTTTCCGTTAAGACCAGTTGGCGGTCGATTGGATCGAAAGGACCTTCTGCGGCGGCAAGGTCGCGGGCGTCGGAATAGCGCCGCAGACCTAGCAGAATTCGGGCGATATTGCCTGCCGCCTCAGCCTCTGGCACCAGCGCATATCCCTGGCGCGCATAGGTAAGCGCAGTCTCAATATTTCCGGTGTGGACATGGTAAGCCGCGAGGAGTTTGCACGCGGCGGCGACGGCGACTGCTTCGCCCTCCAAAATCGCAAGCTCTTCGACCGAAAGGTGCGGCGGGCTCCGGGCGGCCAGCGCACGGTAGTCGATGGGGACTTCACTGGACATGCCCTACGGTCAGCCCCCTCTGCTCGACCGGCCCATCAGGATCGCGCCAGGCGGCTGACCCGCCGGTCATTTCGGCAATGTTCCCCATCCCCATATCTTGCAGCGTCTTCAACGCCATCGAGCACCGGGCTGGGCCCAGAATCTCAACCCACCGCGCGGCGCAAGAAAGACGTTCGGGATACGCCCGTCTCGGCCCAGTTCCCGCGCATCGCGGATATCGACGCTCGCTGCCTTGATAGCCATGGTATTCGCTCCTCGTCCGTCGTCAGATGATTTTGGACCGCGTTGCGGGAACTGTAGCGGAGGGCCTGCATGCAAGCCAAGCGGTGTTGTCGCCGTCAAGCAGATTGCCGCGAGCCCAGTGGCTGGAAAACCCCAAATCGAGTCCTCGTTCGCATGCCGCTTTTTCAGTTGATTGGTATTGGCAAGCCTTAGAGGATCGCCCATAGCGCTGTCCGCTTCGTAGAAGCAGCCCCCGAACTCGACGCAAAAGCGCGACATCCGCCCACTCCTCCAAGTTGCCGCCTGACAGAGGTAAAAATGATGCAGCACAGCGAACGGCAGGAAGGTCCGCGGAGCAGTCGATAGTTCAAGTTGCCGCGAATGTCCGCTTCCCGGCCAAAGTGGACAATGAGTTGGCGGAACCTTTTTGCACCTGTCCAAGTGCACTCAGTCAAAATTTGGGTGAAACTCAAGGGTAGAGCACATCTGCCAGAGCACAGCTCTGTGCAACCTGCCACCCTGGATAATCCGGAAGTGTGGACAGGAGTGGTTTCCTGCAAAAACAAAAAGGCCCGGGAAATTTCCCAGGCCATTTTGAAATCTGGAGCGGGCGATGGGATTCGAACCCACGACCCCAACCTTGGCAAGGTTGTGCTCTACCCCTGAGCTACACCCGCATAGTGTTCCGTGCGCTCCGGCAAAGGCTGCCTCGGCGTCGGTGGCGCTGTATATGGACTAAGCCGGGACGGATTGCAACACCGAAATTGAAGAATTTCATTTTGCTGTCTTTTGGTGGGCTGCCCGCACGCCGGAAACCGGAAAACCGCAGAAATCAAGGGGATTTATAAGCGGTTTCCGCTTGTCGCGAACACCACAAACGCGTTAAACAGCGCGGAAGATCAGAATTTTTTGGGAAAAAACATGCCAGCGACACGCGACGAGCTGATGGTCTTTTTCGGCGATCTGGAGATCGGGGTTTCAACGGTCGACCACCAGCCGGTATTCACGGTCGCCGAATCCGGCGACCTCCATGACCGGATCCCGGGCGGCCACACAAAAAACCTTTTCGTAAAGGACAAGAAGAGCCGCCTTTTTCTGATCGTCGCCCTGCATGATGCGGATATCGATCTGAAGAAGGTGCATCAGATCATTGGCGCCCAGGGACGGGTTTCCTTCGGCAATGCGGATCTTCTGATGGAAGTTCTCGGCGTCGAACCGGGATCGGTCACCCCGTTCTCGCTGATCAACGACCGCGAAGCGTTGCGCGTCACCCCGGTTTTCGACGCGGCCATGATGGAGCATGACATCCTCAACTACCACCCGCTCAAGAACGACGCCACCACGGCAATCAGCGCTGAGGACCTCCTGAAATTTGCGAGGGCCTGCGGCCACGACCCGCAGGTTTTGGCCGTCAGCGAACAAGCGAAAGCGGCGGCCCAGTAAAGCGGACAATGCCGGAGTTTGTAATTCCGGTCTCCGCGCTCCATGTTAGGAGCAAATTCAACCCATTAACGTGTCCGGCGGGCGAATGGCACTGGCCGGAAAGGACGAGGCGGGCAGATGAGTAACGGCAATTACAGCGTCGGCGGCCAGGTTGGCGGCGGTTTCGGAGACAGCATGGGCGGCGGCTATGGCGGTCAGGGCGGCGGTTTCGGTGGCGATGGCGGCGGCGGCAACGGTCCGTCCGGCGGCGACCTCGTTTTCGACGTCACCACGCAGACCTTCATGGCGGACGTTCTGGAGGCCTCCCGCCAGCAACCGGTCCTTGTCGATTTCTGGGCGCCCTGGTGCGGGCCCTGCAAGCAGCTTACGCCGATCATCGAAAAGGCGGTGCAGGCAGCCGGCGGCACCGTCAAACTGGCCAAGATGAACATTGACGATCACCCGGAGATTGCCGGGCAGATGGGCATTCAGTCCATTCCGGCCGTGGTTGCGTTCAAGGACGGCCAGCCGGTGGACGGTTTCATGGGTGCGCAACAGGAAAGCGAGGTCAAGGCCTTCATCGAAAAGCTGGGCGGACCNGCCCCGGCAAACCAGGCGGANGCCTTTCTGGAGCAGGCNGANGANCTGCTGNCCGCAAAGGANTTTGCGCAGGCAGCACAGCTTTACGGAGCCGTCATGCAGATGGAACCGGAAAACGTCGCCGCGATTGCCGGCCTTGCCCAGTGCTATATCGGCGCCGACGAACTGGAGCGCGCCAAACAGGCGCTGGAGCTCGTTCCGGACGAAAAACGGTCCGACGAGGCGTACACCGCCGCCAAGGCAGCCCTCGACCTTGTCGAACAGGCAGCTTCACTCGGCGATCTTGCCGATCTTCACGACAGGATTGCCAAGGATCCGCTTGATCATCAGGCCCGGTTCGACCTGGCGCTCGGGTTGAACGGCAAGGGTGACAAGGAAGGTGCCGTCGATCAGCTCATCGAGATTGTCCGCCGCGACCGGGACTGGAACGAGGACGGTGCACGCAAGCAGCTGCTGCAGTTTTTCGAGGCCTGGGGCTTCAAGGATCCGGCCAGCAACTACGGCCGCCGCAAACTCTCCGCCGTTCTGTTTTCTTGACGATCTCAGGATCTGACACATTTACGGGGGAACAAAGAGCCGACCGTAACCCGATCCGGGAAAGAACAAAAAGAAGGCGTGGAGATGCAGGCGGGAAATGCCATTTATGAGACGATCGCGGACTTGCCGCCTGTGTTGCCTGTGTTTCCGCTGTCCGGTGCCCTACTCCTTCCCAGAACCCAGTTGCCTCTGAACATCTTCGAGCAGCGGTACCTGGACATGATCGATGCCGCGCTGGCCGGAAACCGGCTGATCGGCATGGTCCAGCCGCTCGCCGAAGTGCCGGGAAGCGATGGAGACACGCCGTCACTTGCAACAGTCGGCTGCGTCGGACGTCTGACGAGCTTTCAGGAAACCGGTGACGGGCGCTACCTCGTCACACTCCAGGGCATTACCCGCTTTACCCTTGGCAAGGAATTGAATTCCTACAGTGCCTTCCGCGAGGTCGAGTGCGACTTTGCACCCTTTGCCGCCGATCTCAGGTGCGGCGACGGCGAAGAGGATGTGGACCGCAACGGCCTGTTGAAGACCTTGCGCGACTATCTTGATGCCAACAACCTGGAAGCGGACTGGCAAAGCGTTTCGGAAGCCGAAACCGAGGTGCTCGTCAACGCACTTTGCATGATGTGCCCCTACGGCCCGCAGGAGAAACAGGCTCTGCTGGAAGCCCGCGACCTGAAGACGCGGGCGGAAACACTGATTGCCATAACGGAAATGGATCTGGCAAAATCCCAGAATGATGGCGGCACGACGCTGCAGTAGGTCACACCCCTCGTGCCCGAACCGAAAGACCTTCCCATGACCGAAACCACTGACCGTCCCGTTGACCGGAAACTGCTGGAATTGCTCGTGTGCCCGGTGACCAAGACAACGCTGGAATACGACGCCGAGGCCAAGGAACTTATTTCCCGGTCCGCCAAACTCGCATATCCGATCCGCAACGGCATTCCGATCATGCTGGCCGACGAGGCCCGCAAACTGGAAGACTGACCGGAGACTGCTCCGGAAACCGAAAAGCCCGGGCTAATCGGCCCGGGCTTTTTTTCGTCTCAAACGGAGCGAACCTTCAGAATCCGCTGACCATCGGCAGGATATTGATGATGATGATCTGGCGAATGAAGATGATCAGCAGCAGCAGGATGACCGGGGAAATGTCGATGCCGCCGAGATCGGGCATGAACCGGCGTATCGGCCTGAGCGCCGGCTCCGTCAGGTTATAGAGAACCCGTAGAGCCAGGAGAAGATCGCACTGGCAATGATCACATAGGTATAGAGCTCCAGCGCGATGAGGATGACGTTGAATAATGCAGTCATGGTCTGGTCCGTAGCCGTTCAGGGTCTGTCTCGATCATCATGTAGCTTCCAGAAAGCGCCCCTGCAAGACGGCACTTGAAAGAACATTAAAATGCGGACGCACCGCGTTTGGACCGCTTTTGAAGAGGACGCGCCGGAAAACGATGCTTAAATGCAACACTCACGCAAAACTGGTATTCATTAGGCTTTGAGTAACTCCGCTTCGTGCTATCTTGCCGCTCAATGACTTCCATATGGATGTGGCCTTAATGTTCAAGATGTTGTCGCGCGCAGCCCTCGCTCTTTCTCTGGGCGCCGTGTCCGGAACCGCTTTCGCGCAAAGCGGTGATATTTCTGCCCAGGATGCAACGAAGCAATTCGTGGTCGATCTCGGTATCGGCGCAATTGTTCAACCGCGTTACGAGTCGGCGGATTCTTACCTGATCTATCCGATGCCGATCATTTCGGTCGGACGGTTCTATCTGCCAGGCCTTGGCCAGGTGGTCGACGGACGCCGCAAGGCTGGTGTCTTCTTCTTCCCGTCCTTCAATTTCGTCGGTGAGCGCAAGGCCAGCGACAGTGCGGACCTGACCGGCACGAACACGGTTGACTGGGCCTTCGAAGCCGGCCTCGGTGGTGGCTTCCGTACAGAGCACTTCCGTGCCTTTGCCGAACTCCGCCAGGGCTTCAACGGCCATACCGGCCAGGTGGGTCAGCTTGGTGTCGACGGGATTGTCTATCCGACGGACAAATGGGAAGTCAGCTTCGGCCCGCGCGCCAGCTTCGCATCCGGCGAGTACATGGACACCTATTTCGGTGTGACCGCGACAGAAGCTGCCAACAGCGGCGGCCGCCTCACCCAGTTTGACCCCAGCCCCGGCTTCAAGAGCGTCGGCGTCGCAGCACGCGGCAGCTACGACTGGAACGATGACGTGCGCCTGCACATCCGCGGCTCTTACGACCGCCTCGTCGGCGACGCGGCTGACAGCCCGATCGCGGAAGCCGGCAGCAAGGACCAGTTCAGCCTCGGCGTCGGCGTCAGCTACCGGTTCGCCTTCGACGTTTTCTGATTTGAAGACAGCCAGCGCTCTGGAATTGAAAAGGAGGCCAATGGCCTCCTTTTTTGATGCTTACGGCCGAACAACCGGGACTGCGAGGCACCTTTCGGCGCCCCGCCGATCAGAAAGTTCGGCGTGCCGGTCCCCTCTCCCAGTTGGCGAGCTTTAGATTCATGGTGAGAGGCGAACGCTCACCCCGCACTTCCTCATCCTGAGGAAGCGCGTAGCGCTGTCTCGAAGGATGGGCCAAACACACGTCAGCGAGCTGCCCGTCGTTCGAGACGCTGCTCACGCAGCTCCTCAGGAGGAGGTCGTTTTAAGTCAGGAAACACTCGACTAGGGCACCAGCCACGGTCAGTAGGTGCACTCGATCAGTTCGATACCGCGGGGCAGTTTGGTGTTTTCGTCGCCACACGCATCCAGGATACGGTTCGGGTCGAGATTGTAGGCACCGGTCAGGTCCGCGCCGACAAGCCGCGTCCGGCGCAAGAGCGCACCGTCGAAATCCACCTTGGTCAGGTTGGCATTGGTAAGATCCGCGCTGACGAGCCTCACGCCGGAGAAATCAGCGCCAGCAAAATTCGCGCCTTCGGCCTTGATCCGGTCCAGTTTGCCCTGGCGAATGCGTGCGTTCTCAAAGTTGGCTCCGGTGAGATCGACACGTTCCAGATTGACGCCGTCCATCTTCGCGCCCTTGAAGGACGCTCCGACGGCAACGGATCGAATGAACGCAGCGTTGCGCAAGTCCGAGTCGTCGAAGACCGCATTGTTGGCGATGCTGCCATTGAGGTCGGCATCCCGGAGGTCAACGCCCTTCAGGTTGGCATCGGTGAAGTTGGCCTTTTCAAGATCGGCGGAGCGCATGTTCGCGCCGGAAAAATTGCCGCCTGTGAAATCAACCCGTTCTGCTTCCGCACGGCGAAGGTCCGCATTTTGAAAATCACCGCCGGGCAGAACCGCTTCCTTCAGGTCCGTTTCGCGCAGATTGGCGCGGTTGAAATTGGGATTTTCGACCGTCATGAACCTGAGCTCGCCCAAGCGCAGGTCACAGCGCGGGCAGCCGCCGTTCTCCTTGATCTCCGCCATCATTTCTTCGTCGTTTCCGGCAAACGCGGCGGGCGACAGGGACCAGAATGCCACTGCACTGAAACAGACTGCGAGAAATTGATTAAACCTGTCGCTCATCCCAAGACCTTCTTCTGGTTTGTCTAGGTTAGAGTACCCTAGACCCTTATAAAATAGGTATCCGATTACGGTAGTTTTAGGACCGTTTCAGGACAGAAAATCGAAATTTGATGAATATCGGATGAGGGTCGCCAGGAAAATTTGCATCAGCGCAGCCTTGCGCGGCATGTTTTCCGGCGAATTGGACAGCCTATGCGGGAGGAAAGAAGCGGGCGGGGTCGCAGTTGCCCACTTCTTCCATCCACATAAAGCGCTGACGACGCACTACCTGACAATCAGCGTGCCAACTCAATCGCAAAAGGCTTGCCAATTCGTTTTCGGCAAAAAATTTCCAGATCTGGTGACGCATTTAAAAGTCACCACAAGATATTGATAGCGTTAAGAAAGCCTTCACTTCTCATGCATTGCAATCTGCAAAGCTGCTTGCGAACGTGGCTAAGGAAGCGTTAACGGCTTCACTGCAGCGGCCTTCGCAGGAGCGTCATGCAAATTCTTCCCTGAGATCGACAGACGAGCGTTCGCCGATGTCGTTATAGTGCTTGTCCAGCCATTCTTTCGCCGTCTCGCGTCCCAAGTCGCGCAACTCGGTCAGAAACGCCCATTCGGCGTTCATTTTGGAGGACGCCTGAAGGGGTTTGAGTTCGCGCGCGAATATCCGGTGCATGTGCACCTTCATATATTCGTCCTTCGAAAGTTTGCCTTCCTCGATCAGGCGGGTCACGAAATCGATTGCCCTGAGCTCCCGGAGCAGGGTGGAGTTGAACGTGATCTCGTTCAGCCGATTAACGATTTCGCGCGCTGTCCGGGGCACCTCGCGCCGTTCCAGAGGATTGATCTGGATGAGAACAACGTCGGGCGTCTCGGTGTGATAAAAGAGCGGGTAAAGCGGCGGATTGCCCATGTAGCCGCCGTCCCAATAAGGTTCGCCGTCAATTTCCACCGCCTGGTAGAGCTGCGGCAGACAGGCAGATGCCATGACCGCGTCAAGCGTGACTTCCTTCTCGCTGAAGACGCGGATCTTGCCGGAAAAGACATTCGTCGCAGCAATAAACAGCCTTACGCCCGAGCAGCAGTGAACCTTGTCAAAATCGACCATTTTCTCCACGACATCCCGCAGCGGATTGACGTTGAGCGGATTGAATTCGTAAGGCGAGGCAAAACGCGAAAGCACATCGAAATAGAGATAGCTCGGTGAATGATCGAGGCTCCAGTTGCCGAGCATCACGTCGAGTGGAGAGCGCTGGATCGGGCTGAATTTCGC
>JGI12316J14372_10002792_pt1 | contig 17967 bp, 19 predicted proteins | sample MarCyaLeptolynsp_FD_14372 | JGI IMG/M metagenome (IMG submission 14372) | reverse complement strand
GCGATGAACGTATTCTGGGCAAAGGGTTATGACGGTGCGTCGCTCAAGGACCTTACCCGGGCAATGGGCATCAGCGGACCGAGCATGTATGCGGCTTTTGGCGACAAACGCGAACTCTTCCTCAAGACGATCGACCTTTATGGCGACGTCGACGGGTGCGCGCCAGTGGTGGTCTTTGAAGGCGAAGAGGATATCCGCAAAGCCGTCCGCGGGTTTCTCGAGGAGGTCATTCTCTACGCGACTGCGCATGAGAGCGGTGCCAAGGGTTGCTTCCTGGCTTCAAGCGTTTCGGCAAGCATCGGCGAAGTGGAGGGAGTTGCGGAGCGCGTTGAAAAGGCAATTGATGACACCGACCGGCGTCTGGCGGCGCGGTTTGATCTTGAAAAAAACAAAGGAACCCTTCCTTCAAACTTTCCTTCATTGGAACGGGCCCGGCTGCTTTATGACATCCGGCAGGGCTACATGTTTCGCGGGCGCGCGGGATGGACTGCGGAGGCGATGCGCGAGGATCTCGACCACCGGGTCGGGATGGTTCTTTCCGAACCGAATTCCAAGTGAACGACCGAAAAAAAGGCGCCGAAAGGGCGCCTTTTCAGAACATGCTTTTGCTTTGTCCGGCTTGATCAGCCGTTGGCGTAGTATTGGCCGCCGTTGATGGACATCACGGCACCGGTCATGAAGCCGGCAGCGTCAGAGGCGAGGTACACAACAGTCTGGGCGATCTCTTCCGGGTGACCGAGACGGCCGACCGGAATGTTGGAAACGATTGATTCCAGAACCTTTTCCGGCATGGCGGCAACCATGTCGGTGTTGATATAGCCCGGGCAGACGCAGTTGACGGTAATGCCCTTGAAGGCGTTTTCCTGAGCCAGAGCCTTGGTGAAACCGATCACGCCGGCCTTTGCGGCGGAGTAGTTGGTCTGGCCCATCTGGCCTTTCTGGCCGTTGATGGAGGAAATGTTGATGATCCGGCCGGAGCCGCGGCCACGCATGCCGTTGATGACCGGATGCGTCATGGTGAACATGGAATCGAGGTTGGTCGAAATGACCGCCCGCCACTGGTCGAAGTCCATCTTGTGGAACATGCCATCGCGGGTGATGCCGGCGTTGTTGACCAGCACTTCGACCGGACCGAGTTCGCTCTCAACCTGTGCGATCCCCGCTGCGCAGGCTTCAGGATTGGAAACGTCCCACTTGTAGACGTGAATACCGGTCTCCGCCTTGAAGGCTTCCGCCTTTTCGGTGTTGCCGGCATAGGTGGCTGCCACGGTGTAACCGGCATCCTTCAGACCGCGCGAAATTGCTTCGCCGATGCCGCGTGTTCCGCCTGTGACCAATGCGACCTTGCTCATTCCCCTTCCTCCTGACTTCCAGTTGGCCTTTCGGGGATCAAACCCCGGGGCTCTTCAATAGTGTGTCTTCTTGAAACTTCCGTGGTTGGACCATGGCCGGATGGTGTCGGCCATGATCCTTGTCAATTCCGGCTTACCGTTCCAGGCACATGGCAACGCCCATGCCGCCGCCGATGCAAAGCGTGGCAAGGCCCTTCTTGGCGTCACGGCGGCCCATTTCGTGCAATAGCGTCGTCAGAATGCGGGCACCGGACGCGCCGATCGGGTGACCGATCGCGATGGCGCCGCCGTTGACGTTGACGATGTCCGGGTTCCAGCCCATGTCCTTGTTTACCGCACAGGCCTGAGCGGCGAAGGCTTCGTTGGCTTCCACGAGATCGAGATCGGACGCCGCCCAGCCGGCCTTCTCGAGCGCCTTGCGGGACGCCGGGATCGGGCCGGAGCCCATGATTGCGGGATCAACACCAGCGGTGGCCCAGGACGCGATCCGTGCAAGCGGTGTCAGGCCACGCTTTTCGGCTTCCGCCGCACTCATAACCACCAGCGCGGCAGCGCCGTCATTGATACCCGACGCGTTTGCAGCGGTCACGGATCCTTCCTTGGTGAAGGCCGGACGCAGCTTGGCGACGCTTTCGAGCGTCGCGCCGTGGCGGATATACTCATCGTCCTCGACAACACGCTCGGATTTGCGCTCCTTCACGGTAACCGGTGTGATCTCGTCCTTGAACTTGCCGGCCTTCTGGGCTGCTTCCGCCTTGTTCTGGGAGGCGACTGCGAATTCGTCCTGCTGTTCGCGGTTGATCTGCCACTTCTCGGCGACGTTCTCAGCGGTCTGGCCCATGTGGTAGCCGTTAAAGGCGTCCCACAGACCATCCTTGATCATCGTGTCGATCATCTTGTAGTCGCCCATCTTGTAACCGCTGCGCATGTAGGCTGCGTGTGGAGAAAGCGACATGTTTTCCTGGCCGCCTGCCATCATGATGCTGGCATCGCCTGTCTGGATCTGTTGCGCTGCAATAGCAACGGTGCGCAAACCGGAGCCACACACCTGATTCAACGTCCATGCGGTCGAGCCGTCCGGGATGCCGGCCTTGATCGCGGCCTGGCGCGCCGGGTTCTGACCCTGGGCGGCGGTCAGCACCTGACCGAAGACGACTTCGTCAATGTCACCGCCTTCAACACCGGCCTGTTCCATGGCGGCTTTCATGACGATGGCACCCAGATCATCGGCCGGGGTATTTGCGAAGGATCCGTTGAAAGATCCAACGGGTGTGCGGGTCGCGCTGACAATGACGATATCGGTGGAAGCGCTCATTCTACTCTCCAGAACTTGGGGCCGGATGGCCGCAGAAGGTTGGTCCCTTAAGGGCACCTTTGATCCTTAACGATGCAAAGGACTAGAAACCGCCCTCTGTATCGTGTCAACCGTATCACCCCTTATCGGAGCCCTCTTTTCGCGTTTGCGGCATAATCCTTTCGTCGGCGCACATAAAAAGAGTGGCACGATCCGATACGATTGGCTTAGTCTCTTAGTCGGAGGAGATGACAAGCCTGCGAAGGCCTTGTCGTCAAATGGGAAACAAGGCTGATAGGCGGAAACGACGAATGGCCAAGACGAGTGAGCCGACAATCATCAAGAAGTACGCCAACAGGCGGCTCTACAACACGGGCACCAGCACCTATGTCACGCTTGAGGACCTGGCGGTGATGGTGAAGGGAGAAGAAGACTTTGTGGTCTACGACGCCAAGACGGGCGAAGACATTACCCGCTCGGTGCTGACCCAGATCATTTTCGAACAGGAAGGCAAGGGGCAAAACTTGCTTCCGGTCGCATTCCTGCGTCAGCTGATCCGGTTTTACGGCGACAGCATGCAGGGGCTGGTGCCGAGTTTCCTGGAATACTCGATGACATCGCTCACAAAAGAACAGGAAAAACTGCGCTCGCAGATGAGCGAAGCATTCGGGGCAACCGCCTTTGAAGCGATTGAAGACCAGGTCAAGCGCAACACGGAAATGTTTGAACGCGCGATGAAGATGTTCATGCCGTTTCCGACCGGAGAATCAGGCACTTCTGCAAATGCAGGAGCGACGCCGGATGCTGCCAAGCCGGAGAAGTCCGACGCGGGCGACCTCGATGACATGAAGCGGCAGCTTGAGGAAATGCAAAAGAAGATCAACCAGCTTTCCGACAAGTCCTGATCCTTGCGACCATGTCCGCGACGTTGCCGCGGCGCGATGATCGTCGCATTGCAGCATTGGAAACCGTGCCTGAAGCGATCGACCGTCTCAGGCACTGGTACATTGCAGAATGGCCCGCCTGGTATGGTCCGACTGGTCCGGGCGATGCACTCTCGGATCTACGCAGCTGCCTCTTGAGCGACCCTGTCCTGCCGCGCTGTCTCGTGGCTCTGAACAGGTCTTTAGAACCGGTCGGGACGGTTTCCCTCAGATCCAACTCACCCGGCTCTGAACGATATTCGGGGGTCTGGCTGACAGCGCTTCTCGTTCCAGACTTGTTGCGCCGATCCGGGATCGGCACCGAGCTTGTCGCCGCGGCGGAGGCAGAAGCCAGACGGCTCGGACATGCAGAGATCTTCGCATCAACTGCGTCGGCGCAATCCCTTTTTGTGCGCCGACACTGGGCGTTTCAAGATAAATTGAAGACGGACAGCGGTGATCTCGACATCTTCAGGAAGGCGCTCTAGAGCAGCAGCCACCCTGACGGAAAGCCGTCCCCGTCAGCCGCAATCCGGAACCAGTCCGACCGTTTCAATCCCGGCGACGGCACAGGTCTCGTCATTTTCGGATGTATCACCGGTGATGCCGACAGCGCCGAGCGTTTCGCCGGCTTCATTCTTGATAAGCACGCCACCCGGTACCGGTACGATGTTGCCGCCGGCAACGCCGTTCAGCGCATTGACAAAATGCGGGCGCGTTTCTGCATTGGCGTTCAGCCACCTTGTGCCCGTGCCGACGGCGAGCGCGCCATTTGCCTTGCCGGTTGCGATTTCAGGACGCAGGTTCGATGCACCGTCCTGGCGCTTGAGGATGACCGTATGTCCGCCGGCATCGAGAACAGCGACCGTCAAAGGCTTGAGGCCGAGCTCCGCGGCCTTTGCAAATGCGGCAGAAGTGATGGTCTCCGCCGTTGAAAGTGAAATGCCATTTGCCATTGATTGTTATCCTTTTGAAGGTTCATAACGACGTATCGGCTGGGCGCATCCTTTTGAGATGCCATGAGGCAGGCGGGCAGATCTCGAAAATGCAGACATCCTCGTTTGCGCCTCGGCTCGCTTCTCCTTAAGGTGCTGCCCGAAATCAGAACTTGCCAGAACATCGTGTGTCCGACTGAACGCACTATGATCTGGCATTCTGAGGCCGATCAACGTTGGGTTGTTCAATCGGTTATCGATTGATCATCCGTTGACGTAGCAGAACGGGGAACCGGCGAATAGGTGGCATCGCCGAGAAACATCTGCGGCGTATTGGAACAAATGACGAGTAATTCGGGCGGGAGAAATTCAGTGAAGCGTGACTTTGAGGCGCCGGGCCGGTCCCCGGTTTATGCGCGCAATGCAGCAGCGGCGACGTCTCACCCCCTGGCGACCAGCGCGGCACTTGAGATCCTGCAAGAAGGCGGCAACGCGGTGGACGCCGCGATTGCGGCCGTAGCCGTGCAATGTGTGGTCGAGCCGCACATGACAGGCATCGGCGGTGACTGTTTTGCAATTGTCACCGAGCCTGACGGGCGCCTGACAGGCTTCAACGGATCCGGCGCGGCACCGCGGGCTGCGACCCCGCAACGGTTGGCTGAACTCGGCGTTGAAGAGATCACCGACACGTCGCCGCATTCTGTCACTGTGCCCGGTGCCGTTCGGGCATGGGAAACGCTTTTGAAGGCCCATGGAACGCGGACGTTCAAGGATCTGTTCAAACGGGCGATCGGCTATGCCCGCGAAGGCTTTCCGGTTGCGCCTCGTGTCGCGCGGGACTGGGCACAAAATGTTGAGAAACTGAGCGGCGACGAGGTTTCCGCAGCGCGATACCTGATCCAGGGCGAAGCGCCCCGGCCCGGCACGATCCTGAAATATCCGCATCTTGCCGGTACGCTGGAGAAGATTGCCGAAAGCGGCGCAGATGCCTTCTACTCGGGCGAGATTGCCCGCGATATTGTCGCGGCGCTTCAGGCGCGCGGCGGCCTCATGACAGAAGATGATCTGGCCGCCTGCCATACAACGGCGGTGTCACCGGTCGTTCGGGACTACAAGGGGCACACGGTCGCCGAGTTGCCGCCCAACGGTCAGGGCGTGATCGCTCTTGTCATGCTTGGGATACTTGAAACGTTCGATCTGGAAGACCTCGATCCGTTTGGTGCAGAACGCTTCCATCTGGAAATGGAAGCGGCCCGGATCGCCTACGCGGTGCGGGACAAGTTCGTAACCGATCCGGGTCATATGGATATCTGCCACACCCGCCTGATCGGTTCGGATTATATCGAACAGCTCGCGAGGCAGGTTTCCCGCGACAGACGGATGGTACTCGTGCCGGAAGCTGCGCTCAGCCCGCAGACCGATACGGTTTATCTGACGGTGGTCGACAAGGATGGGCTTTCCGTCTCCTTCATCAACTCGCTTTTCAGCGATTTCGGTTGCGGTATCGTTGCGCCGGACAGCGGCGTCCTGCTTCATTGCCGTGGCAAGGCTTTCCGCGCTGCGCCGGGGCACGCGAATTCCATCGACGGCGGAAAGCGCCCACTGCACACAATTATCCCGGCCATGGTTCTGAAAGACGGTTCACCATGGCTTTCCTTCGGCGTTATGGGCGGGCAGTACCAGGCCTGCGGGCATGCGCATCTGCTCACCAATATCATCGACTACGGCATGGACGTTCAGGCAGCGATCGACTTCCCTCGCATGTTCTTCGACATGACGAGCCATGATCTGCAGGCGGAGCGGCTGATCCCGGCATCGACCGTCGAGGGACTGAGGGCACTTGGACACAATGTTGTTCCGGCGCCGGCTCCGATCGGTGGCAGTCAGGCCATCATGATCGACAGGGCGCGCTCGCTTCTGACGGCAGGGTCCGACCCGCGCAAAGACGGACATGCTGCAGGTTATTGACCTGCGTCATTAATGACCTTGTGTGTTCCGGGTAACAGGTATTGAGTCCAATTGGACGCGCCCGAAACACATGAGGAAAAAGATGCCCGGATTATCGAGGCGTGAAGTCCTTCTTGGCACTGCCGGAACCTTGTCGGCCTTCGCCGCCGGCGGNTTTGCAGCAAGTCATGCNCTGGCGGCAAGCCATGCTCTCACCATGTCGTCCCTCAACCACAGCATCCTGCCGGACACTNTCACGAAAGGCATGATGAGTTTTTCNCCNGACGGTCCACCGCCGGTGCTGCGGTTCAAGCAGGGTGACAAGACGTCGATCGATGTGACCAACAAGCTCGATGAAGCTTCGGTCGTCCACTGGCATGGCTTGAGAATTGCCAACGCCATGGACGGGGTGCCCTACCTCACACAGCATCCGATCGAGGCCGGACAATCGTTCCGGTACGAATTCACACCACCGGATGCGGGCACCTTCTGGTACCACCCCCATTGCAACACGCTCGAGCAGATGGCGCGTGGAATGACCGGGGTGATGATCGTTGAGGACGCCGAGGATCCGGGCTTTGATCGCGATCTGCCTCTGAACATCCGGGATTTCCGGCTTGGCGGCGACGGCCAGTTCATCAATCTGTTCAAGGCAAGGAACGCGGCCAGAGGCGGAACGCTTGGGACAGTCTCCACGGTGAACTGGCAGGTCGACCCTGTTTTCGAACTGGACGCGGGCAGCCTCGTGCGGCTGCGACTTGTCGTAACCGACGTGACCCGCGTCGGCGCCTACGAGATTGAGGGTGCCGAGGCACATGTCATCGCGATCGACTCAAATCCTTTGCCCGCGCCGTTGCCGGCAAAAGATATCGTCCTGTCGCCGGGTCAACGCGCCGATATCGCCATGCGGGTTCCGGACAGCGAAGGCGACGACGTCAGTCTCATCCTGAAAAAGAAATTCGATCAGCGGGTTCTCGCAACATTCTCTCCGAGAGGTGCCAGCGCCCGTCGCGATTTGCGTGAATTGAAGCCCTTGACCCCAAATCCGGTTCCAGAACCGGATCTGGGCAACGCCGAGGTGTTGGAGTTCGTTTTCGGCTGGTCGCCGGAAGGCGATGCGCCGCAACCCAGCATTTGCGGGTCGCTCGGTTATACGTTCTGGTCAATCAATCGCAAGGCGTGGCCTGGAGATTTGCCGGGGCCATTCGATCCGCTTGCGACGATGAAACTGGGCAAGACCTATGTACTGAGACTGCGAAACGAGACGCCGAATGCTCACCCCATTCATCTTCACGGCGTTTCGTTTCAACTTCTCAGGTCGAACAAACGCGAACTGCCGCCGCTCGTGACCGATACGGCGCTGCTCTTGTCGGAAGAAACGATGGATGTGGCGCTGGTTGCGGATAATCCCGGTGACTGGGCGTTCCATTGCCACGTGATCGAGCATCAGAAAACCGGTCTCACCGGTTTCCTGCGCATNGAAAGCTGATCGGGCTCAGGCAGATAGCGAGATCGTGTNGCTCCGCTCATCTTCTTCNTAAGCGGTAGCTGACGCATATTGTTGCGCGTGGAGTTGCTGGTCCAACGGGGTCCGGCCGTACGGATCGCCGCCTGCNAGCAACTGCGTTGCATATTCCGCGTGNGCNCCGTGATAGCTTTCGCGAAGGGCNGCCGATGCGACATGGGTGTGAACCATCGGCATCTCGGCAAAGTTGCCACCGGAGGCGGATGCGGANTCGGNCTCAAATGCCGGCGTTTCAATCTGACGTTCACGATCNCGCANAACGTGGACNGCGGGAACAGGTGTCACTTGCATTTCAAAAAACTCCGTGGCGGGCCAGTCCGTGGCCAATCTTGTCGGAGGTCCGGGGTGTTCCGGATCTATGTATNAATATAGGTATCCGGATGACGGAATACTGTGCTGAGCGTCACATTTGCGCAAATCTCACGAGGGTTTGTGGGGTGCGTGAAAAGAAAGCCCGGAGCAATGCTCCGGGCCAAGTCATCCAGTGGTACATCTGGAAATTCNTTGAAANGANTAGCGATCAGTCTTGATCAGGTGTCCTGTGGNGCGCTTGCGTGGAAGCGCGGCCGTTGCGCGATANGCGTCGGAACACAGTTCGGGAACACTCTTGTGGCGANGGCGCGTCTGGATGTCGTATTCGCGCGACGCGATCAGATGGGCCAGAAAGACCGAATTCGGATGATAGTGCGTATAAAACGTATCCTGCTCCGCGCGGACCTCGGCTTCCGGTGGCGGCGGCAGAAATCCGGCAAAGTCCGTCCGGCGCTCACCTTGCGTCTCTCCCGAAGAGGGACGCTGGCGCCTCACAATGGAACGGCCTGTTGCACTTGCCGGGTTCACTCGCACAGAAATACGCCTCGTTGTTTCATAATGGCACGCTCAGTGCCGTCTTGCCTGAAACGTCGCAATCACCATGCCAATATAGGAAGGCGTTAACCTTTTGTCCGCAGAAACCCGCCAAATCCGGGTCACAAAAGTTAACGGAATGGTGTGAACGAGGNCAGTTTTGAGTGAATCCGCGAGCCGGCNGGCACAAGCCTNGCGTTCAATTTTGAGAAACGGAATTTGCGAAACAAGCACGCCCGATGTGAGAGGCATGGCGTANCAGCTTGTTANGCAGAGCCGAAAGATGNCCAGCAAAAAGGCCGGGGAAGCCCCGGCCTTTTTCTTCTTGTTTGATCGGGGAATGTCAGTCCGCGTCGGGGTCTTTCCCGGTCCAGGCCGTGCGATCGATGTCGAGATCGCTGAACTTGTCCGGATTGAAGACCGGGCGGGCGACGCCGGCGCTGATCTGCTCCTTGAAGTCATCCAGGATTCTCTTCGCTGTCGGGAACAGCATCATGAGCGCGAGAAGGTTCACCACCGCCAGAATACCCATCATCGGATCGGAAAAGAAGAACACTGCTGTTGCACCCGGTGCGGTCGCGCCGAGGAATACGACCCCCATGACCAGGACACGCAGCACCTGAACGGCCATTGCGTTTCCGGTCATCGAGGTCAGGGCGTTCTCGCCGAGATAATAGTTGTAGATGATCGAGCTGAACGCAAAGAGCAGGATCGCCACCGTCAGGAAGTAACTCGTCCATCCACCCAGATGAGACACGAGCGACTGCTGCGTCAGGACAATGCCGTCAACGCCTCGTCACCCGGCGTATAGACATCGCCCAGCAGGATGATCAGCGCCGTGCAGGTGCAGATGATGATCGTGTCGATGAAGACCGAGAAGGACTGCGTGATCCCCTGGCTGATCGGGTGACGGACATCCGCGGTCGCGGCAACGTTCGGGGCCGATCCGAGACCGGCTTCGTTGGAGAAAAGACCTCTGCGGAGCCCCTGCGCCAGCGCGGCGCCCATGCCGCCGCCGACGGCTTCTTCGAACCCGAAGGCGTTGGCAACAATCATGTAGAGTGCCGCAGGGATCTCGGTGACATTGATGAGGATGACAATCAGGGCCATCGCGATATAGCCGACAGCCATGATCGGGACGATAACATCGGCAACCTTTGCGATCCGGTGAATGCCGCCGAAAACGATCAAACCGGTGATCACCGTCAGGCCAATGCCGGTCCAAAGCCGTCCGATGCCGAGGCTCTCCTCGGCTGCTCCAGCAACCGTGTTGCCCTGGAAAGCGTTGAAACCGAAAGCGAAAGACGCGATCAGGCAGATCGCGTAAAGCACCGCGAGCCACCGATAATCCTTGCCCAGACCGTGAATGATGGACCGGGCGGGACCGCCGCGATAGGTGCCGTCTCCTTCAGAGCGCTTGTAGAGCTGTGCGAGCGAACATTCGATGAGGCTTGTCGCCATGCCGACAAGAGCAATAGCCCACATCCAGAACACGGCACCCGGGCCACCGAGTGTGATCGCAACGGCAACACCTGCGATGTTGCCGCCACCAACCCGCCCGCCGACGGACAGGAGCAGCGCTTCACGGGCCGAAATGGCATTGGGATCACCGGTCTGGTTTTTCGACGACAGCACCCGGAACATCCGGCGGAAAAACCTGATTTGGACGAAGCCTGTTACGACGGTGAAGAATACGCCGATGATGACCAGAAACGGGATCAGCGCCCATCCCCATGTCAGATCGCCGATCAAACCGAAAAACGATTCAAATAACTGCATGGCTCTACCCCTCCATTTGACCGGTCCGGCGTGTTCTTGCGACGCGCTCGATCCGGTTGGACTTTAAAGGGTAGGCCTCCACCGGGAGTGTTTGCAATAAAAAAGAGAGAAGCCGCCTAAATACACCTAGAGGGTGTTTCTGCCCAATTTCGGAACTGCCTTTGCTGAGCGAAGCACTTACGGCAAAGACTTCATTTGTTTTACGAAATGGTCCTCGCGCGTTTGTTCCACGCGCCGGGCGCCGGCAAAAAAGAAAAGCGCGGCCGCAAGGCCGCGCTTCTCGAAAAAGGTAACCGGGGCCGATGGCCTTAAGCGGTCAGGGCGCCCTGTGCCTTGTCGACGAGAGCCTTGAAGGCATCCGGCTGGTTGATGGCAAGATCAGACAGAACTTTACGGTCGACCTCAACACCGGCCTTGTTCAGACCGTCGATGAAGCGGCCATAGGTCAAGCCGTGCTGGCGGGTTGCCGCGTTGATGCGCTGGATCCAGAGCGAGCGGAACGTGCGCTTCTTGGCCTTGCGGTCGCGGTAGGCGTATTGTCCTGCCTTCTCGACGGCCTGCTTGGCAACGCGGATGGTGCTCTTGCGGCGGCCATAATAACCTTTGGCGGCTTTCAGAACTTTCTTGTGGCGAGCGTGGGCGGTTACGCCCCGTTTGACGCGTGACATTTAGATGATCTCCTTCGGGGCTGGCGTTATGCGTAGGGCAGGAACTGCTTCACGATCTTTGCATCCTGATCGCTCAACGTGGTGGTGCCACGGGCGTTACGGATGAACTTGTTCGTGCGCTTGATCATGCCATGGCGCTTGCCGGCCTGCGCGGTTTTCACCTTGCCGGTCGCGGTCACTTTAAAGCGCTTTTTGGCGCCGGACTTCGTCTTCAACTTGGGCATTTTGCATCCTTTCCTTGGTGTATCCGTCAGAAACGGACACTTTTTTGTTGGAGCATTCAGAGCCGACACGGCATGCCCTTGATCTGCCGGGTGGACCTGCATCAGGATGCAGCAATCCAGTCCACGGCGAGCCGGACGACTCTGGACCGGGCGCTTATATGGGAGGTTCTCAGGGATTGCAACCGGAAACCGTGCCAAAACGGCGGTTTCGGGCGCCACCTTCCGATCGGGCATTTACGGTCAGCGTGCTTCTTGACAGGCATTGCGGAAATTCAACGAATAGTCTTCAAGTCTGACTCATTCATGCATAATCTGCACAAATGGATATTCACGCTCTCAAGACAGTCCTCCTGGTTCAGGATCTCGGCAGCATTGCCAAGGCCGCAAGAGCCCTCGACCTTGATGCCTCCAGCGTCTCCCGCATCGTGGCCGGCGTCGAACGTGACATCGGTCTTCGTCTTTTCCAGCGAAGCACACGAAAGCTGGCGATTACGGAAGAAGGCGCGCACTACCTGCAAAGGGTCGCGCCCCTCGTTGAGGAACTGGAGGCGGCGCGGGAAGACGCGGCCGGTCTGAGCGGTGAACCGCGCGGCAGACTGCGAATGACTGCATCCGTTGCTTTTGTCCAGGAGGCGCTGATGCCGCTTTTGCCAGCCTTTCAGAAAAAGCATCCCGAGCTTTCCGTCGATCTCTTTCCGTCCGACTCCAATCTCGATCTGCTCGCGGAAGGCCTGGACCTTGCCGTCCGGCTGTCTGCTGCGCCCAGGGGAGACCTGATTTCGACCAAGCTGATGCCAACGCGGTACCGCGTCGTCGCGTCGCCTGACTATCTGGCGCAGTCCGCGCGGATCACGCACCCGGCGGAGCTCGCTGAACACAATTGCCTGTGTTTTGCCCTGCCGCATTTTCAGACCAGATGGCATTTCAGAACAAGGGGCGGCGACCCTTTTCCTGTCGAGGTCTCAGGCAAGACGGTGATCGCGAGTGCCCTCTCCTTACGGGAGGCTGCGAGGCTTGGTATGGGTGTTGCGCTCCTCGCAGACTGGCTGATCCGAGACGACCTGAACAGCCGTCAACTTGTCGATCTATTCCCGGAACTCGATTGCGCGGCATCCGATTTCGATACCGCAGCCTGGCTGCTCTATCCGAGCAGAAGCTACCTGCCGCAGAAGGTGCGGGTGATGATTGATTTTCTGAAAGCGGAGCTGCGGTGAGCCTGACTCGCGCGAATTGCGGAGGGCTGTCATTTTTCTTTGTCATCCCTGCGAAGGCAGGGATCCGGTAACCTCTTGTCTGACCGTCTTTCTTATTCGCGAGCCACACGAATTACCGGTTCCCGGTCTTGCCACTTGTGCGGCAAACCGGGATGACAAACTGCACGTAAGTGGCCGACCCTTCGGAGCTGGCCACTCGCCCGCCTTAGAACGAGGGTCGAACCGGACAACCGTCCGCTGGCCTCAGGCGTTCACGTCGACGACGACACGGCCCTTGACCTGGCCTTTCAGGATATCGGCGCCGAGCTGTGGCAGGTCGCCGAGTGTCGCAGGCTGGATCATGGCTTCGAGCTTGTCCATCGGCAGGTCTTTGGCGAGGCGCTCCCAGGCCTTAAGGCGAGCGTCATAGGGTTTCATGACGCTGTCGATGCCGAGCAGATTGACGCCGCGCAAGAGGAACGGAATGACGGTCGCCGGCAGCGACGCACCACCGGCAAGGCCGACAGCAGCGACCGATGCGCCGTATTTCATCTGTCCAAGCACACGCGCCAGCATGGCGCCGCCAACAGCGTCAACACAGCCGGCCCAGGTCTCGGCTTCCAGCGGCCGCTTGACAGTCTCACTGACGTCGTCGCGCGGAACGATGGTGCTGGCGCCCAGCGATTTCAAATAGTCCCAGGTGCTTTCGCGCCCGGTGACAGCGGCGACTTCGTAGCCAAGGTTGGAGAGGATGGCGGTTGCCACAGAGCCGACGCCGCCGGCCGCGCCGGTAACAAGTACCGGCCCGTCTCCTGGCTTCAATCCATGATCTTCCAGCGCCATGACGGCCAGCATGGCGGTGAAGCCGGCCGTGCCGACCGCCATGGCATTGCGCGTGGAAATTCCTTCGGGCAACGGAACGAGCCATTCGCCCTTGACGCGGGCTTTTTGCGCGTACCCGCCCCACCAAACCTCGCCGACCCGCCAGCCGGTGAGGACAACCTTGTCACCGGGCTTGTACCAGTCGTCGGACGACTCCAGCACGGTGCCGGCAAAATCAATGCCCGGGACATGAGGATAGTTGCGCACGAGCCCGCCGCCCGGGCCGACACAGAGCCCGTCCTTGTAGTTGAGGGTTGAATATTCGACGGCAACGGTGACATCGCCTTCCGGCAAGCGGCTATCGTCAAGGTCCTGAACCGACGCGGAAGTCTTGCCTTCGTCATCCTTTTCCACGAGGAGTGCTTTGAAAGTCATGATGAAACTGCCCTGTTAGCTGGATTGATTTGCGATCGTCCTGGCTTCCTCGCGCAGGACGAATTTCTGGATCTTGCCGGTGGCCGTCTTCGGCAACTCGGTAAAGACGATCTTCTTCGGCCGTTTGAAACCGGCCATGTGCTGGCGACAAAACGCGATCAGGCTGTCCTCGGTTTCTTCGCTGCCTTCTTTCAGTTCCACAAAGGCGCAAGGAACTTCGCCCCATTGTTCGTCCGGCAGGGCAACAACCGCGGCCAGAACCACATCCGGATGGCGGTGCAGAACACCCTCCACTTCGACCGAAGAGATGTTTTCGCCGCCGGATATGATGACGTCCTTCAGACGGTCCCTGATCTGAACGTAGCCGTTTGCGTGACGCACGGCCGCGTCACCGGACTTGAAAGTCCCTGCAGAAAGCGCATCCGACGTTGCCTCGGGGTTCTTGTAATAGCCCTTCATGACCGTGTTGCCGCGGATGACGATTTCGCCTTGGGTCTCACCGTCCCACGGTACCGGCGCGCCTGTCTCCCGGTCGACGACATCGACAGTTTCCGTCATCGGGAAGCCGACACCCTGCCATGACTGCAATTCGGCCTGTTCGTCGGCGGTAAGGTCTTCCCATTCTTCGCGCCAGAGGCATTGGACGACATGGCCATAGGTTTCGGTCAGCCCATAGACCTGCATGACTTCGAAGCCAAGCGCCTTTGTGGCGGCCAACACGGCGGCGGGCGGCGGAGCGCCTGCCGTCATGATCTTGACCGGGCCGGGCAGGGGTTTCTGGTCCTGGTCCGGTGTGTTGACCAGCATCGACAGCACAATCGGCGCGCCGCCCAGATGCGTGATGCCATGCTTGCCAATCAGCTCGAACACGGCCTTTCCGGTCACCTGGCGAATGCAGACAACGGTCCCCGCCATAAGCGTCATGGCCCAGGCATGGCACCAGCCGTTGCAGTGAAACATCGGCACCGTATAGAGGTAGACCGGATGACGCGGAAGTTCCCAGGCAACCGGCGTTCCCATCGCCATGAGGTAAGCGCCGCGGTGGTGATAAACGACGCCTTTGGGGCGCCCCGAGGTGCCTGACGTATAGTTGAGTGCAAGCGCCTGCCATTCGTCCTCAGGACCCTGCCAGGAAAATTCCGGATCGCCGCCCTCCACGAGATCCGAATAGGCCGCTTCGCCGATCTGCTCGCCGCCGGGTCCGTCCGGATCGACGATGTCGATCACCGGCAGGGCCTTGCCGTTCAGCCGGAAGGCTTCGTTGACAACGCCGGAAAAGGCAGTGTCCACAATGACAAGCTTTGCATCGCTGTGATCGAGGATATAGGCGACGGTTTCAGCTTCCAGGCGGATGTTGATCGTGTTGAGAACTGCGCCGGTCAGCGGAACCGCGTAGTGGAGTTCGAATAGCTCCGGAGTATTTGCGGCCAGGACCGAAACCGTGTCTCCGGTGCCGATCCCCTTTTTCTTCAGGCTTGAAGCGACCCTGCGAACCCTGTCCTGAACCTCAGCCCAGGTCCGGCTCAGGCCGTTGTAGACCAGCGCTGGCCGATCCGGAAAAATGGCTGCCGTCCGCTCAAGAAAGGAAAGCGGCGACAGCGCAACATGATTGGCCTCCTGCTTCGGAAAGGCTTCGTAATGTTCTTTCATGCCGCTTTGCCCTGGTTAAAGAACGGCGTCTCCCAGACGGTTGCGGACCGGATGCCGTGAGGCGTGTCGACGTGCACCCTGGTACCGTCGTCCCAATGGGTCATGCGCACCATGCCGATGGCGACGTTGGTGCGGTAGTCCGGAGAATAGACCGCAGAGCTGACAGTGCCGACCTGTTTTCCACCCGCGATGATTGGCCAGAGTTCGTCGATGGCCGGAACCGGCTCTCCATCAATGGCAATCGAGCGGATCTGCCGGACCGGACCTTCGACCGCCACGCGCAGCAGCGCGTCACGACCAACGCAGCCGAATGCGTCCTGGGTCTGGCAGAACTTTCCGAGCCCGCATTCATGGGGCGTGTTGTTTCGGGTCATGTCGCTGCCATAGGACAAAAGCTGACCCTCGATACGTTCGATCAGGTTCGGACAACCTGCGCGGACGTTCAGGTCTTCACCGGCGGACATCAGCGCATCCCAGATCGGTTCGCCCAGTTCCGTTCCGTCGACATAAAGCTCAAAGCCGCCCTGCTTCGAATAACCCGACCTTGCGAGCACCAGTTCCTTACCCTCGAACTCGACCATGGCGAAACGGAAGAACCGGATGGAACGGGTGCTTTCGCCGAACACGCGCGCAACGAGTTCATCGGCCTTCGGGCCCTGGATCGCCAGTGGTGAGACGTCCGGTTCGTCGACATCGACCTCCAGATGAAGTCCATAGGCGAGCCCCTTGATCCAGAACAGAAGGTCACTGTCCGCCACCGACACCCAGTACCTGTCCTCTGCCAGCTTCAGCGTAACCGGATCGTTGAGCATGCCACCGGTTTCGTCGACCATCGGGGTGTAGAAACAAACACCTGCGTTCATTTTAGACAGGTCGCGCGGTGTCAGCATTTGCGTCAGGCGGGCGGCATCGGGTCCCTTGATTTCGACCTGGCGTTCACAGGACACGTCCCACAATTGCACATGGTTCTTGAGATGCTTGCAGTCCTCTTCGACCGATTCAAACACGGACGGAAGCAGCATGTGATTGTAAACGGTGTAAACCTTCGCGTCTGCTTCCTGCACACGGCGCGAAAACGGGGTTTTGCGAATACGGCGCGACGCTGCCAGTAACGGACCCTGCATGACCCGTCCTCCTACGCGGCCTGTTCGGCCGCGGGGCCGGACCAGTCGATCTGGCAGATTTCGGCGCTGCGTCCGTCAAAGTCCCAGACGCGGCCGTAGGCGCGCACGCGGCCCTGCGTTGCGGTTGCAACCGTGATGTCCGGCCCCATCCAGTACTCGGTATTGGAAATGACGATGTCTTCGCCAGGTTTTGCGCCCGGTACCGGCACCACTTCGCCCTTGATGGCCTTGCCGACGACCAGACGGCGTGTCTTGCCTTCATTGGTGTAGGAGACAGGAGCCCGTTCAGCACCGAGGAATTCACTGACAAGCACCTTGAAGAGGCCGGTAGTGCCCCTAGCCTGGCCCGAAAAAATCTTCACGAGACCGTCAAAAGCAGCATCGCTCGCCCGCTCGTCGATGAAAACCGCAGCCTTCCAGTTGCCGCGCGCCATCAGGCCGGGAATTTCAATGAGCAGTCCGATATTCAGGCCGGACAGGTCCTCGTCCATGTAGTTGCCTTCATCGATGCGAATGCCGCCCCAGGTCTGGCAATAGCCTTCCGTGGGCGGGTGTTTGCCGAGCGAGACAACGCAGGGGCAGAAGACCGTGCAGTTGCAGTTGAGTATCAGTTCGCCGCGAATGGACCATCCGGACATCGAAGTTCCCCCTTAGAGTGGTATGATTGACAGGGCGAAGACAACCGCGCCCGTTATGAGAAGAAAGACGCCGAGTGGTGCGCTGATCCTGTCGCCTATCTGAGGCAGCTTTTCGAGCGTCATCAGGACCATCGCAAGGCCCATGAAAGCAAGGTTCATGGTGCCGGCCACAAAGGCGAGCAGCATCAGGGCCCAACAACAGCCAAGACAAACGGCGCCGAGCCTGAGGCCGAGCCTAAACGCGCCTTGCAGTCCCGGCTGCCAATGGGACATGAAAAACGTCATCGGGCTCCGGCAGGCGGACAGGCAGGCGTTCTTGAGCGTGCTGAACTGATAAAGACCGGCAAGGACAAGCAGCGCCGCGTTCAAAAGCCCCGACGTCGATTGGCCGGCCTGATCGAGCAATCCCTGCCCGGCCAGGTGGACTTGCAGGAAGGCTGCCGGAACAGCAAAGCCGATCCAGACCGTCAAATAACCAAGCACAAGGACGGCGAGTGAAACGCCGCTGGCTGCCTCCGTATGGGTCAGGTCGGAATATGTCCTGAAAGCGGGAAAGGCGGTCGGCGCCATCATGGCAAGAGACATCAGCGACCACATGAAAATCGCCGAACG
>JGI12316J14372_10002777_pt1 | contig 18075 bp, 11 predicted proteins | sample MarCyaLeptolynsp_FD_14372 | JGI IMG/M metagenome (IMG submission 14372) | reverse complement strand
ACCGATGGTTCCACGTCCCAGGAAACCTTCACGATTACCGTTTCCGACGTCAACGAATTCATCATTTCAGATGTCTCGGACACGAACCTGAACGCGAACACAATTGCCGAAAATGCGGCGGAAGGGACCGAAGTCGGCGTGACTGTCGTCGCCAGCGACGATGACGTTTCCGATTCTGTCTCGTATTCAGTAGACGACGACCGGTTTGACGTTGCTGACGATGGCACAGTGACCGTCGCAACAGGCGCGGCTTTCGACGCTGAAACCGAAGGTTCCATCGACGTGACCGTCACAGCTGAATCCACGGACGGATCGACTTCCCAGGAAACCTTCACGATCAACGTCTCAGACGCCGATGAGGAAGATGTTTCTGCCGTCACGGACTCTGATACCGCTGCTAACACAATCGCCGAAAACGCCACTGCCGGAGCGGCAACAGGCATAACGGCTTCGGCGACGGACGGCGATGTCAGCGACACCGTGACCTACTCCATCGACGACAATCGGTTTGAGGTCGCTGCCGACGGCACAGTGACCGTCGCAACAGGTGCGACTTTCGACGCCGAGACCGAAGGCACGGTCGATGTGACGGTGACGGCTGAATCCACGGATGGATCAACTTCCGAGGAAACATTCACCATCAGCGTCTCCGACGTCGATGAGGAAGACACGTCTGCTGTTACCGACACGGATGCGGCTGCGAACTCAATCGCCGAGAACGCTGCCGCCGGTACTGCCGTTGGGATCACAGCGTCCGCGTCTGATGGTGACGCAACTGATACTGTGACTTACTCCGTAGATGACGACCGGTTCGATGTTGAAGCGGACGGTACCGTAACGGTCGCGGCTGGTGCTGCGTTTGACTATGAGACGGAACCGACTGTCTCCCTGACCGTGACCGCGACATCAACGGACGGCTCCACGTCGCAGGAAACGTTCACCATCAGCGTCGCTGACGTGGTTGAAGATCTGGAACTTGCCGACACCGGCGTGACGATGACCGATACGGGGGTGGCGGAAACCACCATTACCGGAGGTTCCGGCAACGACGCCATCACAGCTCATACGGATGGCGGCGATCTTGACGGCGGCGACGGCACCGACACGCTGATGGGCAGCACGGGCGACGATACGCTCGACGGCGGCGCCGGGACCGACAACGACACAATGATGGGCGGAGAAGGCAGCGACACCTATCTTCTGCGTGGGGATGGCCGAGCCGACATCATTTCAGATACGGGCACATCTGGAACGGACAGGCTTGTTCTTTCAGCCGACACCGGAACGGAGTTCGAGCTGGAAAATACCTTTAATGCCGCGACACAAGGCATCGAAGAAATCGACGGCAGCGCGGTGAGCGGTGAAACGCTGCGGGCTCAACGAAGCGACGTCGACCTTGATTGGGATTTCACCGGTGTCACGTTGAACGGTGTTGACAAGATCGAGGGCCGAGATGGCGACGACTCCATCACCGGTTCTGCAGGCGACGACAATATCGTCGGCGGCGCAGGCAGTGATACGCTGGCAGGCAGTGGCGGCGACGATACGATCGACGGCGGCGAAGGGACCGACACAGCGACATATTCAGGAAATCTGTCCGACTACACCATCACCGAAGACAGCGGCACATACACCATCGTCGATAACCGCGCAGGATCGCCGGATGGGACGGATACAGTCACAAATGTCGAGAACTTCACATTTGCGGATGGTACCGTTGCCGCCGCGGATCTACTCAATGATGCACCGACGGATCTGAGCTTCTCAGCCAACGAAAACCTCTCCCTGACGGAGACGGGAGGCGGGAATGCTGTTGTTACGGGTGAAATCGTAGACGGTGGGTCCGGAACCCGTTCGGTAGATCACTGGTCAATCAGTCACGAAGGCGGTGACCTGACGATCGATGTTTTGGCTAATGGCTTCAACTCCGGCAGCCTGGACAGCCAGATTTATCTTTACAAGGACAATGGTGGCGGCAGTTTTACGCTCGTGTCGAGCAATGACGATGGCGCGCGGGGCAGCGACAGCAGCACGAGTTCCTATGATTCCTATATCAGCGAGAGTGGACTTGAAGCCGGCGACTATATGATTGTCATCGGCAGCTGGCGGCTGAGCGACAGCGAGTCCCTGGAGACGTCCGGAGATTACCCGGCAACCGGATCAACCTCAGGCCCCTACCAGATCACGATCACTGGCGAGACCTCCGTGACGGGCATGACCCAGAACCCCGTGAGCGGCGGCAACTGGGGTGATCCGGGCAACAATGCGGTCATCGTNTCTGANGGTGTNAGCGAATCGACCCTTGCCGCAGATTCCGTTGTCGCAGGCATTGCGACAGTTGTTGATTCGGACGCNGGCGACACGTTCAACTTTTCCTTCACTGATGATGGTGACGGAGCATTCCAGATNGATACCAACACCGGTGANATTTCTCTCGCCGCCGAGCATGACGCCAGCACNNCACTGAGCGACACCGTGACCGTTCAGGTNACGGATTCGGACAACCAGACCTACGAAGAAACGGTAGGTATCGAACTGGGGACAAGTGGCAGTGACACCATCAACGGCACAGCAAACGAAGATGTCATCTACGGCTTTGGCGGCAACGACACCATAGATGGTGGCGCCGGTTCCGACACGATGGTTCTGTCCGGGGCGCAAAGCGACTATAATTTCTACGACAATGGCGATGGCAGCTACACCGTAATCGACACCAGAACGGGATCACCCGATGGGACGAAAACGGTCTCCAACGTCGAAAACTACAGTTTTGCAGACGGCGATGTCGCATCTGGTGACCTGACCATGAGCACAGACATGATGCTCTCCGATGCAAATACATCGAGAAATACGATCCATGAAGTTGCAGACGTTGGCACGGAAGTCGGAATATCCGTTTCGGCNATGAACCCTGGCGGCGGTGACGTCACTTACACGCTCGACGANGATCGGTTCAGCATCGATTCAGACGGCGTTGTCACGATCGCCAGCCATTCCTTCTTTGATAGCCAGGTCGAGAACTCGATAGATCTGACCGTGACTGCCACCTCCTCGGGTGGTGGCGAAGTCTCCGAAACGTTCTCGATTTCAGTGACTGGCAACTACGACTACGAAATGACAGGTGGAACGGCGAGCGGGAGTTTCAGCGGCTCAGGCCAATCCTTTTCTGTCGATGGCATCGGCGGCAACGACACCATCGAGACCGGAGAGTTTAGCGACCGGGTCGAAGGCGGTGCCATTGCCGGTGCGGATACGATCACCGGGAATGGCGGTCGAGACCTTTTGTTCGGCGAAGGTGGCCAGGACACGATTTCGGGTGGATCCGGTGATGACATCATAATTGGCGGTGCCGACGACGACACGCTCTACGGCGGCGATGGGTCAGACCTTTTCATGCACGGTCTGGGCGATGGCAACGATGACATTTTCGGCGGTACAGGCGGCGGCTGGACGGACGTTATCGATCTGGGCGGGGGGCCTGGCGTCACGTCAGCCGGTGAATACGGTACGGACTGGACCGTGACGATCACGAGCGGGTCAATCGAGAACACAGACACGGAAAATGGCAGGCTCGAACTGTCGGATGACGCAGTCGGGTCGATCGACTTCACCGATGGCACAAAGGTGGATTTCGCTCAGATCGAAGAGATCCGCTGGTAGTCAATAGCAAGGATCAAAAACCAACCGGTCAACGCAGCTAAGAAAAGTCGGCGCCAATCCGTCGTTGGATTTGAAGGCCGTTGGGAGCAGTCTGAAAAATCGACGCCGGCTTGCTTTAGACGTTTCAAAACAATCGGCTGTTGCGCGTTCGATCGCTTCGGACTGGATGCGCGCAGAACTATCGCTCACTCAGCGGATCACCGATCGCCCGCGTCACGGGTTTCAGCATGTATTGCATAACCGATTTCGATCCGGTCACGATCTTGGCGTCAACCACCATGCCCGGTGAGATCGTCTCGGCACGGGCACCCTCGCCGATCATGTTCGACGACAGCGGTATCTTGGCCTTGAAGTAATAGTTGCCGTATTCGTCACGAAAACTGGACGCGGAAACGACAGAGACTTCACCCGTCAGCGTGCCCTGAATGTTCGGATCAAAGGTCGTGATGGCAATCTCCGCTTCATCACCGACTTCCACGTGGCCGATATCTCTGGGAGACACGCGAACTTCCGCAACAAGGTCGCTGTCACTCGGCACGATTTCGGCAACCACGTCTCCCGGCGCAAGAACGCTACCGGGCCCTTTCAGGTTCAGGGCCTTGACGTGCCCGCTCGCCGGCGCACGAACAAACAGGCGGTCGAAGCGGTCTCGCTGTTTTTCTGCTTCAAATGCCAGTTCACTGCGCTCCTGGACGACGCGGCTGCGTTCCTCGGCAAGTTCTTCTTCCGCCGCTGCGATCGAGCGATTCAAGCTCGCCTTTGCTTCCGCAATCTGGGCCTCCGCCCGTCCTCGCAATCCGACAAGTTCGCTCATCCGGCTCTGGGCAATCTGGAGCGATGACTTTGCGTCCAGGAACCGCCTCTTCGATGTGTAGCCCTGATCGAAGAGTGTCTGCTGGATCGAATATTTTTCCTCTTCGATTTCGACCTGGGTCTGTTGAAGCGAAATCCGTTCCAGGACGCTTGCAAGTTCGGCTTCCCGTTCGCTGATCCGGGCTTTCAGTGCCTGCTGCTCCTGTTCCAGCGCTTTTTGTTGCGCGTTGAGGGCTGCCTGTTGTGCTTCGCTGAAATTGAAATCCCCTGCAAGGCGCAGACCGGAACCGCTGTCGTCATTGGACCGGCTTGCCAAACGTTGTTCTTCGCGCGCCAAGAACTGCAAACGTGTCTGCACTTTTTCGAGATCGCTTGATGTTGCCGTCTCCTGAAGACGTACAAGCGGCGTGCCTTCCTCCACAAGCTGGCCCTCCGCAACGAGGACCTCGGCTACAATTCCACCCTCCAGATGACCAACGGTTTGTATCTTGCCCGCAGGAACGATTTCGCCGGAGGCCTTGGCGACCTCCCGAACTTGCCCGACCATAGACCAGCCGAGGAACGCAGCCGCGCCGAGAGACAAGACCTGCAATAGACGCTTGTGCGCCATTGTCGGCGGGCCTTCCTCAAGCTCAAGAGGCATGTCCAGGGAATATTCTTCGTTGGCTGATTTGCGGAAAAACATAACGCTCTACTGTCACTCGGCACGTTTGAGGCTGACTTTGCGTCATTAAAGTAAACATCCGCTGAATCCATGTTGCCGCCCGATCCCGCACCGCAGACCGGGTCATCGGGAAAACCTTATGTGTTTCATGACGTTGCCCGACATTTCGGCTGCCTGGGGAAGATGACCCTTATCGTCTTTGACCTTGCAAATTCGCCGTGCATTACTGTTTCAAAACCAATCGTCCCAACGGAGGAACTCATGGAAGATCTCGCACCGCGGCCGGGTGATCTCGATCCGATTGAAATCGCGTCAAGGGACGAAATCGAAAGCCTGCAATTGCAACGGCTGAAATGGTCCCTCACCCACGCCTACGAAAATGTGCCTCATTTCAGGACGACGTTCGATGCAAAGGGCATACATCCAACGGATCTGAAAAGCCTTGCGGATCTGAGGCACTTTCCCTTCACAACGAAGGCCGATCTCCGCGATCAGTATCCATTCGGCCTTTTCGCCGTTCCGCGCGACAAGATCGTCCGCGTTCATGCCTCTTCCGGCACGACGGGGAAACCGACTGTGGTCGGCTACACCGCCAACGACATCGACATGTGGGCGCATCTCGTGGCGCGTTCGATCCGCGCCTCCGGGGGACGTCCGGGCGACATAATCCATGTCGCCTATGGCTACGGGCTTTTTACCGGTGGCCTTGGGGCTCACTACGGTGCTGAAAAGCTCGGCTGCACCGTCGTACCGGTTTCCGGAGGCATGACAGAACGCCAGGTCACGCTCATCATGGACTTCAAACCGCGGATCATCATGGTGACGCCGTCTTATCTGCTGGCGATACTGGATGAATTCGCCAAGCAGGGTCTCGATCCCAGAGATACGTCGCTGGCGACGGGCATCTTCGGAGCCGAGCCCTGGACCAATTCCATGCGGGCAGAAATCGAACAGGCCTTCGACATGCATGCGGTGGACATCTACGGCCTGTCGGAAATCCTGGGTCCGGGAGTTGCCAACGAATGCGTAGAGACCAAGGACGGGCTGCACATTTGGGAAGACCATTTTTACCCGGAAATCATAGATCCCGAGACGGGAGAGGTCCTGCCAGATGGTGAGATCGGCGAGCTCGTTTTCACGACGCTGACCAAGGAGGGCCTGCCGATGGTTCGCTATCGCACGCGGGACCTGACGCGGCTGCTCCCCGGCACCGCCCGCTCCATGCGCCGGATGGAAAAAGTGACCGGTCGTTCCGACGACATGATCATTCTGCGAGGCGTCAACGTCTTTCCAACGCAGATCGAGGAACAAATCCTGAAGTGCAGCGGCCTGTCGCCCCACTTCCAGATCGAGCTTACCAAATCCGACAGGCTGGACGCCATGACTGTCCACGTGGAAGCTCTCCCGGAAGCGTCTTCAGCTGACGCGCGTGCAGCCTCGGCCAAGGAATTGTCGCATCATATCAAGAGCGTTGTCGGCGTATCGGCATCGGTCGACGTCACCGAACCCGGTCAGGTAGAACGCTCTGCAGGCAAGGCAAAACGTGTGGTCGACAACCGGCCGTAAGCTTAGTCTTCCTTGTGATCGTCGCGGTCAAAACTCGGGTGCGGATATATCTTGCCCGTCTCGAGAGCATCCGCATCGGCGGGAGCTGCATCAGAAGCCATGATCCGGTCGGAAGGGACAACCCAAATCGAGACCCCTTCCTTGCGACGGGTGTAGACATCGCGGGCGCTTCGGATCGCCATAGCCTCATCCGGTGCATGCAACGATCCGACGTGGCGATGGTTCAACCCGTGTTGTCCACGTATAAACACCTCCCAGAGCGGCCATTCCTTGGTCATATTACTGGTACCTGTGTTCATGCCGCAGAACCGTTGCACCGTTCTGTGCGCCAAAGCTCGGCCGATTTGGCGTGTTGCCAATCGAATGCTTCGTCCGAGGGTCCGTCCCTATTGAGCTTCTCCAACCGATCCATGGCTTCTTCCAGTCCAGGCTTGTGCCCGACGGCAACCGGCCACATGACGAAGTGCATTTTGTCCATGACATCGAACCACTCCGCCCGGCGAGCGTATATCCGTTTGTGGATTGTCTGAAAAACGAACTTCTCCAGCGACGCAACATCTTCCCAAACCGACAGGTTCGGTATCACACGGGGTTCTTCCGTGACGGACATCGATACCGAGTTGCCGTCTTCGTTTTTGAGCCGCCAGACAAACCCGTCACTGCGTTCGGCAACTGCATTCACGCGGTTCAGATTGTTGACGAAATCCGCGATCCTCGGATCATTGATGTCATGCTTGAGCCGGGCAATGTTCAACTCTGCGATATGTAGATCTGTCATTTCCGCTCACTTCCATTTCCGTTTCTTCGGACNGGAAACCNAAACACCNTTCACGGCCCATCGGCCGACGTCTCGGNATNGGCCGCAAAAGGAGTGCTTCTGCCAGGCTCCATCCGGNGCGACAGTTTCAATAGAGCTTACAATGTCCGCGATGAAATCAAAGCGTTTGCTGGNACAGCGCGCANTTNCGGGCACGGTTCCGCTTNAANCAAAAACGCCGGACGATTTGCCCGGCGTTCTTTCGGTTTTTGTCTAGCTTGCCGATCTGGCTTTTGCCCGGGCAGCTTCCGTCTTTTCGATTGCCTTCAGAAGATACCGGTCGCGATCGTAGATATCGCTGAAGTAGGCGATGCCTTCTCCATCCATGTCAGGCCACGCGGTGAAATAGGAAACGTAAACCGGAAGGTCGCCAGTAACCTGTTCCTGTTCGTTCCGGCCTTCTGCGATCCGGGATGTCACATAATCCTTGGACTTGCCCAGAACAGCTGCCGCCATGCCCTTGGGATCATGCAGGCGAATGCAGCCGTGGCTGAANGCGCGCACGTCTTTGTCGAAGAGTTTCTTNGCAGGNGTGTCGTGCATGTAGATGTGATGCTCGTTCGGGAACAAGATTTTCACTTCACCAAGTGCATTTGACCGGCCCGGATACTGACGGACNTTGATCGACTGCTGCTTGGANGCAACNGCNTACCAATTGACCGACGCGGAAGAAACCTTGCGCCCGCCTGGGGTCGAGACTTCATAGCCGGCGCGGTCGAGATAACTCGGGTCCTTCGCAAGCTTCGGGATCATCTCGTTGACGATGATCGAGTAAGGGACTCCCCAATAAGGGTTGTACTCAACAACCTCGATCTTGTCGTAGAAGAAGTTGGTTTGATTGGATTTCTTGCCAACAACGACCCGCATGGAAAGAGGCTCTTCCCCGGGGGCAGTGTAGGTTGCGGTAAAGGCAGCCTGGTTGATAAACACCTTGCGGTCACCGAGTTGTTCGGGGATCCAGCGGCTGCGTTCCATCGCCAGTTCTACCTTGGCGATCTTGGCCGCGTTGGTTTCTCCGACAAGCGCCTTGATCGTGTTTTTGCCGACAATCCCATCTGCCGTGAGATCCGCTTCCTTCTGGAAGGCCTTGACCAGGGCGACCAGTTCAGGTGCGTAAAGGTCGGAACCGTCATACGCTTGAAGCGTATCGGCATGAGCTGTCTTCAGCTCGGGCGAACCGTTCTTCTGGATCGCAGCGACGATATTCTTCATTTCGGGGCTGGATTTGCCCGATTTGAGGAAGGTGCCGGGTGCGATGACAATCTGATCGACGGCTTCGTCTTCCGCCTTGAGGCGCTCCAACTCCGCTGTGAGTTGCCGGAAATGGTCGTTTTGAGGCTGATGCTCTTCCAGGGCAGTTGCGACATCGGAAGTCGCCTCAATATCAGACAGCGCTGCGACAAGGTCGACGTCGTGCCTTGGCAGATCGTGATATTGGGAAATCCGGTTCGGATCAACGCGCCCCCGCGACGCGTCCAGAACATATGTCAGAACGGCTGCACTCAGCTCCATTTCGAACTGCATCATTGCTGCAGTTCTTTCGCTCTCGTCGAGGCCCGATGTCGATGGGAGCGAAACAAAATAGTCTTGCGGAACCAGCGCGTATTTGTCAGCGCCAGCCAGGGCCTTGCGCATCTGCGCGGCCTTAAGCGTTACGCGGCTGTCTTCGATCCAGACAAAATCGGGATGCTCGCGATAATAAGCGAGCAACGCATCGCCGACCTCGGGCAGAACAGTTAGCGAAAGGTCCTTCAAGGACGAGCGGGATTTGTCGAACTCGGTCAGAACCGGTGTCTCCGTAAGACCGATGTCGTTTTCGACAGAAAGAGTTTCTGTTGTTTCCAGAACATCCGCCGAAGGAGCGACCTCCGCGGTTTTCTTTTCGGAAAGCGCTGTCAACGAAACCCGCTTCAAGGCATCCGGGGAATAGTTGAGGTACCGCGGCGCGGCAACTTTTACCGTTGCCACTTTCTGGCGCAGTTGCTGTTGCCGCTGCCGTTCCTGTTGTTTGCGGTGATGTTCAGGGTTGAACATGCGCTGGAAAAATCCCTGCGCGGCAACAGGTTCACTCATGACCATGCTGACCCCGGAAGCCAGGACGGTCGCCATCAGACATGCCTTCAGAGAATTTGACGCTGTCGCGCGAAGCGATGCGCGGTCAGTCCTCAGCACCTTTTTGGCGTGTTGCTTATTTTCAAGTTGCATTGCTTAAACCCACAAATCCCACAATCTAAGCCACGTTCGGTCTTTCGCCCTTCAACCGAACCCCCGTCCCCGCCAAGAAACAGAAACTGCACTATCAAAAACGAATCGCGCAGTTCAGCTCCGTGTCTCTTAGTCTCTCTCGGGCGCAGTAATCCGCCATCCAGCCGGTTCGAAACACGGAGAACAAACTGGTTAATACTATAACAGGCTTGATTAGAGGGTTAAGGGCAACAGGTATTTGCACCGTTTAAAATCAAATCAGTGTGACGAATTTGCCGCTGTTCCATTGTCGGAATTGCAAGACGCCGGCTCAGTGTGGCATCCGCCGTTCAGTCTTGTCATGCCCTCTCGGCGCTTGGCGCAAACCGCTGCAGCCAAAAAGCTTTACCGCGTGATCCTCGTCACGGCCAACCCATCGAGACTTTTCTAGGAACAACGCGACAGAAACGGTAACGGCTACCTGGAGCGCGGAGAATGCCATTTCAATTCAATATCGGGGATCACATTTCCCTGCAGGCGGGCTTCACCAATTTCGATTCCGCGCAATACAGCCAGCTGAAATGGTCACGCAACAAGCTGTTCAAAATGGTCGAAAACAATCCAAGCTGCGATGCCTATTTCCGCTCGCTGCCGAACAGTCGCACGCTCACCAGCATGATCAATGACGACAGCATCTGGATAAATTACGGGCCCGGCATCGAGGCGCCCTTTTACGGAAAAGCGTATTTCGACAACGGCGAGATCGGGATTGCAGACCGTGCTTTCAGAATGGGACGTTGGACCGTGCTCGCCACCATTATCCACGAGTTGGCCCACCTCAACGGCGCTCCGGGCCACGGCGGTGATACGCGCGCCGAGGAAGCCGTCTATCATTGTGGGCTTGGGACCGACAAAGAATATTTCGACCTCGTCGACGATCCGCGTACGCCATATAACCCCAACTACGGCGACTAGGGTACGGACCCAAAGGAAAATGCCGGGACTGTTTCCTATTGGAACGGCTTCCCGGCACTTAAATTCATCAGAACGGGATCTCGTCGTCCATCGGGCCGGCGCCACCGCCGCCACCCTGGCCACCAAAGCCGCCCCCGCTGGAGCCGCCACCGTAACCGCCGGAACCACCGCCGCCAAAGCCGCCTCCGCCCTGGGAGTCATTGCCGTAGTCCGGCAGGCCTCCGGACTGACCGCCTTCACCGCGACCATCAAGCATTGTCAGGTTCGAGTTAAAGCCCTGCAAAACAACTTCCGTCGAATATCTGTCCTGACCGGACTGATCCTGCCATTTGCGGGTCTGAAGTTGCCCTTCCAGGTAGACCTTTGATCCTTTGCGCAGGTATTGCTCTGCCACCTTGCATAGACCCTCGTTGAAGATGACCACGCGGTGCCACTCGGTCTTTTCGCGGCGCTCGCCGGAATTTCGGTCCCGCCAGCTTTCCGATGTGGCGATGCGCAGATTAGCGATCGGCCGACCATCCTGTGTCCGCCGGATCTCCGGATCGGCACCCAAATTGCCGACCAAAATGACTTTATTGACGCTGCCCGCCATCCTGCACTCCTGTTTGTTCCAAGCGGATATCCGATTGCCCGGGTCTGTTTCTCACATATTCTTGAGCCGGGCGGCTCCGCCTGACCTGCAGCTAGAAAACAGAACCGTAGCGGCAGGCCAACCGTTTCGCCCTCTTTTTCACAAATCCACACCCATTTTCCACAAGCCAACGGTGACACAATCTACGTTCAGAATGTCCAACCATCACCTTGAAACGCCGTGCGGATTGAGGTTATGAAGCCAACTTTCCGCATCGGTTCAACGCGGTAACGTCACGACTGCCGTCAAGAACAGGTGCAAATGTACTTGTTTTGTTCTTATCACTTTTGTAATACTGTTTCAATGGAACATCATGGGCGGAAGACCTTTCTTTCAGGCCGCCAACTCGCCTCACTGGATGTTCCGGATTTAACTGCTATATCGGGAGCAGAACACACACATTGAGTTCTGCCGATCCGAACTGCCGGTGGCCGTTTGCTGCCCCGGTCTCGCCATGGATGTGGGCAGGACAACAAGAATGACGACGTCGAAGGGTGATCGGGTGGACGACAACTGGAAAAACGATCCGACGCGGATGATCAGTATCCGGGGCGCCAGAGAACACAACCTCAAAGGCGTAGACCTGGATCTGCCGCGCAACAAGCTGATCGTCATGACGGGGCTGTCCGGTTCGGGCAAGTCTTCGCTTGCCTTCGACACGATCTATGCTGAGGGCCAGCGGCGATACGTTGAAAGCTTGTCCGCCTATGCGCGTCAGTTCCTGGAAATGATGCAGAAGCCGGATGTCGACCAGATCGACGGTCTCTCACCTGCCATTTCGATCGAACAGAAGACAACGTCCAGGAACCCACGCTCGACCGTGGGGACTGTGACCGAAATCTACGATTACATGCGCCTTTTGTTTGCCAGGGTGGGTATTCCCTACTCGCCTGCAACCGGGCTTCCGATCGAGAGCCAGACGGTCAGCCAGATGGTCGATCGGGTCATGGATCTGGAAGACGGCGCGCGTCTCTACCTTCTCGCCCCGATGGTGCGCGGGCGCAAGGGAGAGTATCGCAAGGAACTTGCCGAGCTGATGAAAAAGGGCTTTCAGCGCGTCAAGATCGACGGCACGTTTTACGAGATTTCGGAAGCCCCTGCCCTGGACAAGAAATTCAAGCACGACATCGATGTTGTCGTGGACCGTCTTGTCGTGCGCGATGATATCGCGGGCCGCCTTGCCGACTCTCTTGAAACAGCCCTGAAATTGGCGGATGGCATCGCGATTGCCGAATTTGCCGACAAAACGGACGACAAGGGCGATCCGGAACGGCTGATCTTTTCGGAAAAGTTTGCCTGTCCCGTTTCCGGCTTCACCATTCCGGAAATCGAACCGAGATTGTTCTCTTTCAACAATCCGTTCGGCGCCTGCCCGACATGCGACGGCCTCGGGACGACACTTGCGTTTGAAGAAGATCTTGTTGTCCCCGACCATTCGCTCTCGTTGCGCGAAGGAGCGGTCCTGCCCTGGGCCAAGACAGGTTCCACGTCCCCCTACTACGCGCAAACGCTTGAAGCGCTTTGCAATCATTTCAAGGTCACGATGTCGACGCCCTGGAAGGACCTTCCGGAAAACGTGCAGGACGCCATCCTGCACGGTACCGGTAAGACGGAGGTCGAGTTCGTCTATGACGACGGAGTTCGCAGTTACCGGACGGAAAAGACCTTCGAAGGCGTCATCGGAAATATCGAGCGTCGCTGGCGCGAAACTGAATCCTCATGGGTCAGAGAAGAACTTGCGCGGTTTCAGTCGGACCATGCCTGCCCTGCCTGCAGTGGCTACCGGTTGAAGCCGGAAGCGCTCGCGGTCAAGATCGCGGGCAAACATATCGGCGAGGTCACGGAATTTTCTATCCGCCAGGCGCGCGACTGGTTCGACGCCCTTCCCGACAAGCTGAACGCCAAACAGTCCGAAATTGCGGGCCGCATCCTGAAAGAGATCCGGGAAAGACTGAAGTTTCTGAATGATGTCGGACTGGAGTACCTGACCCTGTCCCGATCGTCAGGGACGCTCTCGGGCGGCGAAAGCCAGCGCATCCGCTTGGCGTCGCAGATCGGCTCCGGCTTGACGGGCGTTTTGTACGTGCTGGACGAACCGTCCATCGGCCTGCACCAGCGGGACAATGCACGTCTCCTGGAGACCCTGAAGCACCTGCGCGACCTCGGCAACACGGTGATTGTCGTGGAGCACGATGAAGACGCGGTCCTGACAGCAGACTACGTGGTTGATGTCGGTCCAGGCGCCGGCGTACACGGCGGAGATGTCGTGGCGAAGGGAAGTCCCGCCGAAGTGATGGCAAATCCAAAGTCGCTAACGGGCGAATATCTGTCCGGGGCACGGATGATCACACGCGCGGATGGACAGCGGAAGATCAACAAGAAGCGAAAGCTATCCGTTAAGGGTGCGCGCGGTAACAATCTGAAGGATATCGATGTCGATGTACCTCTCGGCGCCTTTACCTGCGTTACAGGTGTGTCTGGCGGCGGCAAATCTACGTTTCTGATCGATACGCTTTACAAGGCTGCGGCGCGCCGTCTTAATGGCGCACGGGACAACCCTGCTCCCCATGACCGTATCGAAGGCCTGGAAATGCTGGACAAGGTCATCGACATCGACCAGTCCCCGATCGGACGCACACCAAGGTCCAATCCGGCCACTTACACTGGCGCCTTTACGCCGATCAGGGAATGGTTTGCGGGAATGCCGGAGGCCAAGGCCCGTGGTTACCAGCCCGGCCGGTTCTCGTTTAACGTCAAGGGCGGCCGCTGCGAGGCCTGCCAGGGCGACGGAGTTATCAAGATTGAAATGCATTTCCTGCCGGACGTTTATGTGACCTGCGACGTCTGCAAGGGAAAACGCTACAATCGCGAAACGCTTGAGGTGGAATTCAAGGGAAAATCCATCGCTGACGTGCTCGATATGACAGTCGAAGAAGCTGCTGAGTTCTTTTCTGCTGTTCCAGCGGTGCGCGACAAGATGGAAACGCTTGCGAGGGTCGGCCTCGGTTACATCAAGGTCGGTCAACAGGCGACGACGCTTTCGGGCGGCGAGGCACAGCGCGTCAAGCTGGCAAAGGAACTCTCAAAACGTTCGACAGGCCGAACCCTCTATATTCTGGATGAACCCACAACGGGTTTGCATTTCCATGACGTTGCCAAACTGCTTGACGTTCTTCACGAGCTGGTCGATCAGGGCAACACCGTTCTTGTGATCGAACACAATCTCGAAGTCATCAAGACGGCGGACTGGATCATCGATCTCGGCCCGGAAGGCGGAGACGGTGGCGGTACCGTGGTTGCAACCGGACGGCCAGAGGACGTTGCCGAGATTTCTGGAAGCTATACGGGCCAGTTTCTCGGCGAACTTTTGCAACGCCGCCCGCAAAGAGCGCCAGACGCTGCCGAGTAGCGGATACCAACCATACTCTTGATTTTATATGCGCTGCACTTACATGTGCAGCGCACTGTTTTTTCGTACCTTTCGGTTATTTTAAAAGCCTTCATCACATAAAGTTTATTGCATTGCACCAATTGCATGTCTGTCATGCGCTTCTGGCACTTCTTTTATTTCAGATGGTGAATTATATAAGAAATCAACAACGACGCGGATGGCGAAAAACGCTGCCGCATAAGGAAGAAGAAGATGTTTGACACTGCGCGTAAAAAATACAGCGCCTGGGTAAATTACCGCCGTGCGGTTGACGAATTGTCCCGTCTGTCGGCGCGTGAACTCCAGGACCTTGGCATTAGCCCCAGCGACATCAAGTTCGTCGCTCGCCGTGGATTGAACGGCTAAGAAATTCAGAGATCGCGTCCAAGGGCAACCTCCTCCCAGCCTAAGGACGTGTGACACGCAGGGCATCCTCCTCCCAGCCCTGCCACGTCGAAACGACGCCCGCCAGTACCTCCTCCCACTGGCGGGCGTTCGTTTGTTCAGCCCTTGGCTCCCCCATCTCCTTTACAATTCGAACCTCGACAGCGCCTATCTCGCACTTGCGAGATATTGATGTTTCATTTCGCATTTCTGATATGCATTCAATGCAGATACATCCATTAACTATCTGGTGAATTGCGCTTTTTGCATATCTGCCTCGCAATTTTCTCACTACCTCGCAGCGCACAATTTTCCTATATTCCGTTTGTAAGAAACGAACGGGCCAGACGCCGATCCGCGGTGCCATGGCCATGAGATAGCGAAAGGCCTAAACCATGATCGATAACGTTGTACGCAAATTCAACAACTGGAAACGCTTCCGTCAGACTTATGACGAGCTGTCCAACCTGAGCAACCGCGAACTGGACGACCTGGGCATCGCCCGCTCCGACATCGCTCGGTACGCACGTCAGTCTGTGAAGTAACTCAAAGCTTGGTGGTCTGAAGGCGTTCTCCTCCCAGCCTTCTGACTGCATATACTCTGCCAGACTTTGGCAGAGCCCCAAAAAACGCTTGCCGGTACCTCCTCCCACCGGCAGGCGTTTTTTTTTGACCTGTCGCTGGACAGGGAAACCGAGATCGATGGCTCAAACCTGCAAGCACCTTCTGCCATGGCACGGCTTATCGCTCTACCTGCCCGGTTTTTGTCAAACACAGCTTATTGTTGCCGTCTGACGCCTTGGATTTCTTCCCGGATTGCGGGGCTCCCGAGGTGCTGCAGGCACCGAAAACATTGCGGACACTAGCCGGAGCCTGTAATCAGGGCATCAGAAACTGACGGGACTATCTGGAGCCTGCCGTTCCGAGGTGGTCCGCATCAATTCCAGGGAATATGCATGACCCCCATCCACGTTATTGGCGGCGGCTTGGCCGGATCCGAAGCCGCGTGGCAGATGGCCCAGGCAGGACTGACGGTCGTTCTTCACGAAATGCGTCCGGTTCGCAAAACCGACGCTCATCAGACTGATGGTCTGGCCGAACTGGTCTGTTCCAACTCCTTCCGCTCCGACGACTCCGAGCAAAATGCTGTCGGTCTCATCCACCACGAATTGCGGCAACTCGGGTCTCTGATAATGGCGTGCGCCGATGCGCACCAGGTTCCGGCCGGTAGCGCTCTAGCCGTCGACCGCGACGGATTTTCCGACGCAGTGACGGAGGCCCTGACACAGCATCCCAATATCACGCTGGAGCGTGGAGAGATTGCGGGGCTTCCACCGAGCGAGTGGGACAAGGTGATCATCGCGACCGGTCCGCTCACGTCGCGAGCCCTGTCAAATGCCGTTCTGGAAAAGAGCGGAGAAGATGCCCTTGCATTCTTCGATGCGATTGCACCAATCGTCCATTTCGAGTCCATTGACCTGAACAAGGCCTGGTTTCAGTCCCGTTACGACAAGGTCGGTCCCGGCGGCACTGGCAAGGACTACCTCAATTGTCCGATGAACCGCGATCAATATGAGGCCTTTATCGACGCTTTGCTCGCCGGCGATACCGCCGATTTCAAGGAATGGGAAGCCAATACGCCTTATTTCGATGGCTGCCTGCCGATTGAAATCATGGCGTCCAGGGGCCGCGAAACCCTCCGCCACGGACCGATGAAGCCGATGGGACTGACCAATGCGCACGAACCGGACATAAAGCCCTATGCCGTTGTCCAGCTTCGACAGGACAATGCGCTTGGAACGCTCTACAACATGGTCGGCTTTCAGACGAAGCTGAAATATGGCGCACAGGCGGATATTTTCCGCATGATCCCTGGCCTCGAAAGTGCCCAGTTCGCACGTCTTGGCGGCTTGCACCGCAACACTTTCCTGAACTCACCAAAAGTGCTGGACGGTTCGCTTCGGCTGAAAGCAGATCCCAGACTACGCTTTGCGGGCCAGATCACAGGATGCGAAGGCTACGTTGAATCAGCCAGTGTCGGGTGTCTTGCCGGGATCTTCACCGTCATGGAAACGTCCGGCCGGGAGATCATTGCGCCACCGGAAACGACGGCCATGGGGGCCCTCCTGGGGCACATTACCGGCGGCCATATTTCACGCAATGACGGGGCCGGCAAACCGGGTTCCTTTCAACCGATGAACGTGAATTTCGGTTTGTTTCCGCCGGTCGAGGCCCCCAAAACGGGCGAAGACGGCAAACGTTTGAAAGGCAAAGAGAAGGCAAAGGCGAAGAAACGCGCCATGACCGACCGGGCGAAGGTGGATTTTGCTGCCTGGATGTCCGATCTCGGCCTGCAAAAACTTGCCGCTGAATAGGCTTGTAGTGGCCGTCAGAGGCTCTTGAATATCTGTCCCGATGCGCGCCAGAGCAACCATTGGCGGCGCAATTGGGATATCTCAGCCGCCTGACGTAAGGGATCGAACCCCTCAGCTTCGAGTTTCGTCAAGAATGGTTTCACCAGGACAAGCGGCAGAAATGCGTTTTGACATTTCTCGGGCACCTGATTTGCGAAATCGCCGACGCGCCCGAGGTGATGGCGTACATGCTCACGCATTTCCTTGAGCACGGCCTTCAACTGCGGGGTGGTTTCGCCCCTAAACAGACTTTCCGGATCAAGACCATGCCGCTCGATCACGTCACGGGGCAAAAACAGTTGCCGCCTGGAGGCGTGCCAAGGCAATGCGCGCATCAGTCCAGTCAGGCAGTAGGCAACCCCTGCGTGACCTGCTGCCGTGGCCGTCCCGGCATCCTTGCCTTCGTTCAGGACAAGGCAGGCCAGCTGGATTAGCCCGGAAACGGTTTCCCCGGCATAGCCTTCCAGATCGTTCAAACTGGGCATCGGATCGTCGTAGAGATCGAAGATCCGGGCTTCAGCCATGGCAACGAGCGCC